>ERZ1645187.973-NODE-973-length-27252-cov-96.014781_pt1 | contig 27252 bp, 13 predicted proteins | sample MGYA00575352_ERZ1645187 | MGnify/ENA primary metagenome ERZ1645187 (study PRJEB40837, sample SAMN11349314) | freshwater sediment metagenome | isolation source: river sediment | host: Sediment | place: India: Wazaribad , New Delhi | collected 2017-02-21 ...
GATGCCCTCGGCCGCCATGAAGGTGTGGGCGATGCCGGTCGGGCAGGAGGTGATGCCGACGATCTTCTTGGCCGCCGGGGCCGCGGCGGCGGCCGGAGCGGCGACGGCGCCGGCGGGGTCGGCGAGCGCCGCGTCGAGGGCGAGCGAGGTCACCGTCTTGCCGGCGAAGCGCGGATCGGCGGCGTCGACGTCGCCGACGGCGAGGATGCGGCCGGCCGCCGCGATGGCCTCGGTGGAGAGCGGGGTCTGGACGGCGCCGCCGAGGCGGGTCTCCAGGGCGAACTCGACGCCCGCCGCGGCCGCCGCCTTGCGCAGCGCCTCCGCCGCCAACATCACCTGGGTGGGCCGGTCCTTGGACCCCACCACCGCCGCGATCTTCGACATTCTGTCCTCCTGGCGGGTCTCCCCCCGCTCTCTCTGGTGTGACTTCCCGGATCGATTTCAGGCTTCCGATTCCATCGCCGGCCGCAACTCCGCCGCGGCCGCCAGATCTCTCACAACCGCCACCGAGGGCAGGTTCGGCCCCACCCCGGCGAGCTTGGCCGCGGCGAAGGCGACGCCGAGGCGGGCGATGTCGGCGAGGGGCGCGTCCGCCGCCAGACCGGCGACGATGCCGGCGACCATGGCGTCGCCGGCGCCGACCGTGCTCAAGGCCGCGACCGGCGGCAGGCGGGCGACAAGCGCCTCCTCCGCCGTGACGAAGAAGGCCCCCTCGGCGCCGCAGGACACGGCGACGAGGCGGATGCCGCGGTCGACGAGCGCGCGGGCGGCCGCGACGATCTCGGCCTCGGAGCCGAGCGGGTGCCCGGCGAAGCCCTCGAGCTCGCTGCGGTTGGGCTTCACCGCGTGGGGCAGATGACGCACTACCGGCGCCAGCGCCCGGGCGAGCGGCTCGCCCGAGGTGTCGAGCACGACGCGGGCACCGAGGCGGGTGAGATCGCTGACCAGCGCGGCGAGGGTCACCGGCGGCAGGTTCTCCGGCAGCGAGCCGGCGACGACGACCAGGGTTCCCGGCCGCACCGCGACGCGCAGCGTCTCCCACACCGCCTCGTAGGTGGCGGTGGAGACGAAGAGGCCGGGGAGGTTGAGGTCGGTGGTGTCGCCGGTGGCGAGGTCGGCGATCTTGATGTTGGTGCGGGTCTCGCCGGCGGCGCGGACGAAACGGTCGTCGATGCCCTTCTCGGCGAAGAAGGTCTCGAAGGGCGCGGCGTTGTCGCGGCCGAGGATGCCGGTGACGATCGGCGGCAGGCCCCAGTCGGCGAGGCAGCCGGCGACGTTGACGCCCTTGCCGCCGGCATTCGACAGGCTGGAGCGGGCGCGGTGGACGGCGCCCAGCGTCAGGCGGTCGACGGCGACGGTGCGATCGATCGCCGGATTGAGGGTGACGGTGACGATCGGCGCGGTCATGCGCGGTCTCCCTCCAGGCGGCGGACGCGATCGGCGGTGTCGAGGGTCAGGGCCTCCAGCGCCATCGCCTCGAGGGCGGCGAAGTCGGCGTCGCGCAGCCGCGCCTTGACGGCCGGGATGTCGCGCGGGGTCATCGACAGCTCGTTCACGCCGAGGCCGGTGAGGAGCGCGGCGCCGAAGGGGTCGCCGGCGATGCCGCCGCAGACGCCGACCCATCGGTCGTGCTTCCTCGCACCCTCGACGGTCTGGCGGATGAGGCGCAGCACTGCCGGGTGGAGGCTGTCGGCTTCCGCCGCGAGATCGGGATGCTGGCGGTCGATGGCGAGCGCGTATTGGGTGAGGTCGTTGGTGCCGATCGAGAAGAAGTCGACGTGGGGGGCGAGCACATCGGCCATGATCGCGGCGGAGGGCACCTCGACCATGATGCCGAGCGGCACCACCGGGCCGTCGACCTCGGCGCGGATGCGGTCGCACACGGCACGCAGCGCCAGCACCTCCTGCAGCGACGAGATCATCGGGAACATGATCGACAGCGGCCGGCCGGACTTCGCGGCGCGGTAGAGGGCGCGCAGCTGCGGCTCCATCAGGTCGGGGCGGCGCAGCAGCAGGCGGGCGCCGCGGACGCCGAGGAACGGGTTCTCCTCACGCGGCAGGGCGAGATGGGCGACCTGCTTGTCGCCGCCGATGTCGAGGGCGCGGACGATCAGCGGCCGGCCGTCGAGGGCTTCGAGCATGGCCGAATAGACCTCGAACTGCTCGTCCTCGCTCGGCGTGGCGCCGCGCTCCAGGAAGAGGAACTCGGTGCGCATCAGGCCGACGCCCTCGGCGCCCTGGCCGATCGCCATGGCGACCTGCTCGGGGTTGTTGACGTTGGCGGCGATCTCGATGCGCCGGCCGTCGCGGGTCTCGGCGGGAAGGGCGCGTTCGGCTTCGCGGCGCTCGCGCTTCACCGCCTCGGCGGCGAGGAAGGCCTGGACGGAAGCGATCGCCTCGGCGTCGGGCTCCAGCCACAGCCGGCCGGTGCGGCCATCGAGGGCGACGCGGGTGCCGTTCGCCAGATCCATCAGCGCGTCGCCGCCGGCGACCATGGCCGGCAGGCCGAGGGTGCGGGCGAGGATGGCGGTGTGCGAAGTCGGTCCGCCCTGCGCAGTGGCGAGGCCGAGGACGCGGGCGGTGTCGAGGCCGGCGGTGTCGGAGGGCGAGAGATCGGCGGCGACGAGGATCACCGGCTCGTCGGGGAGGTCGGCGAGGGTGCTGCCGGCGAGTTCGGGGGCGAGGCGGGTCAGCACCCGCCGGCCGACGTCGCGCAGGTCGCTCGCTCGGGCGGCGAGCAGCGGGTTGCCGAGGGCGGCGAGGCTCGAGGCCATGCGGTCGACCGCCGCGTGCCACGACCAGGCGGGGCCGTGGCCTTCGACCATCAGCTGGCAGGCGAGCGTCACCAGATCGGTGTCGGAGAGGAATTCGGCCTGGGCCTTGAAGATGCCGGCCTCGGAGGCGCCGAGGCGGCGGCCGGTGTCGTCAGCGAGGACGGCGAGCTGCTGGCGGGTGGCGGTGATGGCGTCCTCGAGGATCGTCCCGCCCTCGGCGAGCGAAACCGGCACGTCCGGCACCTCGACGGCGCCGGCGCGCAGCACGTGGACGCGGCCGACGACGAGGCCCGGCGCGGCGGCGAGGCCGACCACGACCGGCATCGGCTGCGGCGGGGTCCAACCGGCGACCGGGGCGGCGGCGCGTTCGGCCGCCTTGGCGGCGTCGGCCTTCTCCTGCGCCGTGAGGCCGATGACGGCGGCGCGCAGCAGGGCGAGGCCGGTCGCGGCGTCCGGGCCCTCGGCCGAAACGGTGACGCGGTCGCCGGCCTTCAGGCCGAGTTGCAGGAGCGAGACGAGGTTCTTGGGATCGGCGACGAGGTCGCCCGCGCGCACCTGAAGGCGGGCGGCGCAGCGGCGGGCGGTGTCGACCCAGTGGGCGGCCGGGCGGGCGTGGAGGCCGTTGGGATAGTCGACCACCCAGTCGAAGCGCTCGCCGAGATCGGTCGCCGGGGCAGCTGGAGCGCTCGGGGCGGCGGCGCTCGCGTCGAGGGCGGCGACGATCTCGGCGGCGTCGGTGGTGGCGATCAGGCGGTCGAGCGCCGGCTCGTCCTGGAGCAGGCGGGTGAGGCGGCGGAGCACGTCGATGTGGGCATCGGACTGGGCGGCGATGGCGACGAGCAGATGCGTCGTCTGGCCGGGGTTCCACTCGACGCCGCCGGGGATCTGCAGGATGGCGAGGCCGTTCTGCCGGATCAGGGTGCGGTCTTCGATCATGCCGTGGGGGATGGCGACGCCGTGGCCGAGGAAGGTGTTCGCCACCCCCTCCCGGCGCAGCATGCTCTCGGCATAGGCCGGCTCGATGTAGCCGGCGGCGATCAGCATCTGACAGGCCTCGCGGATGGCCGCCTCCTTGGTGGCGGGGCGGGCGGCGAGACGGACGAGACCGATGGAGAGGAGCGGCGCGGTGGGCATCTGAGGACCACTCTGTTGTCGTTGCCTTGGGTGAGGCGGAGTGAAATCGTTTTCAGTTCGCTTGTCAACAGGTATGCCATTGCGAAGGCGCGATATTTTTGTCAGAATGCGTGTTGCGTCGCACAATTTCGGGCGACGTGAAACGCAACGGCTGAGAACGTTTTCTGAAATGACCATCGGCATCAAGGACGTGGCCAAGGCGGCGGGCGTCTCCCCCGCCACCGTCTCGCGGGTGCTGGGCAGCGGCCCGGTGTCGGCCGATCTGCGGGAAAAGGTCGAAGCGGCGATCCGGGCGACCGGCTATCGGCCGAATCTCTCGGCGCGACGGCTGCGCTCGCAGCACAGCCGGACCATCGGGCTGATCGTCTCGGACATCCGCAACCCGTTCTTCACCGCGCTGTCGCGGGCGGTCGAGGACGCCGCCTATCAGGCCGACATGCGGGTGATCCTGTGCAACACCGACGAGAACCCGGCGCGCGAGGCGATGTATCTGCGGCTGATGCAGGAGGAGCGGATCACCGGCCTCGTCTACGCGCCGACGCGGGCCACCGCCGAGAAGCTCGACCGCATGGACTTCGACTTCCCCGTCGTGCTGGTCGACCGTGCCGGCCCGCCGGGGGCGCACGATTCGGTGGTGATCGACAATCGCGAGGCGTCGCGCCGACTGGTCGAGTACCTCGTCGCGGAGGGCCACGACCGCATCGGCGGGCTCTTCGGCAACACCTCGTCGACGGCGCTGGAGCGCCACGAGGGCTATGTTGCGGCGATGACGGCGCGCGGCCTGATGCCGGAGGCGCGGTTCCTGGCGCCGAACGCAGAAGCGGCGGCGGAGGAGGTCGGTCGGTGGCTCGCCCAGGCCGACCATCCGCGCGCCTTCCTCACCTCCAACGGCCTGTTGCTGCTGGGCGTGGTCAAGGCGGTGCGGACGCGCGGGCTGACGATCCCCGGCGAAGTGGCGATGGCCGGCTTCGACAACGACATCTGGACCGAACTGGTCGGACCCGGACTGACGGTGATCGAACAGCCGGTCGCCGAGATCGGCCGCGCCGCCATGACGCTGTTGTTCGAACGTCTCGACCATCCCGACATGGCGCCGCGCAAGGTGGTGCTCTCCGGGCGGCTGGTGGTCCGCGGCTCGGCCTGAAGCGCGCCGCGGCCGTCCTCCGCGGCAGCCGAAACGACCCGGCAAGGTCGGCCGGGAAGGCGGAAAGAACTGCCGAGCGGGGACGGCAGGCGCCGCAAGACGGTTTTCAAGTCATTGAAAATTCGCATCGAATTCGAATGTTTCGATGGCATTTCGCTTGCATCGGGATTCCGGGGAGCGCGCGTGCTCCCGCATGTCCCGTTCGCAGGTCGCCGTGCCCCCGATCTCCTCCGTCTCCTCAGTCTCGACCTACACGGTGACGCAGATCGCCGGACTGAGCACGACCGAGATCGCCGGTCTGTCGACGACCGACATCCAATCGCTCTCCGCCACCCAGATCACCGCCCTCGCCGGCACCCAGATCGCGGCGCTGACGCCGAGCCAGTTCGTCTTCTCCGCCTCGCAGCTCGGCGTCTTCAGCGACCTCCAGATCGACGCCTTCGAGCCGGACGACATCGCGGCGCTGACCACGACGCAGATCCGCGGCCTGACGGCGACGGAGATCGCCGGCTTCGACGCCACACAGATGGCGGCGCTGTCGAGCACCCAGATCTCGGCGCTCGGCGCGTTGCAGCTGCGCGGCCTCTCGACCACCCAGATCGCCGGGCTCTCCACCGCTCAGCTCTCGGGCCTCGGGTCGACCCAGATCGCGGCGTTGACGATCACCCAGGTCGCGGCGCTGACCACCACCGAGATCAGTGCGCTCACCACCACCCAGATCCAGGGTCTCGGGCGGTCGGCGGTGGCGGGGCTGTCGGCCGAGCAGCTCTCGGCCTTCGCCGACACCCAGATCGGCGCCCTCACCCGCACCGCGGTGCCGGGGCTCACCACGAGCCAGCTGGCGGCCCTGTCGCTCGCTCAGGTCGGCGGGTTGACCGCGACGCAGATCGACGCCCTGACCACCACGCAGGTGGCGTCGCTGTCGACCCTGCAGATCGCCTCGTTCACCACCACGCAGATCCGCGGCCTGACGGCGGCGGGCCTCTCCGCCCTCGACGCCGCCCGACTGGCGGTGCTGACCACGGCTCAGATCGAGGCGCTGACCACCACGCAGCTCAAGGGGCTGACGGCGACCGGCATCGACGCGCTGACCGCCACCCAGTTCGAGGCGTTGACCACCGCGCAGTTCGCGGCGCTGACGGCGACGCAGATCGCCGGCCTCGGTACGGAAGACTTCGCGGCGCTGTCGACGGAGGAGTTCCGAGCGCTGACGAGCACGGCGCTCGCGGCGCTGACGACGACGCAAATGGCGGCGCTCGGCACCGACAAGATCGCAGCGCTCGACACCACCCAGATCGTCGGGATCGGCCGCGGTGTGCTGGCGGGCATGTCGTCCAGCCAGTTCGCGGTGCTCTCCTCGACCCAGATCGGTGCGCTCTCGACCGCCCAGATCGCCGGTCTCTCGACCACCGAGATCGCGGCGCTCGGCGCCACCCAGATCGCCGGCCTCACGTCTCTCCAGGTCTCGGCGTTGACGACGACGCAGGTCGCGGCGCTCTCCGCAAGCGAGATCGCGGCCTTCTCGACCCTGCAGCTGCGCGGGCTGCAGACGACCGATCTGGCGGCGCTCTCGACGACGCAGTTGCAGGCTTTGACCGCGACGCAGGTCGCCTCGCTGTCGACGACTCAGGTCTTGGCGCTCGCCACCTCTCAGGTGGCGGGCCTGACCACCGGCCAGTTCGCGGCGCTGACCACCTCGCAGCTTGCGGCGCTGGCGGCGACGCAGATCCAGGCGCTGACGACGGCGCAACTCGAACTCATCACCGACACGCGGCTGGCGGCGTTGACTTCGACCGAGGTCGCGGCTCTGCACGTGACGCAGATCGCGGCGTTGTCGACGACACAGGTGGCGAGCCTCTCCACCACACAGATCGCCGGACTGGAGCGGGCCGACGTGGCCGCTCTCTCGGACGAGCAGTTCGCCGTCCTCTCGTCGACTCAGATCGGGGCACTCTCCACCACCGGGCTCTCGGGACTGACCACCTCGGACGTCGAGGCACTCACCACCGGCCAGATCGCCGGGTTGACCGGGGCGCAGATCGCCTCGCTGAAGACCACGCAGTCGGTGGCGCTCACCACCACTCAGATCGCGGTGATGACCACCACGCAGGTGCGCGCCCTGTCGAGCAGCGCGCTGGCCGAACTGACGGCGACGCAGGCGGCGGCGCTCTCCACCACCCAGGTGGCGGCGCTGTCGGCGCGCCAGATGGTGGGGTTCACCGCCGACCGGCTCACCGGGCTCGAGGCGACGCAGCTGGCGGCGCTGACCTCGACGGCGCTCGCCGGCCTCACCACCACCCAACTGGACCAACTCGCCTCCACCCAGATCGCGGCCTTGTCGACCACCCAGATCGCGGGACTGACCTCGACGCAGATCGGTTCGCTCGACGCCGATCATCTGACCGCCCTCACCGTCACCCAGATCGCGACGCTCTCCACCACCCAGCTCTCCGGGCTGACCTCGACCTCGGTGGCGGTACTCGCCTCCACCCAGATCGCGGCGCTCTCCACCACTCAGACGGCGGCGCTGAGCGGTGTGGCCATCGCCGGGCTGACCGAGACGCAGATGCGCGAGCTCGATCTCGCCCATCTCGCCGCGCTGACCGGCACGCAGATCGCGGCTCTCGATTCGACCGCGGTGGCGGCGATGTCGACCACCCAGCTCCAGGCGCTGACCACGACGCAGTTCACGGCGTTGGCCGGCGGCGATCTCAAGGCGCTGACGACGACGCAGACGGCGGCACTCGCCGTCACCCAGATCGCGGCGATGGGATCTGGGCAGATCCGCGGTCTGGCGATGGAGCAGTTCTCGGCGCTCTCCACCGAGCAGTTCGCGGCGCTGACCTCGACGGCGCTCGCCGGTCTCACCACCACCCAGATCGGCGACATCTCGGCGACGATGCTCGCCGCCTTCACCTCGATGCAGCTACGCGGCCTGACCACCACCCAGATCGCCGACCTGTCGGCCGATCAGGCGGGGGCACTCTCCGGCGCCCAGATCGGCGGCTTCACCACCGCTCAGATCAACGCCCTGACCAGCACGGCGATCGGCGGGCTCGACGCCACCCGGGTCGCCGCGCTGTCGCAGGCGCAGATCGCGGCGTTGAAGGCGTCGACGCTCGCCGGGCTGGCCGAGACCCAGGTGGCGGCGTTGACCGCGACGCAGATCGACGCGCTGACCACCACCCAGCTCGCCGCCCTCGCCGCGACCCAGGCGGCGATGCTCGACGCCACGCAGATCGCGTCGCTCTCGACGCCGCAGCTCCAGGCGCTGTCGTCGAGCGCCATCGGCGCACTCTCGACCACCCAGCTCGGCGAACTCGGCACGACCCGTCTCGCGGCGCTGACGGCGACGCAGCTGCAGGGCATGAGCGGCGAGCAACTCGCCGGGCTCACCACCACCGCCTTCGCGGCGCTGACCGCAACGGGCCTCGGCGGGCTGTCGACCACCGCGGTCGCGGACCTCTCGACCAGCCGCATCGCGGCGATGACCACCACCCAGTTGCGCGGGCTCGCCGCGACGCAGGTGGCGGCCTTCTCCGGTGAGCAGCTCGCCGCCCTCTCGACCACCCAGGTCGTCGGACTGGCGGCGGCGCAGGTGCGCGGTCTGACCGAGACGACGATGGCGGAGCTGGCGGAGACGCAGCTCGCCGCCCTCACCTCGTCGCAGATCGGCTGGCTCACCACCTCGGCGCTCCGGGGTCTCGGCGAAACCCAGATGGCGGCGTTGGCGGCCACCCAGATCGCCGGTCTGACCACCACCCAGTTGTCGGCGCTGGAGACGACGGCGATCGCGGCGCTGGAGACCACCGACCTCGCCGCGCTCACCACCACCCAGCTGCGCAGCCTGACCAGCTCGGTGATCGGCAGCCTCTCCACCACGCAGGTCGAGGCGCTGACGACCAGCCAGATCGCGGCTCTGACCCCGACCCAGATCAGGGGCTTCGGGGAGGATGCGCTCGCGGTGTTGGTCGACACCCGGCTGGCGGCCTTGACCTCGACCGGGATCGGCGGGTTGACCGCCGAGCAGCTCGGCCACCTGAGCGAGACGCAGATCGCGGCGCTGTCGTCGACGCAGCTCAAGGGGCTGACGGCCAACACGCTGGGGACGCTCGCCACCACCCAGGTGGCGGCGCTGGCCGGAACCCAACTGGCGGCGCTGACCACCGGCCAGATGGCCGGGCTCGGGACGGCCGCGGTCGGGGCGCTGACGGCGACCCAGCTCGCGGCGTTGGCCACCACCCAGATCGCGGCACTGTCGGTGGCCGGCGTCTCGGGCCTCACCGCCGAGCAGATCGCCTCGCTCGACGCCACCCGGCTCGGCGCGCTGACGGCGACAGCGATGGGGGCTCTCACCACCTCGGCGCTCGCCGGGCTCGACGCCACCGACATCGCGAGCCTCACCACCACCCAGCTGCGCGGCATGACCGCCACCGCGGTCGCGGCGCTCTCGACCACCCAGATCGGCGGACTGGGCACGCGGCAGATCGCCGGGCTGGGCTCGACCCAGATCGCCGGCCTGACCGCCGAGCAGCTCGCCTCGCTCGACGCGACGCGCTTCGCGGCGCTGACGGCGGCCGGCATCGCGGCGCTGACGACGACCCAGATCGACGATCTCGGAAGCGAGGCCATCGCCGACCTCACCACCACCCAGGTGAAGGGGCTCACCGCGACCCAGGTCGGATCGCTGTCGACGGCGCAGGTGGCTGCGCTCGAGACCCGGGACGTGGCGGCGCTGACGACCACGGCGCTGGCCGGGCTCGCCGCCGATCAGGTCGAGGCGCTCTCGGCGGCCCAGATGGCGGCGCTCTCCGCCACCCAGCTCGCGGCGCTCTCGACCACGGCGGTCGGCGGACTGAGCGCGACGCAGATCGCCGGCATGACCACCACCCAGATCCGCGCCCTCTCCGCCACCCAGGCGGCGGCGCTGAGCGAGGCGCAGGTGGCGGCGCTCACCACCACCCAGGTGGCGGCGCTGACGGCGACGGAGCTGCGGGCCCTCACCTCGACCCAGGTCGGGGCGATGGCGAACGACCAGATCGGCGCTCTGACCGCGAGCCAGATCGCAACGCTGTCGACCGCCGCGGTGAAGGGGCTGACCGAAACCCAGATCGCCGCTCTCGATGCCACCGCCTTCGCCGCGCTGACCGCGACCCAGATCGCCGGACTGAGCATCGAGCAGATCGCCGGGCTGACCACCACCCGGCTGACGGCTCTCGCCACCACCCAGATCGGCGGCCTGACGGCGACACAGCTGGCGGCGCTCACCACCACTCAGGTGGCGGCGCTCGGCACCCGTCAGGTGGCGGCGTTGACCAGCGTGCAGCTCGCCGGACTGACCGCCGATCAGATGGAAGTGGTCTCGGCGGCGCAACTCGGGGTGCTCACCGCCACCCAGACGGCGGCGCTGACCACCACCTCGCTCGCCGGTCTGACCACGACGACGCTGGCGAATCTCGCCACCACCCAGCTGCGGGCGCTCACGGCGACCCAGCTCGGAAGCCTCGGCGACACCCAGATCGCCGCCGTCGGGGCGACGCAGCTGGCGGCGCTCTCGACCACGGCGATCCGTGGTCTCGGCGCCTCGCAGGTGGCGGCGCTGACCTCGACCCAGTTCGCCGCGCTCGCCACCTCGCAGATCGGCGCACTCTCCGCCACCGGCCTCTCCGGCCTGACGGCGACGCGGATGGCGGGCCTCGCCGCGACCCAGCTGGCGGCGCTCTCCACCACCCAGATGGCGGCGCTGGCCGACACCCAGGTCGCCGGGCTGACGACCACGCAGATCGCGGCGCTCTCCACCACCCAGACCGCGGCGCTCTCCGCCGGCGGGCTCGACGGGCTGACCACGGCGCAGGTGGCGGCGCTCACCACCAGCGAACTCGCCGCGCTCGGCGCGACCCAGCTCGGATCGCTCAGCGAGACCCAGCTCGCCGCCCTCTCGGCGAGCCAGGCGGCGGCGTTGACGACGACGGCGCTGCGCGGTCTCGATGCCACCGGGGTGGGGGCGCTGACCGCGACTCAGATCGCCGGGTTCGACACGGCGCAGCTCGCCGCACTGACGGCGGCGGCCTTTGCCGGCCTCAGCCAGAGCGGCATCGCGGCGCTGACCACCACCCAGCTCGCCGGCCTCTCGACCACCGAGATCGCCGGTCTCGCCTCGACCCAGGCCGCGGCCCTCACCTCGACCCAGGTCGCGGCGCTCTCCACCAGCCAGATCGCCGCCCTATCGGCGTCGGCCCTCGACGGCTTCGGCAGCGACCAGATCGCCGCCCTCTCCGCCACGCAGATCGCCGGTCTCAAGGCGGCTCAGATCGCTTCGTTCGACACGAGCCAGATCGCGGTGCTCTCCACCACCCAGATCGCGGCGCTGTCGACGGCGGGGCTCGCCGGGCTGACGGCGACGCAGGTCGGCGAGCTGTCGCTCGACCAGTTGGGCCACCTCGGCAGCACCCAGATCGCGGCGCTGACCGCGACGGCGGCGAGCGGGCTCACCGCGACCCAGCTCGCGGCACTGACCAACACCCAGCTCGGGGCGCTGACCGCGACCGAGATCGGTGGGCTGACCTCGACCCAGCTGACGGCGCTCGACGCGGCACAGATCGCCGGGCTCTCGACCACGCAGTTGCGCGGCCTCACCACCACCGGCGTCGCGGCGCTGACCACCACCCAGGTCGCGGCGCTGACCACCACCCAGCTCGCCGCCCTCTCGTCCTCGCAGATGCGCGGCCTCGAGGAGACCCAGGCCGCAGTGCTCGACGCGACCCGTCTGGCGGCGCTCTCCACCACCCAGATCGCCGCCCTGACCGCCACGGCGGTCGATGGCCTCACCGCCACGGCGATCGCCTCGCTCGCCACGACGCAGGTGGCGGCACTGGCGGCGATCCAGGTCGGAGCGCTCGACGAGACCGCCGTCGCGGCGCTCTCCAACACTCAGATCGCCGCCCTGACCACCACCGGTCTCAAGGGGTTGACCTCGACCCAGGTCGCCGGACTGACGCTCGACCAGCTCGGGGCGCTCGCCACCACCCAGGTCGCGGCGCTGACCACCGCGGCGGTGCGGGGCCTGACCGCGACCGAGCTCGGCGCCCTTTCGACGACCCAGCTCGGGGCGCTCGCGACCACCCAGATCGCGGCGCTGAGCGAGGGTCAGGTCGAGGCACTGGGCACGACGCAGCTCGGCCGCCTCACCACGACGCAGGCGGCGGCCCTCTCGGCGAGCGGTCTCGACGGGCTGACCACGACGCAGGTGGCGGCGCTCGCCACCGCGCAGGTGGCGGCGCTGACCACCACGGCGTTGCGCAGCCTCGACGAGACGCAGATCGCGGCACTGACCACCACCCAGATCGGCCGGCTCGGCACCCAGCAGATCGCCGGACTCGCCGGGACCCAGGTCGCGGCATTCACCGCGACACAGTTCGCCGCCCTGACGACCACCCAGATCGGGGCACTCTCGTCGGCGGCGGTGCCGTCGCTCACCACCACCCAGGTCGCCGGCCTCACCACCACCCAGTTCGCGGCGCTGACGGCGGCGGAAATGGCGGCACTGGTGGCGACGCAGATCGCGGCGCTGACCGAAGCCCGCGTCGCGGCGCTCACCCCCACCCAGATCCGCGGCCTCGGGGCCGACGGCATCGCCGCCTTCTCGACCGACCAGATCGGCGCGCTCACCACCACCCAGCTGGCGACGCTGACCGCCACGCAGCTCGGGGCGCTCGCCGACACTCAGGTGGCGGCGCTGGCGGCGACCGGGCTGGCTGCGCTCTCGTCGACCCAGATCGGCGCACTGTCGACCACCGGCATCGAGGCCCTGACCACGACGCAGATCGCCGGCCTGACCACCACCCAGGTCGCCGGGCTCGCCGCCACCCAGGCCGGAGCGCTGACCGCGAACCAGATCGCCGCGCTCTCCACCGCCCAGATCGCCGCCCTGACCACGACCGAGATCGCCGGCTTCGGCGCCACCCAGGTGGCGGCTCTCTCGGCCGACCAGTTCGCGGCCCTCTCCACCACCCAGTTGGCGGCGCTCGACGACGGCGGCATCGCCGGCCTGTCGACCACGGCGATCGCGGGACTGGCGACGACCCGGCTGACGGCGCTCTCCGCCACCGCCGTCGCCTCGATGACCACGACGCAACTCGCGGCGCTGAGCACGACCGCCGTCGCGGCCCTCACCACCACCCAGATCCGGTCGCTGACCGCGACCGCCGTCGGGTCGCTCGGGGCGACCCAGATCGCGGCGCTCGACACGCGACAGGTCGGAGCGCTCACCACCGCGGCAATCGGCGGATTGACCTCGACCGAGGTCGCGGCGCTCGGCGCGACGCAGCTCGGGGCGCTGACCACCAGCCAGATCGCGGCGCTCTCGACCACGGCGCTGGCCGGGCTCGGCGTCGACGACCTCGCGGCGCTGACCACCCGTCAGCTCACCGCCCTGACCTCGACCCAGGTCGGCGCGCTGAGCACGACCCAACTCACCGGGTTGGAGACGACGCGCCTCGCCACCCTGACCGCGACCGAGATCGCCGGCCTGACCTCGACCCAGGTCCGCGCGCTGGCGCCGACCCAGATCGCGGCGCTCGCCACCACTCAGATCACGGCCCTATCGACCTCGGCGATCGAAGGGCTGACGGCGACCGGGATCGCGGCCCTGTCGACCGCGCAGTTCGCGACGCTGACCGCCACCCAGGTCGGGTCGCTCACCACCACTCAGGTGGCGGCGTTGCCGACGACGCGGCTCGCGGCGCTCTCCACCACCCAGGTCGCCGGGCTGACCGCGGCCGAGATCGGGGCGCTCGACGAGACCGGGCTGCAGGCGCTCGGCACCCGGCAGATCGCCGCCCTGACCACCTCTGCTCTACAGGGGCTGGCGGCAACGCGGGTCGACGATCTCACCGCGACCCAGCTCGCGGCGCTGACCACCACCCAGATCGCCGGGCTCGGCAGCGCCGCGGTGAGCGGACTCACCGCGACGCAGCTCGCCGGGCTCACCACCACCCAACTCCGGGCGCTGACGGCGACCCGCATCGGCGCGCTCACCACCACGCAGATCGGGACGCTCTCCACCACCCGGCTCGCGGATCTCACCACCACGCAGATCGGCGGCCTGCTCGACACTCAAGTGGCGGTGCTCTCCGCCACCCAGCTCGGCGGTCTGACGACCTCTCAGATCGCGGCGCTGTCGGCGAGCGGAATGACGGGACTGACCGGAACGCAGATCGCCGATCTGAGCGACGCCCAGACGGCGGCGTTCGCGGCCGATCAGATCGGGGCGCTGTCGACCACCGCGGTGAGGGGGCTCGCCGCCACCGACCTCGCCGGCCTGACCTCGACGCAGTTCCTCGGCCTCTCCTCGACCCAGATGGGGGCGCTGACCACCACCCAGATCGGCGGGCTCTCGGCGACCCAGATCGGCTGGATGGGCGCGGACGAGCTCTCCGGCCTCGGCTCGACCCAGATGGCGGCGCTGTCGGCCGGGCAGATCGCGGCGCTGACCACGGCGCAGATCGCCGATCTCTCGACCAGCGGCATCGCCGGGCTCACCGCGACGCAGGTCGCCGGGCTGACGACGACGCAGCTCGGGGCACTGACCGCGACCGAGATGGGGGCGCTCTCCGCCACGGCGGTCGCCGGGCTCACCACCACCGGCTTCGCGGCGCTGACCGCGACGCAGTTCGCCGGCCTGTCGGCGACCGGCATCGCCGGCCTGACCGCGATCCAGGTCGCCGGGCTCTCGACCACGCAGATCGGGCTCCTGTCCGAGACCGCGCTCGGCGGTCTGACCGCGACGCAGGTGGGGGCGCTGACGGCGACGCAGTTCGGCTCGCTCACCTCGACGATGATCGGTTCGCTGTCGGCGGCGGGCATCGCCGGGCTCACCGGCAGCCAGATCGACGAGATGACGCTGACCCAGCTCGCCGGGCTCACCACCGCCCAGATCGGGGCGCTGACCACCACCGCGATCGCCGAACTCGACGGCGAGGACATCCGGGCGATGACCGCCGAACAGCTCGCCGGGCTCGTCCGCATGCAGCTCCGGTCGCTGTCGACGGCGCAGATCGGGGCGCTGACCACCACCCAGATCGGCGGGCTCTCGGCGACCCAGATCGCGTCGCTGACCTCGACCGAACTCAACGCCATGTCGGCGAGCCAGTTCGCCACCCTGACCTCGACGCAGATGGCGGCGCTGTCGGCGACGCAGCTCGATCTGCTCGACGCCACCCACACCGTGGCGCTGGCGCCGACCCAGATCTCGGGCCTGACCACCACCACCATCGCGGCGCTGCCGACCAGCTTCTTCGACGAGATGACCACCACCGCGCTCGAGGCGCTCAACGCGACGCAAATTGACGCCTTCACCACGACTCAGATAGCCAGCCTGACGACCGAGCAGATCGCGGCCCTGAACCGGGCGATCTCCTGATCGCACAAGGGTTTCTCGACCGTTTCCGTGATCGGGTGAGGATCTCGCGGCCGCGATGGGCGGCGCGGACGAGCGAGGGTGGGGCATGGCGAACGAACCCGGGTCCCAGACGACGGCCGGCGGCCGCGGCTTCGGCGTGATGGATCTGATCCGCGCCGCCGAGACGCTGAAACGCAGCGGCGAGACGGCCGCGGTGATGGCGCTCTATGCCTCGTGGATCCAGACCAATCCGGACGATCCGCTGCTCCACGCGGTGCTGTTCAACCACGCGGTCAATCTCGCCGACGCGGGCGAGCTCGAGGCGGCGCGGGCCTGTCTCGAGCAGGCGATCGAACGGGCGCCGGACTTCCTGCCGGCGCGGATCAACCTCGGCCGGGTGCTGGAGCGGCAGGGCGCGATCGGGGCGGCGGTCGGGCGCTGGTCGGAGGTGGTCGACGCGCTCGCCGCGGTCAACGGCACCTCGGTCGCCCACAAGACGACGGCGCTCAACCAGATCGCCCGGACGCTCGAGGCGGCGGGGCGCGACGAGACGGCGGAGGAGATGCTGCGGCAGAGCCTCGACATCGATCCGTCGCAGCGCGAAGTGGCGCAGCACTTCACCGCGCTCAGGCAGCGGGCCTGCGAATGGCCGGTGATGGCGACCTCGGAACGGGTGAACCGCCGGCATCTGATGATGGGCCTGTCGCCCCTGTCGGCCGCCGCCTTCAGCGATGATCCGCTGATGCAGCTGGCGCTGGCGGCGCATTATTCGGCGGTCGACGTCGGCCTGCCGGCCGGAACTTTCACGGCGTGGCCGAAGGCGGCGACGCGCGAGGGGCGCCTGCGCCTCGGCTACCTCTCCTCGGACCTGCGCGAACATGCCGTCGGCCATCTGATGGCCGAGGTGTTCGGGCTGCACGACCGCTCGAAGATCGAGCTCTTCGCCTATTACTGCGGGCCGGCGACCGGCGATCCGATGCACCTCGCCTATCGCGCCGAGGCCGAGCACTGGGTCGACGTCTCGGCGATGGACGACGCCACCGCGGCGCAACGGATGGTCGACGACGGCATCCACATCCTGGTCGACGTCAACGGTTACACCCGCGAGGGGCGGACCAAGCTCGTGGCGCTCCGGCCGGCGCCGATCATCGTCAACTGGCTCGGCTATCCCGGCACGCTGGCGAGCCCGCATCACCACTACATCGTCGCCGACGAGCGGATCATCCCGCCCGACCACGAGATCTACTATTCGGAGAAGGTTCTGAGGCTGCCGTGCTACCAGCCCAGCAACCGCGCCCGAGTGGTGGCGGCGGAGCGGCCGACGCGGGCGGATGTGGGGCTGCCGGAGGACGCGGTGGTCTACTGCTCGTTCAACGGCACCCACAAGATCACCCGCTTCACCTTCGAGCGCTGGATGGCGGTGCTCTCCGCGGTGCCGAATAGCGTCTTGTGGCTGCTCACCGGGACCGAGGGGACGAACGAGCGGCTGAAGGCGCATGCGCTGGCGCGCGGCATCGCCCCCGAGCGGCTGATCTTCGCGCCCAAGGTCGCCAATCCGGCCCATCTCGCCCGCTATCCGCTCGCCGATCTCTTCCTCGACAACACCCCCTACGGCGCCCACACCACCGCCTCGGACGCGCTCTGGGCGGGGGTGCCGGTGCTGACCTGGGCGGGGCGCTGTTTCGCGGCGCGGGTGTGCGGCAGTCTGGTCGCCGCCGCCGGCCTGCCGGAGTTGGTGGTGGAGACGCCCGAGGCCTTCGTCCTCACCGCGGTCGAGATGGGGCGGAACCCGGCGAAGCTCGCGGCGCTGCGCGACCGGCTGGTGGCGGGGCGCGACGGCGCGGTGCTGTTCGACATGCCGCTGCTGGTCGCCCGGCTCGAGGCGCTCTACGAGGAAATGTGGGCCGACTTCCGCGAGGGGCGGCTGCCGGTGCCGGATCTCGCCGACCTCGAGGCCTATCTCGAGGTGGCGATGGAGATCGACCACGAGGCGATCGAGGTCGGCGCCATCGCCGACTATCGCGGCTGGTGGCGCGAGCGGCTGATGGCGCGGCATCGGCTGCGGCCGCTCGTCGCCGACCGGCGGTTGATCGGGGTGGCGGCGCGCCGGGCCGAGGCGCAGGCCGAGACGGCGCCGACGGGCGGCGGCAAGGGGCGCAGCCGCTGAGGCCGGCGCGTCGCTCAGTCGAACTTCGCCGAGCGGCGGCCGAGGCGGGCGGCGACGGCTTCGAGCTGATGCGGGCGGCCGATCACCTCGTGCTGCAGCTTCGCCTCGAGGCGGAGACCCTCCGCCGGAGAAGCGTCCCACGAGCCCTCGAGGAGCGGTTTGATGCGGCGGGTGACCGAGGGCGAGCGCATCGCCACGTCGCGGGCCAGCGTCCGGGCGGCGGCGAGCGGATCGTCGGCGAGGCGGGTGACGAGGCCGAGCGTGCGGGCCTCCTCGGCCCCGACGATGCGGCCGGTGGCAATCAGTTCGACGGCGACATCCCATTTGGTGAGCCGGCGAAGCGACTGAGTGATTCCCATGTCGGGGAGGAGGCCCCATTCGACCTCCATCACCGACAGCCGCGTGTCCGGCGCGGCGATGCGGATGTCGGCGCCGAGGGCGATCTGGCAGCCGCCGCCGAAGGCGACGCCCTGCAGCGCAGCGATCACCGGCACGTCGAGTTCCTGCCAGACGCGGCTCGGCTTCTGGAAGAAGTTGGCGGTCTCGCCCGCCGGGAGATCGAAGAGGCGCTCGGCGACGGCGGAGAGATCGCCGGCGAGCGTCTGGAACATCGAGAGGTCGAGGCCGGCGCAGAAGTCGCCGCCCTGGCCGGCGAGCACCACGGCGCGGACGTTCGGATCGCGCTTCAGCGCCTCGCCGGCGGCTGTGATCTCGGTGAACATCGCCATGTCCAGAGCGTTCTTCTTGTCCGGGCGGGCGAGCATCACCTCCGCCACGTGATCGGCGATCGTCACTTCGACCCGCGCCATGGTTCTTCCTCCCCGCTTCTCGATCGCGACGCGATCCTTCGGCCCTCAGAGATAGACCGCCCGACGGCACGACGCGAGTGCGACCCGCTACTGAGGTCGGCCGGAGATTGACGCGAGACGAGCGAACCGCTTCGATCGACGGGAAAGAGGAGCGAGGCCGATGCAGGCGATAGACGCCCGGGACCTGTTGATCCGCCTGTTCGAGGCGGCGATCGCCGCGGCACAGCCGGATCTGGCGATCCCGCCGCTGTTGCCGGCGCCGCCGAAGGGGCGCACCGTGGTGATCGGCGCCGGCAAGGCTTCCGCCGCGATGGCGCGGGCGGTGGAGAAGGCCTGGGCCGGGCCGCTCGAGGGGTTGGTCGTCACCCGCTACGGCTATTCCGTCCCCTGCGAGCGCATCGAGATCGTCGAAGCGGCACATCCGGTGCCCGATGCGGCGGGCGAGCGGGCGTCGCGACGGCTGCTCGATCTCGTCGCCGGGCTCGGGCCGGACGATCTCGTCCTGGCGCTGATCTCGGGCGGCGGTTCGGCGCTGCTCGCCGCGCCGCTGCCGGGCACGACGCTCGCCGACGAGCAGGCGCTCAATCGGGCGCTGCTCGCGTGCGGAGCGACGATCGGCGAGATGAACCTCGTCCGCCGCCACCTCTCGGCGATCAAGGGCGGGCGGCTGGCCACCGCCTGCCATCCGGCACGGGTGGTGACGCTGGTGATCTCGGATGTCCCCGGCGACGATCCGGTCGACATCGCCTCGGGACCGACGGTCGCCGATCCAACGACCTGCGCCGAAGCGCTGGGGATCATTCGCCGCCTTAGTATCGACCTACCGAGGGCGATGATCGATCAGTTGGAGAGCGGGCGGGGCGAGAGCCCGAAGCCGGGCGATCCCGGCTTCGCCCGCGACGAGGTGCGGATGGTGGTGACGCCGCAGGCGGCACTCGAAGCCGCGGCGGCGGTCGGGAGGGCGGCGGGCTTCGACGTCCACATCCTCGGCGACGCGATCGAGGGCGAGGCGCGCGACGTCGGGCGGGTCATGGCCGGCATCGCCCGACAGGTGGCAAGGCGCGGCCAGCCGTTCCGACGGCCGTGCATCCTCCTTTCCGGGGGCGAGACGACGGTGACGCTGCGCGGTACCGGGCGCGGCGGCCGCAACGTCGAGTTCCTCCTGTCGCTGGCGCTGGGGCTCGACGGTGAGGCCAGGGTCCACGCGCTCGCCGGCGACACCGACGGGGTCGACGGGGTCGAGGAGATCGCCGGGGCGGTCATCGCGCCCGACACGCTCGCCCGCGCCCGGGCGATGGGCATCGACGCGGCGGCGCGGCTCGCCGACAACGACGGCCACGGCTTCTTCTCGGCGCTCGGCGACAGCGTGGTGACCGGGCCGACGCTCACCAACGTCAACGACTTCCGGGCGATCCTGATCGACGAGGGGAACGGGCCGGCGTGAACGGGCCGGCGGACGATGCCATCCGATCGACGGGGCCCGCTCAGTAGTCGACCCGGATCAGCGCCAGGCCGGCGGCCGGGGCGACCGGGCCGCAGGCGGTGCGGTCGACCTTGGCGAGTGCCGCGACGAGATCGTCGGCGGTCCAGGTGCCGTCGCCGATCAGCTTCAGCGAGCCGACCATCGAGCGCACCTGATTGTGCAGGAAAGAGCGGGCGGAGGCGCGGATCTCGACCGTGTCGCCGTTGCGGGTGACGTCGAGCCGATCCAGCGTCTTGATCGACGACTTGGCCTGACAGCGGGAGGCGCGGAAGGTGTTGAAGTCGTGGGTGCCGAGCAGGCGCTTGGCCGCCGCGTCCATCGCCGCGACGTCGAGGCGGGTGCGGACGTGCCAGGCGCGGTGGCGCTCGAGGGCGAGAGGGGCGCGGCGGTCGATGATCCGATAGAGGTAGTGCCGCGCCTTGGCCGAGAAGCGGGCGTCGAAGTCGTCGGCGACGATCTCGGCGGCGAGGATGGCGATCGGCTGCGGCCCCTTGGGCGCGTGTTTCAGATGGGCGTTGAGCGCGTCCATCAGCTTTTCCGCCGGCCAGTCGCGCGGGAAGTCGACATGGGCCACCTGACCGGTGGCGTGCACCCCGGTATCGGTGCGCCCGGCGCCCTTCACCACGATGCGGCCGGCGGCGAGCTTCTCGAAGGCGGCCTCGAGCTCGCCCTGCACGGAGGGGCCGTTCGCCTGGAACTGCCAGCCGACGTAGGGCGTGCCGTCGTATTCGATGGTGAGCTTGTAGCGGGGCATGGGCGTCAGGTCAGTCGGTCGCCGCGGCCGATCCCGGCACCTCGGCGGAAGGCGCCGGCATCGACCGGCCGGCCGCCGGCGCGCTGCACCTCGACGAGGCGAACGGCGCCGGTGCCGCAGGCGATGGTGAGGGCCTCGTCGAGGATGGTGCCGGGGGTGCCGGATCCCTCGCCGAGAGTGGTGCGCAGCACCTTCAGCCGCTCGACCTTGCCGGCGATCGGCACCTCGCACCAGGCGCCGGGGAAGGGCGAGAGGCCGCGGACGGTGTCGTGCAGCAGCTTCGCATCGAGCCGCCAGTCGATGCGGGCCTCGACCTTGTCGATCTTCTTGGCATAGGTGACGCCGACGTCGGACTGCTCGACCTCGACCAGTTCGCCGCGCTCCAGCTGGGCCAGCGCCTCGACCATGGTCGTCGCGCCGAGGACGGCGAGGCGATCGTGGAGGTCGCCGGTGGTCTCGTCGGGGGCGATCGGGGTGACGGCGGAGAGGCAGACCGGACCAGTGTCGAGGCCCTTCTCCATGCGCATCACCTCGACGGCGGTCTCGGCATCGCCGGCCATGATCGCCCGCTGGATCGGCGCGGCGCCGCGCCAGCGCGGCAGCTTCGAGCCGTGGAGATTGAGGCAGCCGTGGCGCGGCGCGGCGAGGATCGATTCGGGCAGCAGCAGGCCGTAGGCGACGACCACCGCGACGTCGGCGTCATGGGCACGGAAGGCGGCGGCGGCGTCCTCGCCCTTGAGGGAGGTCGGCGTGAACACCTCGATGCCGAGCCGATCGGCGGTGGCGTGGACCGGTGACGGGGTCAGCGCCATGCCGCGGCCGGCGGGGCGGGGCGGCTGCGAATAGACGGCGACGATCTCGTGGCCGGCGGAGTGGATCGCCTCCAGCGTCGGCACCGAGAAGTCGGGGGTCCCCATGAAGACGATGCGCAGCGTCATGATCGATGTCCTCGTGGGGGTGCGTTGCGGCGCGGGTGCGGGGGGCGAGGGATGCCCCCTCGCCGCTCGCCGGTCAAGTTCGGCGTCGTCTCACAGCGGCGGAACGACGCGTTGGGTCTGCTCGCCGAGCCCCTCGACGCCGAGGCGCATCACCTGACCGGCGCGCAGGAACACCGGCTCGGGCTTCACCCCCATGCCGACGCCGGGGGGCGTGCCGGTGGTGACGACGTCGCCGGGCTGCAGGCTCATGAAGTGCGAGAGATAGGCGACGATCTCGGAGACGGTGAAGACCATCGTCGCGGTCGTGCCGGTCTGGCGCATGACGCCGTCGACCGAGAGCCAGAGCTTCAACGCCTGCGGGTCGGGCACTTCGTCGCGGGTGACGAGCCAGGGGCCGAGCGGGCCGAAGGTGTCGCAGCCCTTGCCCTTGTCCCAGGTGCCGCCGCGCTCGATCTGGAACTCGCGCTCGGAGACGTCGTTGACGACGCAGTAGCCGGCGACGTGGTCGAGGGCGTCGGCGACCTCGACGTAGCGCGCCTCCTTGCCGATGACGACGCCGAGTTCGACCTCCCAGTCGGTCTTCACCGAGCCGCGCGGCAGGACGACGTCGTCGTTCGGGCCGTTGATCGAGCTCGTCGCCTTCATGAAGACCACCGGCTCCTTGGGCAGCGGCAGGCCCGACTCGGCGGCGTGGTCGGCATAGTTGAGGCCGATCGCCACGAACTTGCCGACCCGGCCGACGCAGGCGCCGATGCGCGCGTCCTCCGGGGCGAGCGGCAGGCTCGCCGGATCGAGGGCGGCGAGGCGGGCGAGACTCTCGGGCGAGAGGGCGGCGCCGGCGATGTCGTCGACATGGGCCGAGAGATCGCGGATGCGGCCTTCGGCGTCGACGAGGCCGGGCCTTTCCGACCCCTTGGGGCCGAAGCGGAGGAGTTTCATCGAGGCGTTCCCGTGTGGTGATCGATCGAGCCGCACTCGATCACGGTTTCGCCCGCGCCGCCAGTCGGGCGGGCTCGTCGGCAGTGGACGAACCACACGAGGCGATGACGATCGGTCGGGCCGCGTGGCAGAGTGCGACATCACGGGTGGGAGAGGCACATGGACACGGGCGAGACGATCGGCTTCCTCGGCATCGGCATCATGGGCTTCCCGATGGCGCGGCGGCTCGCCGAGGCGGGCCATCGCGTCACCGCCTGGAACCGCGACCGGGCCAAGGCCGAACGGCTGGCGCCTCATGGTGTCCGCATCGCCGAGACGGCGGTCGAGGCGGCGCGCGGCGCGACGACGCTGGTGGTGATGCTGAGTTCCGGACCGGTGTGCGAGGAGGTGCTGGTCGCCGGCGGGGTGCTCGACGCGCTGGCGCCGGGGGCCTGGGTGATCGTCATGAGTTCGATTCCGGTGGCCGTCGCCGAAGGTCTGGCGGCGGAGGCGGAGGCGCGCGGGCTCGGCTTCCTCGATGCGCCGGTCTCCGGCGGCGAACGCGGGGCGATCGCCGGGACGCTGACGATCATGGCGGGCGGGCGCGAGGCGGTGTTCGACGCGGCGGCGGCGGTGCTGTCGGTCTTCGGCCGCGCCACCCGGATCGGGCCGGCGGGGACGGGATCGCTGGCCAAGCTGGTCAACCAGATGCTGGTCGGCTCGACCATCGCGGCGGTGGCGGAGGGGCTGCTACTGGCGGAGCGCGGCGGTGCCGATCCGGCCAGGGTGCGCGAGGCGCTGATCGGCGGCTTCGCCGATTCCGCCATCCTGCGCCAGCACGGCGAGCGGATGATCGAGCGCAACTGGGTGCCCGGCGGGCGGGCAACGGTGCAGCTCAAGGACACCTCGACGGCGCTCGCCCAGGCGCAGGCCCTCGGGCTCGAACTACCGCTGATCACGCTGGTCGACGGGCTCTACGCCGATCTCGTCGCCCACGGCGACGGCGATCTCGACCATGCGGCGCTGATCCGCGAGATGCGCCGCCGCAACGGTCTGGCGGTCGACTGACCGCCGTCGGTGGCGATGTCGGCTCGGCTCGGGGCCGGCGAAGGGCGGCGCCCATCGGCACTTCTCGCCCCTGGAGATCCGGGGATTGCGCCCCGGGTGCCGAGGGCGGAGTATCCGTTCTCGGACGATCGTTCAGATAGGCGACCGCGCGCACGAGCGGCTCCGGATCTCGGGTGGCTGCCGTTCCGGTGGCAGACGGCGGTCGTCGAGCAGGGCGCCCGCGCCGGGTGCCGGCGCGGCATGACGGGACGCCGAGCGATACGGTCGGCGGGATGCCCGACGGCGCAGGCGACGACCGGGGCGCCGCGTGGCGAGACGGCCCGGACGCGATTTCGGCGCATGGCGGCGTCGATGGCGCGCGATGGCGGCGGCATCGACGGCGGAGAGCATCGGGCAGGGTCCGAGAGAACGAGAATGTTTCTGTTTTGTTCTGTGCGTCAGCGAAATTGAGGGTCACACGACCCCGTTCCCCTGATTTTTCAGGGGATGCCTAAAATTTCAGTACGCATTTCGTTCTCGCCGACCCACGATCGAGCCGAGCGGAACCCCCAACCCCAGCCATGACCCTCGATCCGAGCCGCCGCACGAGCCGCCCCGGCTCATGGCTCCGACGTTCCGATTTCGACGAAGACCGCCGTTCTCCGACGTTCTCCGGCTCATCCTCGGCCCGTCCGAGATCTCTCCGACCGCGGACCGTCTCCGCCGTCACACCCTCCCTTCGTCTCGACCGCTCGGCCTCTCCCCTCGCGGGTCGGCGGCCGCCGGTCCTTCGTCTCGGTCGCCCCGCCGCAACCGCCGAAACAGAGCCGACGGAAGCGCGGGGCCGAACGGTTCGCCGCTCACACCGGTTCGGTGTGCGCTTCACGATCGCGCATGTGGTCGTCTGCGGCGACGATCCCCAAATCCAGGCAATAGACCAGGAAGTCGGCCCTCAGCGCCGCGGCCTCGTCTCGGCAGAAGCCGATCATCATCCGCAGCGCATGCCACCGCTCGATCTGTTCGACCGTGAGGCCGCTCGGTGGCCGGTGAAGCGAATTGGACTTCGTCACACGCGCCATATGCCCTCCCGATCACGCGTTCGAACCCGGAGAGGATACGGCGTCGGGCGTCACAGATCCGGCATCTCGAACGATGCGACGATCGGCGATTTCGGCCGATGGAGGTCGCCACCGACTCGGAGTAGAGAGAGTACCCCGGGCAACCTCGACGGCATTCACGCAATACATTGAAAACACGTGTCGATCTCGATCGCCCGAGGGCCGTGCCGGAATCAGACCGTCACAAATCGGCGTCACAAGCGTTTTCCGAGAGGGTGCGCCGCAATTGCTCGCCGTGATCGTTGGGGTAGGCTGTGACGGTTTCTCCTTGATCCGCGCGTGCACCTGCCGCACACTGCACGTGTTGCGCGCGCATTCGGAGAGAGGCATTCGCGAAGCGGTGTACGAGAGGCGGCGATGGCGTTGCGACTGGCCCTGACCGGGCGGCCCGGGCTGTTGGATGAGATGGGGGCGACCATCCGCTTCCCCCGCAAGGCCTTCGTGCTGGCCGCGCATCTGGTCATCGACGCGCCGCGCGAGCCGATGACGCGGGAGCGGGCGGCTCGGCTTCTCTGGGAGGATGCCGATCCGACGCGGCGGGCGGGCAATCTGCGCCAGCTCCTGGCACGGGTGAAGGAAGCCCAGACGGCGGCGGGAATGGAACTCTTCCTCGTCGGGCCGGATCACGTCGCGCTCGACACCGAGGCGGTGTCGATCGACGTGGTGCGACTGCTGGAGGCGCGCGCCGACACCACCGATCGGCGGCTGGTCGAGTTCTGCCGCTCCTATGCGGGCGATCTGCTCCTCGGCGTCGACGAAGGAGGCGAGGGGTTCACGCGCTGGTTGTGGTCGCGGCGTCAGATGTTGCGCGATCAGTTCGCCGCGATCGTCTCGGCCAACCTCGAGTCGGCGATCGAGGTGCTGGACCAGGAGGAAGTGATCTTCGTGGCGCGCCGCCTGCTCGAGGCCGACCAGTATCAGGAGGCGGCCCACCGCGCGCTGATGCGGGTCCATGCGGCGAGGGGCGAATTCGACAGCGCGCTGCGCATCCACCGGCGGCTGGTCGACCAGCTGCGCGAGACCAACGCCCGCCCGACGGGGGAAACGACCAGTCTGGCTGCGACGATCACCGCACGGGCCCGCGGCGAGGGCGGCGGGGCCGAGACGGCGGCGGCCGAGGTGGCGGTGGCGCAGGGCGGGCTCATTCAGCTTCCGCGGGTCTCACTCACCTTCCCGGGGCTGAACGAACTGACCGGACCCGAGCGGGAGTGGGCGACGGCGCTCTATGACGACGCGGCGATCCAACTGTGGCGAACCCGTTCCTTCGTGCTCACGCGCGCGGCCGATCTGCGCTCCAAGCCGATCGATCTCATCGACCGCGGCCGCCGCGAGCCGAGTGACTATGTCGTCGACTGCCGTGTCGCGGTTCGCGACGGCCGGCGCCTGCTCACCGTGGGGCTGGTCGGCGCCAGGAGCGGCGAGATCCTGTGGATCCATCGTTTCGAGATCGGCGAACCGCTCGCCCGTGCGGTTCGCGAGATGGTGGTCAACTGCGTCCACCATATCGAACATACCGAGCTGAGGGCGCTCGCCGCCGGCCCGGAACGGACCACGGCCTATCGCCTGACGCTTCAGGGCAATCGCCTGCTGCGGACGATCGACCTGCCCTCGATCCGTCGAGCTCGGCAGGTCTTCCGGGCCGCGCTCGCCGCCGATCCCGACCACGGCCCGACCCTGGCGGCGATTTCCAAGGCCTATCGGCTGGAATGGCTTCGCCTGGCACGCGCCGACGACAAGGAGCTCGATCTTGCGATCGACTTCGCTCGTCAGGCGATCGCCGCGACACCGGACAGCGCGCAGGGCATGCATCAGTTCGGAATCTGCAACATCTACAAGAAGAACCACGAACAGGGCCTCGAGGCGCTGTCTCGAGCCGAGCGGCTGATGCCCTTCGAGGAAGAACTCCGCGCCGACCATGCCGACGGTCTGATCAGTTCGGGCGCGACCCTCGAAGGACTGGCCAAGGTCGCGCCGCTGGTCGAGGGGCAGTTCGTCAGCAGCGACCACATCCTGTGGATCACCGCCAGCGGTCAATATCTCGCCGGGCGCTACGACGAGGCGCTGGCGACGCTGGCCCGGCTGTCGTCGCAGGAGCCGACCTATCAGTTGCGCGCCGCCTGTCATGCGATGCTCGAGCAATACGACGAGGCGCGGCGCTATGTGCGTCGCCTGCGCGAGATTCTGCCCGACTTCACCGTCGCCTCCCGCATGGGAATGGTGCCGCTGCGGCGGCGGGAGGACCTCGAGCACTACGAATCCGGCCTGAGGTCGGCCGGCTTCGACTGATCGGCAGTCGAAGGAACTGGGGAGAAAGAGGCATGGCGAAGATCATCGTACTGAAGCCGACCGGCGACGACCGGGTGTTCATGGTCAATCTCGACGCGCTGACCGTCGAGGTGGTGGCCGGCACCGACGTCGTCACCACCGGCGCGAGCGCCAAGGGCATCGACTACGCCGTCTCGAGCGACGTCCGTTCGGAAGCCGCCTCGCATGTCCTCTTCGGCGTCGACACCGCCGTCTCGAGCGACGTCCGTTCGGAAGCCGCCTCGCATGTCCTCTTCGGCGTC
>ERZ1645187.974-NODE-974-length-27251-cov-6.538094_pt1 | contig 27251 bp, 26 predicted proteins | sample MGYA00575352_ERZ1645187 | MGnify/ENA primary metagenome ERZ1645187 (study PRJEB40837, sample SAMN11349314) | freshwater sediment metagenome | isolation source: river sediment | host: Sediment | place: India: Wazaribad , New Delhi | collected 2017-02-21 ...
GGATCAGGGCGGTGGTGATGACGATGTCCATCTCGGGCGCAAGCTCGCGGAACTTCTTCAGCTGGGCTTCGCGGAACTCGGGGGACGAGGGGGCAGCATAGCCGCCCGTCGCCGCGCCATCTTGGGCGGCTTCGGCAAAGTCGAGATAGACGAACTCGGCGCCCATCGACTCGATCTGCTCGGCCACTTCGGGGCGCACGTCAAAGGCCAGCGTGATCGCGCCAAGGCTGGTCGAGGTGCCGATGGCGGCAAGCCCCGCCACACCCGCGCCGACGATCAGCACCTTGGCAGGCGGCACCTTGCCCGCAGCCGTCACCTGGCCCGTGAAAAAGCGGCCAAAGTTGTTGCCGGCCTCGATCACGGCGCGGTAGCCGGCGATATTGGCCATCGACGACAGCGCGTCCATCTTCTGCGCGCGGGAAATCCGCGGCACCATGTCCATGGCGACCACGGTCGCGCCGCGGGCAGCCACCGCCTCCAGAAGTTCGGCGTTCTGGGCCGGCCAGAAGAACGAGATCAGCGTCTGACCCTGCCGCAGCAGCGCGACCTCCGCCGCCTCGGGGCCGCGGACCTTGACCAGCACGTCGGCCGCATCCGCCACCGCCTTGGCGGAGGGCAGAACCTCGACCCCGGCCGCGGCATAGGTCGCGTCAGAAAACCCCGCGCGCAGACCCGCGCCGGTCTCGATCGCGCAAGTATGGCCCAGCTTTTGCAGTTGCAGCGCAGAGTCGGGCGTCATCGCCACCCGGTTCTCGCCCGCGAAGATTTCTCGCAATGCACCGATCTTCACTGTCTTCCCCTTCCTTCCCGGCGGAGTCGCCATTCAGCCCGCAGGCCCCTTTTCGTCAGCAACGGTTCGCCCTTACCATCGCGAAACATTGTTTCAAAGCACAGTTTGGCATCGCAACACCCATGCCGCAACATGCCGCACCGCAACAATGTCTTTCACAGCCACCGGCGCGTCCGCGCAGCCCAGGCCGCGAAGGCCGGGCCAAAGGCGGCGCGCAGCCGCGCCTCTTCGCCCAGGATGAAGCGTTGCGTGATGAGCCATGCAAACAGCGGCACCAGCGGCAGGGCAAGGGCTGCATCGCGGATCAGCACCACCCCCAGCAGCACCAGCGCATCGCCGAGATAGATCGGATTGCGCGACAGCCTGAACACCCCGCCCGTCACCAGCGCCGCCGGATCGCGCCGCGGAATGAAACTTGTGCGCGCCAGCACCATCTGCACCGCCGCCACCGCCATCAGCAACAGGCCGGCCACCACCAGAGACCAGCCCAGCGCATCGCCCCATCCCCCGAACAGCCGCAGCGGCACGACGCCGATCCCCCAGACCAGCGCGACAAACAGCGCCAGCCAGAGCGGTGGCAGATCCAGGATTTTCATCGGCGCCCCCAATCCGTTTCGGGGCACAGTGGCGGCTGGCGAGACTGAGGGCAAGGGCTTGCAGCCGTGCCGTCGGCGCGGCACTGTGTGCCGAGAACGGAGTATGCCATGACCGATTTTGCCGCGACCAAAGCCAAGTTCACCCTGCCCGAAGGGGTGATTTACCTCGACGGAAACTCGCTGGGTCCGCTGCCCGCTGCCGTGGCCGCCCGGCTGGACCGCACGGTGCAGCAGGAATGGGGGCAGATGCTGATCGGCGGCTGGAATCAGGCCGACTGGATGGGCCTGCCCTCGCGCCTTGGCGACCGGATCGCGCGGATCATCGGTGCCGAGCCGGGCCATGTCGTTCTGGGCGACACGCTGTCGATCAAGGTGCATCAGGCACTGGCGGCCTGCATCGCCATGCGCCCCGAACGCCGGGTGATCCTGTCCGACACCGGCAATTTCCCCTCCGATCTTTACATGGCCGAGGGGCTTTGCCGGATGCTGGGTCAAGGCTACAGCCTGCGGACCGTCGCCCCCGAAGAGGTTGAGGGCGCGCTGGATGAAACGGTCGCGGTAATGATGATCACCGAGGTCGATTACCGCACCGGCCGCCGCCATGACATGGCCCGCCTCACCGCGCGCGCGCACGAAGTGGGGGCGCTGGCGGTCTGGGATCTGGCACATTCGGCCGGGGCGTTTGCGGTGGATTGCGCGGCGGGCGGGGCCGATTTTGCGGTGGGCTGCACCTATAAATACCTCAACGGCGGCCCCGGCGCGCCGGCCTTCATCTATGTGGCCCCCCGCCATGCCGATCTGGCCCCGACGGTTCTGTCGGGCTGGCTGGGCCATGACGCCCCCTTTGCCTTCGAGCTGAGCTATCGCCCCGCCCGCGGGGTCGAGCGGATGCGGGTCGGCACCCCGCCGGTCCTGCAACTGGCCGCCCTCGAGGCGGCGCTGGATGTCTGGGAGGGGGTCGATCTGGCCGATCTGCGCGCGGCCTCGCTGGCGCTGACCGACCGTTTCATCGCTGGGGTCGAGGCCGCCTGCCCTGATCTGGTGTTGGCCACCCCCCGCGACCACAAGATGCGCGGATCGCAGGTCAGCTTTCGCCACCCCGAGGGCTATGCGATCATGCAGGCCCTGATCGCCCGCGGCGTGGTCGGCGACTTTCGCGCGCCCGATATCCTGCGCTTTGGCTTCACGCCGCTGTTCATCGGCGCGGATGAGGTTGATGCCGCGGTGGCGATTCTCGCCCAGGTGGTAGAGGGGCGGTTGTGGGATCGCCCCGAATACCGCGCCCGCGCCCGTGTGACCTGACTGCGCGGAAATCCCCCACCGCCGACACCCGTCCAGAGGCATTTTCACACGGAAAAGTGAGGGAAGGGACCGCTTACCCCCCTTCCCCCGCTTGCCGTAGCGCGAAAAGCTGGCACAAAGCGAAACAGGTCGTTTCTGAAGGTGAGGGCGCGGCGCATGGCGGGCAAGTTCGGTGGAATGATGGCAGCGGTTCTGGTGGTGGGCGGTCTTGCTGCCTGCGTGCCGGACCCATCTCTGACCGGGGCCACGTCCAACGTGCCGGCTGCCGGATTGGCGCCTGCCGACAAGCCCGTGGGGGTGCATGACGAGATCTATGCCGCGCGTCAGGACGGCGCCTTCACCATTCCCGCCGTGCCCTATGAGCAGGTGCCCGAGGCGCTGCGCCGGCAGGAGGTGGCCTTTGCCAGCGAAGACCCGGCGGGCACGATCATCATCAACCCCGCGCAGCGGACCCTGCACCTTGTGACGGGTCCGAACCGGGCGATCCGCTATGGCATCTCGGTCGGCAAGGCCGGGTTTGAGTGGGCGGGCGAGGCGATCATCTCGGACCGCAAGCACTGGCCCAACTGGTATCCGCCCGAAGAAATGATCGCCCGCAAGCCCGAGCTGGAAAAGTGGAAGGATGGCCAGCCCGGCGGCCCCACCAACCCGCTGGGCGCGCGCGCGCTGTATCTGACCACCAATGGCCGCGATTACGGCTATCGCATCCACGGCACGCCGGAATGGGACTCGATCGGGCGCAATGCCTCGTCGGGCTGTATCCGCATGATCAATCAGGACGTGATCGACCTGTATGAGCGCGTGCCGAATGGCGTGAAGGTGGTGGTGCTGAATGCCGACGGATCGCGGCCGCAAAGCCTGAAACTGCCGCCGCCTGCGCCCAAGGCCAAGAAACCCGCCGCCAAGCCGCCGGCTGCGCCTAAGCCTGAAGCGGCATCCGCGCCGGCCACGCCGGCGGCGCCCTTGGGGCTGCCGCAGTTGCAGATCGTGCCGCCGCCCGCAATCGTGACCGGGGCACCGGCACCGGTCGCTGGCGCGCCTGCGGCACCGGCCACGCCCGCCGCGGTCCCGGTCGTGACACCGGCCGCGCCGGCCCCGACCGAACCGCCGGCCGTGGTCACGCCCATAGCGCCCGCCACCCCGGCCGCGACTCCTGCAGCCCCGCAGCCGGTTGCGCCCACGGTCGCACCACCGGCCTTGGCCCCGGCCTGTCCGGTGCCGCTGGTCAACGGCGCCTGCCCGCAAGGCTGACAGCCCCCCTCAAAGAAAAAAGGCCGCGCCCGAATGCGCGGCCTTTTCCATGTCACATCATCAGGTCAGCCCGCGACGCTGCGCCGCTGCATCTGCCCCCCCGCAGCCCATGCCGCCGCCGCCCGACCAAAGGCCTCGAACAGCGGGCGCGAAACCGGATCGCCGGCGGCATTCCATTCCGGATGCCACTGCACCGAAAGGGTAAAGCCCGGCGCGTCCTTGACGTAGATCGCCTCGGGCGTGCCGTCGGGTGCCACGCCCTCGATGACAATCCGCGGCCCGGGCCGGGCAATGCCTTGACCGTGCAGGCTGTTGGTCATCACCTCGTCCGCCCCCAGAAGCCGTGCAAAGACCCCGCCCGGCGTCAGTCGCACCGGATGGCGCAGCGCAAACTTCTCTTCCACCGTGCCGTCGGGCGGCATCCGGTGGTTCATCCGCCCCGGCAGATCGCGGATCTCGGGGTAGAGCGAGCCGCCCATCGCCACGTTCACCTCCTGAAAGCCGCGACAGATGCCCAGAAACGGCTGGCCGCGCGCCACGCAGGCGCGGATCAGCGGCAGCGTCATGGCATCCCGCGCCCGGTCAAAATCGCCATGGGCCGGGGTCTCGGCCTCGCCATATTCCTCGGGGTGGATATTGGGGCGACCGCCGGTCAGCAGAAACCCGTCGCACAACTCCAGCAACTCGGCGACCGAGACCAGCGCCGGATCGCTGGGAACGATCATCGGCACCGCATCTGCCACCCGTCCTATCGCCTCGCAATTCATCGTGCCGCCAGCATGGACGGGGTAATCCTCGCCCAGAAAGGCAGAATTGCCGATGATACCGATCACGGGTCTTTTGCAGGTCATGGGAGCCATCCTTTCGCCTTCAAGGATAGGCACCTCGACGCGCCAGCGAAAGCCCCTCTGCCCCCGCATCGCGGCACAGCTTTCGCGCGCTCACGCAGGGGTGACTTGCCTTTCCGGCCGGAACCCGCTGCCATCTGGCCCGAAAAGGAGACGACGAATGCACATCAAACGGCTTGCCCTCGCCCTGCCCCTCATCCTCGCCCCGCTTGGTGCCGCCGCACAGGATCATTCGGCGCATGCGGGTCACGACATGACCGGCGCCAGCCCCGCCACCACCGCCTATATGGAGGCAAACGCGGCCATGCATGACGACATGGCGATCGACTATTCCGGCAATGCCGATGTCGATTTCATCCGCGGCATGATCCCCCATCACCAGGGCGCGGTGGCGATGGCGCGGATCGTGCTGGAGCATGGCACCGACCCCGAGGTGCGCAAACTGGCCAAGGCCGTCATCGCCGCACAGGAAAGCGAAATCCAGTGGATGCAGGACTGGCTGGCGAAAAACGCCCCCTGAGGCTTGACTGCACGGCCCCCCTGCTATCGGCGCGGGCGGGCGCGCGCCTGCGCTGCCTTGCCCCGCCTGCCCCCGCGCGCTATCTCAAGGCGGCAACCGGAGGGCCGCCGTGACCCAAGCCACAGATCCCCGCTATCGTTCCTCGCGCCTGTTCGGCCGGCTGTGGCGCGGCTATCTCAAGCCCCATGCCGGGCTGATGGTTCTGGCCTTCCTGTTCCTGATGGCCGATGGCGCCACGCTGGGCCTGTTGTCGGCGGTGCTGGAGCCGCTGTTCGATCAGGTCTTCACCCCCGGCGGAACGGCGATGCTGATGCCGGTCGGGCTGGTCATCCTTGGGCTGTTCGTGGTGCGGGCCATCACCGGCGTGATCGGCAAGGTGCTGCTGACCACCGTGGCGCAACGCTCGTCCACGCGGATGCAAAGCGATCTGGTGCGCCACCTGCTGCGGCTGGACGGGGATTTCTTCCTGCAAAACCCGCCCGGCGCGCTGATCGAGCGGGTGCAGGGCGATACGATCGCGGTGCAAGGTGTCTGGTCCTCGGTCATCACCGGGGTCGGGCGTGATCTGGTGGCGCTGGCCGGCCTGTTTGCGGTGGCGATCTCGATCGACCCGATCTGGACATTGGCAGCCCTGGTGGGCGCGCCGCTACTGGCGCTGCCGGCCGTGGGGGTGCAGCGGTATGTGCGGCGCAAGACCATGCAAAGCCGCCAGCAGGCCAGCCTGCGCGCCACCCGCCTGGACGAGATCTTTCACGGTATTCAGGCGATCAAGCTGAACCGGATGGAAGACTATCAGACTGGCCGGTTTCGCGCGATCGTCGACCGGATCGTGCGCGCCGAGGTGCGGATGATCGCCGGCCGCGCCGCCATGCCGGCCCTGATCGACGTGGTGACCGGGATCGGCTTTTTCGCGGTGCTGATCCTCGGCGGGGCGCAGGTGGCAGCGGGCACGCGCAGCACCGGCGAGTTCATGGCCTTCTTCACCGCCATGGCTTTGACCTTTCAGCCGATCCGGCGCCTGGGCGATCTGTCCGGGGTCTGGCAGATCGCCGCCGCCTCGCTCGAGCGGATCTACCGGCTGTTCGACACCGAACCCGCCAGCGAACGCCCCGCCCGTGCCGCACCGCCCGTGGGTCTGCCGGCGATCCGTTTCGACCAGGTAACCTTCGGCTATGGCCCACAGCCGGTGCTGCGGGGATTGGGGTTCGAGGCGCCGGCCGGCAAGGTCACGGCGCTGGTCGGCCCCTCGGGCGCAGGCAAGACCACCGTCTTTCACCTGCGGACGGCCCTGGCCACGCCGCAAGCGGGGCGGATATTGATCGGCGGGGTCGATGCGGGCGACCTGTCGCTGCCGGACCTGCGCGGGCTGTTTTCCGTGGTCAGCCAGGACGCCATGCTGTTTGACGAGACCCTGCGCGAGAATATCGCCCTCGGCCGCGACATCCCGGCCGATCGGCTGTCATCGGCCCTGGCCGACGCGCGGGTGGATGAGTTTCTGCCCCGGCTGCCCCAGGGCCTCGATACGCCGGTCGGTCCACGCGGTGCGGCCCTTTCAGGCGGGCAGCGGCAACGGGTGGCGATTGCCCGGGCGCTGGTCTCGGCCGCGCCGATCCTGCTGCTGGACGAGGCCACCTCGGCGCTGGACGCCCAATCCGAGGCGCTGGTCGCAGAGGCGCTGACCCGCGCCGAACAGGGCCGCACCACGCTGGTGATCGCCCACCGCCTTGCCACGGTGCGGGCGGCGGACCATATCGTGGTCATGGATCGTGGACAGGCCGTCGAGCAAGGCACGCATGACGCGCTGATCGCGCAAGGCGGCCTGTATGCCGACCTGTGCCGGCTGCAATTTCAGGGGTAAGGCGATGGATCGGCGGCTGATCGAGGTTTCGGGCGAGGACGCACTATCTTTCCTGCAAGGGCTGGCGACCAATGACCTGCGCCCGCTTGAGGCGGCGGATGGCATAGTCCACGCGGCGCTGCTGTCGCCGCAGGGCAAGTATCTGGCGGATTTCTTCGTGATCCGCCGCGAGGGCCGCCTGCTGCTGGACATGCCAGAGGCTTTGGCCGAGGCCACGCTGAAACGTCTGGCGATGTATCGGCTGCGCGCCAAGGTGGCCTTTGCGCCCTTTGCTGGCGCGGTGACGCGCGGGCTGGGCACCCCGCCTGCGGAGGCCCTGCCCGACCCGCGCCACCCCGCGCTGGGCTGGCGCCTCTATGGCCCGCCGCAGCCCGAGGCCGCGGTCGATTGGGACGCGATCCGCGTGGCCCATTGCATCCCTGAGGCCGGGGCCGAGCTGATCCCCGACGACAGCTATATCCTCGAACACGGGTTCGAGCGCCTGCATGGCGTCGATTTCCGCAAGGGCTGCTATGTCGGGCAGGAAGTGACCGCGCGCATGAAGCACAAGACCGAACTTCGCAAGGGGCTGATCCGGGTCGCGGTCAACGGTGCGGCACCGGTTGGCACGCCCATCACCGATGCGCAGGGGCGCGAGGTCGGGCGGTTGTTCACCCAGTCGGGCGGCTTTGGTCTGGCCCATTTGCGGCTGGACCGGCTGGACGGGCCGTTGCTGGCCGGAACCGCCGAGGTCAGGCCGGCATGACGCCGGCCCGGACCCTGCACCCGATCAGGCGCGCTCGGAATATTCCATCAACTCGGTGTTCACGATGATCGCCTCATCCGCATTGATGAACGGGGGCACCATCACCCGCACGCCATTGTCGAGGATCGCGGGCTTGTAGGTCTTGGTCGCGGTCTGGCCCGACATCACCGCCTCGGTCTCGGCCACCACACAGCGCACCTTCTGCGGGATGCGCACCGACAGGGGTTCATCGCCGTAATACTGCACCGTGGCGGTCATGCCGTCTTGCAGGAAGGGGCGGCGGTCGCCCAGCAGATCGGCATCCAGTTCGACCTGCTCAAAGGTCTCGGCATCCATGAACACCAGTTTGCCGTCGGATTCATAGAGGAACTGCTGGTCCTTGTTTTCCAGCCGCACTTCCTCGACCTTGTCCTCCGAGCGGAAACGCTCGTTCAGCTTGCGGCCATCGCGCAGGTTCTTCAACTCGACCTGGGCGAAGGCCCCGCCCTTGCCCGGCTTGACATGCATCACCTTTACGGCTGCCCACAGCCCACCGTCATGTTCGAGGATCGACCCAGGCCGGATTTCGTTGCCGCTGATCTTCGACATTGCGGTATTTTCCTAACTAAAGGTTGACGTTTTTCAGGCGGCCCCTATATATGGCCGGTCCGTCCGGGGCAAGACAACCAGATAAGGTAACGGTCACGGGATAGCCATGCAGATGCTGCATGGCAGCACTTCCAAACCGGAAACACCGAATCGTCGCAGGTTCGTCATATTCGCCGGACGTCGAACGTATGTGCAAGAGCAAGAACAGCAAGAACAGGACGCGTGGAAATGGCCGATTTCATTGACAGCAGCGCATTCAACTACGAGCAGGGCCAGCGCGCCCGCAAGCTGTTCGCGGCCGTGGTGCTGGCGGCGCTGGATGATGCCATCGCCGACGACAAGAAATATGGCAACGGTCCTGAGCAGATTGCCCGTTGGGCCCGCTCGCGCGATGGGCGCGAAGTGCTGTCCTGCGCCGGCATCGACCCGAACGAGCGGGTGGTCAAGGGCCTGATGGCGTTTGTCGCCAAGGGCGTGCGCACCTCGGTCGCCCTGTCGCGCGAAGAATCCGAGCGTCGTCAGGCGCTGGACATGGATGCCGAAGCCGCGTGATGCCTCTGGCGCCTGTGGTATGAGCAAGCGCGCCATTGGCGCGCTTTTTCATTTCATCAATGATTTGAAGACGCTGCCGCTGGCACCGCCGGTCAGGTCATGTCGCGCAGCGCCATCGCGCGGGCGATCTCGGCCCGCACCAGCTTGCGGACATTGCGAGTGATCCGCTCGCCCAGGGCGCCCTGCAACTCCTCGCGGATCACGTCGCGCACCATCTCGCGCAGGGCGTCCTCATCCAGTTCGGCATCGGGCGCAGGCTCAAACAGGCCCATGACCGACTCTTCCAACACCTGTTGTTCAAACCCCATCTCTCCAGCGGCGATCTCGGCCATCGCGTCAGCGGCAGCCTGATCGGGGTCGGCCTGAGGGCGGGCGGAGGGCTGCGGCCACTCGGCCAGATCGCCGGCCAGCTCGGCCTGCCAGGCGGCCACAGCCTCGGCGGTCTCGGCCTCCGGGCTCCAGCCGGGGTCGGCCTGCCATGAGGCCAGCACGCGCGCCGCCTCGGGCGAGAGGCTGTCCACGACCAGCGCCTCTTCAACCGTTTCGGCGGAAAGGCCGGACATCGGGATCGACCAACTGTCCTGCAGGGCATCGGGCTGAACCGGTTCGGCCAGTTCGGCGTCAAAACCTGCATCTTCAAGCTGCGCGCCCAACCGGGCGACCACGGCTTCGATCGGCTCGGCCACAAGGTCGAACGCGGGATTCTCCGGAGGCTCTGCTGTCGCGCCCCCTTCGGGTTCGGCCCCGACGTCAAGGGGCGCGGGCGCGACTTCAACGGGCGCGGGCGCCTCATCCCGCCCCTCCGCCTGCCCTTCCAAGGCTTCACCGGCCCCTTGGGCCGGCACCACACGCAGGGCTGGCGTCAGCAGCAATGGCGCGCCTTCGGGCGTGGGTGAAACCTTCCCCTCGGCGGGGCGCAGATCTTCGGACACCAGCCGACGGATGGAGGACAGCACATCCTCGATTTCCATCGCGTTTACCCGGTCAGACATTCGCGCACCATTTCCTGCCGCGCCACAGCGCATTGTTCGACTGCCGGAAACAGTAATCCCTCGGTTCCGGGCTTACAAGACAATGGCGCAACATGGGTAAAGATTCGGTAAGTCCCTGCCACTGCAAAGAAACAAAAGGGGCGCAACCGCGCCCCCAAGTTTCACCTGTGACGATCGTCAGTTGCCGATCGCCTTCATCACCCGGTCCAGCGCCTCGGCCTGAGACGAGCGTCGCCCCACCGGCGCGTCCTTCACCAGATTGTAATAGCCGCTGACATCATAGGTGGGGATGCCCAGACCCAGATGCTCAACCGTCAGCAGGCCCATGTTCTGCAACACCACATAGACGCCATAGGCGCGATTGGCCTCGGCCGAGATGCGGTTGGCGCGGGCATCCAGCAATTCCTGTTCGGCGTTCAGCACGTCCAGCGTGGTGCGGGCGCCCAGCTTGGCCTCTTCGCGCGCGCCGTCGAAAGCGGTCTGCGCGGCCTTGATCTGGTCGGCGGTGGCCAGCAGCGAGGCCTGCGCCACGGTCAGATTGGCCCAGGCATTGCCCACCGCCTGCTCGACCTGACGCGCCGCCTGATGCAGGTTGGCGCGTTGGGCGTCGCGATAGGCCTTGGCCCGGCGCACGAAAGCCTTCAGTTGTCCGCCGGCATAAAGCGTCTGGTTGAAGCTGAGGCGGAAGCTCTCGGAGGTCACGCCCTCGGGTTGCAACCCCACAACCGCCGTGCCGTTCAGCGTAGGCTTCAGCTGGGCCTCGGCCGCAGCGACGTTGATATCCGCGGCCGCGGTCTGGTGCTGCGCCTGCCGCAGCGACGGGTGGGTGCCCTGGGCGATGCGGACCGCCTCTTGCAGGTTGGCCGGAAGCTTCGGCGAGGCCGGGAAGCCTTGCAGCCGACCGGGATAGGCGCCGGTCGCGGCCTTGTAGGACTCGCGCGCCATCATCAGATCGCCCTCGGCCGAAACCAGCTCGGCCTTCGAGGCGGCAAGCCGCGCCTCGGCCTGTGCCACATCGGTGCGGGTAATCTCACCCACGTCGAAACGGTCCTGCGCGGCGCGCAGTTCCTGGGTGATCAGGCGCAGGTTGTTCTGGCGCAGCGCCACGATTTCCGACGACAGCCAGACATTGGCATAGGCCTGCACGGCAGCGATCAACACACGCTGCTCCAGATCGACCAGGGCTGCGCGGGTGGCCAGCACGGTTTCCTTGACCGAGGCCACCGCCAATTCGCCCCGCCCGAAATCCCAGAAGGTCATCTGCCAGGTCAGATCGGCACCGGTCGAGAGCGACTCGTTGGTCACCGGAATCGGGTTGCCGGTCAGAAAGTCCCGGCGGGTGGTCTGGGTGGCGTTGTAGGTCGAGTTGATGGCAAAGCTCACCACTGGCCGCAGCTTTGAGACCGCCACCGCCACATCCTCATCCGCGGCCTTCAGCAAGGCGCGGTTCTGATCCAGAAGATGCGAGTTCTGATAGGCAGCGATCAACGCATCGGTCAGCGTTTCGGCCGAGGCCGCGGGCGCAAAAGCCAGACCTGCCGCCACTGCCAAGGCGCCGATCCTGCGGGTAAAGCCAATCATCTTCTGCTCCTTGCCTGTGCGGGGCCGCGACACGGCCCTTCTATACTATCCGGTCCGGTCAGAGGCTGAAGGCCGGCTCGATCGCAAAGCCCGGCAGCACCGGGGCCGTTGCGTTGAATGCCGCCCGCCACGTCACCGCGCCGTCGATCTTGTGGCCGATCTTCACCGTGCCCAGCTTTCCGGTCATGAAAATGGCGCCGATACGGCCGCCGTCCTTCAATTGCGCCTCAAGGGCAGCCGGCACACGCTCGACCCCGCCCTGAAACACGATCACGTCATAGGGGCCGGCCTTGGCCGCGCCTTCGACCATGGGCCCTGCCAGCACCGCGGCATTGTCCACGCCTTCGGAAGCCAGCGTCTGCTGCGCGCGGGCGGCGAAATCGGCGTCTTCCTCGACGGCAACCACCGCTTCGGCCAGACGGGCGATCACAGCGGTGGAGTAGCCAAGGCCGCAGCCCAGATCCAGCACGGTCTCATGCGGCTGGATGTCCAGCGCATCCAGCATCTTGGCCAGAACCCGGGGGTCCATGACCACCCGTCCTGGGGCAAGGCGCACATGCTCGCCGGCATAGGCCACGCTTTGCAGCGCCTCGGGGACGTAGGCCTCGCGCGGGACGGCAAGCATCGCCTCGATGATCGGATATTTGGTGACATCCGACGGGCGGACCTGGGTATCGACCATCACGGTGCGGCGGCTGGCGAAATCGATCATCTTCGTGAACTCTCGGGTCTGGTTCGGTCCTTGCCGTCTTGACACAAATACCGTGCCGCGGCAACGGCATCCGCCCCCTGCGCGGAACATATGCACGTTTTGCAATACAACGTCAAGCTAGCGGCAGGCCACTGGACATGGGCACGGGCGGGCCTATCCTGTCGGCATGCCAGTGAAAAACGCCCCCCCTGCCGAGATGCCCCCCCCCGCCGTGCGCGCCGATCATCGCGGCGACCCGCGGCCTGTGGCGCTGATCGTGGCCCATGGCTCGCCCGCCGATCCCATGCCGCAGGAGGCTGCGCTGATGGCGCTGGCGGTGCGGGTCGGGATGTGGGCGCCGGGCTGGCGGGTGCGCGGCACAACGCTGGCCCTGCCCGGCGCGCTGGAGGCCGCCATTGCCCGTGACCCGGCGGCGGTCATTGTGCCGTTTTTCATGGCCGAGGGATGGTTTACCCGCAAACAGTTGCCCAAACGCCTTGGGTCCGCCGACTGGCAAGGCGGCGTGCAGACGCCAGCCTTTGGCCACGCCGCCGGCATGGTGGATCTGGCAGCCCGCGCAGCGTTGCAGGGCGCGGCCAGGCACGGCATCGCCCCCGAGACTGCGACGCTGGTGCTGGCCGCCCATGGCAGTCAGGTCTCGCGCGCCTCGGCCACCCGCACCGAAGAGCTGGCCGAGGCCTTGCGCGCCGCGACGCCCTTTGCCCGCATCGTCACCGGCTATGTCGAAGAGCCGCCGTTTCTGGCCGAGGTTCTAGCCGGGATAACTGGCCCGGCGCTGATCCTGCCTTTTTTTGCAACCCGCGCGGGCCACGTCAGCGACGACCTGCCGCAGGCGGTGGCAGAGGCAGGCTTTGCCGGACCGCTGTTGCCGGCGATCGGCGAGGATGCCGATGCCGCCCGTCTGCTGGCCGCCATGCTGGATGCGGGGCCGCAGGGCTGAGGCTCAGGCGCCCGCGGGGCGAAACGCCTTGCAGACCGAGGGGTCGGTCTCGATCCGCCCGGCCCCCATCAGATCGAGGCAATAGGGCACGGCCGGAAACACCGCGTCCAGACAGGTGGCAATCGCCGCGGGCTTGCCCGGCAGGGTGATGATCAGCGTCTTGCCGCGCGTGCCTGCCCCTTGCCGGGACAGGATCGCGGTCGGCACTTCGCGCAGGCTGACCGCGCGCATCACCTCGCCAAACCCGGGAAAGTGGCGCTCCACCACATCCTCCATCGCCTCGGGCGTCAGGTCGCGCGGGCTGGGGCCGGTGCCGCCGGTGGCCAGGATCAGATCGGCCCCGCCCATATCGGCCCAATGCCGGAAGGCGCGGGCCACGCTGTCCCGGCCATCGGGAACGATCTCGCGCAGGATCTCGACCGGAGAGGTGATCGCGGCGCGCAACCACGCCTCGATGGCTGGGCCGCCCTTGTCCTCATATTCGCCGCGCGAGGCGCGGTCAGATACGGTGATGACAGCAATCTTCGCGCTCATGCCACGGCCCTTTCCTGCACGGCCTCATGCAGCCAATCCAGCGCCGCCTCGGGTGCGACCGGCTGTTCCATCCCCTCGGCAAAGGCCAGAAAGCCCGAAAGGTTGCGGTCATTGACGCCGACCAGCACCGCGCAGCCCTCGGCCAGCGCCTGCCCGATGAGGGGCCGGAAGCCACGCCCCTCGGCCTCGTGCTTGCCGAACTTGTTGACGATCAGCACGCCGGCCCCCGAGAGGCGGGCCGCCACCTCGGCCACCGCAGCCTCAAGACCCGCCGGGTCCAGTCGACAGCCCGACGACTCCTCGCCCAGATTCTGGCTGATGCGGAATTGCGTGTCTCCGGGCAGGATCCGCAGATCCATGTCGCAGTGATAGCCGCAATCGGTGTTGTGCTGCACGGCCGCCAGCAGCGGCAGGCCACGCGCCAGCCCGGCCTCGGCCACAGCCGTCAAGGTCCGGTCGGTCTCGCCCTGCCCCGGCACCATCACATAACCCAATCGCATCACGGCCCTCCCCGTATCCTGACATGAGAATGCGCCCGCCAATGGGCGGGCGCAAGGGGACGCGGGGTCGCGGCCCAAGGCAGGTGTCAGGCCGAAACCATCAGCCCGTCGGCCTTCAGGCCGGCATAGCACTCGTCCAGCGACTTGATCGCGCGGTCCATCAGCACGTCGATCTCCTCGGGCTTGATGACCAGCGGCGGGGCGATGATCATGCGGTCGCCCACATGGCGCATCACCAGATTGTTGGCAAAGCAACGCTCGCGGCAGCGGAAGCCGACGGTGCCGTATTCGGACGCAAACTTGGCGCGCTTGGCCTTGTCGGGGGTCAGCGCGATCGAGCCCATCAGACCCACCAGCTTGGCCTCGCCCACCAGCGGGTGATCGGTCAGCTTCAGCCAACGCTCGGCCAGATAGGGGTGGGCCACGTCGCGCACATGCTCGACCACGCCCTCTTCCTGGATGATCCGCAGGTTTTCCAGCGCCACCGCCGAGGCGACCGGGTGGCCGCTGTAGGTGTAGCCGTGGTTGAAGTCCCCGGCCGCGCCCACGACCTCGGCGATCTCGTCACAGACGATCGAGCCGCCGATCGGCTGATAGCCCGACGACAGGCCCTTGGCGATGGTCATGATATGCGGCTTGATCCCGAAGGTCTGGCTGCCGAACCAGTTGCCGGTGCGGCCGAACCCGGTGATCACCTCGTCGGCGATCAGCAGGATGCCGTATTTGTCGCAGATGCGCTGGATTTCCGGCCAGTAGGTCGAGGGGGCGACGATCACGCCGCCCGCGCCCTGCACCGGCTCGCCAATAAAGGCCGCGACCTTTTCCGGCCCGAGTTCGAGGATCTTGTCCTCAAGCTGCTTCGCGCGGGCCAGACCGAAATCCTCGGGCGTCATGTCGCCGCCTTCGGCCCACCAGTTGGGCTGGTCGATATGGACGATGCCGGGGATCGGCAGACCACCCTGCTCGTGCATCGGCACCATGCCACCAAGGCTGGCCCCGCCCATGGTCGAGCCGTGATAGGCGTTCTTGCGGCTGATGATCACGCTGCGCTCGGGCTGGCCCTTGACCTGCCAGTAGCGGCGCACGAGGCGGATGTTGGTGTCATTGGCCTCGGACCCGGACGAGGCGAAGAATACATGGTTCAGATCGCCCGGCGCCAGTTCGGCAATCTTGGCGGCCAGCGCGATCACCGGCACATGGGTGGTGTTGAAGAAGGTGTTGTAATAGGTCAGTTCTTCGATCTGGCGCTTGGCCACCTCGGCCAGTTCCTTGCGGCCGTAGCCGATGTTCACGCACCACAGCCCGGCCATGCCGTCGATGATGCGATGACCCTCGCTGTCCTTCAGCCAGACCCCTTCGGCGCCGGTGATGACCCGCGCGCCCTTTTTCGCCAGCTCTGCCCCGGCGGTGAAAGGGTGCATGTGATGCGCCGCATCCAGCTTTTGCAACTCGGCGGTGGGCAGGTGGTTGGTGATCTTGTTCATGGCGTGCCTCATTCGGCCTGCGGGAATCGCGGCGCTTGGCACCAGTCTAGAGGCTGGCTCAGCCAGATGCAATAATTTGATCAAATCTTTTCGCGCTGACGCCAGCCGACCTCAGACCTGCCCGGCCTCCAGCGCCTGATGCACCAGCCCCACACCGTCGGCGATGTCGGCGGCCATGGCCCGGGCCACCCCGGCGGCATCGCCAGCCGCCAGCGCCGCCAGCGCCTCGGCATGCCGGTCGGGCAGGCCCGAGGGGCCGTAAAGCGCCACCACCGCCCGCAGCGCCGGCCCGAACCGCAGCCAGAGCGAGCGCGCCAGATCCAGCAGCACCGGCGCATTTGCCTGTTCATAAAGGGCGAAGTGGAAGGCGTGGTTCAGGCACAGATAGGTATGGATGTCCCCCGCCCGGATCGCCGGTTCGATATCGGCGTCGATCGCGGCCAGCCGCGCCTGTCCTGCGGCGTCGACATGCGGGGCGGCCAGCTCGGCCAGGCGCGGCTCGATTGCGGCGCGGGCAAAGGCCAGCTCATCCAGCATCCCCGCCGTCAGCCGCGGCACCGAGACGCGGCGGTTGTCCTGCAAGACCAGCGCGCCCTCGGCGATCAGGCGGCGCAGCGCCTCGCGCACCGGGGTCATGCCGGCATCCAGATCGCGGATCAGACCCTGGATCGTCACCGGCTGGCCCGGCGCCAGATCGCCAAACAGCACCATGTCGCGCAACCGCGCATAGGTCAGCTCATGCGTCGGCACCTTGCGGCCATCATCCTGCATCCTGCTGCCCCTTCTGCGCTTTGGCCACAGAATATGCAGGTGCAGCGGATTTGATCAAGTCTTTGCGGCCTTAAGGGATCGCGATCGCCACGCGGCCATGCAGCCGTCCGGCCAGAAGGTCATCGGCCAGCCCCGGCAGTTCGGCAAAGGCGCGGGTCTGCGACAGGCCGGCAAGGGTCGCAGCCGGCATTTCGCGCGCCAGCCGGTCCCATGCGGTCACGCGGCGCGACATCGGGCAGGTGATGCTTTCCACCCCCGCCAGCGTCACCCCGCGCAAGATGAAGGGATAGACGGTGGTGGGCAGCGCGCCCCCCGCCGCCATGCCGCAGGTGGCCACCGTGCCATGGCTGCGAATCTGCGCGATCACCTCGGCCAGCGGTTCGCCGCCCACCGCATCCACGCACCCCGCCCAGCGTTCGCGCGCCATCGGCTTGCCGCCCGCCGACATCGCCGCGCGGTCCAACACCTCGGCCGCGCCCAGATCGCGCAGATAGGCGGCCTGCTCGGGTCGGCCCGAGACGGCCTGAACCTCGAACCCCAGGCGGGACAGCAGCACCACCGCGATCGAGCCCACCCCGCCCGAGGCCCCGGTGACCAGCACCGGCCCTTGATCGGGGGCCACGCCGTGATCCTGCAACGCCATGACACACAGCATCGCCGTATAGCCCGCCGTGCCGATCTGCATGGCCTGCTCGGCTGTCAGCCCCGCCGGGATCTTCTGCACGAGATCCGCAGGCAGGCGCTGATACTGGCTGTATCCGCCCCAGCGCGTCTCGCTCAGGCCCCAGCCATTGACCAGCACCTTGTCGCCCGGCGCGAAACCGGCGCTGGCGCTTTCGACCACCTCGCCCGCGAGATCGATCCCCAGCACCATCGGCCATTGCCGCACGATCGGCGCGCGGCCGGTGATCGCCAGCGCGTCCTTGTAATTCAGCGCCGAATGGCTGACCCGCACCAGCACCTCGCCTGCCGGCAGGTCAGCCAGCGGGATATCCTCGAAAGCGACGGTCTGGGTCTTGTCGTCGCCGCGGCGGGCGATCAGGGCATGGGTGATGGTCATGGCTCAGGCCTCGAAATGGGGGACGAGTTCGGCGGGCATCGGAAATTCGGCCAATGCGCGGGCGCGGCTTTCGGCCGACATCTTGCGCGCGGTCTTGGCGACGATATCGGACAGGCTTTCGGCGCTGCGGGTGGCGGCAAAACCGGGCAGATACCAGCGGATGAAGGTAAAGCAGATCACATCCTCCAGCGCCTGCACCTCCGGGTCGCGCTTGAGGCTTTCCTTGCGCAACAGCACGCCCACGCGGTCGCAATCGCCCTGCGCATAGCCCGCATCGCGCATGATGCCCGCCACACGCGCGCCGTGGCGGCGGCCCTGTTCGCGGCGCCAGGCGTGATAGCCCTCCTTGCCGTCAGGAAAATCGCCGCGCGGCAGCAGCCAGCGTTCGACATGCTGACCGCGCGCGGCGATCTGCAACACCTCGGAGGCATCGGGGACCAGCCGCGCCAGTTCGTCCGTCATGCGCTGGCCATAAAGCAGTGCGGCGGGTTGGCCGTCCTCCAGCGTCGGGTCGGCGGCATTGGCGGTGTCGATGGCGGCAAGGGCGGTCTTCAGGCGGGTCATGCGGGTCTCCTTTGCCCAAGGGGTGACACGGGGCACGCCGCCGGGCAAGGGGATCAAAGCGTCCATCCGCCGCGGGCAGCCTCGATGCCGACGCCGTCGCTGATGGCGAAGATCAAATCCCGCCCCTGGGTATGGGCTGACAGCAGCGCCAGGGTCTGCGTGCCCTCGCCCCCCGGCGCGGTGGGCTTGCAGATCGGATGGCCGCCTTCGGTGCAGGCGATCACCGTCTCTGGCGCGGCCCCCGCGCGCAGACGGTCAGCCGCAAGGGCCAGCCGCGCCGCACTTTCGGCACTGACCCATTGCCCCTGCGCCCCGCCGGGATGGATCAGGGCGTGATTGGCGTGGGCGGCGGCGCCCTCGACCCGCGCCTCGGCCAACGCGCCCGCGCCAAACTCGAACCCTGCGGCACGCCCCTCGGCCACGGACAGCGCCGCAAGGTGATAGCCGGCGCAGGCGGCCCCGGTCAGCAGCCCCCGCAGATCGGCCAGCCGCCGTGCGCCCAGCGCCGCCCGCATCAGAACACAGCGCGCCATCATCGGCGCCAGACCGCGAAAGCGCAGGTCATCCACCGCCAGCGCAAGCCCTGCCTGCGTCACCGCAAAGCCGTTGCCGGGCAGGCTGCCCGGATAGGCAAAGGCCAGAAACGCCGGCGCGGCCTCGGGCGTGACCGCCGCCAGAAAGCACCCGCCCGCGAGGGCCGGCGCGCCATCTTCGGCATGGTGCAGGCTGTGGCGCGACAGGATGGTGGTGCAGCCCTCGGCCGGCGTATCGGCGGCCTCAAGGGCAAAGACCTCGCCCCGGCATTGCCAGGCGAAGACATCAGTCAGCGGCAGGGACAGACCCTCGGCCAGGCCCTTGACCTCGGCCCAGATCGCAGGAAACCGCGCCTGCACCTGTCCGGCGATCCGGGCGATCATCAGGGCGTGGCGTGGATCAGTGACCGCGCGCCAATCCGGCCCGCCCAGCACCCCGGCCATGAAGGCCGACCGACCGGCCCGGCCCAGTGCCAGACCGATCTTGAAAGGGCTGCCGCTGACCTCGATCCGCGGCAGCATCGCTCATTCAGCCGCAAGATGCGGCTTGCGTCCCTCCAGCCGGTCAAGCCGGGTGGCCAGGGCCGCGCGCTGGGCCTCGGCCTCGGCCAGACGACGGGCGACCTCCTCGGGCGGCAGGACCTCGGGCTCGTCCTCCTTGGGACCGACCACACCGCGCAGCGCCCAGGCGATCAGCCGCGACAGGTCATCCATGATCAGGAAGAACGCCGGCACCACAACAAGGCTGAGAACGGTCGAGACGATGATGCCACCGATCACCGCCGTCGCCATCGGCGCCCGGAACGCGCCGCCCTCGCCCACGCCCAGCGCCGAGGGCAGCATGCCCGCCGACATGGCGATCGAGGTCATGACGATCGGCTGCGCCCGCTTGTGCCCGGCCTCGATCACCGCGGCAAAGCGGTCCATGCCCCGCGCCCGCATCTCGATGGCAAAGTCGATCAGCAGGATCGCGTTCTTGGTGACGATCCCCATCAGCATCAGGATGCCGATCATCACCGGCATCGACAGCGCCGAATTGGTCAGGATCAGCGCCGCCGCCACGCCGCCGATGGCCAGCGGCAGCGAGAACAGGATGGTGAAGGGCTGGATGACCGAGCCGAACAGCAGGATCAGCACCGTCAGCACCAGCAAGAGGCCCATGATCATCGCATTGACAAAACTGGCCATCAGCTCGGCCTGGACCTCGGCATCCCCCGATTCCGACACACGCACCGAGGCCGGCAGTTCGACCGTCGCGACGATTTCCTTGAAGCGGGTCGATGCGGTGCCCAGCGCCACCCCCACCGGCAGATTGGCGCCAATGGTGGCGCGACGCTCGCGGTTCAGGCGGTCCACCATCGACGGGCCTTGCGCGATGGTCACATCGGCCACCGCCGACAGCGGCACGGTGCTGCCGGTGGCGGTCGCCACGCGCAGCGCCGCAATACGGGCGATGTCGGCGCGGGCGGCGTCGTTCAGCCGCACCCGCACCGGGATCAGCCGGTTGTCGATGGACAGCTTTGCCAGCGCCGCGTCCACGTCGCCAATCGTCGCCACGCGCAGCACCTCGGCAATGGCGGCGGTGGTCACACCCAGACGCGCGGCCTCGGTCAGGCGCGGGGTCACCTGCAATTCCGGCCGCGGCAGCGCCCCTTCCGAGGCGACGTTGGCCAAAAGCGGCTCGCCCACCAGCGCCTCTTCCAGACGGCGCACGGCCTCGTTCAGGTCAGCCTCGTTCTGCGACAGGATCGAGAACGAGATATCCCGTTCGCCCCGGTCGTTCAGCTTGAAGGTGCGCACATCCGGCACCGCGCGCAGACGCTCGAAAATCTCGGCCTCGATCTCGTTTTGCGGGCGGGCGCGGCCGTTGCTTTCCATATCCGGCACCAGCAGCGCCAGGCCGGGAATGGCATTGCCGATCTTTGACAGCTTGTAGGTCAGCCGGTGATCCAGCTTTTCCAGCACCACGGTAACCGCGGCCAGCCGCACGTCCAGATCGCCGGTCGGCGAGGCGCCGCCCAGCACGAAGATCGACTCGATCCCCTCGACATCCTCGATCGCTTTCGCCATCGCCTGCGTGGTGCGGTCGGTTTCCTCCAGCGTGGTGCCGGGCGGCAATTCGACCGAGACAGAGATGCGGCTGACATCTTCGGGCGGCAGGAAGCTGCCGGGCACCTGCACCATGAAATAGACCGAGACGATCAGCACCACGAAGGCAGAGACCAGCGTGACATAGCGCGCCGGCACAAACCACACCCGGCCCGCGGTCGAGGCACGCACCATCCGCAGGTATTGCCGCATGAACCAGCCGTCGGCATGGCCTTCCTCATGCCCCACCGCGTCCTTGGCGCGCATCAGGTAGGCCGCCATCATCGGCGTGATCAGCCGGGCCACCAACAGCGAGAACGCGACCGCAATCGCAACCGTCAGGCCGAACTGTCGAAAATACTGCCCCGGAATCCCCGGCATGAAGCTGACCGGCACGAACACGGCGATGATGGTGAAGGTGGTGGCGATCACCGCCAGCCCGATTTCGTCCGCGGCCTCGATCGAGGCGCGGAACGGCGATTTACCCATGCGGATGTGGCGGGCGATATTCTCGATCTCGACGATCGCGTCATCGACAAGGATGCCGGTGGCCAGCGTCAGCGCAAGAAAGCTGACGAGGTTCAGCGAAAAGCCCAACAGATCCATCGCCCAGAAGGTCGGGATCGCCGACAAGGGCAACGCCATGGCCGAGATCAGCGTGGCCCGCCAGTTGCGCAGGAAGGCAAACACCACCAGCACCGCCAGCAGCGCCCCTTCCAGCAGGGTATGCAGCGCGGATTCGTAATTGCCGTAGGTGTAGAATACCGTGTCATCGACCTTGTCGATCGAGACATCCGGGTGTTTGGCGCGCAGATCGACCAGCGTTTCGTTCACCGTCTCGAAAACCGAGACTTCCGAGGCGCCCTTGGCCCGGAACACCGCAAAGGTCACGACCTGCTCGCCGTTGAAGCGGGAAAAGCTGCGCAGCTCCTCATAGGTGTCGCGGATCTCGCCCAGCTGGTCCAGCCGCACATGCCGGCCGCCACCCACCGCGATCATGGTCTGGCGCAGACGCTCGACGGTTTCGGCATTGCCCAGCGTGCGGATCGCCTGTTCGCCCGCGCCCAGCTCGGACCGGCCGCCGCCAAGATCGGTGTTGGTCATGCGCAGCTGTTGCGAGACCACGCCCGCGGTCACACCCCAGCTGTCCATCTTCACCGGGTCCAGCTCGATCCGGATTTCCCGGTCGGCGCCGCCGAACCGGTCGATCTTGCCGATGCCGGCCTTGCCCTGCAGCGCACGCTTGATCGTGTCATCGACGAACCAGCTGAGTTCCTCGATGGTCATGTCGGGGGCCGAGACGGCATAGGTCAGGATCGCCTGCCCCTCCACGTCGATGCGGCTGACGATGGGGCTTTCGATATCGCCCGGCAGGTCGCTGCGGATCTGGTCGATCGCGTCCTTGACATCCTGCACCGCCTTGTCGGTCGGCACTTCCATCCGAAACTCGATGGCGGTGGTCGAAACGCCGTCCGTCACCGTCGAGATGATGTTCTTGACCCCGGTGATGCCGGCCACGGCATCCTCGATTTCCTTGGTGATCTGGGTCTCCATCTCGGCAGGCGCGGCGCCGGACTGGACCACCCGCACCGCGACCAGCGGCACGTCGATATTGGGAAAGCGGGTGATCGGCAGGGTGTTGAACGAGTTCCACCCCATCACCAGCAACAGCACAAAGGCCAGGATCGGGGCGACGGGGTTGCGGATCGACCAGGCGGAAAAGTTCATGGCGCGCCCCTCAATTGGTTTCGGCCGCAACCGGCCGGATCCGGTCGCCCGAGCGGACGAAGGCGCCAGCCTTGGCCACTACCTGGTCGCCCCCGGTCAGGCCGGCGGTGATCTCGACCATGCCGCGGTCGCGGATGCCGGTCTGCACCACCACCTGCTCGGCCACGCCATCGCGCACCCGCATGACGGTCGCGCCATCGGCACCGGCGCTGATCGCGGTGATCGGCACGGCCAGCGCCATCCGCTCGGCCAGAATGATCTCGGCATCGGCAAACATGCCCGCGCGCAAGGCGCCCGCCTGTTCCAGCGCCACACGAACATGACCCAACCGGCTGGTGGCGTCGACCGACGGCTCGACCAGTCGCACCGTGCCGGTGATCGGCTGCACCGTGCCCACACCCACCACCTGCGCGCCCTGCCCCGCCGTCAGCCGCGGCAGATCGGCCTCGGCCACTTCGGCGCGCAATTCCAGCGCGCCGTCGCGGATCAGGGTGAACATCGGCTGCGCAGCGGCGCTGGCAATCGCGCCCACCTGCGCATTGCGTGCCACCACCTCGCCCGCGACCGGGGCCACCACCTCGGTCCGGGTCAGGTTCAGCTCGACATTGGCCAGTTGCGCTTCGGCGCTGGCGGCCTGCGCCCGCGCGGCCTCCAGCGACTGGCGCGCGACGGTGACGCGGGCCGTGGCCGAGATCGCCGCCGCCTGCGCCTGATCGGCTGCCGCCTGACTGGCATTGCCATTGTCGCGCAGTGTGCCGGTGCGGGTGGCAACCCGGTTGGCCTCATCGGCCGAGGCGGTCGCCTCCAGCACCTGCGCCTCGGCCTGCGCCACGGTGGCCTTGGCCGAAGCCACCTGCGCCACCAACTGACTGCGGCTGAGGTCCAGCGTGGTGCGCGACAGGCGCGCCAGGACCTGCCCGGCCTCGACCCGATCACCGACATCGGCCAGCAGCGCCTCGATCGGCTGGCCCTCGATCAGGGGCGCCACCTGCACCTCCTCGACCGCCTGCACCAGCCCTCCAGCATAAATACGATCGACCAGCGGCATGACGGCGACGGATGCAACGGTGATCGCGGGCAGCGCGGGGGCTTTGGTGTCCTGGGGTGGCGCGGCCTCTTCCAGCCCGCCGGCGGCAAGGGCCGGCAGCGCGGGGGCGGTGGCCAGCGCGGCAAGCAGGATCACGGTCAGGGAAACGGGCGGCAACTTCATCAGGTCAGTCCTCAAGCCCGGCGGGCGGTTTGGCCCCGGCCGGGCCGGGCAGGTTGGCGGCAATCTCGTCAATCAACGCATCTGTCATACGCAAGAGCAGCGCGGTCAGTTCACCCGACGCAGCCCCCCCCAGTTGTGCCTCGGTGGCATTGCCCTTTACCAGCAGGATCAACGCGCGGGCATGGCTGGCAAACCGGCGCGCGGCCTCTTCCGGGGCGATGCCCAGCGACAGAGCCATGGCGCGGGTCAGATAGCCGGCGATTTCGCCCTCCATCCGGGCGACGATGGCGGCGATCTCGGGCTTGCGCAGGGCGGTGGCGGTGATCTCGGCCCAGATCTGCGGATCATCACAGCCCATATCGCGCTGGGTGATCTTGCCGTGCAGCGCCGCGCGCAATGCCTCAAGCGGCGCGGGTGCCGTGGCGATCAACGCAAACTCGGCCTCGATCCCGGCCAGATCGGCCAGGATCATCGCCTCGACCATCGCTGCCTTCGAGGGGAAATAGCGGTAGAAATTGCCCACACTCATCCCCGCCTCGCGCGCAAGATACTGCATCGAGGCACCGTCAAAACCCTTTGCCGCAAAGGCACGGCGGATCGCGGCCAGGATCTCGGCCTCGCGCGTGCCGGGTTCTGACGGGGCGTCGGGCCGGGTAGACCCGACGGGATCGAGGGCGCGGCTCTGGTTCATGGGGCTCCGATCGAGCGATTCGAGTGAACGTTCATTCACACGACAGATGAGGCAAGGCCCGCAGCACGTCAAGGGTTCTGCTTGCCGTCGCCAGGAAAGTCTGTGTTTCCGCGGTGAAACAAAGGCCGCAAGGGCCGCTGCGCAAGGGTCCGCCAACGGTCGGGGCTTGCGGGCGGCGCGGCAAAGCGGTTGACTGCGCGCATGGAATGGATCGAGCTTGCCTTCGCCCTCGCGGCCTTTTTCCTATCGCACCGGGTGCCGGCGATGTTTGGCCTCAAGGCGCGGATCGTGGCGGCCTTTGGCCCGCGCGGCTATGTGGCGCTGTTCTCGGTGCTGTCGCTGGGGCTGCTTTGGTGGGTGATCGTGGCCGCGGGCCGCGCGCCCTATGTCGAACTCTGGGGCCAGCCCGATTGGTCGCGCTGGCTGGTCAATCTGGCGATGCCGGTGGCGATCCTCTTGGGAACCTTTGGCGTGGCAGCCCCCAACCCCTTCGCCTTCGAAGGCCGCGCGCAGGGTTTTGACCCTGACCGCCCCGGCATTGCCGGCCTGACGCGCCAGCCGCTGCTCTGGGCCTTGGCGATCTGGGCGGCGGCCCATCTCAGTGCGAACGGCGATCTGGCCCATGTGCTGCTTTTTGGTCCGATGCTGGTTCTGGCGCTGATCGGCGCCCCGGCGATGGAGGCACGGACCCGTGCCCGCATGGGCGCCGCGACCTGGGACAGACTGGCCGCCCGCACCGCGCTGATCCCGCTGGCCGCTTTGGCCAAGGGGCGCTGGCGCCCCACGTCGTCGCCATCGCTGCCCCGCATGCTGGCAGCCCTGGCGATCTGGGCCGGGCTGTGGCACCTGCATGAACCCCTTATCGGCCTTTGGCCGGGACCTTGACGGAGACGCTGATGAAACTGTTGCGCTATGGACCCGAAGGGGCCGAGAAACCCGGCATGCTCGATGCCGCAGGCCGCATCCGCGACCTGTCCGCCCATGTGTCCGACATCGCCGGCCCGCTGCTGGCCGACCTGTCGCCCCTGCGCGCGTTGGACTCGGAGTCCCTGCCGCTGGTCGAGGGCACCCCGCGGATCGGCCCCTGCGTGGGTCAGGTGGGCAAGTTCATCGGCATCGGCCTCAATTATGCTGACCACGCGGCCGAGGCCGGGTTGCAGGTGCCGCCCGAACCGATCGTGTTCAGCAAGTTTACCTCCTGCATATGCGGGCCGGATGACTCGATCCTGATCCCGCGCGGATCGGAAAAGACCGATTGGGAGGTGGAGTTGGGCATCGTGATCGGCCGCCCGGCCCGCTACATCACCGAGGATCAGGCGATGGACCACGTCGCCGGCTTCTGCGTGGTCAATGACGTGTCCGAGCGCGCCTTTCAGAACGAGCGTGCCGGCCAATGGTGCAAGGGCAAGGGCTGCGACCATTTCGGCCCGATCGGCCCCTGGCTCGTCACGGCCGATGAGGTCGCGGACCCGCAGGCGCTGCGCCTCTGGCTGCGGCTGAACGGCCAGACCATGCAGGATGGCAGCACCGCGACGATGGTTTACGGGGTCAGGTTCCTCGTCGCCTACCTGTCGCAGTTCTGCACCCTTCAACCCGGCGACATCATCGCCACCGGCACCCCTCCGGGCGTTGGCATGGGGCTGAAGCCGCCGCGCTTCCTGCAGGCGGGCGACGTGGTCGAGCTGGGGATCGAAGGCCTGGGACAGCAGCGCCAGGTATGCCTCCCGGCCTGACCATCAGCCGAACCGACGGACCCATGCCGGCTGCAAATCGCCCGGCATGGGGCGGGCCAGAAAGACCGCCCGCGCAATCGCCCGCGACAGGCAGACAGCGGCGGCATGACCCAGTTGAAATGTGTCGCGCAGCGGATCTTCCAGCGCCCGCGCGCCCGTGGCGGCGGCAAAGACCAGATCCCCGTCCAGCGGCGTATGCGAAGGCACGATCGCCCGCGCCATCCCGTCCTGCGCCGCCGTGGCCATCCTCAGCGCCTGCGCCTGCGTCAGGGCCGCATCGGTCGCGACGATGGCGATGGTGGTGGCCTCGCCCATTCGTTTGGCGGGCTCGGGTGCGGTCAGGGGCGGAAAGGTCGAGGGCAGGCCCAACCCCCCGAACTCCGCACCGATCTCCCACGGCGCGGCCCAGAACTGCGGCCCCTCGCCCACCGTCACGGACCCCAGCGCGTTCACCGCGACCAGCGCACCGACGGTATGGCCGCTGTCCAGCACCAGCGAGGCCGAGCCAAGCCCGCCCTTCCACCGCCCGGTCATCGCGCCAAACCCGGCGCCCGCAGTGCCCAGCGCAAACTCCGGCCCCGCCGCAGACAACGCCGCCCGCCCCAGATCCCTGTAAGGCATCGCGCCCGCGCCCGTCAGCCAGGGCTTCGCGCCGCCGTTCAAAAGATCGAACAGGATCGCACCGGGCACGATCGGGACGCGCGCGGGGCCCACGGCAAAGCCGCGCCCTGCCGCCAGCAATCCCTCGGCCACCCCCGCGCAAGCCTCCAGCCCGAAGGCCGATCCGCCCGACAGCACCAGCGCATCCACCTCCTGCACCAGCCGGTCAGGGGCCAGAAGGTCGGTCTCACGGGTGCCGGGCGCGCCCCCCATGACCGAGACCGCCGCCACGAACGGCCGGACCCCGGTCAGGACCGTGCAGCCGGTGCGGGCCGTCGGGTCATCGGCGGACCCCACAACCAGCCCCGCGACATCGGTAATCAGATTTCGCGCCCCTGCCCGCATGTCCCGCCCCTCACTTCATCATGACCCAAATACCCCGGGGGGCGCGCGGCACGCGCGGCGGGGGACAGCGCCCCC
>ERZ1645187.975-NODE-975-length-27202-cov-37.657494_pt1 | contig 27202 bp, 32 predicted proteins | sample MGYA00575352_ERZ1645187 | MGnify/ENA primary metagenome ERZ1645187 (study PRJEB40837, sample SAMN11349314) | freshwater sediment metagenome | isolation source: river sediment | host: Sediment | place: India: Wazaribad , New Delhi | collected 2017-02-21 ...
TCGTCGACAAGACGCTGCGCATTCTCGCAGACCGGCTGGCTGTCGCCGGCGCCTCGATCGTTGCGGAAGAGCGCGTCGAACATGGCGTGCAGGCGCTTGTTCCAGCCATTGCGCGCGTCGCGCAGCGTGGCGATCTCGTCATCGTTTTCGGCGCCTCGGCCATCACCGACCGGCGCGATGTGATTCCCGCCGCGATCGAGGCGGCGGGCGGTGTGGTCGAGCATTTCGGCATGCCGGTCGATCCGGGCAATCTGCTGCTGATTGGCCGCCTCGCCGATGACAAGCCTGTGCTCGGCGCGCCGGGTTGCGCGCGCTCGCCGGCCGAGAATGGCTTCGACTGGGTGTTGCAGCGCCTTCTCGCCGGCGTGCCGGTGACAGGCGCGGATATCCGCCGCATGGGCGCAGGCGGATTGCTGATGGAGATCGTGTCGCGTCCGCAATTGCGCGCGCCGGGGCATGACGAGCAGGGACATGAGTAAGGTCGCGGCCATCATCCTCGCCGCCGGCCGCGCCAGCCGATTTGGCGCGGCGGCGGGGGACAGCAAGGCTGCGGCTCCGCTCGATGGCAGGCCGCTCGTGCGCCATGTCGCGGAGGCGGCGCTGGCGTCGCGGGCGCGGCCAATCATCGTCGTCACCGGTCACGCCGCGGAGGCCGTGCAAGCCGCGCTTGCCGGTCTTGACGTCATGTTCGCGCATAACGCGCAGGCGGCCTCGGGCATGGCGTCTTCGTTGCAATGCGGTCTTGCGGCGGCGCCGTCATGCGACGCGGCGCTGATCCTGCTCGCCGACATGCCGCGCGTGCGGGCGACGACGCTCGACGCGCTGATCGCCGCTTACGAAGGCGCAACGCCGCATCCGCTCGCGGTTGCGCCCGTTTACGAGGGGCGGCGCGGCAATCCGGTTCTACTCGGCCGGCCGCTGTTTGGCGCGGTCGCAGCGCTTGAGGGCGATGTCGGCGCGCGCGGGCTGCTCCATGCGGCGGGATCCGGGCTTGTCGAGATCGCAGTGAACGATCCCGGCGTGCTGCTTGATATCGATACGCGCGCGGCGCTGGCGGCCGAGCGCGCGCACAGCGCGTCGTAACCTTTTCCTAACCATGAATCTGTGGGCAAACGTCAAGCGCCTCGACCTCGCCGCAAGCGGCGGCGACAGTCCCGCACGCAGCGCGGAGCGAGGCGATGACGTGGCCTTTCACGCAGGATTTCATTGAGGGCTTTCTGCTCGCGATTTTCGCGGGCGTCTATTTGCGCGGCCTTGTCGCGGCGTTGCGCGCTTTCACCGGACGTTAACTCTATCGCGCGCGCAATGATGGGCGCACGCCGCCGGAGCGTTGGCGACGCGCGGGATGGAGGTCCGCATGGAAGGCAAGAGAACGACTTTTTCGTCGCTCGCGTCGGGCGACTTTCTCAAACAGCTCGCAGGCTACGGGCTGACGACGGCGGAGATTCTGTATCATCTGCCCGATCATCCGAAATTGCTGCAAAGCTACGTCTGGCAGGATTACGATCTTGCGCCGGACTTTCCGATCCTGCGCAAGTTTCTGACGTTCTGGCGGGAGAAGCTCGACGGGGCGCTGCATTCGGTGCGCGTCGGACATTGCGGCCTGATCCGGCCGGCGGAATTCAAATGTCTCGGCGCGGAGTTCCGCCTGCAATGAAGGGAATGACGGCGGCGTCGCGCGCCGCCGCCGCCTCGCGGGCGGCCAGCAGATCCCAGAGGGCTTCGAGCGGCAACGCCGGCGCCTGCTGAAACCCCTGAATCTCCTTGCAGCCGAAGTTTTTCAGCAGCGTCTGCTGCTCTTCCGTCTCGACGCCTTTCGCAGTCACGGCGAGGCCGAGCCCGTCCGCGAGTTCGAGCGTGGTGCGCACGATCATCGCGCTTTCGCCAGTCGATTCCATCGTCTGCACGAGGGTGCGGTCGAGCTTGATCTTGTCGAAGGCGAAACGCCGCAAATAAAGCAGGCTGGCGTGGCCGCTGCCGAAATCATCCAATGTCATGCGCACGCCCATGGCGCGCAGGTCCATGATCGTCGATTCGGCGGCGGCGGGATCGTTGAGCACAACGGCTTCGGTGATTTCGAGTTCGAGACGGCCGGGTTCGAGACCCGTTTCGTCAAGAATGCGGCGAACATTGTCGAGAAAATCGCCGTGGCGGAAATAGATCGGCGAAATATTGATCGACACGCGCAAACCGGGGATGGGCGCGACATCCGCGCACGCGCGACGCAGCACCCAATCGCCCAGCGGCAGAGCGAGTCCACGGTCGTCCGCGACGCCCAAAAAATCTTCCGGGCGCAGTAATCCTTTTTGCGGATGCGGCCAGCGCACAAGCCCCTCAACGCTCACGACCCGATCCGTCTGAGGGCAAACGATCGGCTGATAGTGAAGCGTCAGGTGATTCTCGGCGATGGCTGCGCGCAGGCTTTCCTCGATTGTGCGGCGCAGGCGAAGCTCGTCGCCCATGCGCGCCTCGAAGAAGCAATAACGGTTGCGGCCTTCGTTCTTGGCGCGATAGAGCGCAAGATCGGCCAAATGCATCAATTCGTAGGTGTCGCGCGAATTCTGCGGCCATAACGCGATGCCGATCGAAACGCCGACGATCACCTCGCCGTCGCCGAGATCGAAGGGGCGGGCCATCGCCTTGAGAATTCGGCCGGCGAGCATCTCGCAGTCGTGCGGTCCGCGGACTTCGGTTTGCAGGATCGCGAATTCGTCGCCGCCAAGGCGCGCCATCCGGTCCTGCTCGCGCAGAACCTCGTTGACGCGCTCCGCCATGGCGACGATCAACCGGTCGCCGCCGCCGTGTCCGTAAGTGTCGTTGATTTCCTTGAAGCGATCGAGGTCGAGGTAGAAAATAGCAAAGCCGCCGCCAGCCCGGGCCGAACGCGACGCCTCAGCGTCGACGAGCTTTGAAAACATCATCCGGTTCGGCAGGCCAGAAAGAAGGTCGCGGCCAGCCGAATGTTTGGCCTCGCGTTCTTTCTGCGCCAGTTCGTTCAGCTCCCTGTTGGCGCGCAAGGCCGCAAAGGCGGAATAGAGCGCGATCAGGATCGCGAGAACAACCAATGTCCGAGTGGCGAACAAGTCGCCCGGACGCGTCGGGATCCAGGTCAGAGCTTCTTCGGACTCCGCGACGGCCAGATGCGCGTGTCCGTCGTCGGACACGGGGCGTTGCAGGGTCACGGCGAGGCCGGAACGTTGCATCAGACGTCCCATGACGCCGCCGTCGAAGCCGCGCAGGGCGATCAGCGCCTTATGAAATTTCGCGTCGCCGGCGACCTGGCGCGGCGTCGCGAAGGGAATGATGACGGCGGCGAACGGCGCGCCGTGATCGATAATGTAAAGCGACCTGATCGCTTGCGCGCTGGAGACGCGCGGGGGGCCGCGTTCGCCGTCCTCCCCCAGAAAGCCGCGCAGGCTTTCTCCCAAAGCGGCGCGCGATTGCGCGATGGCTTCGGATAGTTTGGGCGCATAGGGAGCGTAGGCGGCTGGCGCATCGACAAGCGGGCCGCCGGTTTCGGCAGCGCCTGTTTCGTAATCGACAAGGAACAGGCGATCGAACCCGCCGTTGCTCCAGTTGCGCACCGATTCGCGGTCTGTCGGGCCGGCGATGGCGAGACTGTTCCGGCCCGCAACCAATGACAGGCGCTGCGTCAGGTCGCTCAGCTCGGCGTTCAGGGCCGCCGTGATCCGGGCGCGCTCCTGATTGAGCGCCGTCTCGTTATCCTGCTCCTTCTTGACGTAAGTCCCGACCGTGAGAGCCGCCATCAGGATTGGCGCCACCAGCGCCCGCGCGCCGCGCGCAAGGCGGTCGCGCCGCGACTGCTTTTCCGTCATTTCATGATCGGGCGCGTGGCGATGGAGCATCATTGCCCCTGAGCTTACAGCCTACGGGTTAATGCGGTATTGGGAAAAATCGTGGCTTTTGGCTGTTAAATCAATTTCAGGCCGCGAAAACTCGCATGTCTTTCGCGGCCAATGATCAGGTGATCGTGCACGATGAGGCCGAAAGGCTTGGCGATGGCGACGATATCCTGGGTCATGCGGATGTCGGCGGCCGAAGGCGTCGGGTCGCCGGAAGGGTGATTGTGCACGAGGATCAGGGCGCTCGCCGACAATTCCAGCGCTCGACGGACGATCTCGCGCGGATAGACCGGCGTGTGGTCAACTGTCCCAACACCTTGTAATTCCTCTGAAATAAGTCCGTTCTTCTTATCGAGAAAGAGAATGCGGAATTCCTCGCGTTCGACTGTCGCCATGGCGGCTCGGCAATAATCGAGCACATCGACGAAGGAAGAGAGGGAGGGGCGCTTCTTCAATTCGCCGCGGGCGAGACGGCGGCCGCTGGCCTCGACGATCTTGAGTTCCGTCACCACGGCTTCGCCGACGCCCGCCACCTCCAGAAGGCGTTCAGGGCGGGCCGTCAGCACTTCGGCGAAGGAGCCGAACCGGGCGATCAAGGTTTTCGCCAGAGGCTTCACGTCGCGACGCGGCATGGCGCGAAACAGCACCAGCTCCAGCAATTCATAATCAGCCAGCGCATCGGAGCCGGCCTCGCGCAGGCGCAGGCGCAGCCGGTCGCGATGGCCGTGAAAATGCGGCGTCTCGGCCTCGCCGGTCATGGTCAGCCCGAATAGGGCGGGCAATGCAGGCCCTTCGGCGACAGGGTGAAGTTCTCGTAGCCGTCCTCCGTGACCGCGATGGTGTGTTCGAACTGGGCGGAGAGCGAACGGTCGCGGGTGACGGCGGTCCAGCCGTCTGAGAGGATTTTCACATGCGGGCGGCCGAGATTGATCATCGGCTCGACCGTGAAGAACATGCCGGGACGCAGCACGACGCCTTCGCCCGGGCGGCCGTAGTGCAGAATGTTCGGCTCGTCGTGGAACAGACGTCCGATCCCGTGGCCGCAGAAATCGCGCACAACCGAGCAGCGTTCGGCTTCGGCGAAAGACTGGATGGCGTGGCCGATGTCGCCGGTCGTCGCGCCCGGCCTGACGGCGGCGAGGCCGCGCATCAGCGATTCATGCGTCACCTCGACAAGGCGTTGGGCGCGGCGCGGCACGTCGCCGACATAGAACATGCGGCTCGAATCGCCGTGCCAGCCATCAAGAATGAAGGTCACGTCGATGTTGACGATGTCGCCGTCGCGCAGCGGCTTCTCGTCGGGGATGCCGTGGCAGACGACATGGTTGATCGAAGTGCAGATCGACTTGCGATAGCCGCGATAGTCGAGCGGCGCGGGATAGGCGCCATGCGCAAGCGCGAAATCGTAGACCAGCTTGTCGAGCGCCTCGGTCGTCACGCCCGGGCGGACGTGTTCGCCGATCATGTCGAGCGCTTCGGCTGTCAGGCGTCCCGCCTTGCGCATCCCTTCGAAATCCTCCGGGGGATGCAGCTTGATCTGGCCGGTCTTGCGGCCGGCGGCTTCGTGGGCGTGAACAAAATTCATTGTGCGGCGGAATCCAGCGCAAGGCGCATGTGCGCCTTCGACGAGAGCTTGAAGGGTCGAACTAGATTTACGCCATCGCGACAGGCTTGCAAGGGCGAACGGCCATAAGGGCGCGTCGCGAGGCAGCCGCTTCTTGCGCCTATGCGCTTTGGCGCATATTATAGTTTCATGTTCGACCTTGTGAAAATGCTGTCCGCGCTCGCCGAGCCGACCCGAATTGGCGCCATGCGTATTCTCTGGGACGGCGGCGAGCATTGCGTTTGTGAGCTGATGGTCCGCCTTGAGGCCAGTCAGTCGCGGATGTCGCGGCATATGGCGGCGCTGAAAGCGGCGGGGCTGGTGATCGATCGGCGTGATGCGCAATGGGTGCGCTATCGGCTGCATCCGGCGCTGGGCGTTGAGGCGCGCGCCATTCTGGACGCGATCATGGTCAATATCCCCGAGCCGAAGGGCGTGAGGAGGGCCGCATGAGCATTTCCGTTACAGAGCGCCGCGCGGGATCGCAAACGGCCTTGTGGCTTGGCGCTTCGGCCGTTGGCGTCGCCGTCTGGTTCGCGATCTATTCGCAGCTCGACGCCTTTTCGGGCTGGGCGACCTCGCTGGCGCCGTTGACGCCAGGCAGCCATGCGGCGGAGGCGGTCCGTTTCTTCATCTACGATGCGCCGAAGGTGTTGATGTTATTGACGCTGGTGGTGTTCGCCATGGGCGTCGTGCGCAGTTTCTTTTCGGCGCAGCGCACGCGGGCGTTGCTTGCCGGTCGACGTGAAGGCGTCGGCAATGTCGCGGCGGCGGCGTTTGGCGTTTTCACGCCATTCTGTTCCTGCTCGGCCGTGTCGCTGTTCGTCGGCTTCGTCTCGGCCGGCGTGCCGCTTGGCGTCACGTTTTCGTTTCTGATCGCCGCGCCGATGATCAACGAAGTGGCGCTTGGGCTGCTGTTCGCCCTGGTCGGCTGGAAAATCGCCGCGACCTATCTGGTTTTCGGTCTCGTCGTCGCCATTATCGCAGGCTGGACGATTGGCCGCTTGCGGCTGGAAGGCTGGCTGGAGGATTGGGTGCGCGATCTGCGCGCCGGCGCCGTCGATCTGCCGGAAGAGCGTCTCATGCCGGCGGATCGCATTCGCGCCGGGCTCGATTCGGTGCGGGAAATCGTCGGGCGCGTCTGGCTGTGGATCATTGTCGGCATCGCCATCGGCGCGCTCATTCACGGCTACGCGCCCAACGATCTGCTGGCCTCGATCATGGGCAAAGGGGCGTGGTGGTCCGTGCCGGCCGCCGTTCTCGTCGGCGTGCCGATCTATTCCAACGCGGCCGGAATCATTCCCGTCGTCGAGGCCTTGCTTGGCAAGGGCGCGGCGCTGGGAACCGTGCTCGCTTTCATGATGAGCGTCACGGCGTTGTCGCTGCCGGAGATGGTGATCCTGCGCAAGGTTCTGACGTTGCGCCTGCTGGCGGTGTTCGTCGCCGTGGTGTCCATCGGCATCGTCGTCGTCGGCTATCTCTTCAACGCCTTGCTCGCCTGAAAGGAGAGCGTCATGAAAAAAGTTCAAATTCTCGGCCCCGGCTGCAAACGCTGCACGGCGACGGCTGATATGGCGCAGGCCGCAGCCCACCAGCTCGGCATGCCGATCACGATCGAAAAAGTCACGGATTACGCCGAGATCGCGAAATTCGGCATCGCGGCGACGCCGGGCGTGGTCGTCGACGGCAGGGTCGTGCATGCTGGCGGCCTGCCCAAGCCCGAAGACATGGCGAAGTGGCTGTCGGCGTGAGCGACGCCGCGCAATCCGACGCCTGAACGAGACCCAGCCTTCATGTCCCTGTTCGAACGCTATCTCTCTGTCTGGGTCTTTCTGTGCATCGTTGTCGGCGTGGCGCTTGGCCATGTCGCGCCGGGCGTGTTCCAGGCTATCGGCGGCGTCGAGATCGCCAAGGTCAATCTACCGGTCGCGGCGCTGGTCTGGCTGATGATCGTCCCGATGCTGCTCAAGATCGATTTCGCCGCTTTGGGACGTGTGCGCGAACATTGGCGCGGCATCGGCGTGACGCTCTTCGTCAACTGGGCGGTGAAGCCGTTCTCGATGGCGCTCCTTGGCTGGCTGTTCGTTGGCGCTCTGTTTCGCCCGCTGCTGCCGGCCGACCAGATCAACTCTTATATCGCCGGGCTGATTCTGCTGGCGGCGGCGCCCTGCACGGCGATGGTGTTCGTGTGGAGCAATCTGACCAAGGGCGAGCCGCATTTCACCTTGTCGCAGGTGGCGGTCAATGATGCGATCATGGTGTTCGCCTTCGCGCCGCTGGTCGGCCTGCTGCTGGGCCTTTCCGCCATCACCGTGCCGTGGGACACACTGGTTCTGTCCGTCGCGCTCTATATCCTTATCCCCGTCATCGTCGCGCAGGTGGCGCGGCGGCAGCTTCTGGCGCGCGGCGGGGAGGCGGCTTTGGCTGCGGCGCAAGCCCGGCTCGGCCCCGTTTCGCTTGTCGCCCTCTTGGCGACCCTGGTGCTGCTGTTCGGTTTTCAGGGCGAGCAAATCCTCAAGCAGCCGCTGGTGATCGCGCTTTTGGCCGCGCCTATCCTCGTTCAAGTGTATTTCAACGCGGGCGTCGCCTATCTGCTCAATCGCGCGCTCGGCGAGCAGCATTGCGTCGCAGGGCCTTCGGCGCTGATCGGCGCCAGCAATTTCTTCGAACTGGCGGTGGCCGCCGCCATCAGCCTGTTCGGCTTCAATTCCGGCGCAGCGCTGGCGACCGTGGTCGGCGTGTTGATCGAAGTCCCGGTCATGCTGTCGGTGGTGTGGATCGTCAACAACAGCCGTGACTGGTACGAACGCTCCGCCGGCTGAATTCGGGCCGCTGGCCTTTCCCGCGAGGCCCGTGGTAGGAAGCGGCCGTGAGGGAGGCGGCGCGTCGGCCGGCTCCGACGCCTTGGAAAGCCGCGTATGCCTGAGCCCGTTTCGTCCGCCAATGATCTGTCGCCTTTCGGCGCCCACGCGCCCGACCAGCGCATGGCGGCGGTGCTGAAGCTGACGCGCGCGGCCGGCGTGAGCTGGCTGCATAAGCGCATCGCATTTCTGTTGCGCGGCTGGGCCGTGCGCAAGCTCAAAGGCCAGCCGCTCGACGTGCAGTCGCTCGGCGTGTGGATGCGCCTCTATCCGCAGCACAATGTCTGCGAGAAGCGCATTCTGTTCACGCCGCAATATTTCGACGCGGCCGAGCGCGATTATCTGACCAGCCGTCTCAGCAGCAATTTCGTGTTTCTCGACATCGGCTCGAATATCGGCGGCTATGCGCTGGCGGTCGCGGCCAAGGCGGGGCCGGGGGCGCGCATTCTCGCTATCGAGCCGCAGCCGGAAGTCTACGAGCGGCTTGTCTACAACATCCGCCAGAACCCGTTCGCCAATGTGAAGGCGATGGATTGCGCGGTGGCCGATCGCGACGGCGAGTTGACGCTTTTCGTGCATCACGAGAACCGCGGCGAAAGCTCTATCCGCATCGTGTCGCAGGATTCTTCCGGCAAGAAAATCACCGTGCCGGCGAAGTCGCTGGCGCGCATCGTGCAGGAAGAAGGCTACGATCATATCGACGCGATGAAGCTCGACGTCGAAGGCGCCGAAGACGTGATCCTTGAGCCCTATCTGCGAGCCGCGCCCGAAAGCCTGTGGCCCAAGGCGATTTTGATCGAGGAGGCGCCGCAGCGCTGGGGCATCGATCTCATCGCGCTGTTGAAATCGCGCGGCTACAAAGAGGTGCTGCGCACGCGGCAAAATCTCGTTCTCGAACGCGCGTGAGGCGGGCATGACGGCGAGCAAGACCATCACCGCGGCCATTGTCGTCATCGGCGACGAGATTCTCTCAGGCCGCACCAAGGACAAGAACATCGGCTATATCGCCGATTTCTGCACGAGTGTCGGCATCGACCTCAGCGAAGTGCGCATCGTGCCCGATGTCGAGGACGAAATCGTTGCGGCGGTGAACGCGCTGCGCGCGCGCTATACCTACGTTTTCACCACGGGCGGCATCGGTCCGACGCATGACGACATCACCGCCGACGCCATCGCCAGGGCCTTCGGCGTCGGCATCAGCGAAAATCCCGAAGTCATCGAGATGCTGCTGACGCGCATCAAGCCGGAAGACCTCAATGAGGCGCGCCGGCGCATGGCGCGCATTCCGCATGGCGCGCAGCTTGTGAAGAACCGCGTTTCGACGGCGCCGGGCTTCTGGATCGGCAATGTCATCGTCATGGCCGGCGTGCCGTCGATCATGCAGGCGATGATCGACGCCGTCGCCGACAAACTCGAAACCGGCGTGAAGATGATCATCGAGACCATCGACGCCGGCGGCATTCCCGAAGGCGCCTATGCGGCGGGTCTGAGCGAGATCGCGACCGCGCATCCGGTCTTGTCGATCGGCTCCTATCCGTCCTTCGCCGACGGCAAGTTCAAGAACCAGATCGTCGTGCGCGGCAAGGATTCAGAGGCTGTCGCGGCGGGCGTCGCCAAGGTCAACGCCATGCTCGCGGCGTTGCGCGCGGCGCATAAGGGGGCGTGAGCCTCGCGCCCGGAGACGACGCCATGAGCGAAGCAGCGCCGCAGAAAATCTATCCCGTGTCATGGGATCAGTTTCATCGCGATGCGCGGGCGCTGGCGTGGCGGCTCAGCGCAGCCGGGCCTTTTCGCGCCGCCGTCGCCGTGACGCGCGGCGGCATGGTGCCCGCAGCCATCGTGGCGCGCGAACTGGGCCTGCGCGTCGTCGAGACGGTGAGCGTCGCCAGCTACGATCATCAGACGCAGGGCGCGCCACAGGTGTTGAAGGGCGTCGCGCCGGAGATCGCCGCCGATGGCGGCGCCGGCGTGTTGATCGTCGACGATCTGGTCGACACCGGCGCCACGGCGCGCGTCGTTCGCGCCTTGCTGCCCAGGGCGCATTTCGCCGCCGTCTACGCCAAGCCGCAAGGACGCGCGGCCGCCGACACGTTTATCACGGAAGTGTCGCAGGACACATGGATCTACTTCCCGTGGGATCTCGGCCTGAGCTTCCAGCCGCCGCTGGCCGGGGAGTGGGGCGCGTGAGCCGCGGGGTGGCAAGCACGTCACGGCGCACCGCTCTCAAGCTACTGGGGGCGGGACTTGCCAGCGTTGGCGTATCACGCGTCAGCGCGTTTGAAACAGTCGAGCGAAACGACCTGATAACGTTGTTTGTTGCTGCTGGAGTTGTGGGCTGCTTTGCTGTGTTCGACCCTTCTCGCGAAGGAATAATTCTGGTGAATGGACCGCGTGCGCGCCGTCGATTTCCTCCTGGTCATACAGTTGAAATTGTCCAAGGCCTGATTGCTGCCGAGGTCGGCGTTTATAAATTTGATTCTGCTACTTTGCGCTCTAATAATCGTATTATTTCGGAGCGATGGAAATCAACGCATATTGGAACGCTAGAAAATATTAATGACTCATTTCCTTTAAGTGCTTGGAAGGCCAAATAAATCGGCGTGCATAGATATTCAGAGTGGCTTGATCGCCTTGATTACGGAAATGCCGCCGTTGGCGATGATGTTGAGAGGATATGGGGAGACGGCCCATTAGAAATTTCAGCCGTGGAGCAAGTGGAATTTCTAGCGAAACTTGCGCTTGGCGAACTGCCGGCGTCACGGGATGCGCAAGCCGTCACTTGGGATTCCAATCGAGTTGAGAAGAAAGGCGATGCTTTCCTCTACGCCAAGCAGGGTAGAGTATCCACCCGCGCCTCGGAGATCGCTTGGTGGGTAGGCTGGGTTGAGCGAGGCGATGATATCGCAGCTTTTGCGCTCAATTACGATATTAAACCAAAAGGTAGCCACGATATGCGGGTTTCGCTTGGACGAGCGTTTTTGGCGAGCCTTGGCCTATATTGATGATGAAAAACGCTGGTGCGGACAGCGGGGGTCGAACCCGCACGGGCTAGCCCGAGGGATTTTAAGTCCCTTGCGTCTACCAGTTTCGCCATGTCCGCGCTGCGTTCAGGCTTAACGGGGCGCCGGGCGGGAGACAAGAGGCCGATGCGCAGCCGTCGGCCCTGATTTTCCGGGGGTTATTCCTTGAACCATGTCGCCTGAACGCCGTTGGCGAGGAGGCGGCCGTCGCGGCTCCACAGGGCGCAGGTCTGGTCGGCGAAGCAATCATGGAAGACCGCCGCGTCGGCCTCGCCGAGAATGGGCTGCGCGCCGATTTTCGACAGCTCCTCCGCGCCGACGTGGAAATAGGTCGTCAGGGTGATCGTCGCCATCGGCTGCCATGTGCCGCGCGCGTGCATGATGCGTACGAAGAAGGCGTCCGACAGCGCCGCGAGCGACAGAAAGTCGAGCGGCCGCGCCGGATTGTCCTGCATCCACAGCAGCGAACGGGCGGAATGGATCGTGCCGTCCTTGCGCGGATAGCCGGTGAGATCGCCTTCGATGAAGCGCATGTCGTAGCGCTGCACCCACGGCGGGCGGCCTTTGCCCGACATCAGCGCGACGCTTTCGGCTTCGGGCGCGCGCGGCGTCTTGGCCGGAAAATGCGACCATGTCTGGCGCCGCGCGCCGCAGACCACGCTCGCCGTCGCGGCGACGGCGCCGTTCTGGCTGAGTTCGATCGACCAATGCTGGGTCGATTTGCCGCCGCGAATCAGGCGCGGGGCAACGACAAATTCGCCGTCGGCGACCGCGCCGCAGAAATTCACCGTCAGCGCCACGGGATCGGCAAGCCGGCGCTCGTCCAGCATCACCGCATTGAGCATGACGGCCGCCGTCGCGCCGCCGAACGGCCCCGCCATATTGGCGTAGGCCGCATGGGTCGCGCCGGTCAGCGCGCCATCTGCGTTGCGGGTCAGCGCCACGGCGGCGTCGAGCGGATGCTGGTCAGTCATGTCGTGCAGGCCCGGTTAGTTCCTTTTTCAAACTTACATCGGATTCGCCGGAAAGGAAGAGGTGGCTGCGGCAGCTTTTGCAATCGCTGGCGCCAAAGCCGGGCAGGGGCGTTTCCAGCCGCGCGAGGCGGCGGGCGAGAGCGCATTCGTCGCCGTTTTCGAAAATCCACGCGCCGCGCGCGCGGCCGGCCTGGGTCAGATGGTCGATATGCCAGCGAATGGATTTGTCGCGGCGCATGTGGCGCGACAGGCGGGCGCGCAGACCGCCGGGGCCTTTGGCCGAACCGCAATAGGCGTAGCAACCGGGTTCGAGACGCGCGGGACGGCCGGCGAAAACGAAATCGAGCGGCTCAGCGAGATCGACGCGGAGAATATAGGCGCCGGGCGTCGCCGGCGCGTCTTCGGCGCGCATGACGAAGAGCCCCGCCGGCGTCGTCACGTCTCCTCGCCGCCGCCGAGATTGCGGTAATAGGCGGCAAGGTGCTCATACCAGTCGAGACGGGCTTCGAGATGGCGCTTGCCCGGCAGACGGGCCGGCAATTGCAGCACGCTGACGAGCGCTTCGATCTCGCGCCGCGCGGCGGTTTGCGAGGCCGAGAGCGCACCTTTCTGAGTTGCTTCCTCGATCGGGTCGAGCGCGGTCAGTCCGATGGGAAACAATTCGCGGAAAATGACGCGGTCGCCCAAACCGTCTGTGGTGCGGAAACGCAGTTCATGCGCCATGCGGTCGAGCGTGACGGCGATCTGGCGCGCATTGTTCGATTGCAGGCTGGCCATGCGATTGCGCACCATCACCCAATCGATGAGGCCGCCGTCGACCAAGCGGCGCTTGCGCCGCGCTTCAAGCACCAGCTCGGCGTAATGGGCGAGCGCGCCGCGTTGCGCACGGTCGTGATGCACGCGCGAGAACACGTCGATGTCGATGTAGGAATCGTTGAGCGGCGAAACCAGCGTGTCGGCCAGCGAATGGGCCAGACGCATCAGGTAGGAATCGCTGGCCGGCGTGTCGATGATCACGAATTCATAATCGTGCTCGATGGCGGCGATGGCCTCGGCGAAGGCGCCGAATTCGAAGCTCTCGTTGTCGCGCACCGATTCGCCGGCGCCGCGATCGAGCGCGCGATGGAACGGCAATTCCACCTGCCATGGCGCGGTGGCGGCCCATGAGGCGCGGTTTTCGAGAAAACGCGTCAGCGTGCGCTGGCGCGTGTCGAGATCGATGGAAGCGACGCGAAAACCCTGCTTCAGCAGCGCCACGGTGAGGTGGATCGACAGCGTCGATTTGCCCACGCCGCCCTTTTCATTGCCGACGACAATGACATGAGCGCTGCGCAAATCAGGCGTTTCAAACTCTGCCGTCATAAATATCCATGTAGGACGAAACGCGCGGTTTTTCTATCGTATGACGTGATCGCGTCACGCCGCCTTCACGCGCGGCGGCGGCACGGGCGCGCTGGCGTAGATCCAGTCGTAACGCGCCAGCATGCGCTCGGGGCCCATGGAGCGAATGACGAAATCGCGCGCGAGCGCCGCCGGGCCGGTCATATGATAGATCATGGATTGCGCGCGCGACTGGCTCTGAATCTTGCCGGCGCGGCCGACGCGGGCGGCCTCGTAGGCGCGCAACGCCGTATCGAGATCGGCGTTCTCCGCAAGCATCCGGCCGAGCGCGGCGGCGTCTTCGATGGCTTGCGCCGCGCCTTGCGCGAGGAATGGCAGCATCGGATGGGCGGCGTCGCCGAGCAGAACGACGCGGCTCGCCGACCAGCGATTGACAGGGTCGCGATCAAACAGCGGCCACTTACGCCATTCCGGCGCGGCGGCGAGGAGCTTGCGGGCGCGCGCATCCCATTTGGCGAAGCGCGTCAGCAGAAACGAGGCGTCGCCGAGCGTCGACCAGAAATCGCGCCGCGCCTCGACGCGGAACGAATCCTCGACGATCGCGACGACATTGACGACGGAACCGCCGCGCAGCGGGTAATGCACGAGATGCGCTTTCGGCCCGAGCCAAAGCTGGCTGTCCGGGCGCAGCATTTCGGGGTCGACCAGCGACGCGTCGATCGTCGCGCGCCAGGCGGTGCGGTCGGAATATTGCGGCCGGTCGTTGACGCCAAGGCCGAGGCGGTCGCGCACCATGGAGCGCAGGCCATCGGCGCCGACAAGCAGATCGGCTTCAAGCTGCACCGCGACGACGCCCTGTTTCGCCGCGATGACGACGTTGTGCGCCGTCGCGGCGAAACCGGCGACGGCCATGTTGGTGCGTATCGCGATGTCCGGGTCCTGCGCCGCCTGTTCGACCAGAACGCGTTGCAGATCGGCGCGATGGGCGACGAGATAGGGCGCTCCCCAGCGGGTCTCGGCGTCGGCGAGCGGGATATGGGTCAGTTCGGCGCCGTCGCGCGCGCGGCGGATGCGCACCGATTGCGGCGCCAGCGCCAGACCGTCGAGGCGGGGCAGAACGCCCCAATCGCGCAGATGCGTCGTGGCGTTGGGCGAGAGCTGGAGCCCGGCGCCGACTTCCTCGATGACGGGCGCGCGCTCCAGCACCGTGACGCGCCAGCCGGCGCGAGTCAGGGCGAGGGCGGCGGACAGCCCGCCGATTCCCGCTCCGGCGATAACGGCGTGCGGCTTCGTCACCGGCCTGGTTCCTTGAGAGACCGTCAGGCGGCCTGTTGTTTCAGCTCGCATTCGGCCGGATCGGAATGGCCGTGCAGCGCCGCGTCGTAGACGAACAGCGTCGAGCAATAGGGGCAGACCAGTTCGTCGCGGCGACCCATGTCGAGGAAGACATGCGGATGGTCGAAGGGCGGCAGGGCGCCGATGCACATGAACTGCTTCGCCCCGACGCGGACTTTGGCGACGCCCGGCGTGTTGTGGAAATGCGGCGTGACGTGATCGGCCATTGCGACGGCTTCCCTTCGCTCATCAAATTTTCGCGCGCACCATAGTGGCGCCCGCGGCAAATGGGTAGCGCTAAGTTGGTCGCAGACGGGCCTGCGCGGGTTCGCCGCGCAGGCCGCTGCGCTCAATCCAGCCGCGTTAGCCCCTTGGCGAAGCGTTTGCCATTGGCGGCGTAATGCGCGGCGGAACGCAATTGCTGCTTGACGAAATTTTCGTCCAGAGTGCGCTTGACCACGGCGGGGGAGCCGACGATCAGGCTGTAATCGGGAAATTCCTTGCCCTCGGTGATCAGCGCATTGGCGCCGACGAGGCAATATTTGCCGATTTTCGCCCCGTTCAGAATGACCGCGCCCATGCCGATCAGCGTGTTGTCGCCGATGGAGCAACCGTGCAGGGTGACGCGGTGACCGATGGTGCAATCGGCGCCGATGGTCAGCGGCATGCCGGGGTCGGTGTGGAGCACGCCGTGCTCCTGGATATTGCTGCGCGGGCCGACGGTGATGCGCTCGGTGTCGCCGCGCAGGGTCGCGCCGAACCAGACGGTGGCGTCTTCGCCGAGCGTCACCTTGCCGATGACGTTGGCGTCGGGCGCAACCCAATAGCGGCCTTCGGCGGGCAATTCCGGCTTTTCGCCGTCAAGCGCGTAAATCGGCATGCGGAGCGTCTCCCTTTCGCCGCCTGTGAGAGCGCGACGGCGTCGAATCGGTCATAAACAGGATCGCGCCGCCGGAAAAGGGGCGCCGTCGTCATCGCGCCGGAAAGCGAAATGCCGGGTAAATGGGTCAAAGTTCTCGTCGCGGTCGCCGCGCTCGCCGCCATGGGGCTGGGCGCGGCGCTGGTTTACGATCGCTTGTCCGCCGGCGCACGGCGCGCGCAGGGCGGCGACACCTATGTCGGGAATGTGCGGCTGCGGCTGCCGCCCGGCTATGCCCGCTTTCCGATCGGGCGACGCGGCGGCATGCATGATCGCCTTGATCTGGTCGCCTTCGCGCCGTCGTTGCAGCCGGCGGGCGACGCCGCCGAGCCCCGCAACGATCTCGTCTTCATCACTCTGACGCCGGCCGAGCCGACCGTCGATCCGGCGGATCGGCCGGTGAAGCTTTATGCGCGATTCCTCGAAGAGGAGAGCTGGAGCGAGCCGTCAGGCCTCCTGTTGCGCCGGTTTCAGGCCGGCTCTCCCTACGCGTTCGAGGATCTTTACATCGCGCCGCCGGAGGGGCGCGCGTTCTCGGCGCGCTGCACGCGCGTCAGGGAAAAGCCGGATGGACTGCCCGAAACCTGTTTGACGGACCTGCGCATCGGGGGGCTCGACGCGCAGCTGCGTTATGCGCCCGACCTGTTGCCGCAATGGCAAGCGCTGATCGACAGCGCGCAGCGGTTTATCGGGGGCATGATCCGGTAGATTCAGGGCGCGTCGTTCAGCCCGGCGGGCGCGCTGCGAACAAGGCGGCGTTGTCGGCAAGCCATTGGCGCGCGACAGCCGCGTCGCCCCGATCACGCGGGTGAAAGGCTGGCCGCCAATACGCGATCCATGCCGGCGCGAGCCACGCCATGACGCCGCCGCGGCCGAACAGAAAGCGCAATCCGCGCACCCAGACCCTCGCATTCCAGAGGTGGCCGGCGCGATAAAGGTTGTGGGCCGTCTGCGCGCCGACGTCCGCTGCGAAAAGCAAGGACACGTAGACAAACCACAGGATGCGCCGAAGGCTGCCGCCTCCGACCGCGCGATAGACGTCAAAGGCGAGGCCGCGATGTTCGCATTCCTCGGCGGCATGCCACATCCACAGCGATTGCAACGGCGCCGGCGCATCCGCGAGCCATTGCTGATTGGCGAGCGTCATGTCGCCGAAGACGGCGGTGAAATGCTCGTAAGCCATGGTGATGGCCAGCTTGCTGCGCAGGTCGAGACGCGCGCCCGACCGGATGCGCCAACGCACCAGCGGCTCGATGACGAAGCGCAGGCCGAGCGCGCTCAAGCGTGCGTTCATGGTCCGGTGCAGGGCGGTATGGGTCGCCTCCTGTCCGATGAAACGGTGAATTTCCTCGCGAAGCTCGGCATCGGTGATCAGGGGCAGGGCTTCGCGCACCGAATCGATGAAATATTTCTCGCCGATCGGGAAGGATAACGACAGGGCGTTGAAAATCTGGGCGCGGAACGCTTCCACGCCAAGCCAGTCGAGGGGAAAAGCGCAGGCGGCGAGGTCGAGTTTCGGCAGGCGGACGGTGAGGTGGGCCATGGCGGCGTCTCCTTCGGACTGGACGCCGTCAAATTACTGAGCAATGCTCATATTCACTACTCGCATTGTCCCGGATGTGCGGTTGTGCACGATGAACACGTTGAAGTTTTTCGGAAAAATCCGACGCAGCCGCGCGCCAGGCGCACGGTTTCGACGATTTTCGAAGCGACCGCTCAGATTTTGCGCGACGAGGGCGAGAAGGCGCTGACGACCAACCGCGTCGCCGAACGGGCCGGTTTCTCCATCGGCACGCTCTATCAGTATTTTCCAAGCATGGACGCCATTCTGCTGGCCATGATCGCCGCCGAGCGGGCGCGCGTCATTGCAGAGCAGGAGGCTTTCATCGCGCAAGGCGAGGCTTCGGACGGCGACCCGCTCGCGCTTGTGCGGCTGTTCATCCGCTCGCTCGTGCAGAATTATGGCGTCGCGCCGCGGGTGTTTCGCCCGCTGCTCAAGCGCGGCTGGCGGCTGGATCACACGCCGCAGGTCATCGCCTCAACGCAGGCGATGGCGGAGCGCATCCGTCAGGCGATGACTCGGCGCAATCACCCCGACTATCCGCCGCCGGAGGAGGCCGCGCTGTTTGTCGCGACCCGCGCCGTGCTTGGCGTGATCCGCGCCGCCGTGCAGGAAGACAACGATCTTGTCGCATCCCAGGGTTTCGAGGATGCGCTGGTTGAGCTGGTCGTCGGACAGTTGCGCCGCAAAAGCTGACGCGGCTCAGAAATCCTCGAGATCGAAGTCGAGGATCGCCATTTGCAGGGTGAAGCTCTTGCCCTTGGGGTCGTCGGCGGAAATCACGCCGAGGAAGTCGTCGCCGGAGTTGAGTTCGACCGAATCCGTCTTGCGGGCGCGGGCGACGAGCTTGAGCTTGTCGTTCTCGAACAGCCGACGCAGATATTCCTGAATGACCTCGCGGCCGACCGGGATTTTCATGTCGAAGGAGAAGGAGCGATCGCCGTCCTCGTCATCGACAGTGAGTTTGCCGAGCACGCGCTCGCCCAGAGCCACGTCGGCCTCGTCCTGGTTTTTCTTGCCGGGCGTGACGCGCAGGCTCTCATTGCCGAAGGATTGACGCAGGAATTCCTGCAATTTTTTCAGCTCGGCCTTGTCCAATTCCGTCTCCGTCCGCCATGCGGGAATCGTCGCCTCCCGCTGGGGAGGATGTGCCATAGCCGCGGGCCGCCGGGCAAGCCGGCGCGCGCCGCCGCGTCAGATTTCGAGCTTCTCGGCCAGCAATTGATCCATCGTGCGGGACGGCTCGGCGCAGCCGGCCGAGCCGACGACCTTGGCCGGCACGCCGGCGACCGTCGTATTGTGCGGCACGGGGTGAAGCACCACAGAGCCCGCTGCGACGCGCGCGCAATAGCCGACTTCGATATTGCCGAGAATCTTGGCGCCGGCGCTGATCAGCGCGCCGCGCCGAATCTTCGGATGCCGGTCGCCGTGCTCCTTGCCGGTGCCGCCGAGGGTGACGCCCTGCAGGATCGACACGTCGTCCTCGATGACGCAGGTCTCGCCGACGACGAGGCCGGTGGCGTGATCGAGGAAAACACCCTTGCCGATCTGCGCGGCGGGGTTGATGTCGCACTGGAAGACTTCGGATGAACGGCTTTGAAGATAAAGAGCAAAGTCCTTCCGGCCGGTCTTCCAGAGATGATGCGCGAGGCGATGCGTCTGGATGGCGTGGAAGCCCTTGTAGAACAGCACCGGCTCAATCAGCCGGCTCGTCGCGGGGTCGCGGTCGGCGACGGCGAGGATGTCGGCGCGGAAGGCCTCGCCCACGGACGGGTCGCGCGCGGCGTAATCGGCGAAGACCTGACGGATGATGTCGCCGGGCAATTCCTGATGATGCAGGCGGGCGGCGACGCGGTGAATGACGGCGCTTTCCAGCGAATTGTTGTTGAGAATCGAGGCGTAGATGAAGGCGCTGATTTCAGGTTCGCGACGAACGACTTCCTCCGCCTCCTGTCGCAACCGGGCGAAAAGCGGATCGGCCTGACCCAGTCCGACGACATTGCCGTCCTTGCGCGCGCGAACCTGACCCATGTTGCTCTCCCGCCTGATGGCGCCAGCCTATCATATAAGGCGCAGGCGCGGCTATCGAAGGCGCCTTCGTTAACCCGCAGATGGTATCGAAGAGGGGCGGCGGAAAGGGCGCGGGCGCCTCACAAAATGAGTCAAGCGTCTCGAAATCATATGAAAATCGCACCGTAACATTTTGTTATATATGATTTTTAATTTATATCTTAAAGCAATGTCTTAACACGCAATTCGCCTCGCAGCGGCGTGGGGCGCTGCAGCGCGCAGGCTTCGCGACCGGCGCGCCTTATTTGTAGCGCCGCGCCATGAACTCCAGAATCGTGCGGGCGAAAATGTCGTTCTTGTCGCCGGCGACCATATGCCGGGCGCCGGCGATGTCGGCGAATTCGGCTGTCGGGCAGAGCGCGCGGAAATCGGCGACTTCCTCGTCGCCGACCAATTCGCTGGAACGGCCGCGCACCAGCATCAGCGGAACCGCGATCGACCGGGCGGCGCTGGAAAAGGCCTGATATTGCGTCGTCCTGTCGCCGTTGACCGGCTGAGGGCCGTCGAAAAAACGCGGATCCCAGTGCCAGTAGAAGCGTCCGTCATCGCGCTGACGCAGGTTCTTGCGCAGCCCGTCGAGGCTTTTGGGACGCGGGCGGTGCGGCAGATAGGCGGCGACCGCGTCAGCCGCCTCCTCGATGGAGGCGAAGCCCTCGCGGGCCTTGGCCATCATGAAGCGGTTGACCCCGGCGACGCCGTCCATGTTCATTTTCGGCGTGATGTCGACAAGGATCAGGCCCGACAGGGCGTCGGGTCGCGCGCCAAGCGCCAGAATGCTCGACAGCCCGCCCAGCGAGGCGCCGATGGCGACCGGCCGGCGTCCGGTTTCGGCCGCGATCTGGTCGGCCACCGCGCCGACGTCGCGGCCGAAGGCGGCGAAGGAATAATTGGCGTCGTTCACCCAATCGGAATCGCCATGGCCGCGATGGTCGAGCGCGATGGCGGTGAAGCCGGCCGCGGCGAGGCGGGCGGCCGTCGCGCTCCAGGCGTGGCGGGTCTGGCCGCCGCCGTGCAGGAGCAGGGCGGCGGGCGCAGGCGGGCCGACATCGTCGGCTTCGTAGCGGCTGGCGACGAGGCGATTGCCGTCCGATCCCGAAAACAGGACGCGGTGGCCGCGATGGCGGTGGTGATGCGTCTCCGGCGTCACACTGCTCATGGCCGCGCCTCAAGAAACTCCAGAACCCCCTGTTTGTAGACCTTGTCGCCGACGGCGAGATTGTGGTCGCGATTGGGGATGTCCAGCGGACGCGCCGCGGGGAACATGGCGGCGAGCTTGTGCGCGTCGCCGGCGACGTCGTCTTTCGTGCCGATGGCGACAAGAACGGGACAGCGGATGCGGCCGACTTCCGCCTCCGTCAGCGTCTGGCGCGAGCCGCGAATGCAGGCGGCCAGCGCCGCGCGGTCGGCCTTGTTGGCGTCGGCGAAGGCGCGGAACATTTTCTGCTGCCTATCCTGCAAATGGTCGAGCGAGGCCGCTTCCATCGCGTCGGCGATGCCGAGCGGCAAGCCGACGCCCTCGACGAGGTGATGGCCGAGGCCGCCGAGAACGGCGGCGCGCACGCGGGAGGGGTGATTCAGCGCCAGAAACGATGTGATGCGCGCGCCCATCGAATAGCCCATCACGTCGGCGCGGGGGATTTCGAGGTGATCGAGCAGGGCGCGGGCGTCCTCGGCCATTTTCGGCGTCGTGTAATCGTCGGGCTCGTAGAGTTTTTCGCTACGTCCGTGGCCGCGATTGTCGAGCGCGATCACCCGGCGGCCGGCCTGCGTCAGCGTGCGGACCCAACCGGGGCCGACCCAATTGACGAGATGCGAGGAGGCGAAGCCGTGAATGAGCAGGATCGGCTCGCCGTGATCGCCCGCCTCCGGCTTTTCGTCGATATAGGCGATGCGCACGCCGTTGGATGAGAAAAAATGCATCTTGTCCCGTTGCCCGCACGAAATGTCTTCCGGCGGCAATGATGATCAAGACAGCCGCCGAAACAAGCCCGGCGGCCATTTCATCAACGGCTGAAAACGGCGCGCGTCTTATTCCGCCGCCGTGCGCGCTTCGCCGAGGCGCGGGCAATTGGCCGGGATGGGCGCATCGACGGGCAGGGGCGGCAATTCCTCATGCTGCTGCAAGGTCTGCACCTTGAGGCCGAGATCGGCGATCAGCTTGCGGTCGGCCTCTGCTTCCGGGTTGTTCGTCGTCAGCAGCTTGTCGCCGTAGAAGATCGAATTGGCGCCGGCCATGAAGCACAGGGCGTGGGCTTCGCGGCTGAGATATTCGCGGCCGGCCGACAGGCGCACGCGCGAGGCCGGCATGGTGATGCGGGCGGCGGCGATCATGCGCACCATATCGAACGGGTCGACGCGCGTCTGCTCGGCCAGCGGCGTGCCCTTGACCGCCATCAGCGCGTTGATCGGCACGCTTTCGGGATGCGGCTGCATCGTCGCCAGCGCGCGCAACAGGCCGGCTCGGTCGCTCTCGCCTTCGCCCATGCCGATGATGCCGCCGCAGCAGATGTCGATGCCGGCGTCGCGCACGGCGGCGAGCGTGTCGAGGCGCTCCTGATAGGTGCGCGTCGAGATGATGTCTCCGTAGAATTCAGGGCTGGTGTCGAGATTGTGATTGTAGGCCTTGAGGCCGGCGGCGGCGAGGCGCTGCGCCTGATGCGGCTTGAGCATGCCCAGCGTGACGCAGCTCTCCATGCCGAGCTTGCCGATGCCCTCGACCATCTCGACCACGCGGTCGAATTCGGCGCCGTCGCGCACTTCGCGCCAGGCCGCGCCCATGCAGAAGCGCGTCGCGCCGGCGTCGCGCGCCGCGCGGGCGCGGGCGAGCACGTCGTTCACCTGCATCAGCTCTTCCTTGGCGACGCCGGTTTTCTTGGCGTAATGCGCGCTCTGCGGACAATAGGCGCAATCCTCCGGGCAACCGCCGGTCTTGATCGACAGAAGGCTGGCGAGCTGGATCGTGTCGTCCTGATGCCGGCGATGAACGTCCTGCGCGCGCTGCACGAGGTCGAGCAGGGGCGCGGCCAGCAGCGCTTCGATCTCGGCGACAGTCCAGTCGTGCCGGATTTCGGAGGTCTGCGTTGCGGTCATGGATGGCGTTCCTTTGTCGCGTTGGCGCGCGCGGGCGCGGTCGGCAAAGGACATGGCACAGGTTGACGGCCGAGAAAAGCCGCGCGGCGACGGAGGCCGCGCGGACTCCTCCTAGAGTCGGAGGTCTTCGCTGAATTCTTCCGGCTGGAACACGCGGCTGAATTCCACCGCGACGCCGCCTTCGAAGGCGCGCACGACGCGCGCCGGGGTCTGGCCGATCACGACGCCCGTGCCGACCGGCAGCTTGGCGTCGACCTTAAGGGCTGCGCCCGACATCGAGACGTCGATAAGACGGACGATGAATTCCGAGCCGTCGCCGAGGCGCAGCGTCGAGCGATTATGACGCGGCGCAATACGTTCGTGCCGGCGATCTTCCGGCAGACCCAGTGCGGAGCGATTGGCGAGCCATGTCAATTGGTTGGCGACTTTCTCGCGCTTCATCAGCGGGAGGTTCATCGACAAGGCGAAGCCGTTCTCAAAAAGACGCGCGATTCGCCCTTCGATTCGGCCGATCTGGTCGAGATAAGCGATGACGCGTTCGCCCTGTTGGCCTGCGACGGGCGCGAAAAGAGAGACGCCGCCCGGCGACATATCAATCGTTTGGCAGGGAAATTCCTGTCGATTTTCAAGCATATAGCGGCCAATAAGGCTGACGCGCACGCGCTGATGGCGGCGACGCTCCTGAGGCCTGGGTTCGATTTTTTGCTGAACGTTCGACACGACCGCCGCTTTCTTCGAGCCAAATTTTTAACTCGTCGAAAACGATAGAGGGGCGAGCGTTAAAACCGACTTACCGCGCGTCAAATTTTATGAAGATTACGCATTATACTTTGTCCTGCGGGCCGCGCGCGTGGCTGTCCGCATATTCCTTGTCTCGGCCCGGCGTCACATGCGCTTCTGTCCGGTTTTCGTTTCGCAAAGTTGGCGTTACGCCGAAGATTGTTCTCGGCTGCCGCCGCCTTCGAGCACAGTAAAGCGGCGTCGGCGTTCAAGTGGAGACGAGATGTTCTTGGCAAATGCGCGCGCAGGTTGCATTTGATGCGGCGTGACTGGTTCCGGCCGCAGGATGCGCATGGACGAGAGCGACAGGTTTTCCGCGGGAAGAAGGCCGAACCAGGAGGGGTAGCGGGCCGGCGATAAAGCGCCGAGCAGACGCGCATGCGTTTTGCCGTTATGGCGCAGCGGCAAAAGCAGAAGCTCCATTTCGACCGGCGCCCTGTCGGGAACTGCGGCCATTGCGCCGGCCACCACGGGGCAGGCGCCGTCAAGAGCCGTCAGAGCCAGAGCGCGAACGGCGCGACGATCTTCGGCCTTCCAGAGCTCGACGAAAGACGCGCCTTTCAGATTGCGATCGAACAATGCATTGGCCCGCGCGCCGCAGACGCGGAACGGAAAGTCGAGCTTGGGGTCGACTTCCAGAATGAAGGTGTCGCCGAGGATGCCCGCGATGGCGACCGGATCGACGCTGGCGCGCTCCGGCGCCGCGCGCGTTCCGCGCAGCTCCGTCCAGTAGTTGAAGAGCCGACGTGACGCGTCGTGTCTCATATTGACCCCCATATCCCCGGACTGACGCGGTTTCGCCCCGTTTTGAGGCGCGCGAAGGCCCGTTTCAGAAATTCGAAAGAGGCGCTGCATGGGGCGCGCCAGTGCGAAGGAGGGTGGCGAGGGGAGGCGGCGCAGGGCCGCGCCTTTAACCTTAACAAGAGGTTGAGATTGCGCAGACCGTTGGGAATGCGCATAGTTCTCCCACGCCAACCGCTGCTCCATCTGCTCCTTGGAGTTAACGCGGAAGGGCTTTCCGCTGCGGCTGCTCACCGCGGCTCATTCGAACGGCTGTCGCGTCTGAGGGGGCGCGGCAGCCGCCGCGAAGCGGCTTCGCAGGCCACCGCGCCGGCGCTATGATGCGCCCAAGCCTTGCGCGGGAGCCGACGTGAATTCCGGACGAGAAAAAGCCATCAACCTGCCGGGCGTCATCGTCGTCCTTATCGGCGTCTTCGCGCTCATCCATCTTTGGCGAGGAAGTCTGTCGCCCGCCTCGGACGCCGACGTGCTGGCGCGTTTCGCCTTTGTGCCGGGGCGTCTGACTTTCGCTTTCGATCCGGAGGCGGTCACGGCGGCGCTGAACGAATTGCTGCGCTCGGATATGCAGGGCGCGCGGGTCGCCCGCTTCTTTCTGGGAGACGGCTCGCCGCATTGGAGCAGCGTCGCCACCTATTCGTTTCTGCATGGCGACTGGATGCATCTCGGATTCAATGCGCTTTGGCTCGCGGCCTTCGGCTCGGCGGTGGCGCGGCGTTTCGGAACGTCGCGCTTTCTCGCTTTCGGCCTCCTTGCGGCGCTCGCCGGCGCGCTGGCGCATTGGCTGGCGCATCGGCTTGATCTGCAACCCGTCATTGGCGCGTCGGCTATCGTGTCCGGCGCGATGGCGGCGGCGGCGCGCTTCGCCTTTTCAGGCGGCGTGGATACGCGGGCGCTGAGTTTCGCCGAAATGACGCGCAACCGCGCGGCGGTGAATTTCCTTGGAATCTGGTTCGTGACCAATTTTCTGTTCGGCGTTGCGGGGCCGGCGATGGGATTGTCGGATTCGCCGATCGCCTGGGAGGCGCATATCGGGGGATTTCTGGCGGGACTGTTCTGCTTCGGCTGGTTTGATCAGGTTCACACCACGTCCGCGCCGCAATGATCTTGTGAGATCGGCGCGGCTGTGGCCAAGTCGCCGCGGCCGAACTCGGGGGATTCGGGACGTCATGGGTCGATTGCGTTTGGTGCTGCTGGGGCTGGCGCTGCTGATGGCGGCGGCGCTCTTGCTGCGCCCGATGCTGTTGAGGCCGCGCGCGCCTATCGAAACCGCAACCGCGCCCATCGAGCGCCCGTCGCCGCCGCCCGTCGTCGTCAGCGCCCCGCCCACGCTCGAACGGCCGGACGCTTTCTCGGCGGCTCTTGAGCGCGCACCCGACTATCGCCGCTTTTTCGACCGGCTGCGCGCCGCGTTTCCGACCGAATATGAGCGTGTGGCTCAAGCGGCGGGGGGCGCGTCGAAGGGCGATCTGAACGTCGATACGGCGCTTTCGGACGCGGTGCGCCGGGTTCGGCAGACGCGCGGCGTTCTGGCCGCAAAAGCGTCCAACGAGGCCCTGACGCGCGTGTTCGAGCAGCAGCTCGACGTGCTGAAGCGGCTCGAAGTTTCTGACAAAAGGCTCTGCGTCGATTTTCTCTATAGCGGCGCGAGCGAGGGGCTTGCCGCCTTCTCGGCGCAGAATCGCGGGGTGATCGCGGATATGGCCTTGGCCGGGCTCGACGCCATCGCCGACGGGCAGGAGGCCAAGATCGAACGCGGGCCGCCGAGCGACGAGGATTTCGCCGCGCTTGAATCGGCGCTGGCGGGGAAGGGCGTCGAGAAGCCGATCATCGAGGCCTTGCTCGACGGGCGTTCGCCCGAGCCGGCTGTCGAGGATGCGCGCATGTGCGCCGCGGGCCGGATTTATCTCGAAACGTTGCGCGAGTTGCCGGAAGAGATTCGCATGCGCATTTACGCGCTGGCCGTCGAACTGATGGCGCGCTCCTGACGCGCAATTCGGAAGAACCCCGACTTTTCGGGGGGCTTCGCACGTCTTGCGCTTCGGAAGTTTCCATCGCATCCTTTTTGCAACGATGAGCCGCGTCCAACGAAGACGCGGCCGGCGCGGATGGCGCGCCGCCATAATTTTCAAGGAGGACGACATGACTGTTGCGCGGATTCTTGCAACCAAGGGCTCTGATGTCATCACGAGCCAGCCGCATCGCACGATGACGGAGATTGCCGAGACGCTCGCCAACAAGGGCATCGGCGCCATTGTCGTCACCGACGCGCAGGGCGGGGTGCTCGGCATCATCTCCGAGCGCGACATCGTGCGCGTGCTGGCCCGCCACGGCGTCGGCGCGATGACCGAAGCCGTCTCGCGTTTCATGACCCCGAAGGTCATTGTGACGACGGAAGACGAGACTGTGCCGACGATGATGGAGCGGATGACGGAAGGGCGCTTCCGTCACATGCCCGTGGTGCGCGACGGGCGTCTGATCGGCCTGATTTCCATCGGCGACGTGGTGAAATACCGCCTTGAGGAAATGCACAGCGAACACGAGGCCATGCGCAACTACATCGCCAGCGCGTGAGACAGATCGTTCTCTAGCGGAATTGAAAAGGCTGCGGTCCCCGAGGCCCGCAGCTTTTTTTACACTGTTTGCAGGCGTTGTTCGCCGACCGGCGCGAGCGCCAGATGATCGCTGATGTCCGACATGGCGCGCCGGGTCGCCTCGCGGCCGGCGGCGATTAATTCCTCGGCGCGGTGGAAATCGAACAGGCCGAAATCGGCGAGCCGCGCCTTGATCATCACGTCGGGCGGATCGCCGGCGAGACGCGAGCGCGAAATGCGGTCCTGCGAAATGTTGATCGCGTCCATCATCGCATTGGCGATGCCGGGCGCGCCATCCTGCCTGCGGCCGAATTGACGCCGGAAGAAGCTGCGCTTGTCGTCGCTTGGAGCAGGCGCAGCGCCTGAGGTGTCGAGCACGAATGTCTTGGCGAC
>ERZ1645187.976-NODE-976-length-27160-cov-196.359565_pt1 | contig 27160 bp, 22 predicted proteins | sample MGYA00575352_ERZ1645187 | MGnify/ENA primary metagenome ERZ1645187 (study PRJEB40837, sample SAMN11349314) | freshwater sediment metagenome | isolation source: river sediment | host: Sediment | place: India: Wazaribad , New Delhi | collected 2017-02-21 ...
TGCGCGCCTGATCGGCGATCGAGCGGGTGATCGCCTGCCGGATCCACCACGTCGCATAGGTCGAGAACTTGTAGCCGCGGCGGTACTCGAACTTGTCGACCGCCTTCATCAGACCGATGTTGCCCTCCTGGATCAGATCGAGGAACTGCAGACCGCGGTTGGTGTATTTCTTGGCGATCGAGATGACGAGACGCAGGTTCGCCTCGACCATCTCCTTCTTGGCCTGCCGCGCCTCGCGCTCGCCCTTCTGCACCATGTGGACGATGCGGCGGAACTCGACGATCTCGAGCCCGGTCTCCGAGGCGAGATTCTGGATCGCCCCGCGGAATTCCTTGATCGTGTCGCCCTCGTTCTTGACGAAGTCGCGCCAGCCGCGGGTGCTGAGATTGGCGACGCGGCGCAGCCACTGCGGGTCGAGCTCGGAGCCGTGGTAGTTCTTGAGGAAGTCGTCGCGGGCGACGCCGTAGCTCTCGGCGAGACGCAGCAGCCGACCCTCGAAGCCCATCAGCTTCTTGTTGATGTCGTAGAGCTGCTCGACCAGGCTGTCGATGCGGGCCTGATTGAGGGACAGGCTCTTCACCTCGGTGATGAGGTCTTCCTTGAGCTTCTTGTAGCGACGCTCCTGGGAGGGCGACAGGGTCTCGTTCTTGAGACGGCCCTCGACCAACTGCTCCTGCAGGCGGTGCAGCTTCTTGTAGTCGTCGGCGATGCGGTCGAAGGTCTCGAGCACCTTGGGCTTGAGTTCGGCCTCCATGGCGGAGAGCGAGACGTTGCCCTCCATGTCGTCGCCGTCCTCGTCCGAGGCCTCGGCCTCGGCGATCTCCTCGCCCTCTTCGCTGCTCTCCTCGTCGACCGGCACCATCGGCGGGCCGCCGGCCTTGCCGTCGGGACCGGCGTAGGTCGCCTCGAGGTCGATGATGTCGCGCAGCAGGATCTTGCCGTCGTTGAGTTCGTCGCGCCAGATGATGACCGCCTGCAGCGTCAGCGGGCTCTCGCAGAGCCCGGCGATCATCGCCTCGCGGCCGGCCTCGATGCGCTTGGCGATGGCGATCTCGCCCTCGCGGGAGAGCAGCTCGACCGAGCCCATCTCGCGCAGATACATGCGGACCGGATCGTCGGTGCGGTCGGCCGGCTCGCGCGCCGCGGTGGTGCGCGCCGGCACCGAGGGGCTCGCCTCGGCGAGGTCGGTGGCCTCGGGCTCGTCCTCCTCGCCCTTGTGCTCCTCCTCCTCGCCGGCCTCTTCGGTCTCGACGACGTTGATGCCCATCTCGTTGAGCATGGCGAGGATGTCCTCGATCTGCTCGGAGGCGACCTGTTCGGAGGGCAGCACGTCGTTGAGCTCGTCGTAGGTGACGAAGCCACGCTTCTTGGCGAGCTTGATCATCCGCTTGACGGCGGCATCCGAGAGGTCGAGAAGCGGACCGTCCGGCGTCTCCGGGGCCTGCACCTCGGCCTCTTCCTGCTCGCCTGCCTTCGTCGCCATGGATGGTCTCCTGGAAGATCACGCGACCGCGGCGACCGGGCTCCGCCTCGACCCCTCGCCCGGTGGGCGCACGAGGGGGAAACGAAACCGTCGAGGGCGAGGACCCTCGGGGTCGAACGGCCGAAAGGTTGATTTACGGCGCTTGTCCTAAGCTCCGATTAACTGTCGTCGCACGATCGCGCCGGGGAGGCTCACCCCGGACATCGCTCGTCGGCGCGGGCGCCGGGGAACCTGTTCTCCAGATCTCGTCTCGATCGCGCGAGTATGGGCTGCGCCGATACGGGAGCCGAGTGTCCGGAAAGGGCTTATTTAACGAGCGAATCGGATTGTGCAAGGGTGATTCGTCGCACGATTCGCGCGGCGAGGCGAATCGCCGGTCCCGAGCGCCGACGACGTCGGCCCGATGTCGCGCACCGCGTCACCTCAGCCGCCCGGCATCCCGCCGGCGGCGAGACCGCCGCCGCCGTTCTCCCCGTGTGCGCGGCGGATCTCCTTGGCCTCCTCGGCCAGTTCCTGTTCGCGCCGGGCGAATTCCTCGCGCCGCCGGGCGATGTCGCGTGACAGGCCGAGGATGCGCGCCTCGACGCCCTCGTCGGCGTCGGCGCCGACCTGCGCCACCTCGCGGTCGAGCTCGCGCTCCATATGGCGCAACTCCAGCCGGTCGAGGAAATGCCACAGGCACGTCTCCACCCAGCTTTCCGGCGGATGGAATTTCAACACCTTGAACCGCGCCTTGAGCCGTTCGCCGCGCCCCGTCACCACCCGCCCCTCGCCGTCGGCGACCTCCGAGCCGTGCAACTCCTCCAGCAGGAAGAAGAAGCGCGGATCGATGCCCTCGTAGAAGGAGGAGACCGACAGGTCGGAGACCTCGGTCGCCATCCGCCACAGCTCGCGCTTGAACGCCTCGTGCGGCTCCAGCCCGAAATCGAGGCCGATGACGCGCTCCGCCGCCGCCTCGAACAGATCCGGGTATTCGACACAGAGCCCCAGCACCACCCGTTCGAGCCCGACCAGATCGCCGCCCGGCATCGGCGGCATCGCTGCCGAGGGCTCGGGTCGCCCGCCCGACCAACCGCCGCGCTGCGCCGGCGCCCGGCCGCCTTTGAAGCCTTCGCCGCGCTCACCTCTCTCCGACGTCCAGAACAGGTTGGAGAGGCGGAGGCGATAGCGCAGCTGATAGGCGCGCTGCACCCGGCCGTCCTTGATCTCGTGGACGAGATCCTCGAGCCGCTTCTCCAGCGCCGCCTTGCGCTCCGGGGTATCGATCGCCGCGCCCTGCGTCTCGCGATCCCACAACACGTCGGCGAGCGGCACCGCCCGCTCCACCTCGGCCTGGAACGCCGCCCTGCCGCCGAGCGCGATCAGCTCGTCCGGATCCTTGCCGTCGGGTAGGAAGACGAAGTTGAACGAGAAGCCGGACTTCAGATGCGGCAGGATGCGGTCGATCGCCCGATAGGCCGCCTTCACCCCCGCCTTGTCACCGTCGAAACAGACGATCGGCTCGGCGGCGAAGCGCCACATCCGCTGGATCTGCTCCTCGGTGAAGGCGGTGCCCAACGTCGCCACCACCCCCGGGACCCCCGCCTGCCACACCGCGATGGCGTCGAGATAGCCCTCCACCACGATGACCGAGCCCTGGTCGTAGGCGGCGGCTCGGGCACGGTGGCCGTTGAACAGCATGAACCCTTTGTGGAAGAGCTCGGTCTCCGGCGAATTCAGATACTTGGGCTGGTCGTCCGGGCTCATGGCGCGACCGCCGAAGGCGACGACGCGACCCTTCTCGTCCTGGATCGGGATCATCAGCCGGTTGCGAAAGCGGTCATAGCTCGGCCGCCCGTCGTCGGGCTTGATGGTGAGCCCGGCATCGAGCATCGCCTGCTCGTCGACTCCCTTGGCGAGGAGATGCCGCTTCAGTGCCTCGCGTTCGGCCGGCGCGAAGCCGATACGGAACTCCTTGACCGTCCGCGGCTCCAGCCGCCGCTTCTCGACATAGGCCCGCGCCGTGGCCCCCGACGACAGCTTCAACTGCTCCTCGAAGAACCGCGCCGCCATCTCGACGACGTCGGCGAGGCTGGCGCGATGGCGCTCGCGCCGCTCTTCACGCGCGTCGGGCTTCGGCAGCGCCACGCCGGTCTCGGCGGCGAGCCGCTCGACCGCTTCCGGGAACGTCAGCCCCTCTGTCTCCTGCAGGAAGCGAAAGATGTCGCCGTGCTTGCCGGACGAGAAGCAGTGATAGAAGCCCTTCTGATCGTTGACGAAGAACGACGGCGTCTTCTCCGGATTGAACGGCGACAGCCCGGCGTACTCCCGCCCCTGCTTCTTCAGCCGCACGCGCCTTCCCACGACCTCCGACACCGGAAGCCGCGCACGGATCTCGTCGAGGAGGTGCGGCGGGTATTTCATGGGGGGAGTATAGGGGAGGCGGCGACGGGATGCGACCGGAACCCACCAGATCGCCGTTGCCAGGAGATATATTTCTGTATATACACTCTACCTGAGGCGAGGACTCAACCCAAAGCACCCAAAGCACCCAAAGCACCCAAAGCACCCAAAGCACCCAAAGCAAAGGAGATTCGCCAATGATTCACGTCAATAGCTGGGGCGCTAACGAATAAGTTTTTGCGCTCCGCAAGGAGATTGCATGAGTAAGCATAACGAATCCTCTCTCGACGCCACCGGCTTCGAGTGGGACGAAGGAAAGAGGTTGAAGAACATAGAGGGCCATGCCATCGATTTCATCGATGCGGCTCTTGTCTTGCTCGGCACTAACGTCGACGTTCCCTCCGCCCGCAACGGCGAGGACAGACGAAAGGCGACCGGGCTCTTGAATGGACGACTCGTTACCACCGTCCATGTCCGGCGGGGCGAGAAATTCCGTATCATTTCGGCACGAAGGGCCTGGAAAAGTGAAGAACGAGCATATCGTTCGTTATACGGCTGACGAACTTCTCCGTAAGTTGGCTTCCGGAGAACTGAAGAGTCGGACGGATTGGGCCCGCGTCGACGCGATGACCGATGAGGACATCGAACGCGCGGTCGCCTCCGATCCTGACGCCGACATCATCGATCCCGACTGGGAGAACGCCGTCCTCGTCGTTCCCCCGTCGAAGACCCCGATCTCCATCCGCCTCGACGACGACGTCCTCGCCTTCTTCAAGGCGGACGGCGCCGGCTATCAGAAGCGGATCAACGCGGTGCTGCGCTCCTACATGGACCACACGCTGAAGCGTCGGTCGAAGCGCAAGCCGAACGCGGCGGAGTGACGCTCCGACGGGCGACCTCGGGTTGCCCGCTTAGGATCCGCCAGCGGCGGTTTCTCCTCACCCGCCGAGCCGCACGAACCCCGCCAGGATCGCCACCTGCGCGCCCCAGTAGAGCCACCACACCGCCAGCGGCAGCCACACCGTCGCGAGCTTCCCCTGCTTCAGGCGGAAGGTGATCGCCGCGAGGCACGAATCCGAGATCGCGAAGGCGAAGGCGCCGAAGGTCGCCGTCGGCCGGCCGTCGAGCGCCAGCGCACTCACCACCATCGCCAGGATCGCCACCGTGTAGGCGACGACCGGCGCCCGCATCTCCCCGAGATGCCCCCACAGCCAGCCGAGAAGACCGAGGCAGAGCCCGGCGACGGCGATCGCACCGACGAGCCGCCCCGTCTCCGCCCCGATCACCGCCAGCGGCAACCCGATCTGACGGAACAGCACGATATAGACGACGTGGGCGAAAAGGAAACTCGCGAGCCCGGCGACGAACGGCTTCTCGCCGTCGAAGGCGAGGAAGAAGTCGCCGGCACTCGACAGCACCAGCGCCGCGACCAGCAGCCACGGCGCCCCCGAGACGACCGCATGGGCCGCCAGCGCCCCGACGGCCGCGGTCTTGATCACCGCCTTGAGTGGCCCGCCCGGCGCGGTGAAGAAGCGGGTGCCATAGACGAGCGAGGCGAGGGCGGAAGCGAGGAGTAGCGGTGCGGTCACGGGATCGGGCTCCGAACATCACGAGAAGACGGAGGTGAACGGACCGGCGGGCGCGAGATGTGGTGGGCGATACCGCCTCGTTCCACGCCGGCGCGCGCGTCGCGACGACGCCCCCCCGAAGACCGTGTTCGCGAACGCCCGACCTCCGCCGATGCCCTCGGCACCCGCGCGAAGGTTCACTCCGCCCGCGGCCGAATCCGCACCACCACGTCGACGTCCTCGAGCTCCATGCCCGGCGGCAGGCTCGGCATTCCGATCACCTTGAGCTCGCCGGGGGAGATGTCGGTCACCTCACCGGTCGAAGCGTCGTAGAGATGATGATGCGGGGCGGTGTTCGAATCGAACACCACCTTTTCCGCATCGATGATCAGGCGGCGCAGCAGGTTCGAGCGTTCGAAGAGATCGAGGGTGTTGTAGACCGTCGCCCGGGAGATCTCCGGCATGATCACCCGCGCCCGTGCCCACACCTGGTCGGCGGTGAGATGGATCGGCCGCGACAGAAGCACCCGCGCGATCACCAGCCGCTGCAGCGTCAACGCGATGCCGGCGGTGCGCAGCCGGTCGGCGAGGTCCTGGTCGGAGAGCTCGCTCATGCGCCGATCTCCCACGGCCACGAGTGTTTCGGTCTCGACGACCGGATCGACCGGCGTATGCGGTACGGCCTGCCCCATGGGTTTCGGCTCCGATGTGCGGCGAAGATCGGGATGGCGAGCATAGATCGACCTCGTCGCCGGGGAAAGATCCGGGAAGCCCCGCGAGGCTTCCCGGACGAGATGATGCGGAATTCGGATGAACACATCCGAATTCCGTATTCCGTCCGTCGAAAAAGGCTCGCCCACACAAGGGCCTTTCGACGGGATGGATTCGGCGTCGCGGAGCGATCCGCCGGATCCCGTGTGACACCGGGCGACGTCGTCGCCCGAGGCGGTCGGATCAACCGAACGGCTTCGGCCGCGGGGTCTTGTCGGTGGACGGCGGCAGGACCGGCAGTTCGAATTTCGGCTGCTCGCCGGTCAGCGTCTTGAGAAAGGCGACGATCGCCGCGTTCTCGTCCGCCGAGAAGGTCTTGCCGAGCTGCAGCTTGCCCATCAGGTCCACCACCTCGGTCAGCGTCCAGTAGGCGCCGTCGTGGAAGTAGGGATAGGTCATCTCGACGTTCCGGAGCGTCGGCACCTTGAAGTTCAGCCGGTCGGCATCCTTGCCGGTCACCCCGGCCAGACCGATCGCCTTCGAGTCGGTCTTGTAGGCCTCGACCACGCCCATCTTCTGGAACGAGGCACCACCCACCGCCGGCCCGTTGTGACAGGCGACACAGCCGGAATCCTTGAACAACGCATAGCCCTTTGCCTCCACCGCCGAGAGCGCCGCCCTGTCGCCGCCGAGCCACTTGTCGAAGCGCGAATTCGGCGTGACCAGCGTGTCCTCGAAGGCGGCGATCGCCGTCGTCACCCGGTCGATGTCGACGCCCGCCGACCCGAAGGCCTTCTCGAACTCCGCCACATAGGCCGGGATCGACTCCAGCACCTCGATCGCCAGCGCATGGGTGAAGGCCATCTCGCCCGGATTGGCGATCGGCCCGCCGGCCTGCGCTTTGAGATCCTTGGCGCGGCCGTCCCAGAACTGGGCCAGGTTCATCTTCGAATTGAGCACGGTCGGCGCATTGATCGGCCCCTGTTGCCAGTGGTCGCCGATCGAGGTCTGCAGATTGTCGGTGCCGCCCATCGACAGGTTGTGGCACGAGTTGCAGGAGATGAAGCCAGACTTGGACAGGCGCGGGTCGAAATAGAGTTTCTTGCCGAGCTCGACCTGGGCGGCATTGGTGATCTTGGCGGGCGGGATCGGCTGGATCGGCTCGTCGGCGGCGGTGGCGCCCCCCATCGAGCCGGTGAGGAGAAGAGCGGAGGCGAAGAGCAGGGAAATCGGACGCGTCATGGGACGGATCTCCATCGGATCGGCCGACGGTGGCGTCGGCGAGGGTGTGTGCCGACGTGATCGTCGGCGTCCCTCCTCGACCGTCCCGGGTCTCTCCTCGCCGTCCCCGTCCGAATGGCGAGCCGTCGGTTCGGTCGAGACGCGTTATGAAATTTAGACGAAATCCAAACCTTGCGATTGATCAAATCCTCTGCGGCGCAAACGTCGCAGGGGCGGCTTGTCGCACATGAGCCCGAGCCGGTCCGTCATCCGCCCCGCGGCGAGGTGGCGAGGAACCGAGGGGCGCCCGGTCACGATTTATTGATGTGCAATAATATTTCACAATTGTGGATTTCATTCCGGAAATTGGAGAGGATTTCAACCGTACCGAGCTTCATGTCGTAACCACAGTCTGTGGTCGCTCGACGATCGAACGCACTCCGGCGGCTCGGCGAAGGGAGAGGACCATGGACAGGGACCTGTTGGGACGACTGCTCGAAATCGCGCGTTCGCGGGCCGAGTACGAGGCCGTCCAGAGCGATGCCGCCGCGCTGCTCGCCGAATACGGCGTCGAATGGCCGCACAATGGATGCGCCGCCAACCTGAGCACGCTGCTGCGCCACGCCGGGATCGACGTCCCACCCACCGTGGGTGCCGGACGCCTCGCCTACCTTCTCGGTGGCCGGATCGGTAGTCGCAACTGGGATCATGTTCCGGTCGGGTCACAGCAGCCCGGTGACGTCGGGGTCACCTTCGACGAGACGCCGCCCGACGGGAGCGACCATGTCTATCTCGTCGTCGAGTGCCATGGCGACGACCGCATGACCATCGCCGACAATCAGGCTCCGACCCTTCATGATCGCCGAGCGAGCGGGCGTCCGGTGCCCGGTGGTACGGCGAAGACCCCGACCGACTATTTTCTGCGTGCGCCGATGGCCGGTGCCCCGATCGCCGACCTCGCCAGGATCGCATCGTTCGCGAAGCTGAGCGAAGCGGCCACACCATCCGAGCTCGATCCCGTCGACGAGGTCATCGGGCTGGCACGCAAGTCTCCGCTGATGACCTACGAATGGGCGAACCGCGGTCGGGCACCGGCCGGCTACCTCAAGGGCATGGCCGTCGCATGGGCTCGAACCTATGCGAAGTGGAAGAACGGCGATCCCGCCGCCCTGGCGATGGCCGCCGCGGAAAAAGGTGCGCCGGCGACCGACGCACTCTCCTGGTATTCCGATCTGTTCGCCGACGAGGGGATGTCGAACAGCACCGCCGGGGCAGATACGCTGCGCCATCTCTTCGTGCTCCTCACCGGGCTCGGCATGAGGGAGAGCTCGGGGCGCTACTGCGAGGGCCGGGATCGATCGGCGAACAACACCAGCGCGACGACAGCGGAAGCAGGTCTCTTCCAGATGAGCTGGAATGCCGCCGGATTCGACCCTCTGATGAAGACGATCTACGCCGAATACAAGGACCGGACCGACCTGATCGAGGTGTTCAAAGAGGGCGTCACCGCCAAGCGCTCGGATCTCGAGAACTTCGGCAAGGGTGACGGCTTCGAATTCCAGCGCCTCGCCAAGAGCTGCCCGGCCTTCGCGGTGGAATTCGCCGCTCTCGGTCTGCGGTTCGGCCGCAAGCACTGGGGGCCGATCAAGGCGCGGGAGGCCGAGCTGAGGCGCGACTGCGACAGCCTCTTCCGCGCCGTTCAGGACCTCGTCGACGCCCGCGGCTATCACCCGGACGACCTGTGACGGTGGACCTCGGCGTCGGTCGAAAGACCGACGCCGACTCCTCACCCCACGAGCGCCGCCTTGACCAGGGCCGAGGCCTTGGAGAAGTCCATCTTGCCGGCGAAGCGCTCCTTCAGCGCCGCCATCACCCGGCCCATGTCCTTCGGACCGGTCGCGCCGATCTCGGTGACGAGGCCGGCGATCGCGGTCTTCGCCTCGTCTTCGCTCATCTGCTTCGGCATGAACTCGCGGATGACGGCGATCTCCTCGCGCTCCTTGGCGGCGAGTTCGGGGCGGCCGCCCTCGTCGTAGAGCTTCGCCGAATCCTCTCTGGACTTCACCAGCTTCGCCATCAGTTCGGCGATCTCGCCGTCGGTGATCCGCTCGACGCCGGAGGTGCGGCCGGCGATGTCCTTGTCCTTGATCGCCGAGGTGATCATCCGGAGCGCCGACAGGCGCGCCTTGTCACCGGCCTTCATGGCGCTCTTCACCGCGGCGTTCAGCTCTTCCCGCATGGCTCCGATCCTCGTCTCGTCGGTCGTGTCGCCCGTTCCATACACCCTCGGCGACCGCGGCGCGACGGTCGAGCGTCGAAAGCGGCGGCACCCGTGTTGACCTCTCTCCGAGCCCGGCCTATATCGCGGCCACGAGGCGGGCGACGACCTTCGCGGGGTCGGACGTCGTGCGTCCCTGCGGCGGCCCACGCCCACGGACGATCCGCGCGGCTCATCGCCGATGAGCGACCCCCGGCGAGACGCGATGCCATGACCGATACGACCACCGCCGGCGCCTCCGCCGAAGCCGACGTCTGGGCCGAGAAGAAGCCGACCGCCCTCCTGGTGCTGGCCGACGGCACGGTGATCGAGGGCCACGGCCTCGGCGCCACCGGCTCGGCCGTCGGCGAGGTCTGCTTCAACACCGCGATGACCGGCTACCAGGAGATCCTCACCGATCCCTCCTACGCCGGCCAGATCATCACCTTCACCTTCCCGCACATCGGCAACATCGGCGTCAACGACGAGGACATCGAGACCGTCAACATGGCCTCCGCCTCCGGCGTGCGCGGCTGTGTGCTGAAGGCCGACATCACCACCCCGTCGAACTGGCGCTCGACCCGCCACCTCGACGCCTGGCTGAAGGCCCGCGGCATCGTCGGCCTCGCCGGCATCGACACCCGGGCGCTCACCGCGCTGATCCGCGAGAAGGGCATGCCCAACGCGGTCATCGCCCATTCGCCCGACGGCGTCTTCGATCTTCCCGCGCTGAAGGCGGAAGCCGCAGCGTGGCCGGGCCTCGTCGGCATGGATCTGGTGCCGATGGTGACCTCGTCGCAGAGCTTCGCCTGGGACGAGACCACCTGGACGCTCGGCGAGGGCTACGGCCGCCAGACGGCGCCGAAGTACCGCGTCGTCGCCGTCGACTTCGGCGTCAAGCGCAACATCCTGCGCCTCCTCGCCGACGCCGGCGCCGAGGTGATCGTGCTGCCCTCGACCGCCACGGCGGAGGAGGTGCTCGCCCACTCCCCCGACGGCGTCTTCCTCTCCAACGGCCCGGGCGACCCGGCCGAGACCGGCAAGTATGCCGTGCCGATGATCCGGGGGGTGATCGACAGCGGTCTGCCGACCTTCGGCATCTGCCTCGGCCACCAGATGCTGGCGCTCGCCGTCGGCGCCAAGACCATGAAGATGCATCAGGGCCACCACGGCGCCAATCATCCGGTGAAGGACTTCACCACGAACAAGGTCGAGATCACCTCGATGAACCACGGCTTCGCCGTCGATCGCGACAGCCTGCCGAAGGGCGTCGTCGAGACCCACGTCTCGCTCTTCGACGGCTCCAACTGCGGCATCGCCGTCGAGGGCAAGCCGGTGTTCTCGGTGCAGTACCACCCCGAGGCCTCCCCCGGCCCGCAGGACAGCCACTATCTCTTCACCCGCTTCATGAACCTGATCCGGGAGAAGAAGGGCGAGCCGAAGCTCCCCGAGCGGGCGTGAGCCGGACAGACGTGAATTCGACGAAGGCCGCCCCCGAGGCCAGGGCAATCGCTCGAAGAGGTTCGGTGTGTCCGAGACCTCGGGAAGCCCCCGTCTTCCTTCTCCCCTCGCGGGAGAAGGTGGCCCGCAGGGCCGGATGTGGGGGCGCCGCGAAGCGGCAACCGGGAAATGACCGCGACCGCCGAGGCCCGAGGCGAGGTCCAGACCCCTCATCCGCCCTTCGGGCACCTTCTCCCGCGAGGGGAGAAGGGACGTCCCCGCGGCTGATGCTCGTCGTGTCGGCGGGTATCGACCGTTTCGAGCGATTGCCCTGACGCGGAGGCCCCTTCGTGTCGCCCGTCGCGGCGTCGTTGCCGGCTCGGGCGACGCACTCTAGTGTCGAGCGGCACATCGGAGATCACGCGAATGGCGCTCAGACGGATGGACAACGTCGGGATCGTCGTCGAGGACCTCGAAGGAGCGATCGGCTTCTTTCGAGAGCTCGGCCTCGAGCTCGAAGGGCGGGCCACGATCGAAGGCGAATGGGCCGGGCGTGTCACCGGATTGGGCGATCAGCGCGTCGAGATCGCCATGATGCGCACACCGGACGGCCACGGCCGACTCGAACTCTCCCGCTTCCTCGCGCCCGCCGTCGTCGCCGACCACCGCGACGCCCCGGTCAACGCCCTGGGCTACCTGCGCGTCATGTTCGCCGTGGACGACCTCGACGAGACGCTCGAAAGGCTCTTCGCGCGCGGCGCACGGCTCGTCGGCGACCTGGTTCGCTACGAGGACGCCTATCGGCTCTGCTACATCCGCGGCCCCGAAGGGCTGCTCATCGGCCTCGCTCAGGAGCTCCGCTGAACGCCCCGTGACGGCGGACGGTGCCGGAAGGCACGCAGGCACCTTGATCCGCCGCGCGATCCGGTCGACCCTGCCGAGAAAGACCTGAGGAGGACCCCATGGACCCGATCCGCATCGTCGGCGTGAACTTTTCCAACTTCGTCCAGTCGGTGCTGTTGGCGCTGAAGGAGAAGGGGGTTCCCTACGAGTTGGTGCCGCCGCCGAGCGCCCTCAAGGAGCCGGCCCACCTGGCGCTCCACCCCTGGGGCAAGATCCCGGTGGTGCTGCTCGACGGCGGCCCGCTCTACGAGACCACCGCCATCCTGCGCTGGATCGACACGGCGCTGCCCGGCCCGGCCCTGAGCCCGACCGATCCACTCGCCGCCGCCCGTATGGAGCAGTGGATCTCGGCGATCACCAGCTATCTCGACATCCACGCCATCCGTCAGATCGGCTCGCCGATGTTCTTCGCCGCCCGCCGCGGCGAGGCCTTCGAGCCGCCACCGGCCGCCCTCGAAGCGCTCGACCACGATCTCACCATCCTCGAGGCCGCCCTCGGCCACGGCCCCTTCCTCGGCGGCGACGCGCCGAACCTCGCCGACCTCCTGATGGCACCGATCGTCAACGCCCTGGCGCTGATGCCCCAGACCCGGCCGATGCTCTACATGCGCCCGGCGCTGACCGGATTCCTCGCCGCGGTCCACGCCCGCCCCTCCGCCGAGGGGGTCCTGAAGAAGCCGAGCTGAGGCGGACAGCCGCTCAGATCCGCCGCGCGAGCGCCACCGCCAGCACCTCGAAGATACGGCGATGGCCGGAGTGAGCGACGTTGAAGCGCAGGAAACGGCCGGCCGACTGCGACGGTGAGAAGACGTTGCCGGGGGCGAGCACGATGCCCTCGGCGGCGGCGAAGCGCGACACTTCGACGGCGTCGACCCCCTCCGGCAGCTCCGCCCACAGGAACAGCCCCGCCTCGCCCTCGATCAGCGGCCTGAGGCCGACGCCCTCCAGCTCGCGCGCCACCCGGTCGCGCGCAGCCGCGAGCCGTCGCCTCAGGTCCTCGACGTGCTTGCGATAGCTGCCGTCCATCAGCATGCGGTGGACGAGTTGAGCGGCGAGATCGTCGTTGACGAAGGTGGTGGCGAGCTTGAGGTCGGTGAGCGCGTCGATGCGATCGCCCCGCGCCATCATCCAGCCGCAGCGCGACGCCGACGACAGCGTCTTGGAGAAGGAGCCGAGCAGGATCACCCGGTCGAGCCCGTCGAGAGCGGCGAGCCGCGGCGCCGGCCGGCTCTCGAAGTCGCCGAAGACGTCGTCCTCGACCACCGCGATGTCGTGGGCCCCCGCGATCGACAGAAGTCGATGTGCGACCTGGGCCGAGATCCGCCAGCCGGTCGGATTGTGCGGACCGGAGTTGGTGAGCCAGGCCACCGGCCGGTGGATCGCCGCCTCGCGGGCGAAGATCTCCGGATTCGGCCCGTCTGGGCGGAACGGGATGCCGACGATGCGGGCACCGTAGAGCGCGAGCTTGGCGCGGAAGTTGTAGTAGCAGGGGTCGTCGACGAACACCGCATCGCCCGGCCGCACCAGCAGGCGGATGGCGAGGTCGATCGCCGCCGAGCCCGAATCGGTGAGCAGCACGTGATGCGGCGCCACCTCGATGCCGCGCTCCGCCGCCCGTTGCGCGAGGACGCGCCTGAGCGGCGGAAAGCCGAGCGGATGGGCATAGTCGTAGAGCCGCGCCCGCGGGTCGCGGGCCAGTGCCCGCAGCGCCTTCCTGAGCCCCGACCCCTCCATCCACTCCGCCGGCAGCCAGCCGCAGCCGGGCTTGAGCACGTCGTCGTCGAGCTCCAGCACGCTGCGCATCACCCATTTCGGGTCGATGTCACGGTCCGTCGCGGGAGCCGGATCGGCGACCTCCACCCGCTTGGCCGACGCCACGAAGAAGCCGGATCCGGGCCGCGACACGATCCGCCCGGCCGCCACCAGACGGTCGTAGGCCTCCACCACCGTCGATTTCGACAGGCGCTGCGCTTCGGCGAAACGGCGGATCGACGGCAGCCGCGCTCCCGGCATCAGCCTCCGCGCCGCGATCGCCTGCTCGAGGCCCTCGACCACCGCCTGCGTCAGGGTCGCCGCACCATCGCGATCGATCGTGATCTCCATCCGACCGTATCCTTCATCGTACCGGTACAGTCTGTTCGACCGTACCGGAACCGTACCTCGATCGTCGGCGACCGTCACGACAGGATCGTTCGACTTCCGCCGACACGAGGACGCTCTGCGATGAACGACCGCACCCGCGGCACGATCGACGGCCTGATCGGCGTGATCATCTTTTCCGGTTCGATCGTCGGCACCCGCCTCGCCGTCGTCGACCTCGACCCGATGTTCTCCGCCCATGCCCGTGCCGTCGGCGCCACCCTGATCGGCGCGCTCGCCCTCGTCGCGACCCGGGCACCACTGCCCGAGCGCCGCGACCTGCCGGCGCTCGCCGTCGTCGCCGCCGCGGTGGTGGTCGGCTTCCCGGTGCTCGCCGCCTTCGCGCTGAGGGAGATCTCGGCGGCGCGCGCCACCCTCTACATGGGGCTGATCCCGCTGACGACAGCCGCCTTCGGCGTCGCCCGCGGTCTGGCGCGGCGTCCCCACCCCGCCTTCTGGCTGTTCGCGGCGACCGGCAGCGCCGCGGTCGCGGCCTATGCCTGGGACGCCCGGGCCACCGGTTCGCTCCTCGGCGATGGGCTGATCTTCGCCTCGGTCGTCTGTTCCGGCATCGGCTACACCGAGGGCGCCCGCCTCACCCCGAAGCTCGGCGGCTGGCAGGTGATCTCCTGGGCGCTGGTCGTCGCCCTGCCGGTCACCCTGCCGATGACCGTATGGCTGTGGCCCGACTGGAGCCGCGTCGGCTGGCCGGCGATCGGCGGTCTCGCCTATGTCACCGCCTTCTCGATGTGGTTGGGCTTTCTCTTCTGGTACCGCGGCCTCGAGCGCGGCGGCATCGCCGCGGTCAGCCAGCTGCAACTGCTGCAGCCCTTCCTCGGGCTGATCGCCGCGGCACTGATCCTCGCCGAGCCGATCGGCCTGCGCCTGGTCGTCGCCACCGCCGCCGTCGTCGCCTGCATCGTCGGCGCCCGCCGGTATGCGGTGGCGCCGCGCCCGGCGCACCTCACCGCGGAACGCTCTCCTTCTTGACCGCGCGGGTCTGGCACATGAGGTCGCGGAAGTCGGCGATCGCCTTCTTCTCGCCCTCCGAGAGGCTGCCCGGTTCGCACTTCGTCTCGACGATCTTCAACAGCACCTCGACCGCCTCGCCGATCCGCCCGATCTGCCGACCGTAACTGCCGACCCGCGCCAGGATGTCGCCTTCCACCTCGGGTGCCCGCGACAGTCCGAGATCGACGTTGATCAACCCGATCCGGTTGCCCGACGACGACGACATCCAGGTCCACGGATTGATCGTCTGATCGAGCTTCTCCGGTGCCGGAAAGCCGAACCGCACCTGTGGGCTGAAGGTCTTCATCCTGCACTCCTCCTCGTGGCGAGGAAGAGACCCTGAGCGAACGTCGCGGCCTGCGCAACCTGGAGGATGGGCGCAGGTCTGCGAACCCCCGGCACTCGGCGCCGCTCCTCAGAGCGACGGCGCCTTGAACGTGTCGCAGGCCCCCATCCGGCCGCTCTCGAAGCCGATCTTGAACCAGCGTTGGCGCTGTGCCGCCGAGCCGTGGGTGAAGCTGTCGGGCACGACATAGCCGCGCATCGTCTTCTGGATCGAATCGTCGCCGATGCGGCTGGCGGCGTTGAGCGCCTCTTCGATGTCACCCGGCTCGATGAAGTCGCGATCCTTCTGGGCGTGATGTGCCCACACGCCGGCGAAACAGTCGGCCTGCAGCTCGACCTTCACCGAAGCGCGGTTCTGCTCCTTTTCGGACATGCGGGCTCGGGCCTGATTGAAGGCCGGCAGGATGCCGATCATGTTCTGGATGTGATGGCCGATCTCGTGGGCGATGACGTAGGCCTGAGCGAAGTCGCCCGGTGCCCGGAAGCGGTTCTTCAGCTCGTCGTAGAAGGCGAGATCGATGTAGACCTTGCGATCGGACGGACAATAGAACGGCCCGGTCGCCGCGTTCGCCGCACCACAGGGGCTGCGGGTCGAGCCGGAGAACAGCACCAGCTTCGGCTCCTCGTAGCGCATACCGGAGGCCTTGGGCACCAACTCGCCGGCCTGTTGCGGCACGATCTGGCGGAAGCGGTCCTCGGTGTCGCCGAGTACCACCGCGACGAATCGGGTGAGTTCGTCCTTGCGGGCCGAGGTGTGCGGGGCCGTCCGCTCGGTACGCGAATAGGACTGCGGCGCCTGGCTCGGTCCGATCTGCGTGCCGGAGATGAGGCTCATCGGGTTGATGCCCATCACCCAGGCGATGATCAGCATGACGATGATGGTGCCGATGCCGCCACCACCGATGTTGATCGGCATCCCGAAGCCGCCACCGGGGGAATAACCGCCGGAGCCGTCGTCGCCGCCGCCGAAGCCACCGTCGTCGCCACCGCTGCGGCGATCCTCGATGTTGCTGCTTTCCCTGTGGCCTTCCCAGCGCATCGCAAAGTCCCTCGTCGGCGGGGCCGCCTCCTCTCCGGTTCACCCGCGAGAGGTTCGGCGGCTCCTGTTCCCTTATATCGTAGGCTTCGGCGAGGATGAAAAGATCTCGCGCCGCACCCGCTCGTCGCCCTCGCACCGCCCGCGTCCGCCCGGAGGCACGCCCGACGCGCGTCGCAGGGCAGCCGCCCCCTTCCCCGTGCCGGTCTTTTCCCCTATAACGCCGGCCAGTCCGGACGATCCTCCGACTTCATCGACAAACGAACCGGTGCGGGCCGCCTCGATGCGACCGCGCCGGCATGGTCGCGAGCACGCATGCCCAAACGCACAGACATCGAGAGCATCCTCGTCATCGGCGCCGGCCCGATCGTCATCGGTCAGGCCTGCGAGTTCGACTATTCGGGCACCCAGGCCTGCAAGGCGCTGAAGGCGGAAGGGTACCGGATCATCCTGGTCAACTCCAATCCGGCGACCATCATGACCGACCCGGATCTGGCCGACGCCACCTACGTCGAGCCGATCGTGCCGGAGGTCGTCGCCAAGATCATCGAGAAGGAGCGCGGCGATCGCTCCAAGGGCTTCGCCATCCTGCCGACCATGGGCGGCCAGACGGCGCTGAACTGCGCCCTCAGCCTGCGCAAGATGGGCGTGCTGGAGAAGTACGGCGTCGAGATGATCGGCGCCACGGCCGAGGCCATCGACAAGGCCGAGGACCGCGAGCTGTTCCGCGAGGCGATGAAGAAGATCGGCCTGTCGACGCCGCGTTCGCGCTTCGCCAACGCCTCGGATCTGAAGCGCGCCGACAAGAAGATCCACGACGAGGAGATCGCCCGCATCCGCGGCCTCGACGCCTCCGACGCCGAGAAGTCCCGCCTCGAGGACCGCTTCCGCAAGACCTGGGCCGACAAGGAAGAGGATCGCAAGCGCCGCTACGTCTCGAAGGGTCTCGTCGAAGCGATCGAAGCCCTCGACGAGGTCGGCCTGCCGGCGATCATTCGCCCGTCCTTCACCCTCGGCGGCACCGGCGGCGGCATCGCCTACAACCGCGAAGAGTTCATGGACATCATCGAGCGCGGCCTCGACGCCTCGCCGACCACCGAGGTCCAGATCGAGGAGAGCGTGCTCGGCTGGAAGGAGTACGAGATGGAGGTCGTCCGCGACAAGGCGGACAACTGCATCATCGTCTGCTCGATCGAGAACGTCGACCCGATGGGCGTCCACACCGGCGATTCGATCACCATCGCCCCGGCGCTGACGCTGACCGACAAGGAATACCAGATCATGCGCGACGCCTCGCTCGCGGTTCTCCGCGAGATCGGGGTGGAGACCGGCGGTTCGAACGTCCAATTCGCCATCGATCCGGCGACCGGCCGCATGATCGTCATCGAGATGAACCCGCGCGTCTCGCGCTCGTCGGCGCTGGCCTCGAAGGCCACCGGCTTCCCGATCGCCAAGGTCGCGGCCCGTCTCGCCGTCGGCTACACCCTCGACGAGCTCGCCAACGACATCACCGGCGGCGCCACTCCGGCGTCGTTCGAGCCGACGATCGACTACGTCGTCACCAAGATCCCACGCTTCGCCTTCGAGAAGTTCCCCGGCGCCGAGCCGACGCTGACCACCGCGATGAAGTCGGTCGGCGAGGTCATGGCCATCGGCCGCACCTTCCAGGAGAGCCTCCAGAAGGCGCTGCGCGGCCTCGAGACCGGGCTCACCGGCCTCAACGAGATCGAGATCCCCGGCCTCGGCCAGGGCGACGACAAGAACGCCGTGCGCGCCGCGCTCGGCACGCCGACGCCCGACCGTCTGCGCTACGTCGCCCAGGCCATGCGCCTCGGCGTCACCGACGAGCAGATCCACGCCTCCTGCAAGATCGACCCGTGGTTCCTCGAACAGATCCGTGAGATCGTCGACACCGAGGCCAAGGTCCGCGCCCACGGCCTGCCGAAGACCGCGGGTTCCTTCCGCGGCCTCAAGGCGATGGGCTTCTCCGACGCCCGCCTCGCCGAACTCGCCGGCAAGTCGGAAGCCGAGGTCAAGACGCTGCGCCGCTCGCTCGACGTCCGTCCGGTGTTCAAGCGCATCGACACCTGTGCCGCCGAGTTCGCCGCGCCGACCGCCTACATGTACTCGACCTACGAAGTGCCCTTCGCAGGCCGGGTCGACGACGAAGCACGGCCGTCGGACAAGACCAAGATCGTCATCCTCGGCGGCGGCCCCAACCGTATCGGCCAGGGCATCGAATTCGACTACTGCTGCTGTCACGCCGCCTTCGCGCTCTCCGACGCGGGCTTCGAGACCATCATGGTCAACTGCAACCCGGAGACCGTCTCCACCGACTACGACACCTCCGACCGGCTCTACTTCGAGCCGCTGACGGCGGAAGACGTGCTGGAGATCCTGGAGACCGAGAAGTCGAACGGCACGCTGAAGGGCGTCATCGTCCAGTTCGGCGGCCAGACGCCGCTGAAGCTCGCCGAGGCGCTGGAGAAGGCCGGGATCCCGATCCTCGGCACCTCGCCCGACGCCATCGACCTCGCCGAGGACCGTGACCGCTTCAAGCGGCTGCTCGACAAGCTGGGTCTGCGCCAGCCCGAGAACGGCATCGCCTACTCGATCGAGCAGGCCCGTCTCGTCGCCGAGAAGCTCGGCTTCCCGCTGGTGGTGCGTCCGTCCTATGTGCTCGGCGGCCGCGCCATGGAGATCGTCCGCGACGAGGCCGGCTTCGACGCCTACCTCAACGGCACCCTCCCCGGCATGGTCCCCGCCGACATCAAGGCGCGGTACCCCAACGACAAGACCGGCCAGATCAACATGGTGCTCGGCAAGTCGCCGCTGCTCTTCGACCGCTACCTCTCGGGCGCGATCGAGGTCGACGTCGACGCGCTCGCCGACGGCAAGGACGTCTACATCGCCGGCATCATGGAGCACATCGAGGAGGCCGGCATCCACTCCGGCGATTCGGCCTGTTCGTTGCCGACCCACAGTCTCAAGCCGGAGGTCATCGCCGAGATCGAGCGCCAGACCAGGGCGCTGGCGCTGGCCCTCGACGTCGGCGGCCTGATGAACGTCCAGTACGCGATCAAGGACGACGTGGTCTTCATCCTCGAGGTGAACCCGCGCGCCTCGCGCACGGTGCCCTTCGTCGCCAAGACCATCGGCGAGCCGGTCGCCAAGATCGCCTCGCGCGTCATGGCCGGCGAGGCGCTCGCCTCCTTCGGCCTGAAGCCCAAGGAGCTGAAGCACATCGCGGTCAAGGAAGCGGTCTTCCCCTTCGCCCGCTTCCCCGGCGTCGACACCGTGCTCGGCCCGGAGATGAAGTCGACCGGCGAGGTCATCGGCCTCGACTACGACTACGCCACCGCCTTCGCCAAGTCGCAGCTCGGCTCCGGCACCCGGGTGCCGACCGGCGGCACGGTGTTCCTGTCGGTGCGTGACGAGGACAAGGATCGCATCCTGCCGTCGATCCGCGCCCTGGTGGAGACCGGCTTCCAGGTGATCGCCACCTCCGGCACCCAACGCTATCTCGAGACGCAGGGCGTGCCGGCGACCAAGATCAACAAGGTGCTGGAAGGCCGACCACACATCGTCGACGCGATCAAGAACGGCGGAGTGCAGCTGGTGTTCAACACGACGGAAGGTGCGCAGGCACTCGCCGACAGCCGTTCGTTGCGTCGCGCCGCCCTCTTGCACAAAGTCCCCTACTATACGACCCTCGCGGGAGCGATCGCCGCCGCGGAGGCGATCGTCGCCTATGCCGGCGGGGAACTCGAAGTCCGGCCGCTGCAGGCCTATTTCCCCGACGTCGCCTGAGGGGGCGGAACGCGGAGGCGGTGGCCGGAGGCGCGGGAGGGCGTCCCGGTGGCGAGGTGATACCGGGGGGACGGATCGGCCGCCGGCCGAACCCCGAAATCGGAGAGACGAGCGACCACCGCCGAGAGGCGGCGGTCGTGAAGTCCTTTTTGTCCACGACGTCCGGCGAGCCCGGACGCCAGAGAAAAAGGGTCCTGACCCATGGAGAAGATCCCGATGACCGCGGGCGGCTACGCCGCTCTCGAGGCCGAGCTGAAGATGCGTCAGCAGGTCGAGCGCCCGCGCATCATCCAGGCGATTTCGGAAGCGCGCGCCCACGGCGACCTTTCGGAGAACGCCGAATACCATTCCGCCAAGGAGCAGCAGAGCCACAACGAGGGCCGCATCGCCGAGCTCGAGGACAAGCTCGGCCGCGCCGAGATCATCGACGTGGCCAAGCTCAGCGGCACCAAGATCAAGTTCGGCGCCACGGTGACCCTCATCGACGAGGACACCGAGAAGGAGACGCGCTACCAGATCGTCGGCGACATGGAAGCCGACGTGAAACAGGGCCGCATCTCGATCTCCTCACCGATCGCCCGCGCCCTCATCGGCAAGACCATCGGCGACACCGTCGAGGTCATGGCCCCCGGCGGCGCCCGCTCCTACGAAGTGACGGGCGTGAAGTTCGCCTGAGCGACGCGGCACCCCACCCGCTTCCACGGCGGCGAGGCCTCCTCGCCGCCGTTCGCGTGTCCGTGTCGCCGTCCCGGAGGATCCCGCCGCTTCAGCGCGTCTCGCCCGCGGCCTGTTTCAGCGCCGGTGCGAACAGCGGCGCCACCGCCGCCGCGCCGGTGGCGCTCAGATGATCGTCGTCGGAATAGAGGATCCGTCCGTCCTCGACGATCCGACAGCGGCCGGTTCCGCACAGGAGATCGGCCGGCTCGACGATCTCGACCCCCGGCCGCGCCACACCGGCCGCGGCGAAGAGATCGCGGATCTTCTTCTGTCGCGCCTCGTAGGCGGCGCGATCGGGCGTCACCGGCGGCGTCCAGCCGAACCGTTTCGCCGCTGCGAGCACCGTCGGCACGTCGAAGCCGATCTCGGGCACCGAGAACAGCACCACCACCCGCCGCCCCTTCAGCGCGTCGAACGTCGCCCGGAGCCCCGCCTCGACCTCCGCCGCCAACTGGTCCCGTGCCACTTCGTGGCCGTCGCGGGCGTAGCGCAGATCGGCGACGTGTTCGTGGCCGAAGGAGGCCGGCGGCAGCATCACGCCCCATCGCGCCACCACCAGCACCGTACCGATGTTCTCTTGGGCGATGCGCTTCATGGCCCAGTCGAGATGCGCGGCGCAGTGCCAGTTGCCGGCCCCGTATCGCTCCAACCCGAGGAGCGGCGGACAGGCGACGCGCCCGAGATAGAGCCCCTTGGCGCCCTCGCCCTTCGCCACGTCGCCGATCGCCGCGGCGAGCGCTCGCGAATGGCTGTCGCCGATCACCGCGAAGCCGTAGCGTGTCGGCGCACCCGCGCCGATCTCGCAGGGCGGCAGGTCCTTGGCCATGGCGGTGCGGCTGCGCCGGCACAGCCGGTCGATCGCCGGCGGATCGGCGGCGACGTCGGCGATGGCGCGCACCTCCGGTGACAGCCGCCCCGGTAGGCCGCGCCCGGCGAACCCGGCGACGCCGGCGCCGACCAGTACCAGACTGAGGGCACTCGCCACGACGAACAGTCGCGAGCGGGCGGCGAGCCGCCGCCGCGCCCGGATCGGCGCCTCGACCACCACCAGCGTTCCCCAGGAAAGGAGCACGGTGAGGCCGAAGATCGCCGCCGCCTCGAGCGGGGCGAGCGGACGGCCGAGGACCTGGACCGAGAAGACGATCAGCGGCCAGTGCCACAGATACATCGGATAGGAGATCCGCCCGATGAAGACGAAAGGGCGGGTGGCGAGCAACCGATTGGCAGGGCTGCCCTCCGCCACCATGACGCCGCAGGCGCCGACCACGGGCAGGATCGCCACCCAACCGGGGAATGCCATGCTCTCGTCGATGAGGAAGCACGAAGCGGCGACCATCGCCAACCCACCGACCCCGACGACATCGCGCAGACGCGTCGGAACCGCGGTGCGATGCAGGGCCAACAAGGAGCCGAAGCCGAGCTCCCAGAAGCGCATCGGCAGGAGGAAATAGGCCTGCCCCCAGTCGACCACCCCGGCGACGATGCTCGCCACCAGCGACGCCGCGACGACGGCGAGGAGAAGCACCAGCCGGTTCCAACCCATCCGCCGTGCCGCGATCAGCAGCCACGGGAAGACGATGTAGAACTGCTCCTCGACGCCCAGCGACCAGGTGTGGAGCAGCGGCTTGGTGATGCTCGCCGCGTCGAAATAGCCGTCCTCGCCGAGGAACATGAAGTTGGCGGCGAACAGCGGCGTCGCGATCAGGGTGCGCGCGAAGGCGAGGAACTCGCGCGGCATCAGCACCACCAGGGCGCCGAGGAAGGTCGCCGCCAGCATGACGATCAGCGCCGGATAGATGCGCCGGATGCGCCGCTCGTAGAAGCCGGCGAAGGTGAACTCGCCGGCATCGACCTCGCGCGCGATGATCGAGGTGATGAGAAAGCCGGAGATGACGAAGAACACGTCGACGCCGACGAAGCCACCGCTCATCGTCGTCATGCCGAGATGGAACAGCATGACCACGGTGACCGAGACGGCGCGCAGGCCGTCGATGTCGGGCCGGTAGGAGAGCGACGCGCTCATCGGCCGCCCTCCCCGCCCGCGAACAGTGCCGGCAACCGCGCCTCGAGCGCTGCGGCGATCTCGTCACGATGATCGGTGGCGATCGGGGTGAGGCGCAGGAGCGTCGCGACGAGGTCGTCGGCATTCGCTCCGGCGATCGCCGCGACCGCCATCGCCCCGCCGTCGACCAGCGTGCCGACGATGTCGTCGACCAGTGTCGGCTCGAAGTCGCGAGGCCGCAGTGCGACCACCCGCCGCTGCGCCGCCACCGCCTCCGACATCATCGACACCGAATCCTCGGTGACGATCAGCGCGTCCGACGCGAAGATGTCGCCGACCGTACCCGATCCGGCGCGGCGCCAGTCGACGAAGCGCTCGACCACCCCCTGCCGTTCGAGCGCGGCGAAGCGATCCGATCCCGCGTCGCCGGTGCGCCGCGAGTTGCCGACCCGCCACGTGACCCCGAAGCGCGCCCGCATCTCGACGACGAGACGTTCCACGTCGTCCCAATCTTCGGTCGAGAAGCGGTGCGAATGGGCGTCGCCGCCGAGGAGCAGGCCGAGCGTCGCCCCGGAGAGATCGCCGACACCGGTGAGCGGGCGCGGCCGCGGCAGTTTCTCCGGCTCGACCAGACAGGGCACCGGGGTCAGCGCCGCGTTGGGGAGTGCGGCGTAGGACCGCACCGAGACCAGCATGAGGTCGATCTGCGGGGTCGTCGGCACGCCGCGGCCGAGGCCGGAATAGACGTAGGGAACGCCGAAATGGCGCTTGAGCAGCAAACCGACGCCGATCGCCGGCCGCCCCGAGCCGACGATCACGTCCGGCCGCGCCAGCCGTGCGGCGTCGATACCGTAGAGATGTTTCAGCCAGAAGGCCGGAGCGAAGAAGCGGAAGGAATTCACCCCGAGTTGGCGCAGCGCCGGCGGTACGAACCAACGCGGCTTCACCTCGAGCCGCTCGACGCTCGCCGCCCGCATCCGCCCGATCACATGCGCCACGCCCTCGGCCTGATGTCGATGGCCGGGCTTGTTGATCAAGAGGACGAGGATGCGGAGCGGAGCCATGGCCGGCGGCGGTCTCGGTGGCGTGAGGCCGGCGGGCCGGCCCGCTGCTCATAAGCCAAAGCGGCGGAGGGATAAAGCACTCGATCACCGCCCGCCGGTACCATCGGCGCCCCGGCCGCTCAGCTCTCCGGCGTCCATATCACGTCGGAGATGCGCGGCGCGCCGAGCGCCAGCATCACCAACCGGTCGAACCCCGCCGCGATACCGCTCGTCGCCGGCATGATCGTCAGGGCGGCGAGGAAATCGGCGTCGATCGGGTAGCGCTCGCCGTAGATGCGCTCCTTCGCCTCCATCTCGACCTCGAAGCGGCGGCGCTGTTCCACCGGATCGGTGAGTTCGCCGAAGGCGTTGGCGAGTTCGACGCCGCACGCCCACAGCTCGAAACGCTCGGCGACCCGTGGATCGTGCGCGCAGGGGCGGGCGAGCGCCGCCTCCCGGCTCGGATATTCGCACAGGATCACCGCACGTCCGTCGCCGAGCGCCGGCTCGATCCGCTCGGCGAGGATGCGCGAGAACACGTCCGACCAGCCGTCGTCGTCGTCGACACGGATACCGTTGGCCGCGGCGAGGGCCGCCAGGGTGTCACGGTCCGGCTCCGCGGTCGGGTCCTGCGGCAAGGTGGCGAGAAGATCGATGCCTGCGTGGCGCGCGAAGGCCTCGGCCACGGTGAGCCGCTGCGGCTCCAGGAACGGATCGCAGCGGCGCGAGCGATGGTCCAAGTGCTTCGTCCCGACCGTCTCGGCCGCGAGCCCGAGGAGATCGGCACAGTCCGCCATCAGCGTCTCGTAGGGGCTGCCGACCCGGTACCATTCGAGCATGGTGAACTCGGTGGCGTGGGTCGGCCCGCCCTCGCGGTTGCGCCACACCCGGGCGAAGTCGAAGATCTTCGTCTCGCCCGCCGCCACCAGCTTCTTCATGGCGAATTCCGGCGAGGTGTGGAGAAAACGCCGTCGCCGCTCGCCGTCGTCACCGGTGATCCAGACGCCGAGGGCGTGGAGATGGGTCTCGTTGCCGGGCGACACCTGCAGGCAGGTGGATTCGACCTCGGTGAAGCCCTGGGCCTCGAAATGTCGTCGGATGGCGCTCTTCACCCGATTGCGGGCGAGGAGCGCCGGGCGGCGGTCGGCGTGGGTGGTGGGATCCCACCAGGGTGTGGCGGCTTTCATGACTTTTCGCTTCCTTCCCGGGCGAAGACGTGAGAGAGGAGACGCCGACGCGTGCGGACCCCTCGGTTCGCGCGACATTTTGTTTTTGCCGATCGAGGTCCGGGACCCATGAGAGTCAATGCGCAGAATCTCCGCAAGGGCAACGTCGTCGAGATGGACGGCAAGCTCTATGTCGTTCTCTCCGCCGAGAGCTTCCACCCCGGCAAGGGCACCCCGACCACGCAGATCGACATGCGCCGCATCTCCGACGGCGTGAAGGTGTCGGAGCGCTGGAAGACCACCGAGCAGGTCGAGCGCGCCATGCTCGACGAGCGCGCCTACGCCTATCTCTACAACGACGACGAGGGCTTCCACTTCATGAACAAGGAGACCTACGATCAGATCGTGGTCCCCAAGGACGTGGTCGGCGACATGGCCGCCTATCTGGTCGAAGACATGGAGTGCCAGGTGGCGATCTACCAGGACGTTCCGGTGTCGATCGAGCTGCCGGCGCGCGTCACCCTGGAGATCGTCGACACCGAGCCGGTGACCAAGGGTCAGACCGCCTCGTCGTCCTACAAGCCGGCGATGCTGTCGAACGGCGTCAAGACCGCCGTCCCGCCGCACGTCGGCATCGGCACCCGCGTCGTGGTGATGACCGCCGACGGCTCCTACGTCGAACGCGCCAAGGACTGACGGCCGGTTCCGCGCAGCGGAACGACGAGCCCCGGTGGGGCTCGGCGAGGCCGGCAGTGCCGAGGCCCGATGAAACGGTCCGGCCCTCAGGCCGGGTCGGAACGGCTCGTTCGAGACCGCAGAGCCCGGCTTCGCGCCGGGCTTTCTCGTCTTCACGTCCGGTCCGGATCAGATCCCCGAGCCTTCCGCCTCTTCCGTCCGGCGCGGGCCGCGGCGGGTGAGGCGGCAGGCGAGGCCGACGAGGTGGTCGGCGCGGGTCTGGAGGGCACCGAGGCGGTCGAGCGTCTCGTCGAGGGCGGCCATTGTCTTCGGCAGGCCTTCCTCCTCGTCGGCGAGGAAGATCGGCAGGAGCCGCACCACCGCCACCGCCAGGGCCGGTGCCCGCAGCCGACCGAGGAGACCGGCGGTGGAGATGCCGGCGCTCTCCAGCAGCCAAGCCTGCGAGCCGCAGGCGAGACGGGCGAGATGACAGGCTAGCACCGGATCGCGCCGCGCCGAGCGCTCCAGCCCGGCGATGCCGGCGCGGTAGGGCACCAGCAGGTCGAAGCGCCGCATCAGCGCGTCGAACAGGCGCTCGCGGCGCGGTTCCTCGGCGAGCGAGGGGTCGTCGGTCTCCAGCACACGCACGTCGATGCGGCGGCAGAAACTCTCCAGGATGGCGAAGGGACCGTCGAAAGCCTTGCGCAGCTCGGCGAGATCGAGCTCGGCCCGCTCGGCGATCTCTGCGAGGCGGATGTCGAGGAAGGCCTTTTCGCCCGCCAGGGCGAGGAGCGCGTCTTCGATCTTCTCGAGGACCTTCTTCGTCGCCATTCCGGCCTCCGTGGATCGCGGCGCCACCATAGTCCGGTCGCGATCGAGATTCCAGCCGGCACGACGCAACGGAAACGGCCGCCCGAGGGGCGGCCGCCGTGACGTTTCGACCGGATGGGCCTCAGTCGAACAGGCTCGACACCGACTGTTCCTGCGCCGTGCGGGCAATCGCCTCGCCGAGCAGCGGCGCCACCGACAGGACGCGGATGTTGGAGGCCGCCTTGATCGCCTCGGTCGGCTGGATCGAGTCGGTGATCACCAGTTCCTTGAGGTTCGACGCCGAGATACGGGTGACCGCACCGCCCGAGAGCACGCCGTGGGTGCAATAGGCCGAAACGTCCTTGGCACCACGGGCGAGCAGCGCCTCCGCCGCGTTGCACAGCGTGCCGCCCGAATCGATGATGTCGTCGACCAGGATGC
>ERZ1645187.977-NODE-977-length-27152-cov-25.103222_pt1 | contig 27152 bp, 24 predicted proteins | sample MGYA00575352_ERZ1645187 | MGnify/ENA primary metagenome ERZ1645187 (study PRJEB40837, sample SAMN11349314) | freshwater sediment metagenome | isolation source: river sediment | host: Sediment | place: India: Wazaribad , New Delhi | collected 2017-02-21 ...
CGAGGTCGCCGGTGAGCAGCTTGAGGTCGATCAGGCCCTGGGTCAGCACGCGCACCGCGGCGTCGTGCGCTTCCATGAAATGCCGGCCGGGAGCGGTGGCGGCGAAGGCGGCCTCCTGCGCGGCGAGGACGATTTCGTACACGTCCTTCTGCGCCGCATTGAAGCGGCCGTTAACCGGGAAAGTGCGGGTGATGTCGGCGGCGTAGCCTTCGACTTCGCAGCCGGCGTCGATCAGCACCAAGGTGTTGTCGTTGAGCAGCTTGTTGTTCTCGACATAGTGCAGTACGCAGGCGTTGGCGCCGCCGGCGACGATGGGCGTGTAGGCGTGGGCGTCGGCGCCGCGTTTGCGGAATTCGTAGGTGAGCTCGGCTTCCAGCTCATATTCGGCCATGCCGGGGCGGCAGGCACGCATGGCGCGGGCGTGGCCGGCGCTCGCAATGTCGGCGGCGCGCTGCTGGATGGTGGCTTCGGCGCTGTCCTTGATCAGGCGCATGGTATCCAGCTCGGCGCGCAGGTCGTGGATGGCACGCGGTGCCCGCTTGCCGGCGCGGGTCTGGGCGCGGACGGCGTTCAAAGCCTTGGCGATACGGGCGTCCCACTCGGCGTCATGGCCGATGGCATGCCACAGCGTGTCGCGGTCCACCAGTAGTTCCGGCAGCCTCTTGTCGAGTTGCTCGATGGGGTAAGCGGCGTCGAAGCCGAAGGCGGCCTTGGCGGCTTTCGGGCCGTAGCGGTAGCCGTCCCAGATCTCGCGTTCTTCGTGTTTCTCGCGGCAGAAGAGAATGGATTTGGGCCGCTTGCCGCCAACCAGCACAACGACCGCTTCCGGCTCCGGGAAGCCGGTCAGGTACCAGAAATAGCTGTCGAAACGGTAGGGGTGGTGCGCGTCGCGGTTGCGGATGACCTCCGGCGCGGTCGGCACGATGGCAACGCCATCGCCAATGGCTTGCAACAGGCGTTTGCGGCGGGCGAGAAAGTGGGCGTGGGTCATGACGACGCTGTTTCCTTCTGCCAGCGGAGCCGGCTTATCGACTTGAATTTGGAGATGCCGAGGGCGCCGCGTTCGTTGCGAGCCTTTGAGCCAGGTGCCGACAAGGCAGCAATGACCGTGTCGCGAGGGGCTTCGTAAATCGCAAAAGCATCAAGCTGCTGATCGAGCAGAACCAGCAATACCGCATCAAATTCCTTCTCGATGTCCAGCGAGCCCATCCGCTGTCCTGGGCTGGCGCCGGGAAGGATGCATCTGCCTTTGATTTGATATTTAACCGGCTTGCCGCGAACCATTTCAACTGCATCGTAACCGGCTTGGCGGGCAGTTGTCAGTTCAAGTCCCAGCAGTCGGGCGGCCTCGTACTCAGCAACCTCACCCGTGATACCAAGCGGTTTGCCGGTCAGGGTTCGATACTGTTGGGCAATCTTTTTTGCTTCAGCCAACAGCGTGAAAGTTGGGTCCATCATGTATTGGCTTGCAGTTCGGCGTCGAGTTCGGCGAGGCGTTGTGGTGTTCCTACATCGACCCAGCGGCCCGTGAAGCGTTCCCCGGTCAGTGTCCCGGCGGCGATGGCGGCGTCGAGCAGGGGGCGCAGCTTGAGTGGCTGGCCGACCGGGACATCGCGGAAGAAGGCGGGAGAGAAGATGGCGATGCCGGCGTAGGTGACGGTTTGTCCGCCGTGGGCGTAGACGATGCGCCCGCCGTCGAGGCTGAAATCACCGCCGGCGTGGTGGGCCGGGTTGTCGACCATGATCAGATGGGCGAGCGTTTGCCGGTCATCTGCGGTGAACCCGGAAAACCGGTGAAAATCGATAGCGCACCAGACATCGCCATTGACGACGAGGAAAGGTTCGTTGCCGAGCAGCGGCAGGGCCTGGGCGATGCCGCCAGCGGTTTCGAGCGCGCCGGGTGGCTCCGGGGAGTAGGTGATGGTGAGTCCCCACTTCGAGCCGTCACCAAGTGTCTGCTCGATCTGCTCGCCGAGGTGGGCGTGGTTGATGACGATCTCGCGGAAGCCGGCTGCCGCGAGTTTTTCCAGATGCCAGACGATCAGTGGCTTGCCGCCAGCAACCAACAGCGGCTTGGGCGTGTGGTCGGTCAGCGGCCGCATGCGTTCGCCGCGGCCGGCGGCGAGGATCATCGCTTTCATTACTTGTAACGGTAGCCGATCTGCGTGGTGTTGCCTTCCAGCCGGTCGAGCAGGTTCTGCAGTGGCTTGAGCTGGATGTAGCGGCTGGCCGTCTTGCGGGCGTAATTGATGAAGCGCGGCAGGTCTTCGCTGTATTTGTCCTTGCCGTCGCGGTACTTGAGGCGGCAGAAGATGCCGAGCACCTTGAGGTGGCGCTGCAGGCCCATCAGCTCGTATTCGCGCCAGAAGTCGCCAAAGTCTTCGCGCATCGGCAGGCCAGCGGCGCGGGCTTTTTCCCAGTAGCGGACAACCCAGTCGATTTCCTGCTCCTCGTCCCAGGAAATGAAGGCGTCGCGGAAGAGCGAGACGACGTCGTAGGTGATCGGGCCGTAGACGGCGTCCTGAAAGTCGATGATGCCCGGTGTCAGGCGCTCGGCACTCTCGACGACCATCAGGTTGCGCGGCATGAAGTCGCGGTGCACGAAGACCTTGGGCTGGTTGAGGGCAGAGTTGATCAGGTATTTGAAGGTCCGGTCGAGCATGATCCGGTCTTCGCTCGCCAGTTCGATGCCGAGGTGACGGCCGACGAACCATTCCGGGAAAAGATCCAGTTCGCGGCGCAGCAACGTCCCGTCGTAGGGGGGCAAGGTGCTGGCGGTGGAGGCGAGCTGCCACTGGATCAGTGCGTCAAGCACCGGACGGAACAGCGTGTCGGCCAGCGACAGGTCAGCATTGAGCGCATCGAGATAGCCGATGCGGCCGAGGTCGGTGAGCACCAGAAAACCATTGTCGAGATCCTTGTCGAGGATGCGCGGTGCGGCCAGGTCGGCCTTGGCGAGCAGGCCGGCGACGTGGATGAAGGGCTTGCAGTCTTCCTTGTCGGGCGGCGCGTCCATCAGGATGCGCGTGCTGCCATCCGGCCAGGTCAGGCGGAAATAGCGTCGGAAACTGGCATCGGCGGAGGCCGGCGTGATCTGGACGTTCTGGTTGGGGAAGCGCTGGGCGACCCAGTCGGTAACCAATTGATCGCGTGTCGTAGCGGTCATAAGCGGGTGGGGGTGTCTTCGTTGTAAAATGGCGCGATTTTAACACTCGGGTTCCGGAGCTTCCGGGATCTCTCCAATTCCCTGCGCCCTGTGAGCGGTTTCCCCCGTCGTCCCCTCGCCGTCTTCGTGTGTTGCATGTTCGCCGCCCAACAAGCGTCACATGCCGCCACGGACCTGCTGCCGCATGCTGTCGTGTCGCCAGCGGCGGCTGTGACCGAGCCGACGCTCCTGGCGGCCGGTGATACCGTGCCGGTGCGCTTGCGCGTTGAGCGGAAATTCAACGTGCTGGGCAAGAAAAAAAAGCCGCTGGTCCCCGATGTAGGGGTCGATCACCCGGTCGAATTGAAGAAGGGTGACGACTACCCACTTTTCGTGGTTGCCGATCAGATTGAAGGCCGCACCGACGAGGTGACCGAAGCGGAGGGTAACGTCGAATTGCGCAAGGCAGGTTCCTTGCTGTACGCCGACAAGGTGCGCTACCGGCCGCTGGAGGATGAGATCGAAGCGAGCGGTCAGGTGCGCTTGCTTCAGGACGGTGCCGAAGTGAAGACGCCGCATTTGCGGATGAAGCTTTCGGAGCAAATCGGTTTCGCCGAAAAGGCGGAGTACCGGATCGTGCGCGAGGTCCCGAGCAAGGTCTCTCGCCAGCAGCAGATCGTCGTCACGTCGGCGACAAGCAACGCCACGACGGCAGGAGCGCCGATGATGCTCAATGTGCCCAACAGCTACGGTCTCCCGACGACCTTGCCGCCACGTCGTCCCTCGGAGGCGGTTGGTGAGGCTGAGCGCGTCGATTTCGAAGGCGAAAACCAGATTCGTCTCAGCGATGCGACGTACTCCACCTGCAAGCCAGGGCAGGCCGACTGGTATCTGCAGTCTTCCGAGATGCATCTGGATTATGACGAAAACGTCGGCGACGCAAAGCATGCGTCGCTCTGGTTTGGCGGCGTGCCCATTTTTTATTCGCCCTATGCATCCTTTGCGCTGAACCACACGCGTCGTAGCGGCTTTCTGCATCCCTTCTATTCGGCGTCGACCAAGAATGGTTTCGACATCACGCTGCCTTATTACTGGAATATCGCACCCAATTACGATGCGACGCTGTATCCCCGCTACATGGGCAAGCGCGGCATCCAGCTCGGGGGCGAGGCGCAGTATCTCGACTACAACTACCGGGGTACCTGGCGTGGCGAGTACTTGCCGGATGACGAGATCGAGCGGCGCAAGCGTTACGCCTACAACATCCAGCACATACACAACCTCGGTCGTGGGGTGTCTGCGGTGCTCAATTGGCAGGCAGTCTCGGACGACCGCTATTGGGAGGATCTGTCGTCCCGTCTGTTGCAGACCTCGGCGACGCAGTTGCCCCGCCAGCTGATGCTCGGCTACGCCCCCCTGCCTGGCCTGCAGAGCAGCTTGCAGGTCCTGCGTTATCAGACACTGCAGCCCGATCCGGCCAATCCGATTGCTCGCCCGTACTTTCTTGAGCCGCAACTCAACGTGCTGGGTTACAAGCCGAATGTGCTGAAGACTGACCTGAGCATGATCGGGCAATTCTCGCGCTTCGTTCATACGGACAAGGTTCAGGGTGACCGGGTGGTTTTTTACCCGCAGATGTCCTTGCCGATTGTCCATCCAGCCTTCCAGGTCACCCCCAAGCTGGGGCTGCACCTGACCAAGTATGCCTTGAACCAGCAGGTGACCGGCGAGCCGACCAGCCTGACCCGCAGCCTGCCGACGTTCTCGCTGGATTCGACCGTAATCTTCGAGCGGGAAGGCAAGCTGCTCGACCGCGAGTACATCCAGACACTCGAACCGCGGCTCTATTACGTCAATATTCCCTACAAGGACCAGAGCCGGATTCCACTGTTCGATTCCGGCTTGTCCGATTTCAACTTCGCGCAGATCTTCTCGGAGAACCGCTACAGCGGCTTTGATCGGATCAACGATGCCAACCAGCTGACGGCGGCACTGACGACGCGTATTCTCGACGGCACCACCGGCGCCGAGCGCTTCAAGGCGATGATCGGCCAGCGTTATTATTTTCGCGACCAGCGGGTAACAATTCCCGGCGAAACCCGGCGGCCGGCTGACTTCTCCAATTTGATCGCTGCCGTCAATGGTCTTGTGGCGCCGAAGACCTATGCCGATCTGGCCTGGGAGTTCGATGACAGCAAGGGCATAACCGAGCGCTTTTCTGCCGGCCTGCGTTTCCAGCCCGATTACGGCAAGGTACTGAGCGCCAGTTACCGTTATACCCGCGACACGCTGACGGGCAAGCCGTCGGTCGACCAGATCGATATCGCCGGGCAGTGGCCGCTCTCCAGTCGTTGGTATGCAGTGGGGCGCTACAACTATTCGCTGCTCGGCAAGCAGAATGCCCTTACCGGCGAAACCAAGGGCGGGCAACTGCTCGAAGGAATTGCCGGGCTGGAGTACAACACCGGTTGCTGGGCGGCACGGGTTGTTGCGCAGCGCTTGGAGGCTGTGTCTGGCACACCCAATACATCGGTCTTCTTCCAACTGGAACTCACGGACTTCGCCAGCATCGGTTCCAATCCCATCGGTCTGCTGCGGCGGACCATTCCCGGCTACGGCAAGGTCAATGAATTGCCTGGTAACAGCCTGCTCACCTCTCCATGATGCCCATGACCCAGATCCGCGTCTTTCCGGCGCTTCAGCGCCTTCTGTTTGCACTCCTTTGCCTGGCAGCTGTCGGGCTTGGGCCGCTGGCCGGTGCCGCGCCGCAGGAGCCGCTTGAAGCTGACCGCATTGTGGCCGTGGTCGGCGATGAGGTAATCACCTACGTCGAACTGCAAGGCCGGCTGGCGTCGGCACTCAAGCAGTTGCAGCGACAGGGCACGCCCCTGCCGCCGCAGGATGTCTTGGAGCGCCAGATGCTTGAGCGGCTGATCATGGAGCGTGTGCAACTACGGGCCGCAGTCGAGACCGGCTTGCGTGTCGATGATGCTCAACTCGACCAGGCGATCAACCGGATCGCCACCGGCAACAAAATGAATCTGACCCAGTTCCGTCAGGCGCTGGAGAAAGACGGCGTTGCCTACGCCCGCTTCCGAGAGGAAATCCGTAACGAAATCGCCATGGTTCGCCTGCGCGAGCGTGAAGTCGATAGCAAACTGGTGATTTCCGATGGCGAAATTGACAACTACCTTGCGGACCAGAAGAACACCGGCGCCGGCGAGGAATACCAGCTGGCACATATTCTCCTGCGCGCCCCGGAGTCGGCCAGTCCGGAACAATTGCAGAAGCTTCGCCTGCGCGGCGAACAGGCTTTGAAGCGAGCTCAGGGCGGCGAAAACTTCGCTGAGCTGACAGCAGCCTTCTCCGATGCCCCCGATGCCCTTCAAGGAGGAGATCTCGGTTGGCGGGCACTGGACCGGATGCCGGCCTTGTATGCCGAGGTCGCCGCCCGCATGCAGCCCGGGAGCGTCAGCGAATTGCTCCGCTCGTCTGCAGGTTTCCATATCGTCAAGCTGATCGGCAAACGCGGTGGCAGCGCACCGACTTCGGTCCAGCAGACGCGTGCCCGTCATATTCTGGTGCGAATCAACGAAGTTGTTTCGGAAGCCGAGGCCCGGCGCAAGCTGGAAACCGTGCGTGAGCGGATTGTGAACGGCGTGGACTTCGCCGAACAGGCGCGTCTCTACTCGCAGGACGGTTCGGCAGCCAAGGGCGGCGATCTCGGCTGGTTGAATCCGGGCGATACGGTACCCGAGTTCGAGCGCGCCATGGATGCGCTGAAACCCAACGAACTGAGTTCGGTTGTCCAGTCGCCCTTCGGCATGCACCTCATCCAGGTCCAGGAACGCCGGGAGCGCGATGTGTCTGCCGAGCGCAAGCGTGCGGTGGCGCGTCAGGCGCTGCGCGAGCGCAAACTCGACGAGGCTTTCCAGGACTGGTTGCGGCAGTTGCGCGACCGGACCTACGTCGAAAACCGGCTCGAAGAAAAATAATGCGTCCGATCATCGCCGTGACCAGCGGCGAACCGGCCGGTATCGGCCCCGAGCTGTGCCTGCGTCTGGCGGATTACCCCGGCGAGGCGCAACCGGTGATTCTGGGCGACCTGGACCTATTGGCGAACCGTGCCGAGGCGCTGGGCCTCCCGATCCGTGTTTGCCCATTTTCGCCGGATTTCCCGGTTGACCGTGGCAGCCTGCCGGTCATCCATCTGCCGCTGGCCGTGGCGGCTACTGCTGGTACGCTGGATGCCCGCAACGGCCGCTATGTGCTCAATCTCCTTGACCGCGCGCTGGCCGGGTGTCAAAACGGCGAGTTTGCCGCCATGGCGACGGCGCCGGTACACAAGGGCGTCATCAACCAGGCCGGCGTCCCGTTTACCGGTCACACCGAATACCTGGCTGAAAAGACCGGGACGCCTTTGGTCGTGATGATGCTTGCCGGCGATACCCCGCGGGGGCCACTGCGCGTTGCGCTGACCACCACGCACCTGCCGCTCAAGGAAGTCTCGGCAGCCATTACGCCCGAGTTGCTGGAGAATACCGTGCGCATCCTGCATGCCGATCTGCGTTGCAAATACGGCATCGCACAGCCCCGCATACTCGTCGCTGGCCTGAATCCGCATGCCGGTGAGGGGGGGTATCTGGGCATGGAGGAAATCGAGGTGATTGCGCCCGTGCTCGACAGGCTGCGCGGCGAAGGCATGCTGCTTTCCGGGCCGCACCCGGCGGATACGATGTTCACCCCGCCTGTGCTGTCCGGGGGCGATGCGGTGCTTGCCATGTACCACGATCAGGGGCTGACGGCGCTCAAATACGCCACGTTCGGACAGGGTATCAACGTCACGCTGGGGCTGCCGGTCATCCGCACGTCGGTTGATCACGGCACGGCGCTCGAACTGGCCGGTACCGGCAAGGCCGATCCCGGCAGTCTGTTCGAGGCAGTTGCCGAAGCGGCACGCATGGCCCGTTGCCGGCAACACACCGGCTGAAAGGAAGCTGACATGAAGAAGCCGGTTGCCGGATCGTCCCACGTGGCCCGCAAGCGTTTCGGGCAGAATTTTCTGGTTGACCGCGGTATTGTCGATGCCATCGTTGCCGCGGTCCGGCCGCAGTCGGGCGACCAGGTTGTCGAGATTGGTCCAGGTCTCGGGGCGCTGACCGAGCCGCTGCTGGCACAGGTCGATCATTTGCACGTCGTCGAAATCGACCGCGACCTGATCGCCCGCCTCAAGAAAAAGCACCCGCCCGAGCGACTGACCGTGCACGAAGGTGATGCACTGGCCTTCGATTTTGCCGGCATCGGCCAACGCCTGAAGGTGGTCGGCAATCTGCCTTACAACATTTCGACGCCTTTGCTATTCCATCTCGCAAATTACGCCGATTGCGTCGTCGACATGCATTTCATGCTGCAGAAGGAAGTTGTCGAGCGCATGGTTGCCGAGCCGGGCGATGCCGATTTCGGCCGCCTGTCGGTCATGCTGCAGTATCGTTTCTGGATGGAATGGCTGATTGACGTGCCGCCGGAAAGTTTCGATCCGCCGCCCAAGGTCGATTCAGCCGTTGTCCGCTTGATTCCCAAGCCCGCTGGGGAGTTGCGCGCCAGGGATCCGGAAAGGCTGGCCAGCGTGGTTCTGGCGGCCTTTGCCCAGCGTCGCAAGATGCTGCGCAATACACTCAAGGGGGTGCTCGACGACGCCGGTTTTGCTGCGCTCGGTATTGCCCCGACCCTGCGTCCGGAAGATGTGCCGATGGATGATTACGTACGCATCGCCAATTACCTGACGCGCTGAGACGCAGCGCTGGGCCTGCGGACGTAAAAAAGGCGGATCAGCTGGTGCTGTCCGCCTTTTTCGTGGCTGTTTGAAATCCTGCGCTGAATCAGTCCTTCTTCAGCGGGCAGGTATTCAGACCGATCAGCGAGTAGGCCGGGCACCAGCCCATCAGGCCGGTGGCCAGGGGCACGATGCCGATATAGCCCCAGACCGGCAGCATGCCGGCCGCAGTGGCACCAACCAGACCGGCGCCGGCGACGATACGAAGGATCTTGTCGATACCACCAACATTTGCAGCCATGATGTTTTCTCCGTGAGGTTTGTAGACGTTGCCAATTTAGCGACACGGAGACGGGCTGTATGTAACCTGGGTCACACAGCCAGAATTTTCTGCAAACCGTCGCGGTCGGTAATGATGACCTGCTCGCGGCCGAGGCTGACCAGGCCCTGTGCGGCAAAACCCTTGAGCAGGCGGCTGACGATCTCGCGCACGCTGCCGAGTTCATCAGCCAGTTGCTGATGGGTGAGATTCAGGGTGACGGCCTCGCGGGCCAGCAGCGCCTTGGCCAGGCGCTGGTCAAGGCGGGCAAAGGCAACCTCCTCGACCAATTGCATCAATTCGCTGATTCGCTCGGCGAAGAGGTGGAACACGAAATCGCGAAATGGGGTGTGGTCGCGCATCAGCCGGGAAAAAAGCGGCACGGGCACCGCCAGCAGCGTCAGTGGCGATTCGGCAATGCCCCGCGCGTTGTAGTCGGTGTGACCGAGCAGGCAGCTCGAGGTGATGATGCAGGAGCCGCCGGGGCGGACGCGGTAGAGCAGCAACTCGCGACCGCTGGGCGCCTGCTTGAGTACCTTGATGCTGCCTTCGACCACCAGCGGAAAGCCTTGGCAGGGCTGGTGCTCGGCAAAAATCTGGCTGCCCGCCGGCAGGGTCATCTGGCGACTTGGGTCAAGCAGCAGGTCAAGATCCGTTGCCGACAGATCGGCGAGGGCCGGATACAGTTTTAGCAGGTTTTCCCGGTTCACCGCAGCAGTCATGGTTCAGTCCGTCAGTTGTGCCCAGACCGGGGCGTGGTCGGACGGGCGCTCGCGTTTGCGCGGCCCGCGGTCGACGCCGGCCGCCGTGCAGCGGTCGGCGAGGGGGGCTGAGAGCAGGATGTGATCAATCCGCAGACCGAGGTTCTTCTGGAAGCCGAGCATCCGGTAGTCCCACCAGGAAAAGGTTTTTTCCGGCTGATCGAAAAGCCGGAAACTGTCGGCCAGCCCGAGACCGAGCAGGCGCTGAAAGGCGCTGCGCTCCGGCTCGGAGCAAAGAATTTCGCCGCGCCAGCGATCCGGATCATGGACATCCCGGTCATCGGGGGCAATGTTGTAATCGCCGCACAGGGCCAGGCTCCGATGTCGTGCCAACTCTTCCTGCAACCAGAGCGCCAGTGCGTCCAGCCAGCGCAGTTTGTAGTCGAACTTCTCGCTGCCGACGGCCTGGCCATTGGGCATGTAGGCACAGACGACGCGCACGCCGCCAATGGTGCCGCTGACCAGGCGTTTCTGTTCGTCCGGAAAGTGCGGGTTGCCGTAGCAGACATCCTCGATGGGCTGCCGTGCGAGCAGGGCGACACCGTTGTAGGTCTTCTGGCCGGAGTACGCTGCGTGATACCCGGCGGCCGAAAGTTCGGCGGCCGGGAAGTTGTGGTCCTCGAGTTTCAATTCCTGCAGGCAGACAACGTCCGGCGACTGCTCGGCGAGCCAGTCGAGCAGGTGAGGGAGGCGGACCTTCAGGGAATTGACGTTCCAGGCAGCAATTTTCATGGCGGATTTCGCGAATGGGGCAGCCCGATTCTGCCACAGCCATTGCTTAAACCCATGCGCCTTGCTATGTTTTGGAATGCACCATCCACTACGCCACGTTCATAAGGAGACGGGTTTGGACTACAAGAAGACAAGTGTGCTCAGCGCGCTGATCGGGGCCGGCCTGGTCCTTGGCGCGAGTCAGGCCCACGCGCAGGCGGCGGGCTGGGTCGGTCAGGTCAAGGTGTCGCGCGGCATTGTCCAGCTGGAGCGTGGCGGACAACGTTTCCCGGCACCGGTGGGCCTGCGTCTCAAGGAGAACGATGTCATCCTGACCGAGGCCAACGGCTCGGTGGGTTTGATGTTCAACGACAATTCGACGCTGTCGATGGGGCCGAATGGCGAGGTGGTGCTCGAGCGCTACGCCTACGATTCGACAACCTATCTCGGCGCGTTCGATGCCTTTGTCAAACGCGGTGCGGTTTCGCTTGAGGCCGGCAACCTCGCCAATGCTGCACCGGAGTCGGTCCGCGTGAAGACGCCGCAGGCCGAGATCAAGGGCCAGGCCCGTAACTTTGCCGTCAATGTCGAAGGAAAGTGAAGATGAAGAAGCCAGTCAATTTTCCCGCACTGACCCTATCGGCGCTGGCGATTGTTCTTCTGGCCGGCTGTGCCGGACAGCGCGAAACCTATGTGGTACTGCCCGATGCCAAGGGGCAGGCCGGGACGCTGACCGTGACACCGAAGGAAGGACAGGCGCTCAAGTTGCAGGGCGCTTATGCGAGCGGTGTCGGCAAACCCGGATCCGCGCCGGTCCCTGCGAAGCTGACCGAGGAGGAAATCAAGGCTGCCTTTGCCGAAGCGCTTTCCGCCCGACCCGATGCACCGGCGAAATTTACCCTCTATTTCCGTGAGGGCAGCGACGAGCTGACCCCCGAGTCCCGGAAAGACTTCGAAAACGTGCTGGCGGAAGTGAAGAAGCGTGCTGCGCCGGATGTGATCGTTGTTGGTCATACGGATCGTGTTGGCCTCCTGCAGGACAACGATCGCCTGGCCCTGCGTCGTGCCGAAAAAATGCGGCAGGAGCTGGTTAAACTCGGCTTGCCGGCCGATAGCGTACAGGCCGCCGGGCGCGGCGAGCGAGAGCCGCTGGTGCCGACGGCTGACGAGGTCGCCGAGCCGAAAAACCGCCGGGTTGAAATGCTGGTTCGCTGACTCCGGAGTATGAATATGCTGCGCCTGCCTATCCTGTTGTTCGGCCTTGTCGCCATTTGCGGTTCCGCGCTGGCAGCACCGGATGTTCCGAAGGAGCCGGTGCTGCGGATCGAAACGGGTGCCCACCTGTCGCCGATCACCCGGATCAGTAGCGATGCGGCGGGCAACTGGGCGGTGACATCCTCGGAGGACAAGACGGCCCGCATTTGGGATTTGCGTACAGGGAGGGCCTTGTCCGTATTGCGCCCGCCCCTCGGGCGCGAAAGTGTCGGTGCCCTCTATGCCGCCGCGATGTCTCCGGACGGGCGGCAGATTGCGGCGGGCGGCAATGCCGCTTTCGATGGCAAGACGCATTCGATCTACCTGTTCGACCGGGCCACCGGGACACTGCCGCCGAAAAGCACCCTGTCGGGGATGGAAGCGCCAGTAACTCAATTGGCCTGGTCCACCGATAGCCAGTTGATTGCGGTCGGCCTGCGTCAGGAGGGCTTGCGTGTCTTCAAGCGCAATCTCGGCTTTGTCGGTGCCGACCCCGAGTACAACGATGCCATTTATGGTGCGGCCTTTGCCGGGGACGGACGCTTGGCGGTAGTCAGTCTCGATGGCTATCTGCGGATCTACGGTTTTGGCAAGGGTGGCCTGGAACGCCTTGCCCGCAAGCAGATGCCCGGCAAGCCCTATGCCGTTGCATGGTCGCCGGATGGCAGCCAGCTGGCGGTCGGTCTACAGGATGCGCCTCGGGCAGTCGTACTTTCATCGGCATCCTTGAATGTCATCGCGACTGTCGATGGCGGGGCTAGCGGCAATCTCGGCCGGGTGGCCTGGTCGCCGGATGGAGAAACGTTGTATGCCGCTGGCAGTGTTGTTCGGGGTGGACGTTTTGCCATTTTTGCTTTTGCCGGGCGCGGCCAGGGGGCGGGGCGCGAAGTGGCCAGCTTCGGGAATACCGTCAGCAGCCTGTCATCACATGCGGCCGGCCTGCTGGCCAGTTCGGCTGAACCGGCCTGGGCATCATTCGATCCCAGCGGTGGCAGTCGTTTCGTTGTCGGCGCGCGTAACGGCGATTTTCGTGACGCGGGCAATACTTTCCGCGTCAGCCAGGATGGGCAGATCATCGCCTTCCCGATGGCACAAGGCGGCAAGGAGCCCGCCGTGCTCGATATCTCCAAGGGTGAGCTACGCAGTGCGGCCGGCCCAGACGCGACTAAGCCGCCCAAGGTGCCAGGTGACCTGAGCGACTGGCGCAATTCGACCGCGCCGCGCTTTGCCGGACGACCGTTGACGCTGCGTCCGGGCGAGGTTGCCCGCAGTGCGGCTGAATTGCCTGGTGGCGGACGTTTTGCCCTGGGCACGGAGTGGTTCCTCCGGCTGTTCGGCAACGACGCAGCGCAGGTTTGGGAGCGACGGATGCCGGGGGCTGTATGGGCCGTCAATGCCAGTGGTGACGGCCGCTGGGTCGTCGCTGCGCTGGGCGATGGCAGTGTCCGCTGGTATCGCGCCAGCGACGGCGAAGAGCAATTGGCGCTGTTCGTACATGGCGATCATGAACGCTGGATCGCCTGGACGCCAACCGGCTATTACGACACCTCGATGGGCGGGGAGAATCTCGTCGGCTGGCACGTCAACCGCGGCTTCAACCAGTCGGCTGACTTTTTCTCGGTGGGGCGTTTCCGGGATCGTTTCTACCAGCCTTCGGTCATTCAAAAGGTCATGCAACTGGGTGATGAACAGGAGGCGCTACGCGCCCACCGCGCCGAAATGGCCATGCTGGAGCAGATGAATGCCGAAGCACCGCCGCCTGCGCCGGTCAAGGCGGCACCGGTCAAGCCTGCCGCCAAGCCTTCCCCTGCGCCGGTACAGATGACACTGGCCGCCGCCAAGCCGCAGATTACCGAAGTCCTGCCGCCGGTGATCGAACTGCAATCCGATCGTCTGCTGGAGAGCAACGACAATCAGGTACCGGTGCGTTATACCGTGCGTGCGCCGGGGGATGCCCCGGTGAAGGATGTGAAGTTCCGGATCAACGGCAAGCTGGAGCGCAATATCAAGACGCGCGCCACCCGTTCGCCCGAGGGGCAGGTGTTCGAGGCCGTGGTGCCGGTGCCGCCCAAGGATTCGGAAATCCTGCTCATTGCCGAAAACAAGCATGCCAAGTCCGAGCCAGTCAGCATCACCGTCCGCAGGCCTGTCGGTACAGTGGGCAAGCAACCTTACATCGAAAAATACGAAACGCTGTATATGCTGGTGGTCGCGGTCAACAAGTATCCGGGTCAGAATGCCTTGCAACTGCCAGTCAAGGATGCTTCCGATTTCCGCCGGCAGATGACGCGGATCGCGACGCCGCAGCCCGGCAAGCCGGCGCTCTATGAACGTCCGGAAATAAAAATCCTGATCGACGAGCAGGCAACACAGGAGAACGTCCGCGCGGGTCTCAAGTGGCTGCGTGACAGTGTGAAGGAACGTGATGCCGGGGTGATCTTCCTTGCCGGGCATGGCATGTCGCAGGAACAATCCTATTTCTTCATTCCCTTCCGCCCGGACAGCGTTGGCAAGAGTGGTGATTGGGTGGCCGGCAAGGAGATTGTCGAGACCTTGCAGAATCTGCCGGGTCGGGCGATGTTCTTCCTTGATACCTGCCACTCCGGCGCGCTGGCCAATCAGGCCAAGGTGGCTGGTACGCTGAACCAGGTCGATGAAGAGCGCGGCGTGATCGTCTTTGCCTCGGCGACGGCGAAGGAACTGGCGCAGGAAACGGACGAGTGGGGCAATGGCGCATTTACCAAGGCGCTGATCGAGGGGTTGCGTGGTGAGGCGGAAGACCCGCGTGACAAACTGGTTTATCCCACCGGGCTCAAGCGTTACGTCACCCGTCGTGTCCGCGATTTGACGGATAATCAGCAACGACCGTATGTTAGTGACCACGGCATCGACGACCCGATTGCCGTGGTCGTCAAATAAAACCAACAGGGGGTTACATGCACTTCAATACCATCAAGCGGCCGATTGCGGCCGGCGTTGCAGCGATCTTTCTGCTCTCTGCCTGTGCGACCAATCCGGACGGTTCATACAAAATGGATGAAAAGGCAACCGGTGCACTGATCGGTGCTGCGGCGGGTTGCGCGATTGGCGCGGCCGCCAAAGGGGCGCAGGGCTGTGTGGTCGGCGCAGCGGTGGGGGCGGCTGCCGGTTACCTGATCGGCTGGTATTTCGAGTCGAAGAAACTCGCCGATGCCAAGCAGGTCAATGGCGAATACGAGCGTCAGATCAAGACCGCGGGCAAGGGCAAGGCCGAGCCGCTGCCGAAGAACGACGTGATTCCGGCCAAGTTCGAGACCAAGGTGAACACCGCGCCGCCGGATAACTCCGGGCAAAAGGAAATCCAGGTGACCTCCAATACCGATCTGGTGGGCTATGGCGACAAGGTGCCGGTGGTCGAGCAGAAATACGCGATCTACGACGAGAAGAACAATCTCGTCGAGGAAAAATCTGAAAAAGTGACGGCGGTCGATGGTGCCGGTCGATACCAGACCAATTCCAAGTTCAAGCTGCCGGCCGATGCCAAGGGCAAGAAGTACACGGTCAAGACGACCTTGGTTGCCAACAACAAGACCTACAAGGAGAACGCCTACAAGGTGACCGTCCTTGACGGTCAGACCCTGATGGTGGCTGCGCTCTACTGAGCGTTAGCGGGCGGCGTCTCCTTGCCGGCGGGGGCGAGCCCGCCGGAGGGTTTGCTGCCATAGGGGGCAGTTTTCGGGTAGCCGGCCAGATCGAGCAGGTTGTTATAGGCACCGGCTTCGAATCCCCTGAAGCCCTGTTTGCCGACTTTCAACGTCGGCACGAAGACATCACCGACCAGCGCCTTCAGTTCGATGGAATCTTCAGCCTTCTGGAGCATTTTTTCCGAGAATGGGACGCCTCGGCTGTTCAGCAGGTCGCGCGCTTGCCGGCATTCCTGTTGGCAGTCAGCGGAAGTGAACAATGTGACTGGAAAGCTTTCGCGGGCCTTGCGCACTGCGAAGGGCAGGTTTTCCCCCGGTTCGCTATTGCCGCCCACTTGCGCAACGCTCTTGGCCTTGCCCGGCGGCGGCGTGTCGGAGATCACCGTGCGCCCGGATGAGTCCACCCAGCGATAGGTCTGGGCCTGAACGCTCGGGCTGGCGAGGCAGAGGCCGAGTGCCAGTCCGGCGGCAAGACGCAAGGACAGGAAAGATTGCAGAGCGTGGCGCATGGTCGTCTCCAGAAGGACGTTACGCTGTAATCATACCGCTATGCCGCAGCAATGCGTCGACGCTGGGTTCGCGACCGCGGAAGGCCTTGAAGTTCTCCAGTGCCGGCCGTGAGCCGCCGCGTGACAGGATTTCGTCAAGGTAACGCTTGCCAACCGTGGCATCGAACGGATTGCCGGCTTCCTCGAAGGCAGCATACGCGTCTGCGGAAAGCACTTCTGCCCACTTGTAGCTGTAGTAGCCAGCGGCATAGCCGCCGCCAAAAATGTGCGAAAAACTGTTCGGGAATCGGTGCCATTCGGGCGGGATCAGTACCGCCACCTCGTCGCGGACTTCGCGGATCAGGTCCATCACGGTCAACCCGGATTTCGGGTCAAATTCGCAATGCAGGCGCATGTCGAAGATCGAGAATTCCAGCTGGCGGACGGTCATCATGCCGCTCTGGAAATTCTTCGCCGCCAGCATCTTGTCGTAGAGTGCGCGCGGCAGCGGTTCGCCGGTATTGACGTGCGCAGTCATGTCCTGCAGGACGGCCCATTCCCAGCAGTAGTTTTCCATGAATTGCGACGGCAGTTCGACGGCGTCCCATTCGACGCCGTGGATGCCGGAAACGCCCAATTCCTCGCCGCGCGTCAGCAGGTGGTGCAGGCCGTGGCCGGCTTCGTGGAAGAGGGTGATCACTTCGTCGTGCGTGAAGGTGGCCGGCTTGCCACCGACCGGGCGGGCGAAGTTGCAGTTCAGGTAGGCGATCGGCTTCTGGATGCACGATGCCATGCGTTTGCGCGCGCGTGCTTCGTCCATCCAGGCGCCGCCACGCTTGGTCTCTCTGGCGTAGAGGTCCATGTAGAACTGGCCGACGAGGTCGCCGGCCGGCGTCTCGATCCGGTAGAAGCGGACGTCCTCATGCCAGACCGGCGCGCTGTCTTCCTTGACCCTGACCGTGAACAAGCTTTCGATGACCTTGAACAGCCCGGCGATGACCTTCGGTTCGGTGAAGTACTGCTTCACTTCCTGTTCCGAGAAAGCATAGCGCGCCTGCAGCAGTTTTTCGGAGGCATAGGCGGCATCCCAAGGCTGGAAGTCGGCGATGCCCAGTTCGTCTTTGGCGAAGGTGAGCAGTTCGGCCATGTCCTTCTCAGCGAAAGGCTTGGCCTTCTTTGCCATGTCACGCAGGAAGGTGAGGACTTGTTCCGGCGTGTCCGCCATCTTCGAATAAAGCGAAACTTCGGCGAAATTGGCGAAGCCGAGCATCTTCGCGTCCTCTTCGCGCAGTTCGAGGATGCGCTTCATCAAGGGGCCGTTGTCCCATTCCGGCTTGCTGTAGCCGTTGTCGATTTCGGCAGCACGCGTCGCGTAGGCGCGATACATGCGGGCGCGCAGCTCGCGGTTCTCGGCATACTGCATCAGCGGACCATACGATGGCGCGTGCAGTGTGAACTTCCAGCCCTCGACCCCGGCCTTTTGCGCCACTTCGCGGGCGGCGTCCTTGGCGTAGTCCGGCAGGCCAGCCAGCTGCGCTTCGTCGGTGACGATCTCGGCGAAGGCGTTGGTCGCGTCGAGCAGGTTTTCCGAGAACTTGGCCGACAGCTGCGACAGTTCTTCCATGATCGCCTGGAAGCGTGGTTTCTGGTCCTCCGGCAGTTCGGCACCGCCGAGGCGGAAGTCGCGGATCTCGTTGCGGATGACTTTCTGTTGTTCTGCGGTCAACCCGGAAAAGTGGCCAAAATCGGCCTGCAAGGCGCGGTACTTGTCGAAGAGTTTGAGGTTCTGCCCGAGTTCGGTGTAGAAGCGCGAGACTTCCGGCAGCATCTCGTTGTAAGCCTCGCGCCAGGCCGGCACGTCGTTGACCGAGTGCAGGTGGCCGACGACGCCCCAGGCGCGGCCGAAGCCCTCCAGACCATCGGCGAGCGCGCCAGCGAAATCGCCCCAGGTGGCCGGCGTGGCCTCACCGGTCAGGCGTTCGATCAGGGCACGGCCATCAGCGAGCAACTGGGAGATGGCAGGTTTGACGTGTTCCGGCTGGATCAGGTCGAAGCGGGGCAGGTCGGTAAAGTCGAGCAGCGGGTTGGCGGTTGTGTTCATGATATCGGGGCAATAAAAAGGGCGGTCTGCGCCGCCCGTTGGGTGTCGGGGAGCAAACGCCTATTCTACAAGTTCGCGGTAGGCATGCCACGACGCGTGGCCGAGAATCGGCATCAGCACCACCAGACCAAAAAGCAGCGTGGCGAATCCGATCAGCGTCAGGATGACGATGATCGCCGCCCACAGCAGCAAAGGCAGTGGGTTTTGCGCAAAGGCGCGCAGACTGGACATGGTGGCCGTGGCGACATCGGCGTCGTGATCGAGCAGCATCGGCACCGAGATCACCGACATGGCAAAGACGAACAGTGCGATCAATCCGCCAAGGGCGAACCAGGTGGCAATGAAGGCGGTATGTTCGCCGCTGGACAGCAGGCGGCCAATGAACAGCCCGGCATCGGTGCCGGCACTGCTGCCCAGCAGGGCGAAGGCAATCGCCGAGAAGCGTTCCCAGAAGACGGTGATCAGCGCAAGCAGCAGCCCGAAGAGCGCCAGCGATTCACCATTGCGCCGGAAACACGATAGCGAGTCGATGAACAGGATGCGCTCGCCCTGTGCGGTGCGGCGGCTCAATTCATAGAGTCCGGCGGCGAGCAGCGGCGCGATCAGGAAAAAGCCGGAAACGGCCACCGTCACCAGATGGGGGCGGTCGAGCGTGGCCAGGATGATCAGGTCGCCGCCGATGGCAAAGAGCAGGCCATAGGCCAGTGACGGCAGCGGGTTGGTCTTGAGGTCGCGCCAGCCTGCCGCGAGCCAGGCAAAGGGGCGGTCGACACCGATGCGTCGGACGACCGGCAAGTGCATGCCGGTCGGTGAAAACGAATAGCTGTTTTTCACGGCAGTCTCCCTGAGCAAGCGACTGTCGTTTGACCCGGCCGAAGCGGCCGGGTTCCATCACCGGGTGCTGATTACACTGTCTTGCCGGTCAGGCGCTCGCAGGCTTCGATGTACTTGGCGCTGGTGCGGGCGATGACATCGGCCGGCAGCTTGGGTCCGGGAGCAACCTTGCCCCAGTCCAGGGTTTCCAGGTAGTCGCGGACGTACTGCTTGTCGTAGGACGGCGGGTTCTTGCCTTCTTCGTACTGGTCGGCGGGCCAGAAGCGGGAAGAGTCCGGGGTCAGGGCTTCGTCGATCAGGTGCAGGGTGCCGGCGGCGTCGATGCCGAATTCGAACTTGGTGTCGGCGATCAGGATGCCCCGGCCGCGAGCATAGGCGGCGGCGGCTTCGTAGAGCTTGATGGCGACATCGCGGGCCTGGGCAACGAGTTCGGCACCGTTCTTGCCGGTGCCGGCGAGGACATCGGCGAAGGCAGCGGCGGTGTTGGCCTGGGCCTTGGCGAAGGAGATGTTTTCGTCGTGGTCGCCGACTTCCGCCTTGGTCGCCGGGGTGAAGATCGGCGACGGCAGCTTGGCGGCCATTTTCAAACCGGCCGGCAGCGCGATACCGCAGATGGCGCCGGTTTCCTGGTAGTCCTTCCAGCCTGAGCCGATGACGTAGCCGCGGACGACGGCTTCGATCGGCAGCGGCTTCAGGCGTTTGACGACGACGGCGCGGCCGCGCACCTGCTCGCGTTCATTTTCGGCAACCACGGTTTCCGGGTCGATGCCGGTCAGCTGGTTGGGGACAATGTGGCCGAGCTTCTCGAACCAGAAATTGGCGACCGTCTGCAGAACCTGGCCCTTCTTCGGGATCGGATCGGGCAGGATGACGTCGAATGCGGAGAGACGGTCGGAGGTGACAATCAGCAGCTTGTCGGCATCGACGGCATAGATGTCGCGGACCTTGCCCTTGGAGATGAGCGGCAGGCTGGTAATGGTGGATTCGAAGAGCGGAGCGGTCACGGTCGTGGTCCCGATAAGCAAAACCGTGATTATAAATCAGTGTGCGCCGCCATCCGCCGCGGTGAGCTTTTTCCGCATGCGGCGCGTGCCCCAGGCGACCACGCCGGCGATGATCGGGATCGATATGGCGGTGATCAGGTCGGTGTTGAGGTGGTGAAGGTCTTTGGTCCCCTTGGCGAGGTATTGCACCAGCTGCGAACCGTAATAGGTGAGCACGACGACCGACAGGCCTTCGACGGCTTCCTGCAGATGCAGTTGCAGCTTGGCGCGGCGGTTCATCTGGGCGAGCAGTTCCTGGTTCTGGCGCTCCAGTTCGATGTCGACGCGGGTGCGCAGCAGCTGGCTGTTGCGGGCGACGCGGGCGGAGAGTTCTTCCTGCCGGCGGGCGATGGCTTCGCAGGTGTTCATGCCCGGCAGCAGGCGGCGCTGCATGAATTCGGCAAAGGTCGGCAGCCCGGAGATGCGCTGTTCGCGCAGTTCCTCGATGCGCTGCATGACCAGCCCGTGATAGGCGCGGGCGGCGCCGAAGCGGAAGGTGGTGCGGGCGACGGAGTGTTCGACTTCGGCGGCCAGCGTGGACAGGCTGGCGAGGATGTCGCGTTCGTCTTCGGCGCTGCGCGCCTGGCCGATGCGGTCCATCAGTGCGGCGAGCTGCTTCTCACCCTGATACAGCCATTTGCCCACTTCCTTGGCGACCGGCAGGCCGAGCAAGGCCATCATGCGGTAGGTCTCGATCTCGCACAGGCGCTGGACGGTGCGGCCGGTCTGGCGCTGGGTCATGCTGTCGTTGAGGATCAGGAAACGCGAGAAGCCGTTGTCGATCTTGAAGTCGGTGAAGATCCACGCGGCGTTGTCGGCAACGCGCGCGGCCACCATCGTCCGGCCGTTCGGCGTCAGGCCGGCGAGGACCGAATCCGGGCTGATTGCCCGTGTTGAGCGCAGCTCGACATGGGTGGCCACGATCAGCTTGCCGGGAATACCCTTGAGCCACGCCGGCTGCACCGCGTCGAAGGCGGTGGCGTCCGGATGCAAGTCTTGCCCTTCTTCCAGCGGCTGGAAGAAGGTGTAGGTGGAAAACTCGGTATGCAGTTCCCAGCGCATGCGGAAGGCGCCGGTCTCGATCATCGCGTGCGATTCCGAGCTGTCGATGGCCGTGCAGACGTGGCCCTGACAGAGTCTGGAGATGTTTTCCTTTTCGGCCTGAGCGGTCGCGGCGCTGTGCTTGAAGACAAGGTGCGAGACGAGCATCGCGCCGACCAGCGGGATCGGCGGGCGGGCGTGGAACTCGTTGTTCAGCCGCTGGCGCAGCGGGTGTTCCTCAAGGTCGGCGAGCATCAGACGGGGGTGCATGATCGGCAAAGGCTAATGTTGCGGTGCATCAGATTGTAGCCGATGCGTCGCAAAGCCAAGTGGCGTGTTGTCGGGCCAGAATGCAAAAAAGCCGCCCGGAGGCGGCTGCTGCGGTGAACCCGGAAAACCGGCTTATTTGACGATCTGGTTCAGCTCGCCCTTGGCGTAGCGCTCGGCCATCTTGTCGAGCGGAATCGCCTTGATCTTGCTCGCCTGACCGGCGGTGCCGAACGCTTCGAAGCGGGCCAGACAGATCTTCTTGGCGGCTTCGCGGGCCGGCTTCAGGTAATCGCGCGGGTCGAACTTGTCGGGATGCTCGGCCATGTAGCGACGAATGGCGCCGGTCATCGCCAGGCGGATGTCGGTGTCGATATTGACCTTGCGCACGCCGTGGGCGATGCCCTTGACGATTTCTTCAACCGGCACGCCGTAGGTTTCCTTCATGTCGCCGCCGAACTCGCGGATTTCGGCCAGCAGTTCCTGCGGCACAGAGGAGGAGCCGTGCATCACCAGATGGGTGTTGGGGATGCGGGCGTGGATTTCGGCAATGCGGTCGATGGCGAGGATGTCGCCGGTCGGCTTCTTGGTGAACTTGTAGGCGCCGTGGCTGGTGCCGATGGCGATGGCCAGCGCGTCGCAGTTGGTCTGCTTGACGAAGTCGGCGGCCTGCTCGACGTCGGTCAGCAGGTCTTCGCGGGTCATGTGGCCTTCGGCGCCGTGGCCGTCTTCCTTGTCGGCCTTCATGGTTTCCAGCGAGCCGAGCACGCCCAGTTCGCCTTCGACGGACACACCGATGGAGTGGGCGAATTCAACAACCTTGCGCGTGACTTCAACGTTGTATTCGTAGCTGGCGACGCTCTTGCCATCGGCCTGCAGCGAGCCGTCCATCATTACCGACGAAAAGCCGGACTTGATCGCGGCCATGCAGACGGCGGGTGACTGGCCGTGGTCCTGGTGCATGACGATGGGAATGTGCGGGTAGGCTTCGAGGGCGGCGAGGATCTGGTGGCGCAGGAAGGGCTCGCCGGCGTATTTGCGGGCGCCGGCAGAGGCCTGCATGATCACTGGCGCGTCGACCTGATGGGCGGCTTCCATGATCGCCCACACCTGTTCCATGTTGTTGACGTTGAAAGCGGGCAGACCGTAGCTGTTTTCGGCAGCGTGGTCGAGCAGTTGGCGCATGGAGACGATCGGCATGGGAACTCCTGTTCGATAACGTGTTTAGTTGAATGTTCTATTTTAGTTGATCTGATGCTCGCCGACACGGACGATCTTCAGGGTATTGGTGCCGCCGGCACAGCCGATGGGTTCGCCGATGGTGAGCACGATCAGGTCGCCGTGCTGGACGACGCCGCGGTCGATCAGCAGTTGCTCGGCCTCGGCCAGCAGGCGGTCGCGGTCGATGTGTTCCTGCGCCATCTGCAAGGGATAAACCTCGCGATAAAGCGCCATGCGGGCGACCGAAGCAGCATCCGGCGTCAGCGCATAAATCGGCACGCCGCAGTTCAGGCGGCTCATCCACAGGGCGGTCGAGCCAGACTGCGTCAGCGCCGCAATCGCCTTGACCTTGAGGTGGTGCGCCGTCCAGATCGCCGCCATGGCGATCGACTGGTCGATGCGGGTGAAGATGCGGTCGAGGAACTCGCGGTCGAGCGTGACTTCCGCCGAACGTTCGGCTTCGACACAGACGCGGGCCATCGATTCGACGGTTTCGACCGGGTACTTGCCGCTCGCGGTCTCGGCCGAGAGCATGACGGCATCGGTGCCATCAAGCACGGCGTTGGCGACGTCCGAGACTTCGGCGCGGGTCGGCACCGGGGAGGTGATCATCGACTCCATCATCTGTGTGGCAGTGATGGTCAGCTTGTTGCGATCGCGCGCCATGCGGATCATCTTTTTCTGCAGCGCCGGCACGGTGGCGTCGCCGACTTCGACTGCCAGGTCGCCACGGGCAACCATGATGCCGTCGGAGGATTCGAGGATTTCCTCGAGATTTTCAATGGCTTCGACGCGCTCGATCTTGGCGATCAGCACGGCCGAGCTGCCGGCGGCGCGCATCAGCTGGCGCGCCATGTACATGTCGGCGGCGCTCTTGGGGAAGGAGACAGCGACGAAATCGACGCCGATCTGCGCCGCCGTCTTGATGTCGTCCATGTCCTTGGCGGTTAGCGCCGGTGCGGTCAGGCCACCCCCCTGACGGTTGATGCCCTTGTTGTTGGAGAGGATGCCGCCGACGAGCACCGTGGTGTGAATCTCGCTGCCGCGCACGCTATCGACACGCAACTTGAGGCGACCGTCGTCAAGCAGCAGGATGTCGCTATTTTTGACGTCCTTCGGCAACTCCTTGTAGTCGAGGCCAACGCGCTCCTCATTGCCCAGGGTGCAGGCGGCGTCGAGGATGAAGCGGGCACCGGCTTCCAGTGTGATCTTGCCGTCGGCAAACTTGCCGACGCGGATCTTCGGGCCTTGCAGGTCGCCGAGGATGCCGACGGTGCGGCCGAGCTTGGCGGCGGCGGCGCGGATGCCGTCGGCGCGGGCCTTGTGGTCTTCGGGCGAGCCGTGCGAGAAATTCATCCGGACGACGTCGATTCCCGCCTCAACGAGGCGTTCAAGGACTTCCGGTGCCGAGGAGGCGGGACCCAGCGTGGCGACGATCTTGGTGTGGCGTGACATGTCTTCTCTTCCCTACTGCGGTGTTGTTCTGTTTTTGGGCATTTTTCCGGGTTCACCGCAGCGGCCGGGGATCGCCCCCGGTGGTTGCGGTGAACCCGGAATATCGGCTTATTTGGCCGCGCGTTCTTCGAGGATGGCGATGGCCGGCAGGGTCTTGCCTTCGAGGAATTCGAGGAAGGCGCCGCCGCCGGTCGAGATGTAGCCGACGTCCTCGGCGATGTGGAACTTGGCGATGGCGGCCAGCGTGTCGCCGCCGCCGGCGATCGAGAAGGCCTCGGAGTGGGCGATGGCCGAGGCCATCATCTTGGTGCCGCCGGCGAACTGGGGCAGCTCGAACACGCCCACCGGGCCGTTCCACACGATGGTGCCGGCGTTGGCGATGATCTCGGAGAGCTTGGCGGCGGTCTTCGGGCCGACGTCGAGGATGCGGTCGTGCGCGCCGACCTCTTCGACCGGGATGCGGTTCGCACGCGCCAGTGCGGAGACCTCGTCGGCGACGACGACGTCGACCGGCAGCGGTACCTCGGCGCCACGCGCCCTCATCATGTCCATGATCGCCTGCGCCTCCTTGACCAGCTCGGGCTCGGCGAGCGACTCGCCGATGCGCTTGCCGGAGGCGAGCAGGAAGGTGTTGGCGATGCCGCCGCCGACGATGAGCTGGTCGACCTTGTCGGCCAGCGACTTGAGGATGGTCAGCTTGGACGACACCTTGGAGCCGCCGACGATGGCGACCAGCGGACGCTTCGGCTCGTGCAGGGCCTTGGACAGGGCGTCGATCTCGGCGCCCATCAGCATGCCGGCACAGGCCACCGGGGCGTACTTGGCGATGCCGTGGGTGGTGGCTTCGGCGCGGTGGGCGGTGCCGAAGGCGTCATTGACGTAGATGTCGCACAGCTTGGCCATCTTCTGGGCCAGTTCTTCGTTGTTCTTCTTCTCGCCCTTGTTGACGCGGCAGTTTTCGAGCAGGACAACTTCACCCGGCTTGACCTCGAAGTTGCCATCGACCCAGTCGGTGATCAGGCGCACTGGCTGCTTGAGCATCTGGCCCATGCGGATGGCGACCGGCGTCAGGCTGTCTTCCGGCGTCAATTCACCTTCGGTCGGACGGCCGAGGTGGGAGGTGACCATGACCGCTGCGCCCTTTTCCAGGCAGTATTTGATCGACGGCAGCGAGGCGCGGATGCGGGTGTCCTCGGTGATGTTGCCGGCTTCGTCCTGCGGCACGTTGAGGTCGGCGCGGATGAAGACGCGCTTGCCGGAAACATCGAGGTCGGTGAGCTTGATGACGTTCATGGTTTTCTCCAGAGATTGAGCTTAGTTGTTTTGACCTGACCAAAGTCGCGACCAGTGGTCGGCGACTTCGAGCATGCGGTTGGCGAAGCCCCACTCGTTGTCGAACCAGACAAAGAGGTTGACCAGATGGGTGCCGGCGGTGCGCGTCTGGCTGCCATCGACAATCGCCGAATGGGGGTCGTGGTTGAAATCGATCGAGGCGTGTGCCGCCTCGGAGTAGGCAATGAGTTTGTGCAGCGGGCCGCGCGCCGCGTCGGCGAGCAAGGCGTTAATGCTGTGCGCCGAGACCGGGCGCTGGGTGGCGATGGTCAGGTCGATGGCCGAGACATTGGTTGTCGGTACCCGGATCGCCTTGGCCTGCACCTTGCCGGCCAGTTGCGGCAACAGGCGCTCGACACCACGGGCCAGGCCGGTGGAAACCGGGATGATCGATTGCATCGCCGAGCGGGTGCGGCGCAGGTCGTCGTGGTGATAGCCATCGATCAGCGGTTGGTCGTTCATCACCGAGTGCAGGGTGCTGAGCATGACCTGCTCGATGCCGATTTCGCGATCAAGCAGGTCGAGCACCGGCACGATGGCATTGGTGGTGCAGGAGGCGGCGGAAACCAGGCGCTCGTTGCCGGTCAGCGTGTGCTGGTTGATACCGGCGATGATGGTGGCGTCAACATCGTGGCCGCTGTGCCCGGGATGAGAGAGCAGCAGGCGGGGGCAGCCAGCATCGAGGAATTCGGTCAATTCTCCGCGTCCACCGTAGCAGCCGGAGGCTTCGATCAGCAGGTCGATGCCGTATTCGGACCAATCCACATCGGCCGGGCGGCGGGCGTGGGTGACGGCGATCGGCTCGCCATCAATGAACAGCCGGTCGGTGCCGAAACTGACCTCGCCGGGAAACCGCCCATGCGTGGAGTCGTAACGGGTGAGGTAGGCCATGCTTTCGAGGTTGGCCGGCTCGTTGATGGCAACCACCTTGAGGTCGGGGGCTGCCGGGGATGCCAGCAGCGCCCGTAGAAAACAACGGCCGATGCGGCCGTAACCGTTGATGGCGAGGCGAAACGGGGTGGTCAAGTTACTTGGCGGCCTCGGCGGGTGTTTTCGGGCGCTCTTCACCTTCCTTGGGCGCAACCCCGGCTTCGTTCGGGTTGTAATGGACTTCGCCAAGTTCGAACGGTGCCTTCGGGCTGCAGCTTTGGACACGGCTCCAGCCGTAGATGCTGGCTTCTGTATAGAAGACGACGACGCCCTGGTCTTTGTAGTAGTACTCGGTCAAGGCGCGGTCTCGGCCGAAGTAGAAGGGAATATGGTGCTTGCCGGTGCAGTAGGCACGTTCGGCGGTGGGCTTGCCCAGGATGGCAATGGCTTCTTCGAACTTCATGCCCGGCTTGACCTTGGCAAATGGATGGTCGGCAGGCGGGTTGCCGGTAACGCTGCTATCCGCTGTGGCTTCGTCCTTTTTTTCCTGAGCGAATACTGCGGGGGCGGCGAGAGAGACAGATAGTGACAGGGCAATGGCTGCGATGCGGTTGAGGCTGGCGGTCATGGATATCTCCTTGGGGGTGATGGCAGACACGATCTCTCCGGTTGAAACAACTCGCCCCGCTTCCGCGGGGCGAGGGGTACAGCTTATGGGTATTACTTGGCGGCCATCCAGGCGCGGGCGGCGTCGAGCATGCGGCAGGAGTAACCCCACTCGTTGTCGTACCAGGCCAGCACCTTGACCAGCGTCGAGCCGTCTTCGGCCTTGAGGACGCGGGTTTGGGTGGCGT
>ERZ1645187.979-NODE-979-length-27113-cov-22.271454_pt1 | contig 27113 bp, 23 predicted proteins | sample MGYA00575352_ERZ1645187 | MGnify/ENA primary metagenome ERZ1645187 (study PRJEB40837, sample SAMN11349314) | freshwater sediment metagenome | isolation source: river sediment | host: Sediment | place: India: Wazaribad , New Delhi | collected 2017-02-21 ...
GCCCGGGCTGCGGCCGGGACGCCCGGCGCGGGTCTCAGTTGCCGCTGCCGACGGTCAGGTTGGTGTTGGTCCGGCGCACGTAGGTGTGTTTCTTGGCGCCCTTCCACAGGTACTCGACCCACCGTCCCTCGCTGGTCGCCGGCAGCAGGGCCTGGTAGATCGGCGCCCCCTTCTCCGGCAGGTATTCGTTCTGCAGGAAGGGATGGACGAGCAGGGTGCCTTTTTCGTCCATGATGAACACGTAGGGCTCGTAGGCGTCGGCGCTGAAGCTGGCGACGGGTTTGCCGCTGTTGATCGCCTCCACCACCTCGTCCACGTTGCGCTTGATGGTCGTCTGGTCGAGGGGGGGCTCTTCCGCCGCCCGGCAGCCGGCGACGAACAGGAACAGGGCGAACAGGACCAGGGAGAGGGCAGCCCGTTTCATGAATCCTCCACGGGAAAGGGCGCGTCGGCCTGAGACCGGCGGAGGGTCCGCCGGCCGGCCGGTGGCCGTTGGGAGCGATGTGCAGAGGATGTAAAATACCTCATCGTTCGCGCCTCCACAAAGGTTTTAGGCCGTGATCTGGCAGGCGTGCCGCCCGGCCAGGAGCGAGTCGATGTCCCGGGTGAGCTTGGTCATGTAGTAGTTGACCATGGGGGTGTTGCCCATGATCATGTCCAGCTGCCGCGTGTGCAGGGTCAGGTAGCCGAGGATCTTCAGCCGACCGAGCATGTAGTCCATCTCGTGGCCCTCCATGCGCGCGTCCAGGTTGTCCGCGTTAACCACGGCGCGGAAGCCGTAGCGTTCGAGGATCTCGCGGATGAAATGGACCCGGCCCAGGCACCGTTCGAAATCGGCGGCGCCGCCCTTGAACTTGAAGCCCAGGTAGTTCTCCACCGAGCGCTCGCTGACCATGGCCTCCATGGTGGAGAAGTGGTAGCCCAGGCGGGAACTCAGGGTGCAGAAGTTCTTGGAGATCATGAAGTAGTTGCGGTCCGCGTACTTGGACTTGACCCCGGGCACCAGCGCGGTGTTCATGGTCGAGCGGAACATGATCGAGGTCATGCCCTTGCCGTCCATGGCCGGCGGGCCGTCCCAGGGGATGGCCGCGAACCCCTCCCAGAAGGCGAGCATGGGCACCGAGGCGATCTCCTCGAGCCGGACGTATTTGCCCTTGATCTCGTCCACGAAGCCGTCGTCCAGGTTGAGGATCCACCAGTTCATGGGCACCCGGTAGTGCAGCTGCTTGCTCGAGCGCTCGGAAAAATGGTGGTCCTTGCCGAAGCTGAACATCTCCTGCACCGACTTCTCGTGGATGAAGCGGGTGATGTCGTGGAAGGTCCGGCAGTTCTCGGGCTGGAAATCGCGGGATTCCGGGTCGAGCAGGTTCAAGGGGATGATGTGCCGGCTGACCTCGTGGAGAATCTCGTACACCGGGCTGCCCACCATCAGCCGGGTCTCGGGCCGCTTCCATTCGAGCAGCGGGGCGATGCTGCCCAGGTAGACCCGGCCGAGATCGGCCGCCACCGTCACCCGGTCGCCGTTGTTGAGCTTGGCCATGGCCCCGGTCACCCCGAACAGGGCCGGGATGCCGAATTCGCGGGCCACGTTGGCCAGGTGGCCGGCGAACCCGCCCTGTTCGGAGATCACCGCCGCGGCCCGGGCGACCAGCGGCGCCCAGGTGGGCAGGGCCTGCTCCACCACCAGCACCGCCCCTTCCGGGAACTGGAGGATATCGACCTTCTTGGCCACCTTGAAGACGTTGCCCGAGGCCACCCCCGGGCTGGCGTTGATGCCCCCCTCGCTCACCAGCGAGGGCTCGTAGCGGCGCAGGTCGAGTTCCTCGCCGGGCACCATCAGCTCCATCTGCTGCAGCGGCCGGCTCTGGAGGATGTAGATGCGGCCGTCCTCGGCGCTCACCGCCCACTCGATGTCCTGGGGCGTTTCGTAGTACTGCTCGATGCGGATGGCCAGGTCGGCCAGCTCGCGGATCTGCTCGTCGGTGAGCGATGGCTGGGAGGCGACCCCGGCCCCGGTTTCCTGGCGGATGCAGCCCTCGCCCTCGTAGCAGATGATCTGGAAGTCCTTCTCGCGCACCTCCCGGGCGACGATGGTCAGGTCGTCGTCGCGGGAGACCACGAACAGGTCGCAGAGCACGTCGCCGTCCACCACCGCCTTGGGCAAGCCCCAGGTGGCGTTGATGAAGATGTTGTCGTCGCGCCGGTCGAGCGGATTGCGGGTGTAGATGACCCCGCCGGCGATGGCCTCGACCATGGCCAGGCAGCCGACGCACATGGCGATGTCCTCGTCCCGGAAGCCGCGGCTCTGCTTGTAGGCGATGGCCTGGACGCTGTACTTGCTCGCCATCACCTGCTTGTAATAGTAGAAAAATTGAGAGAACTTGACGTTCAGCTCGCTGCGGTACTGGCCGGCGAACGAGCTGTTCTCGGCGTCCTCGCCGTAGGCGCTGCTGCGCACCGCCATGCGCACCTCGCCGCCGCATTCGCGCCGCATCTCCTGGTAGGCCTCGACCACGGCCAGGTAGATGGGTTCGGGCACGTCGGCGGAGATGATCAGCTGGCGGATCTGCGAACTCACCAGGTCGAGGTTGCGGTCCATGTCCGAGCCGGCCACCTGGAAGAGCCGATCAACCTCCTTCTGCAGGCCGTTGGTGTTCATGAACAGCTCGTGGGCCGCGGCGGTGATGACGAACCCGGCCGGCACGTTCAGGTGCAGGCGGTTCTTGACATCGCCGAGATTGGCCATCTTGCCGCCGGCGATGTCGACCATGTCGCTGGTGAGATCTGACAGCGGCACCACCAGCCGCTGGTCGCTGATCTCTTTCTTCCTGGCCAGGAGGGCGTCGATCTCCCGCTGGATGGCCGTGAAGCGCACCCTGAGGGCGTCGTACCGGCCCGGCGCGATGTTCTCCATGTCCTTGATCATACGGAAGACATTGACCGAGGTGGAGGCGCTGGCGGTCTGCACGAAGCTCATGCTGAAGGGTTCGTTGCCCTGCAGGGCCCGCTCGATGTCGGCCATCACCTCGAGGATGCGGGTGTTGGCGGCGAGCAGCAGCTTGAAGCTGTGGTAGCGCGACTTGAAGGTCAGCTGGAGGGCTTCCACCTGCTCGGACGGCAGCGCCGGGAGGTCGGGCTCCCGACCGAGGGAGAGGATCTTTCTGGAGAGGTCGGCCAGTCGTTTCAGCATGGGATGGGTCCATTCCCCCGAGGCGGCGGCAGCCGGGCGGACAGGGCTGCCGTCAGGCGGCGTTGTCGGGCCGCTTTTTCTCGTTGAGTTGTTTGCGGGTGTGCGCGTCTTCGATCTTGTAGAGCAGCTCGTCGATGTTGATCGGCTTCATCAGGTAGTCGAAGGTGCCCTGCTGCATCAGGTGGATGGCGTTGTCCACACTGGTGTTGCCGGTGAGCATGATCACCTCCACCAGCGGGTTGATCCGCTTGATGTTGATGAAGGTCTCCGAGCCGTGCATGCCCGGCATCTCCTGATCGAGCACCACCACCTCGGGCGGGTCGTTTCGCACCAGTTCCAGGGCCGCCTCGCCGCAGTTCGCGGTCTGCACCGCAAAGCCGCGCACCGCCAGCTGGCGGGCGGTGGCCTCGCGGAAGATGTCCTCGTCGTCGACCAGCAGCACCTTGCATTTCTTCGGTTTTTCCATACGGTTCTCTACGGTGTTCGTGTGCGTGGAGGGTTGTCATTTGACGGGCAGCAGGACCGTGAAGGAGCTGCCCGCGCCGGGAATACTGTTCACCTTGATGGTGCCGCCCAGGTACTTGACGATACTGGCGGCGATGCTCAGCCCCAGGCCGGTGCCGCGGCCGCCCCCCTTGGTGGTGAAGAAGGGGTTGAAGATCCGCTGCAGGTCGCCGGCGGGAATGCCCCGGCCGGTGTCGGCGATGGTGAGCGACACCATGCCGTCCTGCATCGCCGTGCTCACGGTGATCGTGCCCTTGTCGGCGATGGCGTCGGCGGCGTTGACCAGGATGTTGCCCACCACCTGGCGCAGCGGCTCGGGTTCGGCCAGGATCTGCGGCAGGTCGGCGGCGAAACGGGTGACCACCTCCAGGTGCTTGCCCTTGAACTCGACCCGCTGCAACCGCTCCAGCACCTCCGCGGTGAGCGCGTTGAGGTCGCACTGCACCGAAACCGGCATGCGCGCCTTGCCCATTTCCTGCAGCCGCTTGGTGATGCCCTTGGCCCGGGTGGCGGCGGTGTCGATGGTGGACAGCTCCTTGCAGATCGCCTCCGGGCTGTGGTCCAGGTCGAACTCCGGGTTGAGCATGTCGCGGATGACGCCGCTGGTGGCCATGATGATCGCCAGCGGGTTGTTGATCTCGTGGGCCACGCCCGCGGCCAGCTCGCCGATGGAGGCGAGCTTGGAGGCGTGGGCGAGCATCTCCTGGAGCTGCTGCCCTTTTTCCGCCATGCGGCGGGCGTCGGCCACCACCTTGCGGATGGTGAGGAAGATGACCAGCGACACCAGCAGGCTGATCGCGGCCAGGCTGATGGTGAGCACCAGCCGGGTCCGGTACATGCCGCTCTGCGCCACCGAGGCCGGCTGCATCACCAGGAGCGCCCAGGGGGTCTCCTTGAGCCAGGTGTAGGCGACCAGGGTGGCCCGCTCGTCGAGTTCGATCTCCTCCACCCCGGCGGCGGGGCTGCCGGGCGGCACGTAGCTGCTGCTCGCCGGGAAGGGGCTGCGGGCCGGGTCCACCACCTGGTACTGGCCGCGGGCGTTGACCAGGGTGGTCTCCACCTCCTTGCCGTGGCTGATGGCGCGGAGAAACACGTACAGCTTGTCCGGGTCCAGAGTGGCGCGCATGCTGTAGGGCGTACCGTCGAACACCTGGCGCACGGCGATGGTGAAGTGGGGAATGTTGCGCAGGCCGGTGTAGAGGTCGCTGATCAGGTAGTTGCGGCTGCCCGCGCGCAGCTCCTTGAACCAGGGCTGGTCGCTGTAGTCGCGGCCGCGCAGCTGGGGATGGGGACCGGCATAGCCGATCTGGATGCCGCGGGCGTTGAAGAAGCCCACGTCGATGAAGCCGTCGTTGAACCGTTTCAGGCTCTGGAGGTAGCTGTCCATGGACTCCTGCGTGGGCTGCAGGCTGAACTCGCGGCTGTGGAACAGGTTGAACAGGTTGACCACCCGTTCCTGCAGGTACAGGTCGATGGTGTTCTTCTGGTTCTCCGCCACCGCCTCCAGGTTGAGCAGGGCGCTGTTCTTCAGGGTGTGGGTGAACTGGAAATGGAAATAGGCCGTCAGCAGGGCGTTGGGCAGCAGGAACCCGAGCAGCAGGCCCAGCACCAGCCGGGTCTGCAGCTGCCGGAAGTGGTGGCGGATGCGCTTCCGGTTGGCCTCGCTGTCGGTGTAGTCGTGGACGTGTTCGGCGGCCTGTTTGCCCGCCGGCACGGTGTCGAGCAGATGGCTCGTGTCCCAGACTCTCATAGGATTCCTCCGGCGCCCCGGGCCAGGACCCGGTTTGTCCTGCTCTGCCCGGAGACCGCGGCCGGTCGCGGCTCCGCGGCCCCGGCCATGCGGTTCAGTGCAGGCCCCGCTTCTTGCTCCAGGCCTGGTTGATGGTGTCGAGCAGTTCGTTGAGCGGCGCCGGCTTCATCACGTAGTCGAACGCCCCCAGCTGCATGCCCTTGAGGCCGAACTCCACCGAGGCATGGCCGGTGAGCATGATGACCTCGATCTCGGGCTTCATCTGCTTGATGTGCCGCAGAGTTTCGATGCCGTCCATGCCCGGCATCTTGACGTCGAGGACGATCACGTCGAAATCGTTGTCCTTGACGATCTCCAGGGCGCGGACACCGCTCTCCGCGCCCATCGCCTGGATCTTCCTGGCGTTCAGCCGCTTGACGATGGTCTCCCGGAAATCGTCCTCGTCATCCACAAACAACACCCGTAACCCTTCCATCCTTGCCTCTCAGTTTTTCGGCAGGGTGATGGTGAACACCGTCCCCTCGCCTACCTTGCTCTGCACCCGCATTGCGCCGCCGAGTTTCTCGATGATGCTGTACGAGATACTCAGTCCCAGCCCCGTGCCCTTGCCCACCGCCTTGGTGGTGAAGAACGGCTCGAAGATCTTGTCCAGTTCCGCCTCGGGTATGCCCTTGCCGGTGTCGGCGACCCACAACTCCACCTGGTCGGTCTTGTCCAGGTAGCGTGAGCCGACGGTGACCGTGCCGTCGCTGCCGATGGCGTCGATGGCGTTGTTGAGCAGGTTGAGCACCACCTGCTGGATCTGCGACAGGTCACTGGTGATCACCGGCACGTCGTCGGCGTACTGCTTGTCGATACTGATGTTGACGTAACGGGCCTCGTTTTCGAGCAGCCCGGTGGTCTCGTCGAGCAGGTTGTTGATGTTGATCTTCTCCTTGGCCGGTTCCATCCGGCGGGCGAAGCCGAGCAGGTTGTGGATGATCTTGCGCGCCCGCTCCACGTGGTGCTCGATCTTTTCCACCGATTCCTTGAATTCGGCGAAGTTCGGGCTGGCGGCCAGGTCCTCCTCGGCGAGCAGATCCAGCAGCCAGCCGGCCTTCTCGGAGATCGAGGCGAGCGGATTGTTCACCTCGTGGGCGATGCCGGCGGCCATCTTGCTGAGCGCGACCATCTTGTTGGCCTGCAGGAGCATGTCCGACTTGGCCGCGTTCTCGCGGTCGGTCTCGCGGATGCGGTTGATCAGGCCGTTGGTGAACAGGGCCGCGCCGGCGGCGATGATCGCCAGGCCGAGCGCGGTCAACAGCGCCATCCAGTACTTGCCCTTGACCAGCGGCGACAGGATCTCGTCCGGGCTCTCCTTGAGCACCAGCACCCACTTGGTGTGCTGCACCGGGGTGGCGGCGATGAAGGCCTCGTAACCGCGCAGGCTGAGCCGCTCCACCTTGGTTTTCACGGTGGAGGAGAAGTCCGGGTAGGGCACCGGCTCGAGCGAGCTGGTGGTGTACTGGGGAACGGTCGGCACGGCCAGGAACTCGCCGCCGAAGCGCGGCACGGTCTGCAGCCGGTTCTTGCTGTTGATCAGGAAGGCGTCGCTCATGGTGCCGGTCCACGCCTTCTCGACGATGTCGTCGATGTTTTTGAGGTTGATGGTCACCCGCAGGATCCACGAGGTGTTCTTGTCGCGCACCATCACCGCCAGGATGAAGTGGGGGAACTTGCGGTACCCCATGAAGATGTCGCTGATATGGATGCCTTTGGCCCGGACCTCGTTGAACCAGGGCTCGTTCTTGTAGTTCACCGACTTGAGCAGATCGTGGTAGGGGCCGACATAGGCGAGGTGGTTGCCCTCGCTGTCGATGATGCCGATGTCCATGTAGGAATCGGACTTGGTGTGCATGATTTCGAACAGGCGGCCGAGGTAGGTCTCGTCGGTCAGGTCGGCGAAGGTGTTGGTGTTGGCGATGGTGAACAGCTGGGCGATGCGCTCGTTGAAGAACAGGTCGATGGCGTCGCGGCGGTTCTCCACCGAGGTGCGCAGGGTCTCCGTGACCTTGTCCGTGTAGATGCGGTCAAACAGCCCGTACAGGCTGAGGTTGACGAACAGGAGCGGAATGACGGAAAAGCCGATGATGGCCAGGCAGTGGCGCCACCAGAGCATGCGGTAGTTTCGATCCATGGTGCACTCCTCGCGTCGGCGCGATCGGTACGGTGGCCTGTGACCGGCAACACCCGGCCCGGACTGGCGGGCCGGGCTGGCTGTAACCACTACAAAGGGCGGCAAATATTGTCAATTCTTTTCAGGCTGGCGGTTCCGCGGCCGCCCGGGGCGCGGGTCCGTCCTGTTCGTCGGCAAAACAGGCGACGTCGCCGGGGCGCACCGGCCAGGAGGGATCGACGTGCAGCAGCACCTCGTTGTTCTCGCATCCGGACACCCGTGCCGTGCACACCTGTTCCCCGCCCGGCCGATAGATGGTGCAGGCCCTGCCCGGGCGGAGGTTCACCGCCGGGGGCGGTTCGCAGGCGGCCTCCGTGCCCTGGTCGGTACGCCGGGCCCGGTAGATCTCGCCGCAGCGGTGGGCGTGCAGGTGACGGGTCCAGAGTCGGCCGCAGAGGAAGTTGGCCGCCCCGGCGAACAGACCGACGAGGGCGAAGCCGAGGGCAAAGGCGTAGGGGCTCTGCCCGGTGAGCCGGGTCAGGCGCGAGGGGGAATGGGCGTTGCGGGCGGCCAGGTCGGGCCAGACGCGCACCTGAAAGACCAGGGCCGGGTTCTGTTTTTCGCCGTATCGGTCGTGGACGGTGAGCAGGTGGCTGCCCTCGCGGGCCTCCGCGGCCACTTCGATGGCGCCCCGCCACATCGCCCCGCCGAACCAGAAGCCGGCGAACACCGCCCGCGGCACCAGGCGGACCGAGCCGTCCGCGGGTTCACCGTCGATGACGAAGGCGTCGATGGTCTCGGTGCGCGGCGGCATGGGGCCGCTGATGGCGAAACTGGTGCCGGGGAGGAGTTCGATCAACCCACGGTTACCGGCCAACCCGCCGACCAGGGCGTCGGCCAGGGAGAGCAGGGCCAGGGCCAGCAGGGCCATGGCCACCAGGCCGGTGCGCCTCTGCCAGAGGAGGAAGTCCGAGCCGGCGGTCATGCGGGGCGGCGGCAGCGGCGGAGAAGGTATTTGCCGGCGAAGCCGAGGGCCAGGGTGGGCAGCAGCAGGGCGAAGATGGTCTTGAAGAAGGTGAGGTTGAACTCGTCCGGGGTGAGCGCGGCCCGGTACATGGCCAGGAACAGGGCGCCCAGCATCAGGCAGTTGACCGTGACCACGAGCAGTTTGTGCAGGAGGAAGGCGGTGTATTCGGACATGGCGGACCTCCCGGGAAGGGACGGGCGGGGAAGACCCCGCCCGTCCGCGCCGGCTGACTATTTCTTGAAGATATCGGTTTTGGACACGTTCATGAAGCGCAGCGCCTGACCGGCGGTCTTGAAGTAGATGCGGACTTCGTCACCGGCATCCCAGGTGGACTCGGGATAGGCGAAGTAGTTGTCCGGAACCGAGAAGGTGCAGAGCATCTTCTGGCGGCCGGAGTACACGGTGATGGTCCGCTTCTCCTGATCGATCACCGGGAACTTCTTGGCCTTCTTGGCCGCCTTGTCATAGACCAGGGGGTGGTCCTTGTCAACCGGCTGCTGCAGGTCGACGATGGTGATGGGCACGAACGCCAGCTTCTGGGTGGTGAAATCGTAGATCTCGATCTCCTTCTTCTCGGTGTCCAGCTTCAGCCGCTGCCCGGCCTTTGGTTCAGGCCCGGTCTCCTTGGGGTCGACCGGCAGCTTGAAGACCGCGGGCGGCAGCACGTCGTACACCGGATGCAGGGTGTCCATGGCGCTGTCGTGGATGACGGTGACTTCCTTCTTCTCCTTGTCAAAGGCGATGACCCGCCCCTGTTCGACCTTGCCGTACTTGTCCTTGTCACATCCTGCCAGGGTCAGGGCCATGGCGAGGGCAGCCGCGGTGAGCAGTATATGCTTGATGTTCATCAGAGTCTCCTTGGATCGCGCGGTTAGATGTTCTGCTGCTTCATGGCCAGTTCTTTTTTCACGCCCTGCACCATCTTGACGAAGATGTAGGCCGACATGGCGGCGATCAGACCGAGCACCAGCCAGGTGGCGCCGATGTCGAGGGCCTTCTTGTAGGCCGGCAGCCAGGGCTGGACCAGCTTCATGAGGATGGAGACCATGCAGCCGAGCACCGCGTAGCCGAACATGATGCGGATGCCGTAGCCCTTGATGTACTTGGTGGCCACTGCGCCCACCTGCGCGCCGCAGGCGGCGCCGACCAGCATGATCATGGCGGCGACCAGCTCGGTGCGGCCCTTGAAGGTGTAGGTGGCGGCGCCGTACAGGCCGGAGATGGCTACTTCGAACAGGTCGGTGCCGACGGCGACGTGGGTCGGGCAGCCGATCAGGTAGATCAGGGCGGGCATGCGGATGAGACCGCCGCCGATGCCGAGGATGCCGGCCAGCCAGCCGGTGAGGAAGCTGACGATGATCGGCAGCCAGGCCGAGCAGGTGATGCCGGCGGCCTTCAGGTGGACCATGGGCGGGATCTTGATCTTGTGCAGGGTCTTGTGCCACTCCACGCCGGTGGCGCCGGCCTCGAGCTGCTCGCCCTTGGCGGCGGCGGCCCGTTCCTTGGCCCGGCGCTTGCTGATGTCATGGAACACGGTCCAGGCGATGAACAGCAGCAGGCCGACATAGATCCAGCGCACGACCTTCTCGACCGAGCCGAGCCGCTCGAGCCACATGACCATCTGCGCGCCGCACTCGAAGCCGACCACCGTGCCCACCAGCATGATCATGCCGAGCTTGTAGTCGACGTTGCCGAATTTGCCGTGGCGCATGGTCGAGATCAGGGATTTGCCCGCCATGTGGGCGATGTCCGTACCGATGGCGAAGGCCATGGGGAAGCCGAGGATGTTGAGGCCGGGGGTGACCATCCAGGCGCCGCCCATGCCGAAGAAGCCGCCGATGATGCCGACGCCGATACCGAGGATGATGAGGCCGGGCCAGAAGATCTTGACGCCGGCAATGGGCATGAGGATATAGAGCCAGTCCATGAGAGTCTCCTTCGCTGCGGATATTAGTGTTCAGCCAGTTCGCGGGATTTCAGATCGATGCCGATCCATCCCATGACGATGTCGGCGAGGACGCCGAAAATCACGCCGGTTACCGGGATGATGATGATCGTCAGGATCATGAACTGCAGGTGGCTCTCGTTGTAGAGATTGGCCCACCAGGCCATGATGCCGTCGAGCTTGCGGGTGTCGGCGACAATGACCACAGGCGCGCTTTTGCCCCCGCCGGCCGCGAGCGCGAGGCTCGGAGCGAACAGGACCAGGGAGATGAGCGCCCACCAGTACCGCTGCATTCGTTTCTTCATCGTGTTCTCCTTTTTGTGTTGGTGCCGTGTACGGGAACCGCGCCGGTGTCCGTGCCGGGGCGGGGCTACTCGGGTCCGGGCGCCGCGGTGGGGGAAGCCGGGCGCCCGGACCGTTGTTGTCTTTCCGGCAGCGGGCAGTGGCCAGCCTGGTTGCCGGGAAAGAGCTGCCCAGCCTCTTCCAACTTGCGTGCCAGTAAACGTGCAATTATTTTTTTGATGGAACGGCAGGGTGTTGACAGGGAAACCGTTGAGCTTTTGCGCGGTATCGGATAGGGAAAAACAGGCCCGGTGAGTTTGCGCGAAAAAGAGTGCAGGGAGAGAGTCGCATGCGCTATTCCTACCCCCCGCTGATCAACCCGGTGATTCGGGTCGACAGTTCGATCTATGCCTGGAGCATCGGCAAGTTTCTGCTCCTGTTCGGTTCCGCGGTGGTGATCCTGGTGCTGGCCGTATCCGCGGTGGTCACCTACCAGGTGGCGGCCGCGTTTCTCGACCAGGCCTACGCGCGCAACGCCCAGATGCGCGCCCTGGCCCAGGCCCATGAAATCAACCAGCTGCTGCACGCTGCCCGTCACCAGCTCGAGTACCTGTCGCGGCGGCCGCTGAGCGTGGAGGCGATCCTCGCCCACCTGGGCGCCATGTCCGCGGAGGAGCGGAACCGCTACCGCGAGGTGGCCTTCCAGGGCCAGGCCCCGGAGGAGCGCTTTGTGCTCGTCAACACCGGCGCGACCCTGGTGGCGGTACCGCTGGAACAGGCCCTGGGCAACCGGTTCGGCATTTTTTCCGGCGGCGACCAGGTGGCCGGCAAACCGCCGGGGTTCGTCCATCTCGGCGACCCCACCGAGGTCATCTACCCGTCGGTGCCGGCCGAGGGCGGGGTGCGGGCCGTGGCCATGCATGTGGTCCGCCTGACCACGCCGGTGTATACCGAAGAAAAAGAATACCGGGGACAGCTCACCCTGAGTGTGGATCTGCGCCGTCTGCGCGATATCGTCTCGGTGCACAACTCGAAAAAGTCGCCCCTGTACCTGTTCCCGCAGGAGAGCGAGCAGAAGAAGAGCTTTTTTTTCGACGCCTCCGGCTGGCTCATGTTCCAGTCCGAATCGCCCGAAGACCGGCAGGCCGAACTGTCGGTGGAATTTCTCCGCATCGGTCTGCAGGGCGATATCGGCCGGCCCGGGTTCAGCACCGCCTTCCGCCCGAATTTCAGCAGTGATCTCTACTGGGCCATGGTCTCCGACGTGCAGGCGGCGCGAACCGGACAGGTGCTCATCTCCAGGCCGTTCATGCCGCCCGCCGCCTCTGACCGGACCCTGTATCTCAGCTACGTGCCCCTGGTTTTTGCCGAGAGCGACGAATCCCAGCGCATCCTCGGCGGCATCGGCTGCATCGACACCAGCTTCGTGTTCATGGCCTCCACCTACCAGGTGGCCGGCACCCTGGCCCTCTGCTTCGCCGCGGGTGCGGTGCTGGTGGTGACGGTCATGTACTTCATGGGCCGGCGGATCCGCCGGCCGCTCAACCAGCTCGCCGAGGCGGTGGAAATCCGCGCCGCCGGCGACGACCCCACGCCCGTGGCCCTCAGCCCGCTGTTCGCGGAGATCAGCCAGTTCCAGAAATCCATCAACATCCTCCTCGTCCGCCTGCAGGTGGCGCGGGCCGACTCCCTGCTGCGCGAAGGGTTCGACGAGGACGACCGCATGCGCCAGCCGGTGGACCTGGACCGGGAGATCCGCAGCAGCCCCGGCCTCGACCCGCAGCTGCTGGCCATGCCGCTCTACGGCATTGTCGGCGGCAGCGGCGCGGTGGCCAGCCTGCGCCAGCACATCCACAAGGCGGCGCGGGTGCTGGCCGACGTGCTCATCGTCGGCGAGACCGGCACCGGCAAGGAACTCACCGCCGAGGCCATCCACTCGGTCAGCCACCGCGCCAAGGGCCCGTTCCTCTCCATCAACTGCGGCGCCCTGGACGAGAACCTGCTCATGGACGCCCTGTTCGGCCATGTCAAGGGGGCCTTCACCGAGGCCCAGGCCGACCGCAAGGGCGCCTTTGTCGCCGCCTCGGGCGGCACCCTGCACCTGGACGAGATCGGCAACGCCTCGGCCAAGGTGCAGCAGGCCCTGCTGCGCGCCCTGTCGGTGCGGCGCATCCGGCCGCTGGGTTCGGACAAGGATCTGGCCTTTGACGCCCGCATCATCGCCGCCACCAACGTCGATCTGCTGCAGCGCGCCCTGGCAGGGGATTTCCGCGAGGACCTCTACTACCGGCTGGCGGTGATCACCATCAACACCCCGCCCCTGCGCCAGCGCAAGGAGGACATCCCGGTGCTGGTCAAGTACTACCTGGAGGAATACGTCGACCTGTCCGGCAGGCGGCCGGTGGGCATCAGCCGGGGGGCGCTGGAGAAGATGCTGCGCCACGACTGGCCGGGCAACATCCGCGAGTTGAAGAACTGCCTGGTCCGCTCGGTCGCCTTTGCCGAGGGCGACCTGCTCCTGGCCGAGCATATCCTCTTCGATGAGCGGGGCGGAGAGATCGAGCGGAGCGGAGAGGGCGCGGGGGAGATGCTCAAACCGCTGCCGCCGTCCGCGCCGGAGGGGCCGCAACTGCCGGCCGTCCAGCCGATGGCCGGCCGGGAGCCGGACCAGGGGAGCGTGCCGGCGGAACTCAACCCCCGCCAGCGCCGGGCCTGGCCGGTGATTGCCCGCCAGGGGAGCATCTCCCGGGGCGAGTATGAGGCAGCGGTGGGTGAGGCCATTGCCGTGCGCACCGCCCAGTACGATCTGCGCGATCTGGTCGCCAGGGGGCTGCTGACGAAGACAGGGCGTGGTCCCGCATCCCGCTACATGCTTGTGCGCTGAGGAACAGGAACCGATTCGGGCGGGCCGGCCGGGCTGCGCGTTGCTCGATTATCGGGCAATTGCGCAACACAGGTGTGGCGCAAGGAGAATCGCGCAGGGTGGGCGGTCAGGGGTGCAGGCTGCCGAGATACCGGTCCACCGGCGCGAACTCGTCGGTGAACGGGGGGATCGTGGTCACGGGCGGCGGCAGGGTGTTGGCGAGCAGGGACTGCAGCACGGGGTCGTCCGGGCGGGTCGCCGGCGACGGCCCGGTGAGGGCGGCCAGCACCAGGTTCTGCCACCGCTCCCGGTCCGCCGGGTCGTGCACGGCATAGGCCTGCACCTCGGCAAAGGCGGTGGCAAAGGTGGCGTACAGCGCCTGGTAGAAGCGGCTCGCCACCCCTTCGGGTGAGGCGAGCAGGTTGACCAGCACCACCCCGGAGGGGTTGAGGGCGCGGCGCATCAGCCCGACCGCCTCCACCGTGACCAGGTGGAAGGGGATGGCGTAGTGCGAGTTGAACACGTCGCAGAGGATTACGTCGTAGCGGTCTTCGGTCCGCTGGAGAAAGGTGCGGGCGTCCGCCTCGATCACCCGCAGGCGGGGATCCTCGGGCAGGGCGAAGTGGGACCGGGCCAGGGCGATCATGCCCGGGTCCAGTTCCACCACGTCCACCTGGAGGTCCGGGTAGTGGGCGAGCGCGTACTTGGGAAAGGAGAAGCCGCCGCCGCCCAGCACCAGCATGCGCCGCATACCGGGCCGGTAATACTCGGCCAGGCGGTAGAAGCGGGTGTAGGGCAGGGCCAGTTCACTCGGGTTGTCGAGGTACATGGCCGACTGGCGGCCGCTGGGGTCGGTGACCAGGTCGCGGGTGAGCCGGCCGGTGCCCTCTTCCTTGCCGGTGTAGACCAGCACCCGGTTGTAGGGGGTGTCCCGGTCGAGGAAGCCGACCTGTTCCAGCCGCCGGTCCTGGGCCCGGCCGATGAGCAGGGCGAGGACGAAGACGAGCAGGCTGAGCCCCTGCCAGAGCCGGCCCGAGGGGGCGGCCAGCCAGGCGGCGGCGGCCAGGACCATGGCGGTGATGAACAGGATCGCCGTGCTGCCCACCCAGGCGATGAGCACGAAGCCGGCCAGGAAGGTGCCGGCGATGGAGCCGATGGTCGACAGCGCATACAGGCTGCCCGCGGTCCGGCCGGCGGTGTCGGTGTCGGCCAGCTGCAGGCGGACGGCAAAGGGCGCGACCATGCCGAGCAGCACCGAGGCCGGCGCGAACAGCACCAGGGTGGCGACGATGGCCGCCAGGTGCAGGCTGCCCGACCCCTGCAGCACCGGCAGCACCCAGCCCCTGGACAGGCCGATGGCCGCGGTCGCCCAGGCGGCGAAGAGCACGATCCGGCCGAGCACCCGCGCGCTCGGCCGCCGGTCGGCGAGGATGCCGCCCCACCAGGCGCCGAGACTCAGGCTGGCGAGGATGATGCCGATCAGGCTGGTCCAGACCACCAGCGAGGTGCCGAGGAAGGGCGCGAGGATGCGTGAGCCGGTCAACTCGATGATCATCAGGGCGGCGCCGCAGAGAAAAACGCAGCAGTGGAGCATGGCGGACCTCGCATTCGGTTTGACGGCCTGCCGCCGGCCGACAACGGCCCGCACGGCGGGAGTGGTGGCGCACAGGTACCGGAGAACCGCGCCGGAAGCCAGCAAAAAAACGGGCCGCCGGGGCGGGGCGGAGGTTCGCTCCCCCGCCGCCGGCCACGCGGCGCCTTGCATCAGGGCGCCAATGCCGGTACAACTGGTCCTGCCGGAACAGGCCGGCGCATCGCCCGGGCGCTTCCGGGGGCAGGGGAGGCGAACATGAGTGACCAGGCCATCAGAATCCTGGAAAAGCAGCGGGAGGACCTGGTCGTCCGGGTTCTCCGGAAGCACGAGGAGATGGAGGCGAGCCGTTCGTTCACCGAGCGGATCCTGGCCGGCATCTCCGAGCTGTTTCTGCTCCTTGACCACGAGTTCCGGGTCATCCAGACCAACCGCGAGTTCGTCCGGCGCACCGGTCTCGCTGCCGGCGACCATCGGCGGCTGGCCCTGGAGGACCTGGTGGATGCGGACCGGGCCGGGGAGATCCGCGCCGCCTTTGCCCGCGGCGAGTTCACCGAGTTCGAGGCGCAGCTGCGCACCGCCGAGGGCGACACCATGCCGGTGAAGATGCGCGGCTCCACCCACGTCAACCCCAACGGCCTGGTGCTGCACATGCTCATCTGCTCCGACTGCAGCGAGTTCTTCGCGCTCATGCAGCAGATGCAGGAGGGGCAGAAGCAGCTCATCCATTCCAGCCGGCTGGCCAGCCTGGGCGAGATGGCCGCCGGCGTCGGCCACGAACTGACCCAGCCGCTCAACGCCATCCTGCTGTTCGCCCGCAACTGCCTCAAGGCCCTGGACGCGCCCGGCGACCACACCGAGATGCTGCGCGAGAACCTGCAGATCATCATCGACCGGGTGAACAAGGCCGCCTCGATCATCGGCACCATGCGCAGCTTCGGCCGCAAGGTCGAGGAGGAGCAGGCGCCGGTGGACCTGAACGAGATCATCCGCAAGATCCTCAGCTTCCTCGAGTCGCAGCTGCGCCTGAGCGAGATCAGCCTCGACCTGCAGCTCGCCGAACAGCCCTGCGTGGTGCTCGGGGTCGAGGTCCGGCTCGAACAGGTGTTCCTCAACCTGGTGCAGAACGCCATCCAGGCCATGGGCCGGGTGGTGGTGCCCCGGCTGACCATCACCAGCCGGGTGGTCGACGGCCTCAACCCCAAGACCATGCGCCACGAACCCTATGTGCAGGTGAGCGTGGCCGACAACGGCGAGGGCATCCCGGAGGAGCTGCAGAAGAAGATCTTCGACCCCTTCTTCACCACCCGCGAGGTGGGCACCGGCACCGGCCTGGGGCTGTCCATCGTCGACCGCATCGTCCGCGGCTTTGCCGGCCACATCGAGCTGACCAGCCAGCCCGGCCGGGGCGCCCGCTTCGCGGTGTACATCCCCCAGTACCGTCCGGAGCCGGGCGGGGTCGAGGGTGCCGGGAGGGCCGCATGAACCCGCCCGAGGCCCCGGCCGCCCCGCCCGCGGTGCTGGTGGTCGACGACGACCTCTACCTGCTCGCCGCCATCAAGCAGACGCTTGCCCTCAACGGCTACGCGGCCACCACCTGCGGCAACCCGCTGGAGGCGCTCGCCCGCCTGGGCGATCAGCCGTTCGCGGCCGTGCTCGCCGACATCCGCATGCCGGAGATGAACGGCATGGTCCTGCTCGAACGCATCCTCGAGCGCGACCCCGACCTGCCGGTGATCCTCATCACCGGGCATGGCGACATCAGCCTGGCGGTGGAGGCGGTCAAGAAGGGGGCCTACAACTTCCTGCAGAAGCCGGTGGACGAGGACATCATCCTCGCCACCCTGCAGCGGGCCATCGAGCGGCGCCAGCTGGTGCTCGAGAACCGTCGGCTCGAGGAACAGCTCACCCGCACCCGCGAGACCCGCTCCCGCTTCTACGGCCTGGTGGGCAGCCACCCGTCCATGCTCGAACTCTACCGGCTGATCGAGACCATCGCCCACGAGCCCGACCCGGTGCTCATCATCGGCGAGACCGGCACCGGCAAGGAACTGGTGGCCCGCGCCCTGCACGACATCAGCCACCAGCAGCCGGCCCCCTATGTGGCGGTGAACATGGGGGCGATCCCGGCGGAGATGATCGAGAGCGAGCTGTTCGGGCACGAAAAGGGCGCCTTCACCGGCGCCATCCAGCGCAAGCTCGGCAAGTTCGAGCATGCCGGCAGCGGCACCCTGTTCCTCGACGAGATCTGCTCCATGCCCACCCAGCTGCAGGCCCGGCTGCTGCGCGTGCTCGAGGAGCGGTGCTTTTCGCGGCTGGGCGGCAACACCCTCATTCCCCTGCGCGCCCGGGTGATCGCCGCCACCAACCGCGACCTGGAGGCGGAGGTGGCCCGCGGCAGTTTCCGCCAGGATCTCTACTTCCGTTTGAACGTGCTGCCCCTGCGGCTGCCGCCGCTGCGCGAGCGGCGCGAGGACATCCCGCTCCTGGTCGACTGGTTCTGGAACGAGTACTGCGACGGCCAGCACACCGGCGCCCGGCCCTGCTCGCCGGAGCTGATCCGGCGGCTGATGGCCCGCGACTGGCCGGGAAACATCCGCGAACTGCGCAACTTCGTGCGCCGCACCTGCGTGCTCGGCGAGGAGGGGCCGGCTGCCCCGGAGATGGCGCCGGCCGCCACGGCCGGGCCGGAGGGGAGCTGCCTGCCCTGGAAGGAGTACATGGAGGTGCAGGAACGGCAGTACCTGCTCCAGGTGCTCCGCCAGACCGGCGGCCAGGTGAGCGCCGCCCACCAGCTGATGGGGCTCTCGCGCAAGAGCCTCTACGAAAAGATCAACAAGTACTCGATCGACCTGCGTCCGTTCCGGGACAAGGCCTGAGCCCGCGTCGACGCGCAAGCCGGGCCAGGGGCAAAACAAAGCGGCCGTCGCGAAGATCGCGACGGCCGCTTTGTTTTGGCTGGACAGGAATGGCGCCCGCGTTGCCGGCGGGCGGAGGCTCAGGCGGCGCTGGACAGGGCCGGCGGCGCCAGCACGCCCTCGCTGAGCAGGGTCACCTCGCCGGTGTGCAGGTCGTAGTAGGTGGCCACCACCAGCACCTTGCCCGCCTGCACCATGTCGGCGATGACCGGCTCCGACTCCTCGATCTTGCGGGCCATGGCCAGGGCCAGTTCCTTGGCGGCGTTGTCGGTCCAACAGCCCGGCCGTCCCTTGGTCCTCTTCAGGGCCGCGTCGATGGGCGGGGTGAGGCTGGCCACGTGGCCGTGGAGTTTGACGCCCTGGGACACGGCGGTGATCGCCCCGCAGGAGCTGTGGCCCATGACCATGATCAGCGGCGAGTGCAGGTGGTCCACGGCGTACTCGATGGAGCCGAGGATATGGTCGTTGATGATGTTGCCGGCCACCCGCACCACGAACAGGTCGCCCAGGCCCTGGTCGAACACGTCCACCGGCGGCACGCGCGAGTCGGCGCAGGTGAGCACCACCGCCATGGGTTCCTGGCCGCCGGTGAGACCGCGGCGGGATTCCTCGCAGTGGTTGGGATGCTCACACCGGCCGCTGAGAAACCGTTTGTTGCCGGCGAACAGGGTCTGCAGCACCTCGTGCCCGGTCATCTTCTTTCTGGTCGATTGCATGGGGTGTTCCTCTCCGTGGTCATTGGATATATTTCTCAATCGAAACAAAGCAATAGGCCATCCAGGAGGGGCCTGCCAGCCTGGAGGATACAAAGGCGACAAAATATCAGTAAAATTGCATTTGATCCACAGGAAAAGTGAAAGAAAATGATTTTTACCCCGGCTCGCCGGCCGCGGCGGCGCAGGCGCAGCGGTCGGCTCTGCCTACCAGGCCTTGGAGCCGAGGATGGCGCGGATCTTCTCCTCGTTCTCCTTTTCCACGAGTATGATCTTGCGGGCGTGGGCCTTGTGGATCTTCTCGGTCAGGGTCTGGATGTCGGCCGGTTTCTCGAGCACGTCGGTGGCGCCCAGCTTCATCGCCTGTACCCCCTTCTCCACCGTGGCGTGGCCGGTGAGCAGGATCACCTGCAGCTCCGGGTTGATCGCCTTGAGCCGCTCCAGGGCCTGCAGGCCGTCCATTTCCGGCATCTGCAGGTCGAGGATGATGGCGTCGTACGATTCCTTTTCCACCAGGGCGAGGGCCTCCCGGGCCGAGCTGGCGGTGGTGACGTCGATGTCGCGGTTCTGCATGCGCTCGCTCATGACCTCGAGGAAATCCTTCTCGTCGTCGATCAGCAGTACCTTTTCGCTCATAGCATCCTCCTTGCTCTCGGTTTTGGATTGTTCGGGCCGGGGCGATCAGCCGATCCGCCGGACCGGCAGGTGCAGCAGCAGTTCGCCCCCGGCCGGGGCCACGCCGAGCCGGGCCCGCAACTCGGCGAGCAGCGGTCGGCCGGCGCCCTCCTCGACCCCGGTTGCGACCGCCGCGACCTCCGTGCCGGCGCTGCAGCTGAGCCGCACGAGCGCCGAGCCCCCTTCCGCCTCGGCGGCCAGGGTGATCGTGGCGCCGGAGCCGGCGGCGGCGAACAGCTGCTCCAGGCAGAGCCAGAGGAGGTTCTCGAGCACAAAGGGGCGCACCTCGACCGTCACCGGCTCGCCCGCAGCCAGGCTCAGGGTGATGCCCTTCATGGTGGCCAGCCGTTCGGCCAGGGCCAGGGTGAAGGCCAGCACCTCGCCGAGGTCGACGCTCGCGGCCGGTTCGTGGGCGCTGTGGGCGAAGCGGTTGAGCCGGCGGATGATGTCGTCGGCGCGCTGCACCTGCCGGCGGATGTTGCCGGCGAGCGTGGTCAGCCGCTCGGGCGAGAGCGGCCGGCCCTTGTCCATGAGCAGCGCCAGGTCGCCGAGCAGGCCGGCGTTCTCGTTGACAATGGCCAGCGCGTTCTTGATCTCGTGCGAGATCGAGGCGGTCATGCGACCGAAAAATTCGATGCCCTGCTCGCTCGGGGTACCCGCTACCGTGCTCATGGCTGCTCCCCCGCGCCCGCGAAGACCTCGTTGAGTTTCTGCACGAGCACCTCGATCTGCACCGGCTTGATCAGGTAGAAATCGCGGCCGCTCTCCGCCGAGCAGGCGTTGAAGTCCTCTTCCGAGCCGTGGCCGGTGACGAAAATGAATTTCATCCACGGGCAGTCGGCCTCGATCAGCCGTTTCAGCTCCAACCCGTTCATGCTCGGCAGTTTCACGTCCAACAGGGCGATGTCGAACCGCTCCTTGTGCACGAGTTCGAGCGCGGTGGCGCAGTCGCTCGCCCAGGCGGCGTCGATGCCGCGCATCTCCAGCCGCTCGGCCAGGGTGGCCACCAATTCCTGTTCGTCGTCAACCAGTAGGACCCGCATTGGTTTCTCCTTCTTTGCTTTTCGCGTCGAGCGGCAGGGTGATGATGAAGGTCGTGCCCTTGCCGACCGTGCTCTGGATGTCGATCTCGCCGCCGATCTCCTTGACCAGTCCGTAGGTGATGGACAGCCCCAGGCCGGTGCCGCCGCTGCCGCTCTTGGTGGTGAAAAAGGGTTCGAAGATCTTCTTGATGTTCTCCGCCGGGATGCCGCAGCCGTTGTCGGCCACCTGGGTGACCACGGTCCGGCCGTCCCGTCCCAGGCGGCTGCGGATCTCCAGGCGGCCGCCGTCCTTCATGGCGGCGAAGGCGTTGTTCACCAGGTTGATGAACACCTGCTGCAGCTTGCCGCGGTCACTGACGAACTCGGGGATCTCGTCGGGGATGTCCACCTCGATGGTGATGCTCCGGTAGCCGGCCTCCCTGGTCTGGAACTCGAGCACGTCGGCCACGATCTGCCGCAGGCTGACCTTCTGCAGGCTCACCTGGATGTTGCGGGCGAAGTTGAGCAGCTGCCGGGTGATGGTGGCGCACCGCTCCACCGAGGCGATGATCGAGTCGATCAGGCCGATCAGACGGTGGTCGCCGGAGTACTCCTTTTTGAAGGTGAACAGGTCCTTGATCAGCCCGGCCTTTTCGTTGATGATCGCCAGCGGGTTGTTGATCTCGTGCGCCACCCCGGCGGAGAGCCGGCCGATGGAGGCCATCTTGTTGGCGTACTCCACCTGGTGCAGGGTGGCCACCCGCTTCTGGTCCGCCTGGTAGATGCTGTTCACCAGGCTGGTGCAGATGCCGAACACCACCGCGCAGATGGCCAGGATCGAACCCGCCAGGAAGGTGATCAGCTTGAGGCCGCCCGCCGACCAGGCGGCCATCAGCTCGTTCTTCTGCTTGACCACCATGAGGATGAAGGGACTGCCGGTGATGTAGGCGTAGCCGATGAGCACCGGGGTGCCCTGGTGGTCGCGGCCCTCGATGACCTCGGTGCGATCCGACGGTTCGGGCACGGGCAGCGGAAAAGAGGAGAGCACCGTGCCGAAGCGGCGGCTGGGGGTCTGGATGACGCCCTTGTGGTTGATGAGGAAGGCGTCGCCCTTGCCGCTCACCTCGAGCCCGGCGAGGATGGCGTTGAGCCGTTCCAGGTCCAGGCTGGCGCGCAGGATGTAGTGCTGGCCCCGGTCGTTGTTGTGCAGCACCGAGATGACGTAATGCGGCGTGTTGCGGAAACCGAGGAACACGTCGCTGATGTTGGAGCGCATGGCGATCACGTCCAGGTAGTTGTCCTGGTCGGTGTAGCCGAGGTTCTTGTACCACTCCTGCTGGCTGTAATCCATGCCCTTGACCGGGTAGGGACCGGCGTAGTTGCGCTGGATGCCGTTGTGGTCGATGACGCCCAGGTCCTGCCATTCGCCCAGCCCGCTCTTCAGGTGTTCGAGCAGCTGCTGCAGTCGCCTGGGTTCGAACAGCTGCTCGTAGGAGTTGTCGAAGATGAGGAAGTTGAGGATGTACTTGCGCTCGTCCAGGTAGGCGGCGAGCGTCCGCCGGGCGTTGGACACCACCCGGGCGGTCTGCTGATGGAAATCCGACTCCAGGCTGCGGGTACTGATCAGGTAGTCCACCACCGCCAGCGCCAGCAGGGGCAAGAGCGCCACGGCCAGCATGGCGGCGATGGACTGCTGCCACAACCGGCGGAAATTGAACAGCGGCTTGTACATCCCCGAGCCCTGGTCCTGCTGGTCGAGAAACCGGGGCTTGAACAGCTGTGCCATGTTGCCTCCTCGCCCGGGCGGGTTCGCGCCCGGAGCCGCCGCGTGCCGGGTTTCAGGCGCCCTGCCGCGCCTGCTTGCGGGCCTGGATCTTCTCGTTGGCCCGCTTCATGGTTTCGCTGAGGACGTCGATGTCCACCGGCTTCTGCAGGTAGGCAAAGGCGCCCAGCCCCATGCAGGTCTCCCGGTCGGTCTCGTTGCCGTGACCGGTGAGGATGATCACCTCGATGTCCGGCTGGGTGGCCTTGACCTGGCGCAGCACCTCCATGCCGTCGATGCCGGGCATCTTCAGGTCGAGGATCATCACCTCGGGCTCGTCCTCGCGGAGCATCTCCAGGGCCGACTCACCGTCGTAGGCCACGGCCGAACCCATGTCGCGCAGCAACAGCCGCTCGGACAGGGTCTGCACGAACTCGCGCTCGTCATCCACCAGGAGCACCCGGCTCGGGGCCTGGAATTCGACCTTGCGGTAGATGTCGGCCTGGTGGAAGTCCGCCCCCACCCCGGTGGTCACCGAGCGCACGCCGGGAACCCTGGCCACGATCTCCTGCAGTTCCTGCTCGAGCCGGCTGAGCATGAGCACGTTCTTCTCGATGGTCAGGTTGACCGCGCCGTCCTGCACGGCCACGCTCACCTCGTGCCCTTCCAGGGTGAGCGCCACCTGCACCCGCGCCTGCAGCTGGAAGTCGGCCAGGGCCGCCAGCGAGGCGGGGGTGGGGGTGAGCACGTCGGAGTGGAGGTTGCGGACGATCAGGTGGACGCTCTCCTCGGCCGCGATCTTGTCGGTGGGGATGACGATGTCGTAGAGCAGCGGGTCCCAGGGGTCGGCCTTGCCGTGGAGGAGCAGGGTCCAGGCGCTGCGGTCCTCGTCGCTCTTGTGGATGGTCTTGTTCGCGTCCTTGTCCGGCGCGGGGCCGCCCTCGGCCTGGCGCAGACGGTGGCTCATCTCCGCCACCAGGCAGATGCGCAGCACGTGCGAGATGGCGGCCGGCACCAGGTGGCTGGAAAAGCCGGTGAGCACCAGTCGGCCCTCGCCGAGGATCTCGGCCACGGCCAGGCGCAGGTAGGCCACCGATTTTTCCTTCTCGTGGGTGAAGGGGTTGAACAGCGAGGGCTTGCTGGAGAAGGCCCGCGCGACCCGGTCCGGGCTCAGCCCGGAGAGGCCGGCGGCCCGGGCGATGACCTCGGGGTCGTCGACCCGCCGGTAGCCGGTCTCGGTCACCAGGCCGCTGATGATGGCTTCTTCGTTGCAGTAGAGGGCGTTAAAGACGGTGATCACGGACATGGCACACCTCGTCAGGGGCGGATGGTCTTGGGTTGGGCCGTCACCCCGAGGGGGCAGCGCTTGCGTTCTTCTTCGTCCGGGTGCAGCGGCGGGTGGATGTGCTGCAGGGCGCTCTCCAGGGTCGGATAGATGTGGTCGGCGCCGATCTTGTTGAACAGGTGGGTGCGCACCAGCACCTTCATCACCGTCTCGTTGACGCCGCTCAGCGAAATATCGATGCCTGCGCTGCGCAACCTGCCGACGATCAAGGATAATGTTTCCTCGCCCGAGGCGTCAATGTCATTGATGCCGTTGGCCACGATGAGCACGTGCCTGAGGGTGGTCTTGCACAGCATCATGTCCGAGATCTTGTCCTCCAGGTAGCTGGCGTTGGCGAAGAACAGCGGCCCCTCGAAGCGGATGAGCGAGAGGTGGCGGCACTCCTCCACGCCCTGGGAGATGGGGCAGACCAGGGCGGTGGTCTGGTCACGGGAGAGCGAGCTGACCACCGGCCGCATGTTCTTGTAGAGGAACACCAGCAGGCACAGGATCACGCCGAGCATGATGCCCTTGTCCAGGTGGGGCGCGAACCAGAGGGTGCAGAGAAAACTGAGGATGGAGATGAGGCCGTCGTACCACTGGGCCCGCCAGGAGTGGAGGAAACCGGAGACGTTGATCAGGCCGATGACCGCCATCATGATGATCGCCGCCAGCACCGACTGGGGCAGGTGGTAGAGGAGCGGGGTGAAGAACAGCAGGGCGATGACCACGGTCAGGCCGGTGAACACGCTGCTCATGCCGGTGGCCGCGCCGGCCTGGAGGTTGACCGCGGAACGGGAGAAGCTGCCCGAGGCCGGGTAGCTCTTGCCGATGGCGCCGATGATGTTGGCCAGTCCCTGGCCGATCAGTTCCTGGTTGGGGTCGATGCGCTGGCCGGTCTTGCTGGCGATGGCCTTGGCGATGGAGATGGCCTCCATGAAGCCGAGCAGGCTGATGATGGCCGCGTAGGGGAAGAGGTGGAGCATGACCCCGAGGTCGATCCTGGGCATGCCGAGCGCGGGCAGGCCCTTGGGCACGGTGCCGACCACCGCGCCGCCGCCCTTGATCTGCAGCTGGTCGAGCTTGAGCGGCTTGTTGCCCACGCGCAGCCGCCAGGTGCGGCCGTCGGTGGCGGCGCCGGCCGGCAGTTCGTCCGCGGTGTAATAGAGGGCGCCTCCGTCGGACTGGGGCACCGCCTTGAGCAGCACCAGGCGGAGTTCTTCGCGGAACAGGTGGCTTCGATCCTTGAGTTCCTCGATGCGCGACTGGATCACCCGGTCCTCGTGTTCGGCGTCGAGGCGGGCGATGGGGTCGTGCCCTTTTTTCGCCTCCTCCAGGAGCTTGCTGGTTTTGGTCCGCGCCTCGGCCAGGGGCGCGATGCCGCTGGTGGCCTCGTTGAACGAGCGGATCAGCTCCAGGGTTTTGGCCGAGCGGATGGCGGCCGCGTCCACGGTGGCGTTGTGCTCGAAGCCGATCCCCCAGGAGATGAGGGTGGTGACCACCACCGCCACCAGCACGTTGGGGATGCGCGGGGCCAGCCGCTTGAGCCCGACCATGATCGCCAGGGCGAGCACGCCCATGGCCAGGGTGGGCCAGTGGGTGTAGTGCAGGGCCGACTGCACCACCCGGGTGATGGTCTCGTAGTGGTGGGCGGCGTTGTCCACCGTCACCCCGAACATCTTGGACAGCTGCGAGGTGGCGATGATGATGGCGGCGGCGTTGGTGAAGCCGTTGACCACCGGGTGGCTGAGGAAGTTGACCACCAGGCCGAGGCGGAGTACGCCCAGGCTGAGCTGGAAGATGCCCACCAACAGCGACAGCAGGATGGCGTAGGCGATGTAGCCCTCGCTGCCGGCGGTGGCCAGCGGTTCGAGCGAGGCCGAGGTCATGAGCGAGACCACCGCCACCGGGCCGGTGGCCAGCTGCCGGCTGGAGCCGAACAGGGCCGCCACCATGGGCGGCAGGAAGGCGGCGTAGAGACCGAAATAGGCGGGCATGCCTGCCAGCTGCGCATAGGCCATGGACTGGGGGATGAGCACCAGGGCCACGGTCAGGCCGGCGAGGGCGTCGGCCTTGAACAGCCCCAGGTTGTACCCGGAGAACCAGTCGAGAAAGGGGAAGATACGCTTGATCATGCCGTTCGTTGCACCTCGGATCCGTCTTTGATTGCTGTTGCCTGCGGTTTCTGCCTCTCCTGCATCCCGCCCCTGTTTTCCAGCATGCGCCGGCAGGAGGCGATCATCTCACTGTACAGGGCGCCCACGTCGTAGAGATTGTTCATGCGGAAGCGGACCATGCTGTCCGCCAGCGAGAAGACGATGAGGGCCGATTTGCGCGCGGTGATGGCCGGGTCGATGGAGCCGTCCCGCTGACCGGTGTCGATGGCGCGCTCGAAAATATCGATGAAACAGACGTAGATGGCCTCGAGGATGTCCCGGCATTCCGGGTTGGTCTCGGCCAGTTCGTAGGCGTAGCGCTGGTGCAGCAGGGAGAACAGGTCCTCGCGGCTCTTGGTCATGTACAGGTAGAAGCCGATGGTCTCCTCGACCATGTCCAGGCCGGTCTTTTCGCTCTCGGCCTTCCGGTAGCGCTCGAACTCGGGCAGGATGTCCTCCTTGAGGTTGCGGAGGATGGTGAGGAAGATCTCCTGCTTGTTTTTGAAATGATAGAAAATGGTGCCCTCGGCGGCGCCGGTCATGCGCGACAGCTCGCCCATGGCGGTGTCCTTGTAGCCCTTGCGGGCGAACAGGAAGGTGGCGGCCTGGAGGATGGCGTCCTTCTTTTTCAGGGTGGTCTTGGTCATGTCGCCTCAAAAATTAGACTGAGCGCTCAGTCGGTTTTTTAATAAAAGGTTCGCGAAAGACCGTCAAGAGAAAAATGCAGGGGTTTTTCCAGGGCGTTGCCGGTGGGCCGGCCGCCCTCCGGGCCGGGGTGGAACAGCCGGGTCGCCGGGCTTGCGTCCCTTTGTGTTTCAAATCGTTTACAGGTCGGGAGGCGGCTCCCCTGGCCGTTCTTCCCGTTTTTCCTCGGCTCCTGAAGCCCTCCCGGGCGGCGTCGACCGGACCGTGAGGACAAATTGAAACTGTTTCAAACAAAAAGAAACAATTTCTTGACGTCCGGGTGTTTCGTCGTGTTTCTTTGCTCGGGAGAGGGCGCAGGCAGCAATCGCTTTGATGCAACCCATGAGGATAATTGAAGGAAAAAAAGCGGCCCGCGGCTGGCCCTGAATTTGCTTACCCCTCCGGATGACGGCAACAATCGCCGTGACCGGGCCACAGGCAACGGGCCGGCCACGGGACCAGCGAACAGGAACAAGGGAGCGGAAATGGACAAGGAAATGGAGGCCAAGGTGCTCTTGGTCGACGACGAGCAGGATTTCCTCGAGACGCTGT
>ERZ1645187.980-NODE-980-length-27100-cov-20.204844_pt1 | contig 27100 bp, 31 predicted proteins | sample MGYA00575352_ERZ1645187 | MGnify/ENA primary metagenome ERZ1645187 (study PRJEB40837, sample SAMN11349314) | freshwater sediment metagenome | isolation source: river sediment | host: Sediment | place: India: Wazaribad , New Delhi | collected 2017-02-21 ...
GTTCGGCAATTCCAGCTGACCGACCTTCAGGGGAGAGAAGAGCATGCTCATGCCGCAGTGTCCTGTGTCGCGATCGTCACCGGGTGTGACGACGAGCGGGAAGTTACACGTGCGGAGGCCTGCACGGAAGCGCGAAGAGGTCGGGAGAACGCGCAACGACCCCGTGACGGGTGCCCGAGAGGCGCGGTTCGTGCTCTCGACCCTCAAGCGTGCGCACCGCCCGGCCGATGAGGAGGTCACCCTTCCTCGTTACCAGCAGGGTGTGCCGCATGCGCAAGGCCTCCTCGTCGACTCCGAGACCCCGATCGCCGGGGTCAGCTGCCACGGCATGGCTCCTCGGGCTTTGCCTGGGCCTGTGGGCGGCCGCTGCAGTCCCGGCGAGCCTCGCTCCCCAGAGGGCGCGATTGTCCGCGGTGACCGCCGCCGGGGGGTTGCATCCGGTCGGTGAAGTGCTCGGGACACCCGAGGGGCGAGGCGTGTTGGGCGTGCGCCTGCCGAGCTCCGCGGCGCTGGATGGGGCGCGGTTCCTCGTCGTGGAACTCCTCGACCCATCCGGCGCCTCGGCCCCCGGGGCGTTTGTTCCCGTTCCGCCCGGGGCCACGGGGGCCATCGACCTGGGAACGCCGTCGTCGGCCCGGGTGCAGTCGTTGGTCGCAGCCCTGCAGACCGCGGAGACGGACGACCCGCTCGTTCTCGCCTATTGCCTGCTCGTGCTCCGTGCCCCCGGCGTGTTGCCGTACGCCCTGTTCTTCGGCCCCCTGGTCCGGGAGGCCATCCTCGGCAGTCAGGGATTCGCGGCGGAAATGGATGGACCGCGCTCCGGGAAGGACGGTCGGACCGCACGGCTGGCCGAGAGCGTGCTGGCCGCAATGGCATCCAGGAGGATCGACCTCGGGGCGTGGCTTGCCGCGGGGAACCCTTCACCCGCACAGGTCGAGGCGATGGGACGTGAGCTCGGAACGGCACTGGCCGAGGCGGGCAGCCGGGCCGGCATCGGCGCCACCACCCTGATGGCGGCTCACGGGCGAGCCTGGGAGGTGGTCAGGACCCGGGGCCAGAGGGAACTGCTCGGGTTGCTGCCCCGGGACCTGGGCGCCTCGATCGAGGTGGCCTTCCGAGGCCTCGGCGAGGGTCTGGCGGGTACCGGTGACCGGGCCCCGCCGATTCAGCTCGGAGCCCGGTCGCGCTGAGGGGAGCTGCGAGACAGCTACCGCAGGTGTCGTCTTGCGCAGGCGCTGCCCGCGCCACACTCACTTCTCTGGTTCGTCCGCGAGAGCCTGCGCCTGCGGGAGGAGGGGTTGTGCTTCGTGACCGTGCTCGCCGCCATGTTGGCGTTCGCCGCCATGGTGGTGCTCGTGGCCATGATGGTGCCCGTGCCCATGGCGGTGTTCATCCCCATGGTGGTGCGCATGGCCGTGCTCCTGCGGGGCGGCAGGCGCAAGAGTCCCGGCCAGGTAGTCGCGGACGGCCTTCTGCGGGTCGGTCTCGGCGGTCTGCACCACGGTGACCTCCCGGGCCGCCAAGCGCTGGACGAAGCCCGGTCCCGCACCACCCACGATCAGCACGCCCACGGCATCGAGCGGGTGGGGGCCTTCGCCGTGAAACTCATGAAAGGCAAGCTCTTTGGGAAGCTCGATCCAGCCGACCTGGGTGGGCTCCGAACTGGCTGCCCCCACCTCCCAAACGGAAAAATTGCGCGTGCGGCCAGCGTGACTGGTGACGGTCCTGCGGTTCTGGCTCCCCACCGCGATCTTCATGTCTCGCCCTCACGTCCGCTCAGTATTTCATTCAATGTTAACTTAACACATTTTTTTAGATAATTGCTTTGATATTGATCACAATAGACTTTTTTTTGGGATTCCGCTGGGCCCTGTTGGGTGACCTGGGGCGGGGATTGGCCCACCTGTGGTGAACCGACCCCTGCCCCCTTGGGTCCAGCGGTCAGGCCAGACTGAGCAGGTGCCGGCCGTAGGCCCGCACGTCGTCCCAGTCGGTGTAGTCGATGACGGCCCGCCGGTCCGTGGGGCCGTGCGTCATCTTCATGATCATCTGGATCATGAGGACGTCGTACCAGGGCCAGGCCGGGTAGTCGACCTTGCCTGCGATGACCTTCGCCTCTTTGGGCTTCCAGGCCGAGCGCTCGAGGAACTTCTGCATGTAGCGGTTGCCCTCGACCGTCGCCTTCTCGGGGTTGCGGGCAACCACGGAGACGTTGAAGAAGCTGTTGGGCTTCCCGTCGAGCACGTTCTTGTTATCCGCGACGAACTGAAACACTTCCTTGTCGTAGGTCCCGTAAATCACCGGGGCGCCGACCGCGACCACGTCGTACCGGGACCAGTCCACACCTTCGTGTACGGCCTCGCGGACCGCCATCATCTCCGCCCGACCGCCGCTCGCGGTGATGCTCTCGCAGATCGTCCGCGCAACCCGGGCCGTATGGCCCCGGCGGCTGCCGTACAGAACCAGGACTGATTTCATCGGGTGTCTCCCCTCCTGCGGGGTGCTTGTGGGCCTTACGGGCACTATGATGTCGCATTGACCCACTCCCGGCCAGCGAGCCGGACGGTTCCCGCGGAGGTCCATCTGCCATGCGTGCCCCAATTGCGATTCTCGCCCTCGCACTGTTCGCCAGCGCCGAAGCACTCGCCCTCGACGTGGGCGGGGTCACGCTGCCCGACTCCGTCCAGGTGGGCGGGCAGACCCTCGCCCTGAACGGCGCGGGGTTACGCAAGAAGATGTTCGTGAAGGTGTACGCGGGGGGCCTCTACCTGAAGTCGAAGGCGACCGACGCCGACGCCGTCGTCTCCGCGGACGCGCCGATGTCCGTGCGCATGCACTTCATCTACGACGGGGTTTCGCCCGCGAAGCTGGTCGAGACCTGGACGGAGGGCTTCGCCGCCAGCACCGGTGGCAACACCGCGCCCATCGCCGACGCCATCGCCGCCTTCAATGCCCTGTTCGACAAGGAGGCGAAGAAGGGGGACGTGTACGAGGTTTCCTATGCCCCCGGCGCGGGTGTCCAGGTGTCCTTCAACGGCACGGTGCAGGGTACGGTGCGGGGCGGTCTGGCCTTCAAGAAGGCCGTCTTCGGGATCTGGTTGGGCGATCAGCCCGCGGACAAGGGGCTGAAGGCCGGGATGCTCGGGGGCAGCTGAGCCGGCAGCCCCCTTGAGCCGGCCAAGCACCCGGAAGTCGCCGAGCCAGCACGGCCCGATGGCCGTGGCGCTCGCGGTGCTCGCGGTGGAATCGGCCATGGCGGTGTACGGGGACTGAGGGGGAGGGCGGCAGGCAGACTCACCGGGTGAGCCAGTGAGCCTGCGACAATGGCCGGGTCCGGATCGTGTCCCCGGACGAGGAGCCTGCCATGAGCAACCTCGGGACCCTTGCCTGGCTGTTCGAGACCGGCGGCATCGAGCTCTGCCGTGGGCCGCTGTTCGACGAGACCCCGCCCGCGCCCCCTCCGGGCGCACGGCTGCGGGACCGTGTGGAGGGCATGCTCCTCGGGCTCGCCATTGGTGATGCGCTCGGCAATACCAGCGAGGGGCTGCTTCCGGGTGATCGGCGGGCTCGCTACGGCGAGATCCGCGACTATTTGCCGAACCGGCACGCCGAGGGCCGCCGGGTGGGGCTCCCGTCCGACGACACCCAGCTTGCCTTCCGGACCCTGGCGCAGTTGCTCGAGGACGGGGAGCTCCTGCCAGAGCACCTGGCAGAGCGTTTCGCCGCCGAGCGCATCTTCGGCATCGGTCAGGCGGTCGCCCAGTTCGTCTTCAACGTCCGGGCCGGACAGCCCTGGCACCGGGCAGGGCCGCACTCGGCCGGCAACGGGGCCTTGATGCGCATCGCCCCGGTCCTGCTGCCGCACCTCTCGAATCCCTCCCCGGCGCTCTGGGCCGACACCGCGCTCGCGGCGATGCTGACCCACAACGACTCGGCCTCGACCGCGGCCTGCCTCGCCTTCGTGCGCCTGCTCTGGGAGCTCCTCGGCAGGGACACGCGACCCGCCCCGGAGTGGTGGCTTGCCGGTTACCTCGAGAGCGCGCGGGGGCTCGAGCTGGACAAGCCCTACACGCCCCGGGGCGGCGCCCAGCGCAGTTTCTTCGGACCGCTCTGGCGCTACGTCGAAGTGGTTGTCCCGCCGGCCTGGGCCGAGGGGCTCGACGTGGTCGCGGCTGGCCACCGCTGGCACTCGGGCGCATACCTCCTGGAGACCGTTCCGAGCGTCCTCTACGTACTGATGCGCTACGGGGACGACCCCGAGGAGGCCATCGTCCGCGCAGTGAACGACACCAGGGACAACGACACCATCGCCGCCATCGTCGGCGCCGCGGTGGGGGCGCTGCACGGGCGCAGCCGTCTGCCGAGGCGCTGGGTCGAGAACCTCCTCGGACGCACGGCGGCCCAGGACGACGGGCAGGTGTTCCGGTTGCTGGACGCGGCCTGCGAGCGGTGGACGACGCCGGTCGGTTAGCCGACGTCCCGCGCGGGGCCACTACTCGTGCCGGAGGGCCTCGATCGGGTCGAGCCGCGCCGCTCGCCGCGCCGGGAAGTAGCCGAAGATCACGCCGATCGCCGCCGAGAACACGAAGGACAGCAGGTTGATTGCGGGATCGAACAGGTAGGGGACGTTCATCACCCCGGCGAGGGCCATCGAGGCAGCCGTGGCGAGCGCGATGCCAATCGCGCCGCCGAGACTCGAGAGCACCACCGCCTCGATCAGGAACTGCAACAGCACCTCGTGCTCCAGCGCGCCGATTGCGAGCCGGATGCCAATCTCGCGGGTGCGCTCGGTGACCGACACGAGCATGATGTTCATGATCCCGATCCCTCCCACCAGCAGGCTCACCGCGGCCACCGCGCCGAGCAGCATGGTGAGGATGCGGGTGGTGCCGGTGAGGGTCTCGGCGATCTGGCGCGTGTCCATCACGCGGAAGTTGTCGTCCTCGCCCTCGCCGATCTTGCGCCGCTCGCGCATCAGCGACTCGAACTGGGTCTTGACCTCGTCGATCGAGGCGTGCGCTGCCACCGACACCATGATGAGATTCACGTCCACGGTGCCGGCGAGCCGGCGCTGCACGGTGCGCAGCGGCATGACCACGATGTCGTCCTGGTCCGAGCCCATCGCCGACTGGCCCTTGGCCTTGAGCTGCCCGATCACCTCGCAGGCGAACTGCTTGATGCGGATCTCCGCGCCGACGGCCGGCTGCTGGCCGAACAGCTTGTCGCGCAGCGTGTTGCCGATGACGCAGACCGCCTTGCCCGCGCGCTCCTCGGCCTCGGTGAAACCCCGACCGGTCGCGATCACCCAGTTGGCAGCGGCGAAGTAATCGTTGCTGGTGCCCGTCACCGAGGTCGACCAGTTGTTGGCCTGGTAGACCGCGGTGGCGCTCGCGCTCACCACGGGCACCACGGCGGCGGCGCCGCTGAGCTGGTGGCGGATGGCCTCGACGTCCGCAAGCCTGAAGTTGGGGGCTGCCTCGGCGCCGGGGCCGAAGCGCTGGCCCGGCCGCAGCATCAGTTGGCTGCTGCCCATGCTGGCGATCTGGTCGGACACCGAGCGAGTCGCGCCGTTGCCCAGGGTGACCATGGTGATGACTGCCGCCACGCCGATGACCACGCCGAGGATGGTGAGGAAAGAGCGCAAGAGGTTGCGGCGGATCGCGCGCATCGCGAGCAAAAGGGTGTTCCAGAGCATCAGCCGGCCCCCTCCTGGCGGTGGTCGCTCGCCACCCGGCCGTCGACGAAGCGCACGACCCGCCTGGCGTAGGCCGCCATGTCGGGCTCGTGGGTGACGATCAGCACGGTGATGCCACGGTCGCGATTGAGCGTGGCGATCAGTTCCATGATCTCCTGGCTGTTGTGGGTGTCGAGGTTGCCGGTGGGCTCGTCGGCCAGCAGGACCTTGGGCCCGGTGACGATCGCGCGGGCGATCGCCACGCGCTGCTGCTGGCCGCCGGACAGCTCGGCCGGCGTGTGATGCTCCCAGCCGGCCAGCCCCACCTGGTCCAGCGCCGCATGGGCCGCGGCGTGACGGGTCGCGGCGGGCGCGCCGCGGTAGATCAGCGGCAGCTCGACGTTCTCCAGCGCTGTGGTGCGCGACAGCAGGTTGAAGCCCTGGAATACGAAACCGAGGAAGTGGCGCCGGAGCAGGGCACGGGCGTCGCGCGACAGGTGCTCCACGTGTACGCCCTGGAACTCGTAGCTGCCGCTCGTCGGGGTGTCGAGGCAGCCGAGGATGTTCATCGCGGTCGACTTGCCCGAGCCGCTCGGCCCCATCACCGCGATGAATTCGCCCTCGGCGATCGCGAGGTCGATGCCCTTGAGCGCCTGGAACTCCGCCTGGCCGCGTCCGTAGGTCTTGGTGATGGCGGTCAGCCGGATCAGCGGCGTTGCCGCGCTCATCGTTTCTGGCTCAGGATCTCGGTGATCACCAGCATGCCCGCCTGCAGATCGCCGCCGACGATCTCGGTGACCCGCCCGTCGGTGGCGCCGACCTTCACCTGCAGCGGCTCGGGCTCTCCCTCGCGCAGCACCCAGACGCGCTGGCTGCCGTCTGCGGCCGGCGCCGGCGCCTTCGCCCGACCGGTCGCCGCCGGCGGGCGGGGCAGCAGCGAGCCGAGCACCGTCCAGCTCGATTTCGCGGGCGCCGTCAGGGCCGGGGGGGCGAAGCGCAGCGCGGCGTTCGGCACCAGCAGAACGGCGTCGCGGGTGATGGTGGTGATCTCGGCGGTGCCCGTCATGCCGGGGCGCAGGCTCAGGTCGTCGTTGACCACCTGCAGCACGGCAGGGTAGGAGATCACCCCGTCCGTGTCCTGCGCCGCATAACCGACGCGGCTGATCACCGCCTGGAAGCGCCGGCCAGGCCAGGCGTCGACGGTGAAGGTCGCCGCCAGGCCCGCCCTCACCTGGCCGACGTCCGCCTCATCGACGTCGACCTCGAGCTCCATCTTCGTGAGGTCCTCGGCGAGGGTGAAAAGGGTCACCGCCTGCAGGGAGGCCGCCACCGTCTGGCCAGGGTCGACGTTACGCTCGAGCACCACGCCGTCGATCGGCGAGCGGATGTGGGCCTTGACGAGATTGGTCTCGTCGGTCTGCAGCGCCGCCTTGGACTGGGCGATGCCGGCGCGCGCGCTGGCCTCGTTGGCGAGCGCACGCGCAAGGTCGGCCTCGGCAGTGTCGACCTCGGTCTTCGACGGCACCTTGCCGTCGGAAAGCTTCGCTACCTCGCGATAGCGCGCGAGCTTGGCCTGGGCCTCCTTGGCCGTCGCCTCGGCCTGGAGCAGCGCCGCTTCGCTCACCGCCAGGGCCGCGCGCGACTTGGCCACCGCGTCCTGGAACTTGGAGAGGTCGAGCCGCGCCAGCACCTGACCCCGGGTGATCGGGTCGTCGTCGTCGACCAGCACCGCCTCGATGGTCCCCGACAGCTCGCTGCCGACGTCCACCTGGTTGGTGGGCTCCAGGTTGCCGGTGGCCGAGACCTTGACGACCAGCGGACCGACGACCGCCGGCTGGGTCAGGTACTGCGGCCCGCCCTCCGTACCGCCGTTCGAGAGTGCGACGTAGGCACCGATCAGCCCCAGCGCCAACGCCCCGCCGAGCAGGCCGAGACGCCGGCGCAGGCCCCCCCGGCGGCCGCTGCGGGCGAGGACCGCCTCCAGATCGGAGGCGGCAGGCTCTGGTCTCGCGGGCTCGTTCACGAAGTGCTCCTCGCGGGCTCGGGATCGCGGTCCGGCGACCAGCCGCCACCGAGTGCCTTGTAGAGTTGGATCTGGGCGCGGGCAAGGTTGCCGGTGGTGCCGGCGAGCTGCTCCTCCACGCTGAGCAGCGTGCGCTGGCTCTCGAGCACCGCGAGGAAGTCGGCCAGACCGCTCGCGTAGCGGTGCCGGGCGATCTGCAACGTTTCGCGCGCCGAGGCGGCCGTCGATTCCAGCTGCAGGCGCCGCTCGGCCGAATTCGCCACGGCGACGAGCGCGTTCTCCACGTCCTCGAGTGCGGTCAGCACGGCCGACTGGTACGCGAGCCGCGCCTGCTCGAGCCGCGCGTCCTGGACCGCGACGTTGGCGGCGATGCGCCCTGCGTCGAAGATCGGCGCGGTGATGCTGCCGAGCAGCGAGCGGGTCATCGCATCGCTGTTGCCGAGCGCCGCGAGCCCGAGCGCCTCCAGCCCGAGGGACCCCGACAGGGAGAAGCTCGGGTAGCGGGCGGCCTCGGCCTCACCCAGGCGCGCGGTCTGCGCCGCCAGCTGGCGCTCGGCGGCGCGCACGTCGGGGCGCTGACGCAGCGTGTCCGCGGGTATGCCCACGGCCACCCGGTCCGCGGCCAGGGGCACCCTGGCGGTCGCGGCGAGCCGGGCCTCCAGCTCGCCCGGCGTGCGACCCAGCAGCACGGCGAGGCGGTGCCGGGCCTCGGCTGCGGAGGTGCGCAGGGCCGGCAGCGCGGCGCGGGTGCTCTCCAGGTCGGTGCGCGCCTGTGCGACGTCGAGCTCGGACACCAGCCCCGCCTGGAGGCGCCAGCGGGCCAGCGTGTAGGTTTCCTCGCGGCTCGCCACGCTCTCCTCGGCGACCACGAACTGGCGTTCGGCAGCGCGCAGGTCGACGTAGTTGAGGGCGACCTCAGCGACCAGAGACACCCGGGTGTCACGCAGCTGGTCGGCGCTCGCGCCCACGTCGGCCTCGGCCGCCTCCAGGCCTCGCCGCAAGCCTCCGAAGATGTCCAGCTCCCAGCTGGCGTCGAAACCGGCGCTGTACAGCTCCATCGTGGCGCCGCTACCGCTCTCCTCGCTCGATCGGCGCCGGGAGCCCGACGCCGACGCATTCACCGTGGGGCCGAGTTGCGCACCGGCCAGCGACCGGCGGGCACGCGCTTCGCGCAGCTGTGCCTGCGCGGCGGCCAGATCGAGATTGGCGGCCAGCGCATCGGCGACCAGGCCGTCGAGCACCGGGTCGCGGAACTGCCGCCACCACTCCGCGAGCACCGCCGCATCCGGCGCGCGCCTGTCGCCGGGCCCACTCCACTGGGTCGGGGCGTCGGGCTCCGGCGACTGGTAGTCGGGGCCCACCGTGATACAGCCGGACGCGACGGCCGCCGCGAGCAGGATGCCCAGAGCGAGCGGGGGCCGCCCGAACGCGCGCAGCCGGTCCCCTGCGTCGCGCCCGGAACGAATCGCGGCCGTCGGTCCCAAAACTGGTTTGCGGATGAACACTGGGAGCGAAAGACACACGTCAGCTGGAGATGGCCGGTATCGGACGCGGCCCCCGAGATTCTAGACGACCGTTGCTCTTGCGCGGCAACGCATTCGGGCGAGAGGGTGCGGAGGAGTGGCGTGGAGCGCCTGGGGCGTCGGATACAGGAGGAAGAGGGGGCACCGCTGGATCCCCTGTGGACCCCGGCCTTCTGTTGCCCCTCTTGGATCCTCCGAGTTCTGCCCTAACCGCTTGTTTTTGTTGGTGGAGGCGAGGGGGATCGAACCCCTGACCTTCGCATTGCGAACGCGACGCTCTCCCAGCTGAGCTACGCCCCCAAATCCGGCCGGCATTATACATGCCGCTTGCGGTTTCGCCATACGCGGGCGAGCCAAGCGGGGCGAGCCGCGGGGCGCGGAGTCGGCCCCGCAGGGTGGCTCCCCGGACTCAGCCCTCCCCTTCTGCAGGGGGGCGCAGCTTCAGCCGCTCGCGCTCGAGTCGCACCACGAACTGGGCCAGGGGAACCTGGTCGCGGCGCTGGATCTGGATGAAGCGGGTGCCGACGAGGGTCCAGCGGGAGCCCTCCCGCCGGGCCACGTGGCAGACCTCGAGCTCGCAGCGCAGGGAGCGGCCCTCGGGAAAGAACACCAGGCAGTCGCTCAGGCGGTCCCCGCTCGCGAGGGGAACGGTGTCGGGCAGCTGCATGCGCAGGCCGAGACCGCCCGTGGAGACGTCGCGCACCTCGGCGACGAGTGTCCCTGCCTCGGGGTGCTGCGTGCGCAGGGTCGTGGCGTAGCCGGTGCCCACCGAGGCCCGATAGCTCGCGCGCCTCTGGTGGTAGTGGACCAGGTGGGGAAACGGGAGGGTGTAGACGGCAATCCCCCGTTCCACGGCGACGCTGGCCAGGGTTCCGCTGAACGCTACCTCGATGCCCGAGAGTCGGCAGGAGGCGCGCAGGGAGCGCTCGGCGAGGAACACGTCGTGGCCGTGCCGCGGGGAGATCTCGTCGAGGCGGAACGACCGTTTGCGCCGGTCCACCCGCAGGATGGTGGTGAGGAAGTACTCGTCGCTACCGGGCAGGCGCACAGATACCAGCGCACGCTCGTCCACGAGCTGCTGCAGGACCTTCGCGATTCGCTCGGGGTCGGTGAGACGGCGCTCGGCGCCCGGGACGGTCTCGGACGGCATTCCGGCGCCTTGCAGGCGAGTGACCCAGCGTTCGATGAGGCCCACGGGGATCCTCGTGGCCCGTGCGCGCGCCGGCGCGCAGGCCTCGTGTCGTCAAGCCGTCGCGAGCGGCTCGCTTCCGTCGGTGGGGCGTCGCTCCCCGCAGCGGTCGTACACCTCCGAGCCGGGGACCGTGCCGCGCAGGGTCGCCAGGACATCGCGGGCGAAGCGTCGGCTCATCTCGATCACGCCGCCGTTCACCAGATTCTGTTGGCGGCACCGCCGCAGGAGGTCCTGGAGCTCGTCCCAGAGGGGCAGGAGGTCTGCCATGCCCGTCTTCTGGAGGTTCTCGCGCAGGCTGGTATTCCCCCCGGGGAAGCCTGCGGCGCGGAGCAGGGCGGTCTGGCGTTCCGCCAGGGACTCCAGTGCGGCGATCAGGCGCTCCTTCTCGGCCGCCGCCTGCTCGATCGCCGGAAAGTCACGCCGCCCGAGCGCGTCACGCTCGAGCGCGAGCACCTCCCTCAGGCGCCCGGCCCGGGCGAGCTCGGCGCGCAGCAGTTCCGCGAGACCCTCACGCAGGGCTGGCGTCGCCATAGCGGGGCTCCGGAAGCATGAGCTCGAAGCGGATGATCTTGTCGGCCACCCGCGCGTTGTCGATTTCGTAACTGCCGTCCACCACGGCCTCGCGCACGCTGCTGACGCGGGCCTGGTCGACGACCGGAACGTGCTCGAGGGTTCGGGCAAGGGCCTGGACCTGGCTACCCAGCCCGGTGAGCGATACCCGGTCTCCGAGGGATGCCTGCCGCCCGGTATCCCGGGAGGCCGGTGCTGCAGGGGTCCCGGTGATCGCGTACAGGCCCGCGCTCCCGGCCTGCACGCCCCGCACACCCTTGATCTCACTCGTCATGACATTGGCTCTGGCAAGAAGGTTCTCTTGGCTTGGATATCGCGTTTTCGCGGCGAAACTTTAGCCGCCGAACCGGGATTCACATCCTCACCTCGACGCTTCCGTCCGGCGCGACGCGACCCTCCACGACGCGTTGGGAGCTCAGATTGCGCACGGAGACGACCTCTCCCACTGCGGCATCGCGCAGGGCCTCGCCCTGCATGCGGACGTCCACGCCGCCGACCCGGGCGACCAGGGTCACCCGCTCGCCACGGCGCACTCGCACGCTGCTCACGACGACCGAGGCGGTGAGGGGTTGCCCGGGGGCGACGGCGCGCTTCAGCGTGCGGCCGATCACGGTGGCAGGGTCGGGGAAGTAGCCCGCCGGGCCTGCCGTCAGGTCGCGCTCCTCCACGCGCAGGTCGGCCGCGGTGAGCACCGTGCCCGGGGTCGCCGGGCGGGCGAGGACCACCACCGGCCCGAACCGGCGTACCCGGGCGGGCACGAAGAGTGACCAGGGCCGTTCGCCGGTGCAGCGCACGCCGACGGTGATGCTGCCGGAGCGCGGTCCGCCCGGGGGCAGGGACAGCGAGAGCGGCTCCTCGCATCGGGCCAGGCGAAGGCGGGGGTCGAGCTCGTTGACCTCGATCCGAAGCTGGGGCGACTCGGGACCGACCTCTCGGGCGAGAAAGCCCCGCACCTCGGAACGGATGTCGTCAGGTGCGTGCAGAGGCTGGGCGGCCGAGAGGGCGGGCAGGAGCGCCATGACGATGGTCGCTGGGGGTGTGGGGCGCTTCACGGGTTGGCCCTCGATGCAGGTTGTTCCCGGAATCATAAAGTCTTTGCGTCGCGTTGACCCCGCATCTTGAGCCGACCCGAAGCCGAGCCGGAGCCTGCACGGGAGGCGGCCGGGCGCCCCCGAGGCCGACCGGCAACGGCGGCCGGCTCGAGGCCCGGCATTTGCCGCCGTCGGCAGGTCCTTGCCGATGAGTGGCACCACGCAGACCAGGGGGCGGGCCGGAAAGCCGCATCCGCGATGGTCGTCGCGAGTTGGCACGCTCTCTGCTATTTGCCCTGGCGAGCACACAACGCGGCAAAGGAAACATGGCGGCGACCCTCCAGAACCCGCTGGGGATCCACGAGCAGGCCCTGCTGGTGCGCGAGCGCCGTGCCGAGCTGCTCGCCCAGAATCTCGCCAACGCGGACACCCCCGGCTACAAGGCGCGGGACATGGACTTCCGAAGCGCGCTGGCGGCGGCCGAGGGGCAGCGTGGGGCGGGGACGCTGCGGACCACCCAGGCCCGCCACATCGCGGGCGGTGCCGGCGTCGACGGGGCGGGCGGGGCGGAGGTTCTCTACCGTACCCCGTCGCAGCCCTCCATCGACGGCAATACCGTGGAAATGGAGACCGAGCGCGGTGCCTTCCTGGAGAACTCGCTGCGCTACCAGGCCAGCCTGCAGTTCCTGGGGAGCCGCCTGCGCACCCTGACCACGGCCCTGAAGGGGGAATAGCACGTGTCGCTCTTCAAGATCCTGGATGTCGCGGCGAGCGGGCTCGCCGCGCAGAACGTCCGCCTCAACCTCACCGCCAGCAACCTCGCCAACGCCGATGCGGTGAGCAGCAGCGTGGGCGGGACCTACCGGGCGCGGCACCCGGTCTTCGCCGCCGTCTACGAGGCGGCGGCCCTGGAGGCCGACGGCGCACCCGGCGCGACGGGCGTCGGTGTCACCGTGACCGACGTCCTGGAGAGCAAGGAGCCGCTGAAGGCGGACTACCACCCGGAGCACCCCCTCGCCGACGAGCGTGGCTACGTCTATCGCCCCAACGTCAATACGGTCGAGGAGCTCGCCAACATGATCTCGGCCTCTCGGAGCTACGAGACCAACGTCGAGGTCATCAACACCTCCAAGCAGCTTCTGCTGCGAACCCTGAGCCTGGGCCAGTGAGCGCGGCCGCGGAGCAAGCGAGATGAGCACGACCTCGAGCGTGAGTGGAAGCAGCTTCGCGGGCCTCGGACTGGACCCGAGCACGAAGGCCGAGAGGGGGCGCACCGAGCTCGGGCAGGACGAGTTCTTCGAGCTCATGATCGCCCAGCTCGAGCACCAGGACCCCATGAAGCCGCTCGAAAGCAACGAGTTCCTCGGGCAGGTGGCCCAGTTCTCGGCGTTGAGCGGGATCCAGGAGATCCAGAAGTCGGTCGCCGACCTCGCGCTGTCGCTCACCTCGAGTCAGGCGCTGGAGGCCTCCACCCTGGTCGGGCGCGAGGTCCTGGTCCCCTCGAGCGTGGGGATGCTCGATGAGCAGGGGGCTCTCGAGGGGACCGTGTCACTCGGCGATTCCACCCAGGCACTCACCCTTTCGATCTACGCGCCGAGCGGGGCGCTCGTGCGCCAGCTCGACCTCGGTGCCCAGCCGGCGGGCGAGGCCGCGTTCCAGTGGGACGGCCTGACGGCAGCGGGGGCACGCGCACCCGCGGGGCTCTACACCCTGGCCGCCAGCGCAGGCGCCGGCGCGGGAACGGTGGCCGCGAAGACCTCGGTCGTCGCCCAGGTGGAGAGCGTCACCCTGGGGCGCGCGGGGGCGGAGATGCAGCTCAACCTCGCGGGCCTGGGCTCGGTCGGCCTCGGCACCGTCAGCGAGATCCAGTAGCCCGGCCCAGCGCACCGGCCCGGTACGGAACACGAAGAAGAGGAGCTCAGCATGGCATTCCAGATGGCGGTAAGCGGCATTCGCGCGGCAACTTCGGACCTCGACGTCATCGGCAACAACATCGCCAATGCCAACACCACGGGCTTCAAGGCGTCGCGCGCGCAGTTTGCCGACGTCTACGCGGCCTCCAACCTGGGAACCAGCAAGGACGCCATCGGCCAGGGCGTGCAGCTGTCCACGGTGGCGCAGCAATTCACCCAGGGGAACGTGGCCACCACCGACAACAGCCTCGACCTCGCCATCAACGGCGACGGGTTCTTCGTGGTGGAGGACAGCGAGGGCCGGTTCTACACGCGTGCGGGCGCCTTCGGTCTGGACGAACAGGGGTACCTGGTCAACGCCACGGGGCAGAGGTTGCTGGGTTTCCAGGTGTCCGACGGCGCGATCACCGGCGGCACGGGTCCGCTCAACATCCGCACCTCGAATCTTGCACCGAAGGCAACGGACGGCATTGCGGTCGAGGTGAATCTCGACGCGGCGTCAGAGGTTCTCTCCGCCGGCTTTGACCCAGAAGAGCCCAACTCGTACAACAATTCCACCTCGCTCACGGTCTACGACTCCCTTGGCCAGGAGCACCTGGCCACGACGTACTTCCGCAAGAGTGACGCCAACGATTGGACGGCGTATCTCTACCTGGACGACGCCGAGGTGGGGAGCACGGCTCTCGCGTTCTCGGAGTACGGGCAGCTCACTTCACCGGGCCTGACCAGCTTCGCCGGTGTGACCGTGGGGCCCGGTGTGGACGACATGACCCTCTCGCTCGACTTCACCGGCACGACCCAGTTCGGGGCGGACTTCGGGGTCAATGCCCTCGAGCAGGACGGCTTCACCACCGGCCAGCTCTCGGGCGTCGACATCGACGAGCGGGGGGTCGTGCTGGCGCGTTTCTCGAACGGGCAGACGGCCCCCCAGGGTCAGGTGATGCTCGCGAATTTCGGCAATCCCCAGGGCCTGCAGCCCAACGGGGACACGCTCTGGACCGAGTCGACCGACTCCGGCCCCCCGCTCATTGGCGCGCCCGGCACCGCGGCCCTCGGCCTGGTGCAGTCCGGGGCGCTCGAGGAGTCCAACGTCGATCTGGCCGCGCAACTCGTCAATCTGATCATCGCCCAGCGCAACTACCAGGCAAACGCGCAGGTGATTCAGGCCGAGGACGAGGTGACCCAGACCATCATCAACATCCGGTAGGTGCTGATCGGCCATGGACCGCATGCTCTACGTGGCGATGACCGGGGCGGCGCAGACGCTGAACGCCCAGGCCGCCAACAGCCACAACCTCGCGAACGCGGCGACTCCGGGGTTCAAGGCGGACCTGCACCAGTTCCGCAGCATGCCGGTGCTCGGCGAGGGGTTGCCCTCGCGCGTGTACGCACTCGGCGAGCGCCCGGGCGTCGACCACCGGGTGGGTGCGCTGCAGACCACGGGACGCGAGCTCGACGTGGCGGTGGAAGGCGACGGCTGGATCGCCGTGCAGGCCCCGGACGGCAGCGAGGCCTACACCAAGCGCGGCGACCTGCAGGTGAGCGTCAACGGGGTGGTCACGGACGGTGCGGGCCATCCCGTGATGGGGGACGGAGGCCCCATCGCGCTACCGCCCTTCGAGAAGCTCGATGTCGGCAGCGACGGGACGGTGAGCCTGCGCATGGTGGGGCAGGACGCGACCTCGCTCGCGGCGGTCGAGCGCATCAAGCTGGTCAAGGTCGACCCTTCCCGACTCGAGAAGGGCGAGGACGGACTCTTCCACCTGCGCGGGGGCGGAGAGGAGGGCGCCGACGCGAGCGTGCGTCTCGTGCCGGGCTCCCTCGAGGCGAGCAACGTCAACGCGGTGGACGCGCTGGTGCAGATGATCTCGCTGGCGCGGCAGTTCGAGCTGCAAGTGAAGATGATGGAGACCGCGAAGAGCAACGACGCGGCCGCGAACCAGGCGATGCGGATCGCCTGAGCAAGGAAGAGGAGACGCCCATGCATCCCGCACTCTGGATCGCCAAGACCGGCCTCGACGCGCAGCAGACGCAGATGGCCGTCGTCACCAACAACCTGGCGAACGTCAACACCACGGGGTTCAAGCGCGGGCGGGCCGTCTTCGCCGACCTGCTCTACCAGACCGTGCGCCAGCCGGGGGCCCAGTCCTCCCAGGACTCGCAGCTGCCCTCGGGCCTGATGCTCGGAACCGGTGTGCGCTCGGTGGCGACCGAGAAGCTCTTCACCCAGGGCAACATCGTGCAGACGGGCAACCAGCTCGACCTCGCCGTCAACGGCCGCGGCTTCTTTCAGATCCTGCTTCCGGACGGGACGCGCGCCTACAGCCGCGACGGTTCGTTCCAGCTGAGCGCGAACGGGGAGCTCGTCAACTCCAACGGCTATGCGCTGGACCCGGGCATCACCATTCCCGAGCAGACCCAGAGCGTCACCATCGGGGCCGACGGCACGGTGAGCGTGCTGGTCGCCGGCGAGTCGTCGCCGACGGAGGTGGGGCAGCTGCAGCTTGCCGACTTCATCAACCCGGCGGGCCTGCAGCCGATGGGCGAGAACCTCTTCCTCGAGACGGCGGCGAGCGGCGACCCCCAGGCGGCAACCCCGGGGGAGGACGGCGTGGGCACGCTGGTGCAGGGCTCGCTCGAGAGCTCGAACGTCAACGTGGTCGAAGAGCTGGTGAACATGATCGAGACCCAGCGGGCCTACGAGATGAACTCCAAGGCCATCGCCACGACGGACGAGATGCTGGCGTTCGTGACCAACAACCTGTGAGGCGGGCCGCCAGGATGAGCGAGCGAGGCCAGAGGGCGCCAGCGGGACTCGGCAGGGGGATTCTCCTCGCCGGACTGCTCGCGTCGGCGCTGGTGGGCTGTCAGTCCGTGCCCACGCGGGACCCGGAATTCGCCGCCGTGCGGCCGCTCGCGCCCGCCCCCCAGCCCGACCGGAACGGGGCGATCTACACGGGCGGCTACGGCGTCGCGGTGGCGGAGGTGGATTTCTTCTCCGACATCCGGCCCCGGAGGGTCGGCGACAGCCTGACCGTGGTGCTGAGGGAGAAGACGAACGCGAGCAAGAAGAACGCCGCCAAAGTCGAGAAGGAGACCGACATGACGGCCGTGAACCCGACGCTGTTCGGGCGCCTGCCGAACGTCACCATCGGCGGCAAGAAGTACACGCTCGAGCAGTCCCTGCAGTCCGACCAGGAGTTCGACGGTGAGGGCGAGGCGAGCCAGAGCAACAGCCTGACGGGCGAGATCACGGTGACCGTCGCGGAGGTACTGCCGAACGGCAACCTGGTGGTGCAGGGCGAGAAGATCCTGACGCTCAACCGGGGTCACGAGCACGTGCGTCTCTCGGGCATCGTGCGCCCGGAGGACGTGGCCACGGACAACACCGTGCCGTCGACGCGCGTCGCCAACGCGACGATCGTCTACTCGGGCGAAGGCGAGGTGGCCGACGCCAGCGCCATGGGCTGGCTCGCCCGCTTCTTCGTCAGCGCCTTCATGCCGTTCTGATCCCCCGGTGGCAAGGACCGGCAAGCCATTGCCGGCTTCCCCCACGCCACCGGGCGGTGCGCCTGCCTGCCGCCGCTGCCGCTGCCGCTGCCGCGACGCTCCCCGCGCCGCCGCGTGATATCTGGCACGGTGCCTGCTTGCCTTCTCCCCAGAACCGAACCTCGGGGTCCCCCATGAACCTGCGCCTGGCCGCTGTCGCCGCCTTTCTCGCCGCCACCCTCCTGCCAGCTGCCGTCCACGCGGAGCGGATCAAGGACCTGGCGAGGGTCTCCGGGGTCCGGGACAACCAGTTGATCGGCTACGGTCTGGTGGTGGGGCTGAACGGCACGGGCGATCAGACCGGCCAGACCCCCTTCACGGTGCAGAGCCTGAAGGCGATGTTGAACCGCTTCGGGGTCCAGATCCCGGCCGAGACACGCCTGCAGCTGAAGAACGTCGCAGCCGTCACGGTCAGCGGCAGCCTGCCGCCCTTCGCCAAGCCCGGCCAGGCCATCGACGTGACCGTGTCCACCATCGGCAACGCCAAGAGCCTGCGCGGGGGCACCCTGCTCATGACGCCGTTGAAGGGGGCGGACGGACAGACCTACGCCATCGCCCAGGGCAACCTGACGGTCGGTGGCTTCGGGGCGTCTTCGGACGACGGGGCGAGCAGCGTGACCGTCAACGTGCCGACGGTCGGGCGGGTACCGAACGGCGCCACCGTGGAACGGGCGTCCCCCGCCCAGCTCCGGGACGAGGGGGAGCTGGTCCTGAACCTCCTGCGCCCGGACTTCACCACGGCCAAGCGCATCCAGGACGCCATCAACCGCTCCCTCGGCGCGGGCACCGCGAGCGCCCTGGACGCGACCTCGGTGCGGGTCTACTCACCGCCCGACGCGTCCCAGCGCGTGGCGCACCTCTCCCACATCGAGAACCTGACCCTCAGCGCGGGGGAGGCGCCCGCGCGGGTCATCGTGAGCTCGCGCACCGGCACCGTGGTCATCAGCCGCCACGTGAGCGTCGGGCACGCGGCGGTGGCGCACGGGAATCTGGCGGTCACCATCACCAACCAGCCCTACGTGAGCCAGCCGGCGCCGTTCTCGGGCGGGCAGACGACCGTGGTGCCGGACTCGACCATCGACGTCCGGCAGGACCGCGCGCGCGCCTTCGTCTTCAACCCCGGGGTCTCGCTGCAGGACATCGTGCGCGCCATCAACCAGGTGGGCGCCGCCCCCAGCGACGTCGTGGCGATCCTCGAGGCGCTGCGCGAGGCCGGCGCCCTGCAGGCCGAGCTGGTCGTCATCTAGCGGGAGACCCGGGCCTTGTCCCTCTCGTCGGCCGCCAAGGCCAGCGCCCTGGACTTCCAGGGCTTCGCTGCCCTGCGCCAGGTCTCGCGCGAGCGGGCCGAGGAGGGGGCGACGCTGGTCGCGCGCCAGTTCGAGGGCATCATCCTGCAGACGATGCTACGGACCATGCGCCAGGGCCTGCCCGGCGACCCGCTGCTCTCCAGCGCGGGGAGCAAGATGTACCGGGACCTGTTCGACCAGCAGCTCGCCCTGCGGCTCTCCGAGTCGAAGAGCGTCGGCATCGCCGACCTGCTGCTGGAGCAGTTGCGGCGCAGCGGCGCGCTCGGCGGGGAGGCTGCCGGGACCTCCGGCGCCCAGGGAACGGGCGCGGCCGAAGGCTTGCCGGCGGGCGTACCCCGGCGCGGTCTCTTCCCGAGCGTGTCGGGCCGCCCCGAGGAGCGTGTATCGGGCGGCGTCGAGGAGCCCGCGGGGCCCGTCCGCTCGCCAGTGCTCCCCGACCCCCCCCAGACCGGGACGCAGGAGGACTTCATCCGCGCCGTGCGTCCCCACGCCGTGCTCGCCGCCCGGGAGATCGGCGTCGACCCCGACGTGCTCGTGGCCCAGGCCGCCCTGGAGAGCGGCTGGGGGCGCTCGACCATGCGTCGTGCGGACGGCTCCAACGCCCACAATCTCTTCGGCATCAAGGCCACTCCGTCCTGGCGGGGCGACGTCGTGACGGTCCCCACGCTGGAGTACGAGGGGGGCGTTGCGGTACGCCGCCAGGCGGCCTTCCGGGCCTACGGGTCCTACGCGGAGAGCTTCCAGGACTACGCCGCGCTGGTGCGGGACAGCCCTCGCTATGCCCGGGCCGTGGAGTTCGCCTCGGACCCGCGTGCCTACATGCGGGAGCTGCAGGCCGCGGGTTACGCCACCGACCCCGCGTACGCGGACAAGGTACTGGGGATCTGGCAGAGCAAGCTGGCCGGCCTCAGGTCGGCGCGCGCTTAGCCGCAACAGTCAGGAAAGGGGGGACGTCATGGCGGGCATGGGCATCCTGAACGTCGCCGTAACCGGGCTGACCGCGGCCAACCGGGCGCTGACCACGGTGGGCCACAACATCTCGAACGTCGATACCGAGGGCTACAGCCGTCAGCGGGTCGACATCGAGGCGCGCACCCCGCAGCTGGCCGGCGGCAGCTACGTCGGCAGCGGAGTCCGTGTGGCCAACACCCGCCGGGTCTTCGACGCCTTCGCGACCGCGCAGGTCCGCACCAGCAGCTCGAGTGCCGGCTATGCCGACACCTACTACGACCTGGCCCAGGGCCTCGACAACCTGCTGGCGAGCTCGGAGACCGGCCTCACCACCCCGTTGCAGAATTTCTTCAACGCGGCCGAGGACGTCGCGAGCGACCCCTCGTCCTCCTCCGCGCGCGAGGTCATGCTCGCCCAGGGGCAGACGCTCGCCAACCGCTTCCAAACCCTGGACCAGGCGCTCGGCGACCTGGACCGGAGGGTGGGCGAGGGCATCGCGGGCACGATCGAGGAGATCAACACCAGCGTCGCGGCCATCGCGGACCTGAACCAGGACATCCTGGTCGCGCGCGGGCGCAGCGGGGGCGCCGAGCCGAACGACCTCCTCGACCAGCGCGACGAGCTCCTGCGCCAGCTCGCCGGAAAGATCGGGATCACCGTCATCGAGCAGGACGACGGCAGCGTCAACGTGGCGACGGGGAGCGGCCAGTCCCTGGTCACGGGGAGCCGCACCGCGACGCTCGTGGTCCTGCCCGGGGAGGACGAACCGGGCCGGGTCGAGGTGGGATATCGCTCCGGCGACCACACCGCGAACGTCACCGGCCTGGTGGGAGGCGGCGAGCTGGGGGCCTTCCTGACCTTCCGGCAGGAGGTGCTCGACGAGGCCCGCGACGAGCTCGGCGGCCTCGCCAAGGGCGTCGCCGAGACCTTCAACGCCCAGCACCGCCAGGGCTACGGGCTCGACGGGGTCGGGGAGCGCGACTTCTTCGTCCCGCTGGACGCGAGCGTGCCGGCGCGCAGAGCCGCGGGGGAGTTCGGGGTGGCCATCGGGGACGGCGCGCAGATCGCCGCCGCGGGCAGCCCCGGTGCCTCCGGCGACAACGAGAACGCGCTCGCCCTGAGCGCCCTGCGGTCCGCGAGGACGCTGAACGGCGGTACGGCCACCTACGGGGACGCCTACGGCGCGCTCGTGGCCGAGGTGGGCACCCGCACCAGCCAGGCGGAGGTCAACCAGGCCGCCCAGGCGGCCCTGCTGGACCAGGCGACCGCCGCGCGCGCCGCCATCTCCGGGGTCAGCCTGGACGAAGAGGCGGCCGCCCTGATGCGCTACCAGCAGACCTACCAGGCGTGCGCCCAGGTCATCGCCGCCGCGAGCCTGCTCTTCGAGACCCTGATCGAGGCCGTTCGGAGCTAGCCATGCGGATCTCCACTTCCGAATTCCAGCGCCAGGCCGTGCAGGCGATGCAGGACAACCAGGCGCGCCTGGCCAAGACCAAGCTCCAGGTCGCCACCGGCCGCCGCATCCTGACCCCCTCGGACGACCCTGCGGGCGCGCGGCGCATCCTCGATCTGCAACAGACCATCCAGCAGCAGCGCCAGTACCAGCGCAACGGGGACGCGGCGCTGGACCGCCTGAGCCTGGAGGAATCCGCGCTCGAGGGCGTGACCACCGCCCTGCAGCGGGTGAAGGAGCTCGCGGTCAAGGCGGGCGGGGGGGGGCTCGCTGCGGCCGACCGGGCGGCGATTGCCACCGAGGTCTCGGAGGTCCTGGCCGAGGTGCTCGCCCTCGCGAACACGCGGGACGCGGGCGGCGACTACCTGTTCGCCGGCTACCGCGTCGACACCGCACCGTTCGAGAGCTCGAACGCAGGGGGGACCACGGCGTTCAGCTATGGGGGCGACGATTCCGGCCGGCGCATCCAGGTGGGCCCCAGCCTGCGCGTGCTGAGCGCCGACTCGGGACAGTCCGTTTTCGTCGACGTCCCGACGCAGGCGGGCGGGACCCGGGACCTGCTCTCCACCGTCCAGACGCTCGTGGACGCGCTCCAGGGCGCGGCCTCGGGGACCCTGGACGAGGCGGGCTACCGCAGCCAGCTCGCGGCCAGCCAGGACGACTTGGACCTCGCCCTGGAGCACGTCCTGACCGTACGCGCGAGCGTCGGCGCCCGCCTGAGCCAGGTCGAGGACCAGCAGGCGATGGCGGCGGAATTCGAGCTCTACGCGAAGGACAGCCTCTCCGCGCTCGAGGACCTGGACTACGCCGAGGCGACCGGCCGCCTTCAGCTGCAGCTCACCATCCTGCAGGCCTCCCAGCAGGCCTTCGCGAGCGTGCAGGGACTGTCGCTGTTCCACTACCTGTAGCCATTGGCGCTCGGGCGCCCCGCAAGATGCAATCGGGGCGCCACTTTTCTCACGCTCTCGGCATAAAGTCCCCCCCGGGGCCGGCCGCTAAGGGTCCCGGAGGCGGTGAATACGCACCTGCTGTGTATATCCGCCAGGTACCCACCTGAGCCCCGAGCGCCGCCGCACGGTGCGGGCCGAGGGCGAAAGGAGAAAGGCAATGGCTCAGACGATCAACACCAACATCATGTCCCTCAACGCCCAGCGCAACCTCGGCAAGTCCCAGAGCGCGCTGGCGACCTCCATGGAGCGCCTGTCCTCGGGCCTGCGCATCAACAGCGCGAAGGACGACGCCGCGGGTCTCGCGATCTCCGAGCGGTTCACCGCGCAGATCCGGGGACTCAACGTTGCGGTCCGCAACGCCAACGACGGCGTGTCGCTCGCCCAGACGGCCGAGGGCGCCCTGGGGTCGGTCACGGAGAACCTGCAGCGGATCCGGGAGCTCGCCGTCCAGTCGGCGAACGCGACCAACAGCGCGAGTGACCGGGATGCGCTCCAGGCCGAGGTCGACCAGTTGATCGCCGAGATCGACCGCGTCGCAACGCAGACCAAGTTCAACGGCGTCGCCCTCCTGGACGGCTCCTTCTCAGCTCAGGACTTCCAGGTCGGCGCCAATTCCGGAGACACCATCACTCTCGACGCAATTACCGACGCCACAACTGCGACTCTGGGTGTGGACGCGGTCGATATCGGTGATGGGGGTGACCCTGCCGCGGCACTCGGGCTGGTCGACACCGCTCTGGATACGATCAACAGCGCGCGCGCCACGCTGGGTGCGGTGCAGAACCGTTTCGAGTCGACGATTGCCAACCTGCAGACCGCGGCCGAGAACATGTCGGCAGCGCGCTCGCGCATCCAGGACGCCGACTTCGCGGCCGAGACCGCCGAGCTCACCCGCACGCAGATCCTGCAGCAGGCGGGTATGGCGATGGTGGCGCAGGCCAACGCGGCTCCCCAGAACGTGCTGACGCTGCTCCAGTAGTCGCATGACGGTGGTACGCCCGGGGCCCTCGCCCCGGGCGGGTTGTTTATGGGTGCGCGGGAGGTGAAACGTCATGGCGAATGACGTGCGACTGCAACCCGTTCTGCCACCGGTCCGTCCGTCGAGTTCCGTCGCAGCGAGCCAGGGAGAGGCTCGGACGTTTCACTCCATCGGGCGCCCACCGCCCGAGGGTGCTCAGCCCACGCAGGGGGCGGCGGTTGGACGGCAGGAACTGTCGGAGCTGGCGGAGGAGTTGAGTGAGCTGGCGCAGGTCGTCCGGCGGGAGCTCGACTTCAGCGTGGACGAGGACAGCGGACGTACGGTGATCCGGGTCGTGGACTCTGAGACGGGCAAGCTGGTTCGCCAGATCCCCCCGGAGGAGGTGTTGACCCTGGTCGCGCGGTTCAGGGAGTGCCAGGCCGGTCTGGTGGAAGAGCAGGCGTAAGGGAAGCAGCCGGCGTAAGGGTTCGTTGGCTGTATCCGTGACGTACCCGGGGGCGGCAGGGCACAGGGCCGGCCGCCCCCGGTTCTTCAGGGGGCACGCGCGGCGCAGGCTATGAGCACCATCACCGCCTTGGGCGTCGGTTCCGGTCTCGACATCGCCGACATCGTCAGGCAACTCGTGGCGGCCGAGCGCTCGCCGGTGCAGACGCGTCTCGACTCCCAGGAGAAGACCCTCGAGGCCAAGCTTTCGGCCTTCGGGACGCTGAAGTCCGCGCTTGCGCAATTCCAGACGGGCCTCGGAGAGCTGAGCGAGGTCGGCGCCTTCCTCGCCCGCACGGCGAGCTCGGGGAGCGAGGAGGTGTTCACCGCCTCTGCGGGTACCTCGGCGGCGCCCGGGACCTTCGATCTGGTCGTCCAGCAGCTCGCCCAGAGCCACAGCCTGGTCTCGGAGGGTTACGAGAGTGCCAGTGCGGGCGTCGGGACCGGCACGCTCACGATCTCGGTGGGTGGGAATTCCTTCTCGGTTGCGGTGGATGCCGCCCACGGCACGCTCGCCGGGGTCCGCGACGCCATCAACGGGGCGAGCGACAACTCCGGCGTCGTGGCCAGCGTCATCCGCGTGGACGGAGCCTCGGGCGGCACGGTGGCCAAGCTGGTCCTGACCTCGACGGTGACGGGCACGGAGGGCTCCCTCACGGTCGCCGTCGACGATGCGGACGGCGTGGACGGGGACACCTCCGGACTTTCGGCGCTCGCCTACCTGCCGAGCGACACGTCTCCGGCCATCACGAATCTGACCGAGCTGCGCGCGGCCCAGGACGCGAAGCTGACGCTCGACGGGCAGGCGGTGACGAGTTCGAGCAACACGGTCGACGACGCGATCGAAGGCGTGACCCTGACGTTGCAGGGGGTCTCCGGGAAGGACGCGAGCGGGGCCTGGAAGTCGTCGAGGCTCGCCATTGCCATCGACCCCTCCGCGGCCGCGGAGCGGGTCCAGGGCTTCGTGACCGCCTACAACGCCGTGCTCGACGCCATCCGGTCGGTGGCGAGCTACGACGCCTCCAGCCGGGAGGCGACGGCGCTCTTCGGCGACTCGGCCGTACGCGGCCTGCAGTCCCGGCTGCGCGCGGAGTTGAGCCGCGTCGTCTCGGACCTGCCGGCGGGGGCGGCGAGCCTCGCGGAGATCGGTGTCCGGACGGGGCGGGACGGCAAGCTGGAGCTGGATCAGGACCGGCTCCACGGCGCCCTCAACTCCAACCTGGATGCGGTCGCCAAGCTCTTCGCGGGCGAGGGAGGCTGCGCGCAGCGCCTGGACGACCTGGTCTCCAGCTACCTCGACGCGGACGGGATCATCGAGTCCCGGACCGAGGGTCTGAACGGGCGGCTGGAGGCCATCGAGGCGCAGCGCGAGGCGCTCGAGCGGCGAATGGAGAGCCTCGAGGCGCGCCTGCTCAAGCAGTACACGGCGATGGACACGCTGGTGGCCCAATTGCAGACGACCTCCAGCTACCTGACCCAGCAGTTGGAGTTGTTGAAAACACAAACGAGCCAGTGAGGCCCCCAGGGGCCTCGCCACCGGGAGACCTGACAGAACATGAACGCGATGCTCCGCAACGCGCTCCGGCAGTACAGTAGTGTGGGTGTCCGGTCGGGCGTGGAGGACGCGAGTCCCCATCGCCTGATCCAGATGCTCCTCGAAGGGGCGCTGGCGCGGATCGCGGCCGCCATCGGTCATCTGGACCGGGGCGACGTGGCGGAGAAGGGCAGGAGCATCGGGCTCGCGATCTCCATCATCGGCGGGCTGCAGTCGAGCCTCGACACCGACCGGGGCGGGGACGTCGCGGGGAACCTGGACCGGTTGTACGAGTACACGGCTCGCCGCCTCCTCGAGGCCAACGCGAGGAACGACCGCGGGGCGCTGGAGGAGGTTCACCACCTGCTGTCGGAGGTCAAGGGGGCCTGGGACTCGATCGGACCGCGTGTCGGAAGCGGGGCGCCCGTCACGTTTCCGTCCCCCGCCCGGGTCTAGACTCTCCCCGGGAGCGTTTCGCAGGGGACGAGGAGCCATGAGCAACCTTCGAGACCTGGAGGCCGCCCTGGGGCTGACCACCGCCATGCTGGAGGCGGCCCGAGCCGGAGACTGGAACCACCTCGTGGAGCTCGAGGCCGAGCGGGGGGCGCACATCGCGGCGGCCTTCGAGGGCCCGGTCACGGGCCTGGACGCTCCGCTCTTCGCCGAGGTGGCCCACCGTATCCTGGCCCTGGACCGGCAGGTCGTCGCCCTGGGCGAACAGGGCCGCGTGAGCCTTGCCGAGGCGCTCAACCAGATCCGCGTCGGCCGCCGGGCTCAGGTCGCCTACGCGGCGGGGGGGCGCTGACCCGGCATGGCCGACGGCCCCGCGGCGGGCGCCGAGCTCTGCTGGGAGGACTGGCTCCCCCTCGGTTGGCGGCTCGCCCCGAATGTCTCGGGGGCCGAGCTCTCCCACCTCTACGACGCGGCGCTGACGCGCCTGAACGCCGTGCTGACCGTCGGTGAGGCCCTCGCCGCGGCGGAGTCCTCGGATGATGCCCCGCCTCGCGCCCAGGACATCCTGCGCCTGGAGGCACGCCTGAATCTCCTGCTGGCGATGGTCGGCGAGCTGCTGGCGGCCCAGCGCCCGCGCCCCCCGGCCCGGGCCGTGCGCCTGGGCGGAGGCTGGGTCGAGTGGCGCGATCCCCACCCCCCCGCGGCCGGAGACCCCGTCGCGATCGAGCTGTACCTGAACCCGTCGATACCGGACCCCGTGACGCTGCCGGCGCGGGTGGAGGCCGTGGGGGACCCCGGCCAGGGCGCGGCGGTCGTCCGGGCCACGTTCCTCGAGATCCCTCCCAACGTCCTCAACGCCATCGAAAAGTTGATCTTCCGTTGGCACCGGCGTCGCGTTGCCGAACAACGCCGGGTATCGCCGCCAAAATTTTGACATTTCCCCTCCGGGCAGCTTTACTGTTGCAGAAATAAACATCGTGGGGACGAGCGGTTAGCTCGCTTGCCTCACGTTCTGCTCAAGCTGCCGGGGGCCGGTCATGAAGCGCGTGCTCGTGGTGGACGCGGACGGGGAGCGCCGTCGCTACCTGCAGGACGTCCTGGAATTCCTCGAGTACGAGGCGCTGCCGGTCGCTTCGGTCGCCGAGGGCGCCGAGCATCTGAGCGGCGAAGGCCGCGCCGACATCGTCCTGTTGGGGCCGGCGCCGAGCGAGCGCGAGCTCGCGGAGAGCTTCCGCGCGGTCAAGTCCGCGGACAGCTTCATCCCGGTGGTGCTGGTCGTGTCGCCCGAGTCCCGGGGCGAATCGAGCCGGGAGCTGGCCGAGGGGGTCCTCGCGCGGGTGACCCTGCCGCTCCGCCACCAGGCCCTCCAGCACGCCCTGCAGCAGGTGGACGTGTATCTCGAGAACCGCTACGCCAGCGGCAACACCCGCTCCCTGGAGCTCTTCCGCAGCCTGGTGGGTACCAGCGCGGCGGTGCGGCGGGTGCGGCGGATGATCGAGCAGGTGGCGGACACCG
>ERZ1645187.981-NODE-981-length-27084-cov-94.135595_pt1 | contig 27084 bp, 30 predicted proteins | sample MGYA00575352_ERZ1645187 | MGnify/ENA primary metagenome ERZ1645187 (study PRJEB40837, sample SAMN11349314) | freshwater sediment metagenome | isolation source: river sediment | host: Sediment | place: India: Wazaribad , New Delhi | collected 2017-02-21 ...
CTCGACGATCTGGCGGAAGCCGTGGCCCTCGATCTCGCGCTTGCCGAACTTGGAGAGGACGAGGAGATCGGGCAGCGGCGTCGCTTCGAGGGCGCGGGCGGCGAGTGCAGCCGCCTCCTCGAGGGCGCCGTGATCGAGGCGGCAGCCGCGGGCGTCCTTGCCGCGATCCTGGGAGATCGGGATCTCGGTGCCGGTCGCGAGGTCGACGAGGCTCATGTCGCAGCGGCGGCGATCGGGACGGCGTTCGTCCTTCTGGATCATGCCGGCGACGGTGAGACCGCGGGCGCGGGCGGCCTCGGCGAGGCGGCCGATCACCGCGCCTTCGCCGGTCGGATAGAGGAAGGCGGTCAGCATCGCCGGTTCGGCCATCGGTCAGGCCCCCTTCGGGCGGAAGGCGATCATGCGTTCGGGGCGGGTCTCCAGGCGGTAGCCGCCGGCCAGATCGATGCAATAGGGCACCGCCGGCATCACCGCGTCGAGGCAGTCACGAATCGAAGCGGGCTTGCCCGGCAGGTTGACGATCAGCGAGCACCCGCGAAGGCCGGCCTCCTGGCGGGAGAGGATGGCGGTCGGGACGATGGTCAGGCTCTTGGCGCGCATCGCCTCGCCGAAGCCGGGCATCATGCGGTCGCAAACGGCGAAGAGCGCCTCGGGGGTGACGTCGCGCGGCGCCGGGCCGGTGCCGCCGGTGGTCACCACCAGATGGCAGCTCTCGACGTCGCAGAGCTCCTTCAGCGCGGCCTCGATCAGCGGCTGCTCGTCCTCGACGATGCGGCGAACGATGCGGAACGGGGTGGCGAGCACCTCGGTCAGGTAGGTCTCGATCGCCGGGCCGGAGAGGTCCTGGTAAATGCCGCGCGAGGCGCGGTCGGAGACGGTGACGACGCCGATCGGAACCGCGGTCTTGTCGGAAGCCTCTGACGACATTCTCTCTTTCCCGTTCTTGCGGAGCCTTCGGCCACACCCCGATGCGGCGCGGGCGGGGATCATGCCCGCAATTCACGTCGACGGGAACTCCCGGTGCTCTTGTCTTCGATCAAAGTCGGAGGCGGACGCAGGAGCGAAAAGGGGCGACGATCACGCAGTGCCGCCGCGAGCGGCCGCAGGGAGACGAGACCATGGCCACCACGGCCGAACAGATGCGCGCCCATCGCGGGCCGGCGATCCTCACCGGTGGGTTCCGACCGTTCTTCCTCTTCGGCGCGATCTGGGCGGCGATCGCGGTGGCGCTGTGGCTGCCGATCTTCGAGGGCCACTTCACCCTGCCGACCGCGTTGTCGCCGATCGATTGGCACGTCCACGAACTGCTCTACGGCTATCTCGCCGCGGCGGTCGCCGGGTTCCTGCTCACTGCCATTCCCAACTGGACCGGGCGGTTGCCGGTGGTCGGGCGGCGGCTCGGGTGGCTGGTGGCGCTGTGGGGGCTCGGGCGGGTCGCGATGCTGATCTCGGGCCTCGTCGGCGCGTGGGTCGGGGCGGTGCTCGACGCGGCCTTCCTGCTGAGCCTGACGGCGGTCACGGCGCGGGAGGTGTGGACGGGCGAGAACTGGCGCAACCTGCGGGTCGTCGGCTTGGTGGCGCTGATGGCGATCGGCAACGTCGTCTTCCACGTCGAGGCGATCCTGGTCGGCACGGCGGCCTACGGGACGCGCATCGGCATCGCCGCGGCGGTGGTGCTGATCGCGCTGATCGGCGGGCGGATCGTGCCGAGCTTCACCATGAACTGGCTGAGGCCGCGCGGCCCCGGCGCCATGCCGGTGCCCTTCGCCCGGTTCGACGCGGTGGTGATCGGGGTGTCGAGCGCGGCGCTGGCGCTGTGGGTGGTGCGGCCGAGTGGGCCGATCACCGGGGCGGTGCTGGTGGTCGCCGGGCTCTTCCAGGCGGCGCGGCTCCAGCGCTGGGTCGGCTGGCGGACAGCGGGCGAGAAGCTCGTGCTCGTCCTCCATGTCGCCTATCTCTTCGTGCCGCTCGGTTTCCTGCTGCTCGGAGGGGTGGAGCTAGGGGCGCTGCCGATCCTGCCGTCGGCGGCGCTGCATGCCTGGACGGTCGGGGCGATCGGACTGATGACGCTCGCGGTGATGACCCGCGCCAGCCTCGGTCACACCGGGCGGCCGCTCCATGCGACGCGGGCGATCCAGGCGATCTATGCCGGCGGCGTCGTCGCGGTGGCGGCGCGGATCGCGATGGGGCTGGGGACGGCGGAGTTCGTCTTCCTGCATCTGGCGGTGGTCGGCTGGCTCGTCGCCTTCGCCGGCTTCGCGATCGTCTATTTCCCCATCCTCGCCCGGCCGCGAGCCTGAACCCGCGTTCGAACGATCGGAGACGAGAAGAGGGCGGAGGCGATCGCTCGCCCCCGCCGCTCGCCGTTCGAGGCCTCGCCCGCGTCGGGTCAGTGGCCGGAATGGCCCGCCGGCGCCTTGCCCATGCCTTCGACCTTGTATTCGATCTCGACGGTGCCGGCCTTCTCGAAGGTCAGAGTGCCCTTGAAGTCGGAATCCTTGGCGATCGGCCGCTTCAGGCCGATGAGCATGATGTGGTAGCCGCCCGGCTTGAACTCGACCTTACCGCCGGCGGGGATCTCGATCCCCTTGTCCAGGGCTCGCATGCGCATGACCCCGTCGACGACCGCCATCTCGTGGATCTCGACCTTGGCGGAAACGTCGGAGGTGCCGCCGAGCAGGCGGTCGGTGGTCTTGCCCTTGTTGGTGATGGTCATGTAGCCGGCGCCGACGGGGGCGGCGGCCGGGGTGGCGCGGCTCCAGGGATGGTCGATCTCGATCTCGCCGGCCTTGTACTCATGGGCGAGGGCGGTGGCGGCGGAGAGGGCGAGGGCGCCGGCGAAGGCGAGGGTGCGGATGGTGGTCATGGCTCTGTTTCTCCTCGGCCGACGGCAGGACTGCTGGTCGGCGCGACGTCTCGCCGACCGTTCGGGGGGCGACGAGGGGGTGAGGGCTGGTGCGAATGCGTCAGGCTCGCCCGCCGGGCAAGGAAACCGGCGATCGGCAGAATCTCGGGGTCAGCCCATCCGCGGCGGGCCGCGCGACAGAGGCGCGGGCAGGAGCGATCCGCGCAGCGCCGGTTCGCCGTGTCCCGAGGGGACGGGCGGACGGGCGCGAGGCCGGTCGAGAGCGAGTTCGGCGACGGCGCCGAGGCCGGGGGCGGAACTCAGCCGACAGGCGTCGCAGGGCGCCGTGGCGTCGTCGGAGCCGTGGCCGCGGCCGTCGAGGTCGTCGAAATGGCAGAGCGCGGGCAGCGTGCCGTCGGGCAGGACCCAGGCGGCGAAATCGACCGGATAGCCGCGGGCCTCGAGTCGGAGCGGGCGGTGGGCGAAGCCGACGATCACCGTCGTCAGCGCCAGGAGCGCCGCCGCCAGAAACCGCATCGATCGTCCACGAACCGTTTCGACCATGGGGCGAGGATGGTCCGGTGCGTTCCGAAATGTCAACGAAATCGGTCAAGCCCCCGGGAGGTGGGCCACAGGTTCCGCTTGCGCGGCCGGGCGGGGCGTGCTTACCGTGCCGACATCGACGGTTCCTCGGCCGCGTCGTGGTCGAGGTGAAAAGGGAACACGGGAAGCGGCGTCGCCGAGGGCTCGACAGGAGCGCGGCGGCATCGGAGCCGTGGCTGCCCCCGCAACTGTGAGCGGAGAGGTATCGGTTCGGATCGCCGGCGTTTCGCATGGAGCGCGCAGGACGATCGGCCACTGGTCGCATCCCTCCCCACCCGAGGGATGCCGCGTAGACCGGGAAGGCTCGACCGAGACCCTGAGACCCGCGAGCCAGGAGACCTGCCGTCGACCCCGGCGCCGTGCGCGCTCCCCGGGCGGGGTGTCCCGGAGGGCGAGCCCCAGGCCGATGGTCACGGCGCGTCGAACACGAGGTGGACTACCCATGCACATCATGGAAGGGTTCCTTCCGGCGGAGCACGCGATCGGCTGGACGATTGCGGCCGCACCCTTCGTCGTCGTCGGCGCCGTGGCGCTCAGGCGGACGCTCGGCGACAAGCCGGAGGCGCGGCTGACGCTCGCCGCCGCCGGTGCCTTCACCTTCATCCTGTCGGCGCTGAAGCTGCCGAGCGTCACCGGCTCGTGCTCGCATCCGACCGGCACCGGTCTCGGCGCGATGACCTTCGGCCCGGCGGTGATGGCGCCGATCGGGCTGATCGTGCTCCTGTTCCAGGGGCTGCTGCTGGCCCATGGCGGCATGACCACGCTCGGCGCCAACGTGTTCTCGATGGCGATCGCCGGGCCCTGGGCGGGCTGGGCGGCGTGGCGGCTGGCGTCGCGGTTGGGCGTCTCGACGGCGGTGGCGGTGTTCCTCGGGGCGGCGATCGCCGACCTCTCGACCTATGTCGTCACCTCGCTCCAGCTGGCGCTGGCCTTCCCCGATCCGGTCTCCGGGCTCGCCGGCTCGTTCCTCAAGTTCGCCGGCATCTTCGCGGTGACGCAGCTGCCGCTCGCCGTCGCCGAGGGCCTCCTCACCGTGGTGGTGATGGCGGCGCTGGTCGGGCGCGGACAGACGGCCGGCGCGGCGGCCGCTTCGCCGGTGACGACGATGGGAGGGCGCTGAGATGGATCTCGCTCTGAGCCGTGGACGTTCCGTCCTGCTCCTCGCTCTCGCCGCGGCGATCGTCGCCGCACCGATGGTGCTCCCCGGGATCGAGGGGGCCTTCTCCGGCACCGATGACGTCGCCTCGCAGGCGATCGAGGCGGCGCGGCCGGGCTACGAACGGTGGACCGAGCCGTTCTGGTCGCCGCCGTCGAAGGAGATCGAGAGCACGCTCTTCGCCCTGCAGGCGGCCTTCGGCGCCGGCATCCTCGGCTATGTCCTCGGCCGCAGGCATGGGAGCCGCCGGCGTGACGTCGACGATCGATAGGATCGCCCATTCGAACCGGTGGCGGTCGCGCTCGCTCGTCGAGAAGAGCGCGCTCGCCTTCGGGCTCCTCGCCGTGTCGCTCGCCTTCCCGCCATGGCCGACCGCCGCGGTGGTGCTGGTCGTCGCCGTCGCGGCGACGGTCGGGGCGGCGGGCGTGCCGGTCCGGGCCTGGGCACTCGCCATGGCGGCGCCGATGGGATTCGTCGTCACCGGGGCGGCGACGCTGCTCGTCACGGTCGGGGCCGACGGCCTCGGCATCGCGCCGAACGGGCTCGGCGAGGCGGTGGCATTGACCCTGCGCGCCGGCGCGGCGACGGCGGCGATGCTGACGCTGGCGCTGACCACGCCGGCGACCGATCTGGTGGCGGGTCTGGCGCGTCTCCGGGTCCCGGCGGAACTGATCGAACTGGCGCTGCTGATCTACCGCTTCCTCTTTCTCCTCGGCGACACGCTCGCCACCATGCAGGCGGCGCAGGAGGCGCGGCTGGGGCATGTCGGCTGGCGGCGGCGCATCCGCTCCTCCGGGCTCCTCGCCGCCAATCTCTTGCCCCGCGCGCTCGACCGGGCGCACCGGATGGAGGCGGGGCTGGCGGCACGCGGCTGGAGCGGCGGTCCGCTCCGGGTGTTGACGCCGCGCCGGCCCGTGTCGGCGGCGGGGCTGGCGAGTGTGGTGGCGATGTTGGCGGCGCTGACGGCGCTCGGGGTGGCGACGCGATGAGCCTGATCCGGGCCGAGGGGCTCTCGCACAGCTATCCCGGCGGGGTGCCGGCGCTCGACAGGCTCGACCTCGCCATCGAGCGCGGCCGGCGGCTCGCCATCCTGGGGTCGAACGGGGCGGGCAAGACGACGCTGCTGCTCCATCTCAACGGCACGCTGAAACCGACCGGCGGACGCATTCTGATCGACGAGGCGGCGGTGCGCTACGACCGCGCCGGGCTCGCGGCGTGGCGGCGGCGGGTGGGGCTGGTGCTCCAGGACGCCGACGATCAGCTGTTCGCGCCGTCGGTCGCCGAGGACGTCTCCTTCGGGCCGATGAACCTCGATCTTCCCGATGCGGAGGTCGGGACGCGGGTCGCGGAGGCGCTGGCGGCGCTCGACATCGCCGATCTCGCCGAGCGGCCGACCCACATGCTGTCCTTCGGGCAGAAGAAGCGGGTGGCGATCGCCGGGGCGGTGGCGATGCGACCGGAAGTGCTGCTGCTCGACGAGCCGACGGCGGGGCTCGACGGGCGCTCGGCCAAGCGTCTGCTGGCGACGCTGGCGGACCTCGAGCGCGGCGGCACGACGCTGGTCTTCACCACCCACGACGTCGACATGGCCTTCCGCTTCGCCGACGACGCGGCGTTGTTCGACCGCGGCCGGGTGATCGGATGCGGCGAGGCGAAGGCGATCCTCGCGGATGCGGGCCTGATGGACCGGGCGGGGCTGGACGCGGCGGGCGGGTGAGGCCTCATTCCATCCAGTATTCCCGCGCGCCTTCGGGCAGGGTGGCGAGCACCGTCTCCAGAGCGGTCGGGTCGACGTGGGCGCGCAGTGTCGCGGCGACGTCCGCGATGGCGGTCGGGGGGGCGAAGTTGTGGTGGGGGCGGACCGACCGGACCTCCGCCGTCAGCGCGTCGCGCGATCCGAAGGGGAGGGGCGCGGCCTCGACGTCCCAATCGACGACGAACATGGCGCGCAGGAGCGGCGGTAGGATCTCGGCGAAGCGCAGGGCCTCGGCGACGGTCAGGCGGCGGCGGAAGACGCGCAGCACCGCGTCGATCATCGTCCAGGTCTGATTGCGGGTGGTGAGATCGGCGCGCCCGCGCGCCTCGGCGAGGAAGCGCTCGAAGTCGTCGGAGGCGTGTTGGTACTCCATCGGCAACGGCATGAGGGCCTCCGAACGATCGCGCCGGGTCACCCCGCCAGCCGTTCCACACCTTCCGGAACGCCCTTGCGGATCATCTCGGCGAGGAGGGCGAGGGCCTTCTCGCGCGGGGTGTTGGCGCGGTGGACGAGGCGGACGCGGCGGAAGTGATGGTCGCCCTCCAGCGGGCGGGCGACGAGGCGGCCGATGAGGCCGAGGTCGTTGCCGACGGCGAGGCGCGGCAAGAGGGTGATGCCGTAGTTGGCGGCGGTCAGATGCAGCAGCGTCTCCAGCGAGGTGGCGCGGATGTCGGCGCCGGCGGTCTCGCCGCGGTTGGGGTGGCCGCAGAACTCCAGCGCCTGATCGCGCAGGCAGTGGCCGTCGGCGAGCAGCAGCAGTGTCTTGGGATCGAGGTCGTCGGCCCGAATCGAGGCCTTGTCGGCGAGCGGGTGGCCGGGCGGCAGGACGACGAAGAACGGCTCGTCGAAGAGGAGATGCGAGGAGAGCCGCGCGTCGGCGGGATCGGAGGCGATGATCGCCGCCTCGAGCCGGCCCTCGGTCAGCGCCTGGAGGAGGTTGGCGGTGAGGTCCTCGTAGAGCATCAGCGGCGCGGCGGGCAGGGCCTCGGCGGCGATCGGCAGGACGAAGGGCATCAGATAGGGGGCGAGCGTCGGGATGACGCCGAGACGCAGCGGGCCGGCGAGCGGGTCGCGGCTGGCGCGGGCCAGCGCGGTGATGTCGTCGGCGGCGGAGACGCAGCGGCGGGCATGCTGGAGGATCTGTTCGCCGACCGGGGTCGGGCGGATCGAACGGCCGACGCGCTCGAAGATGCGCACGCCGAGCTCGTCCTCGAGCTTGAGGATCTGGCCGGAGAGTGTCGGCTGGGAGACGTGGCAGGCGTCGGCGGCGCGGCCGAAGTGTCCGAGATCGGCGACGGCGAGGACGTATTGCAGGTCACGGAGATTCATCGGGCCCCCCATCGATCGGCCTCGCCGATGATCTAAGCGCAGATCATGCATGACATCAATCATCATCGCCCAATTTGGGCGTCGGCTGGGCGCGAGGCGGGCGCGGCGGAGCGGCGCGGCGGCTCGGTCTTGCCAGCGGCGGGCGGGAAGCGTAGGGTCGAGCATCGGACTTTGGCCGGACCCCGGGCATATTCGCCCGGACTTCGTTCCGAGCGCGCTCGTCGGACCTCACCGAATTCGAACACCCGTGCGACCCTCCGAGGGTACCGCATGTTTTCGCACGAGCGACGAAAGGAACTACCCATGCCCGTCGGCACCGTCAAATTCTTCAACGAAACCAAGGGCTACGGCTTCATTCAGCCGGAGGATGGCTCCAAGGACGTGTTCGTCCACATCTCCGCCGTCGAGCGTTCGGGCCTGCGCGGCCTCGCCGAAGGCCAGAAGGTTTCCTTCGAGGTCGAGGTCGATCGTCGCTCCGGCAAGCAGGCTGCCGCCAATCTGAAGACCGTCTGAGGTCCCATTCCGCGAGATCGAGCCGGAAACCCGGGGAAAACCCGGTTTCCGGCTCGACGCATTTCGGCTATATGGCCTGCAACCGATCGGAATACGGGAAACGGATTCGTCGAATGGCCAAGGAAGAACTGATTCAATTCGAGGGTCTGGTGCTGGAGATCCTGCCCGACGCTCGCTTTCGGGTCCGGCTCGAGAACGGGCACGAGATCATCGCCTATACCGCGGGCAAGATGAAGAAGAACCGCATCAAGACGCTCGCGGGCGACCGCGTCACCGTCGAGATGTCGCCGTACGACCTGGAGAAGGGCCGTCTGGTGTTCCGTCATCGCGAGGTGCGTCCGGACGGCGCTCCGCCGCCGCCGCGTCCGGGTGGCGGACAGTTCCGCCGCCGCTGATCCTTCGACGTCCGTATCGGTCGAGCGCCCCCGGCGGAGATCCCGCGCGGGGGCTTCGACGTGAAGAGGTGAGCATCCCATGGGCTTCAAATGCGGCATCGTCGGCCTGCCCAACGTCGGCAAGTCGACGCTCTTCAACGCGCTGACCCGCACCGCCGCGGCTCAGGCCGCCAACTATCCGTTCTGCACCATCGAGCCGAACACCGGTGAGGTGGGCGTGCCGGATCCGCGACTGTCGAAGATCGCGGCGATCGGCAAGTCGGCGCAGATCGTGCCGACCCGCATCACCTTCGTCGACATCGCCGGCCTGGTGCGCGGCGCTTCGAAGGGCGAAGGCCTCGGCAACCAGTTCCTCGCCAACATCCGCGAGGTCGACGCCGTCGTTCACGTACTGCGCTGCTTCGAGGACGGTGACGTCACCCACGTCGAGGGCCGCGTCGATCCGGTGGCGGACGCCGAGACGGTCGAGACAGAGCTGATGCTCTCCGACCTCGACAGCCTGGAGCGCCGCGTCGTCGCCACCCGCAAGAAGGCGGCGGGCGGCGATCGCGATTCCAAGCATGTTCTGCCGATCATGGAGAAGGCGCTGGAGCTCCTGCAGAACGGCAAGCCGGTCCGCATGCTCGAGGTCTCCCACGAGGACAAGCCGCTGCTCGACGGGCTGATGCTGCTCACCTCCAAGCCGGTGCTCTACGTCTGCAACGTCGAGGAGGCCTCGGCCGCCTCCGGCAATGCGCACTCGGCCGCCGTCGAGGCGATGGCGAAGGCGCAGGGTGCGAAGTCGGTGGTGATCTCGGCGGCGATCGAGGCCGAGGTCGCCCAGCTCTCCGACGAGGAGGAGATGGAGTTCCTGGAGGGCATGGGCCTGCACGAGCCCGGTCTCGACCGGCTGATCCGCGCCGGCTACGAGCTCCTCGGCCTCATCACCTACTTCACCGTCGGCCCGAAGGAGGCGCGCGCCTGGACCATCGTCAAGGGCACCAAGGCCCCGGGCGCGGCCGGCGTCATCCACTCCGACTTCGAGCGCGGCTTCATCCGCGCCCAGACGACCGCCTATGACGACTATGTCGCGCTCGGCGGCGAAGCGGCGTGCAAAGAGGCCGGCAAGGCGCGCGACGAAGGCAAGGAATACGTCGTCCAGGACGGCGACATCATGCTCTTCAAGTTCAACGCCTGAACCACGACCCACCGCGTCCGGATCGATCCGGACGCGGTGCGGCGGTGGGATCGATCGAGCGTTGCGCCGGTCGGCCGGCGGTCAGCGTGCGGCGGCGCGCGCCTCGGCACGGAAGAGGATGGTCGCCGCTTCGGCGAGGATGCGGACGGCGAGGAAGGCCGCCACGCCGGCGAGCAGTCCGAGCAACACGAGTGTCAGTCCGAGGATGATCGTGCGGCTCATGATCGCGAGGCCGAGGATCACGCCGACGAGGCCGAAGAGCACCGAGAAGGCGCTTCCCACCAGGAAGAAGGGACGGACGAGGCGAGACCCCAGGGGCGTTTCGAGGCTCAGGAGCGAGGCGATCATGCGGTCGATCTTCCGGGATGCGGCGCGGTCGGGATCCGACGGCCGAGGGCGTCGTGACGAGGCGGCTTCGGGCGGTGCCCAGGAAAGGCCACGGCGCCCACTGTGATGTCAAGTCGCTTGCGGAAGGGCGCCAACGCACGCAAGCCGGTCATGCGCCGGACGCGGCGCTCGAGCCGACGCGCCTGTCAATGGCCCTCGAACTCGACCAGGACGCGGACGGGGACGCCCATCGCCTCCAGCTTGGCGCGGCCGCCGAGCTCGGGCAGATCGACGACGAAACAAGCCGAGACGACCTCGGCGCCGAGGTTGCGCAGGAGCTGGGCGGCGGCGCAAGCAGTGCCGCCGGTGGCGATGAGATCGTCGACCAGGATGACCTTCTCGCCGGCCAGAACCGCGTCGCGGTGGATCTCCATCTCGTCGACGCCGTATTCGAGCGAGTAGGCGATCGACACGGTCTCGTGCGGCAGCTTGCCCTTCTTGCGGATCGGCACGAAGCCGGCGGAGAGCTGATGCGCCACGGCGCCGCCGAGGATGAAACCGCGCGCCTCGATGCCGGCGATCTTCTCGATCTTGAGGCCGGCCCAGGGCTGGACCAACTCGTCGACGGCGCGGCGGAAGGCGCGCGGGTCGCCGAGGAGCGTGGTGATGTCGCGGAACCGGATGCCGGGCCTGGGGTAGTCCGGGATGGTGCGGATCGAGTCGCGGAGGTTCATCACCAGTAGTCCTTCATGATCTCTTCGGCCCAGGCCGGTTCGCGGATGGACCCGCGGGGTTCGAAGCCGCGCATCAGCGGCTTGATGTCGAGGACGGGGGTGCCGTCGATGGCGTCGAGGCCGCGCACCCTGAGGCAGCGCCCCTCCAGGCCGACGATCTCCACCGTGGTGACGCCGATGCGGTTCGGCCGCGGGCTGCCGCGCTGGGCGAAGATGCCGACCTCGGGCCAGGCGGGATTGCCGCGCGGCCGGCGGGCGCCGGTGGCGATCTTCTCCGGATCGATCATGTCGAAATGGAAGACGATCACCGCATGGGAGAAGGCGTCGAGGCCGAGGAAGGCGCTCTCCGGCAGTTGCGGCGCGAGCACGATCTCGGCTTCGACCGCGCCCCAATGGTCGTCGACGTTGTCGACACGGCCGCCGTGGACCCGGGCGACCACCTCCATGGTGATGTCGGTCATGCGCGCGCCTTCAAGACGCGCCCTGCGACGGCATCGAGCTTCGCCAGCAGCGCCGGGTCGCGGGCGTCGCGGGCGGTCATGACGGCGTGCTCCAGCGCCTTGTCGGAGCCGATCGGGCAAGGCGGGTGCTCGGCGGGGAAGTCGGCGGCGAAGCGGGCGACGAGGCGGCGGGCCTTGTCGGCGTTGGCGTGGGCGACCTTGATCACCGACAGGACGTCGACGTGGTCGTGGTCGGGGTGCCAGCAGTCGAAGTCGGTGACCATGGCGACGGTGGCGTAGGGGATCTCGGCCTCGCGGGCGAGCTTGGCCTCGGGCATGTTGGTCATGCCGATGACGTCGAAGCCGGCGGAGCGATACCACAGGCTCTCGGCCTGGGTGGAGAACTGCGGGCCCTCCATGCAGACGTAGGTGCCGCCGCGACGGACCGGGATGTCCTCGGCCTTCGCCGCCGCCTCCAGGCGGTCCATGATGCCGGGGCTGGTCGGGTGGCCGAAGGCGACATGGCCGACGCAGCCGGGGCCGAAGAAGGACGAGGCGCGGCGGGTGGTGCGGTCGACGAACTGGTCGACGAGGACGAAGGTGCCGGGCGGCAGGTCCTCGCGGTAGCTGCCCACCGCCGAGACCGAGACGATGTCGGTGACGCCGGCGCGTTTCATCGCGTCGATGTTGGCGCGGTAGTCGATGTCGGAGGGCGGTAGGCGATGGCCGCGGCCGTGGCGGGGCAGGAAGACCAGCTTCTTGGCCCCGATCTCGCCGATCAGCAACTGGTCGGAGGGCGTGCCCCAGGGGCTCGAGACGGTCTCCCAGTGGGCATTCGTCACCCCCGGCAGATCGTAGAGCCCCGATCCGCCGATCACCCCGATCACCGATGCCGTCATGCCGTCCCCCGTCGCGGTCGCGTTCGGCGCAGTGTCGGCATTTCACGGCGCGATGCAATCCGTGTCGTTCCCACGGGGGATCGATCTTCGCCGGAAAAGCAGAGGGCCCCCGGTCTCCCGGGGGCCCCTCGCGATCATCGGATCGAGGCGATCGCTCAGTGGGCGACCTTCGACCAGAGCTTGCGCTTCGACAGGTAGAGCAGGCCGGTCAGGACGACCAGGAACAGGATCACCTTGAGGCCGGTCGACTTGCGGGCCTCGAGCTTGGGCTCGGCGGTCCACATGAGGAAGGCGGCGACGTCACGGGCGTACTGCTCGACGGTGGTCTTGGTGCCGTCGTCGTAGGTCACCATGCCTTCGGAGAGCGGGTTCGGCATGGCGATGCACGAGCCCGAGATGAAGGACTGGTTGTACTGCAGGGCGCCGTCGCAGGTCACGCCCTGGGGCGCGTCGACGTAGCCGGTCAGCAGGTTGTAGACGTAGTCCGGGCCGGCCTCGGCGTAGAGGGTGAAGGGGTCGCCGAGGAAGGAGACGCCGCCGCGATGCGCGGCGCGGTTCTTGCCGATGAGCGACAGATCCGGCGGCAGGGCGCCGCCGAAGCCGGCGCGCGCCGCTTCGTCGTTGGGGAAGGGCGAGGGCATGCGATCGGCCGGGCGGCCGGGACGCTCGAACATCTCACCCGCGTCGTTCGGGCCGTCCTTCACCTTGATCTCGGCGGCGAGCGCCTTGACCTGATCGATGGTGAAGCCGGGGCCGCCCTCGTCGGAGAGGTTGCGGTAGGCGACGAGGTTCATCGCGTGACAGGAGGCGCAGACCTCCTTGTAGACCTTGAAGCCGCGCTGCAGCTGGGCCTTGTCGAAGCGGCCGAAGGGGCCGGCGAAGGACCAGGACTGCATCTCGACCTTGGGGCCATGGCCGGCCTCGGAGGCCAGCGCCGGGGCGGCGGCGAAGCCGAGCCCCATCGCCAGGACGGCGGCGCCGAGGGCGCGGCCGAGCTTGGAACCGGAAAGGATCATGGTCATTTTTCGTGTCTCCCGATCTCTTCGGTTCAATGGGCCGCGTTCTTGGCGAGGACGGCCGCCGTGATCGACTCCGGAACCGGCTTGGGCTTCTCGACCAGGCCGAGGACCGGCGTGATGACCAGGAAGTGGAGGAAGTACCAAGCGGTCAGGATGCGCGAGGCGATGACGTAACCACCCTCGGCCGGCTGCGAGCCGAGATAGCCGAGGCCGAGACCGCAGATCACCAGGATCCAGAAGAACTGCTTCATCAGCGGGCGGTAGGCGTTGGACTTCACCTTCGAGGTGTCGAGCCAGGGCAGCACGAACAGCACGGCGATGGAGCCGAACATGGCGATGACGCCGCCGAGCTTGTCCGGGATCGAGCGCAGGATCGCGTAGAACGGCAGGAAGTACCATTCGGGGACGATGTGCGCCGGGGTCACCATCGGGTTCGCCGGGATGTAGTTGTCCGGATGGCCCATGTAGTTCGGGGTGTAGAACAGGAACCAGCAGAACACCACCAGGAAGGCCGACATGCCGAAGGCGTCCTTCAGCGTCGCATAGGGCGTGAACGGAACGGTGTCCTGCTCGGACTTGATCTCGACGCCGGTCGGGTTGTTCTGGCCGACCACGTGCAGCGCCCAGACGTGCAGGGCGACGACGCCGACGATCACGAAGGGCAGCAGGTAGTGCAGCGAGAAGAAGCGGTTGAGCGTCGGGTTGTCGACCGAGAACCCGCCCCACAGCCAGATGACGATCGGGTCGCCGATCACCGGAATGGCCGAGAACAGGTTGGTGATGACGGTGGCGCCCCAGAAGGACATCTGGCCCCAGGGCAGCACGTAGCCCATGAAGGCGGTGGCCATCATCAGGAGGAAGATCACCACGCCGAGGATCCACAGGATCTCACGCGGCGCCTTGTAGGAGCCGTAGTAGAGACCGCGCAGGATGTGGATGTAGACGGCGATGAAGAACATCGACGCGCCGTTGGCGTGCATGTAGCGGATCAGCCAGCCCCAGTTCACGTCGCGCATGATGTGCTCGACCGAGGTGAAGGCCATCAGGGTGTTCGGGGTGTAGTGCATCACCAGCACGATGCCGGTGAGGAGCTGCACCATCAGCATCATCGAGAGGATGCCGCCGAAGGTCCACCAGTAGTTGAGATTGCGGGGCGTCGGATAGGCGACGAAGCTGTCGTAGCTCAGCCGGATGATCGGCAGGCGCTCGTCGATCCAGCGCGTGAAGCCGTTCGACGGCGTGTAGGTCGAATGACCGCTCATGTGCTTGTTCTCCTGGGCGCTGGCGTCAGCCGATCTTCACGACCTTGTCCGAGACGAACTCGTAGGGCGGGACGGGCAGGTTGAGGGGCGCCGGACCGGCGTGGATGCGTCCGGAGGCGTCGTAGTGGGAGCCGTGGCAGGGGCAGAACCAGCCCTTGTGATCACCGGCGTTGCCGAGCGGCACGCAGCCCAGATGGGTGCAGACGCCGACGACGACCAGGATGCTCTCGTGCCCCTTCTTGACGCGGTCGGCGTCGGACTGCGGGTCCTTGAGGGCCTTGACGTCCATCGCGGCGAGCTTGTCCATCTCCTCCTTGGTGCGATTGCGCACGAAGACGGGCTTGCCGCGCCACTTCACGGTGATGGTCTGGCCGGGGGTGACGGCCGAGATGTCGACTTCGGTGGAGGCCATCGCCAGCGCCGAAGCGTCGGGGTTCATCTGGTCGACGAAGGGCCACACCGCCGCGGCAGCGCCCACGGCAGCGACGGCACCGGTCGCGATGTAGAGGAAGTCGCGGCGCGACGGTTCTGCGGTGTCCATGGTAGCCAAGGTCGGATCCTCTCGAAGCTCGGCGGATCGATCGCCCCACCTGCCCACGTCCGTGGTTCCATCGCTCGTTTCGAGCTTCCGGAAATCGGTGCGCGCGCAGAAGGGAATTGCGCGGAAAATGGGAACCGGGGGTTACGATACCCCCAGCTTCCGATCGGCCGTCGTTTTGACACCTGGTCGCCGCATTGTCCAGCGACGGGATGTCAGCCGGCCCCCCGACCTTTGAAGAGTTCGAGCCGAATTTCTGCCAATGTGGCAGACTTGTCGCGCGGTGCGACGAATCCGCGCTGCCCGTCCCGGCGTGGGGCGGACGGCCGCGAATCGACGGATCGGGGGCGTTCACCGCGACCGATTCTTCCGTCTCGGGCGCCGGCCTGATAGACCGCCCGCCATGACCGATCTGCGCCTCGCCCTCTTCCAGCCCGACATCCCCCAGAACGCCGGGACGCTGCTGCGCACCGCCGCCTGTCTGGGGCTCGGGGTCGACCTGATCGAACCGGCGGGCTTCGCCGTCACCGACCGCAACCTGCGGCGGGCCGGCATGGACTATCTCGACGCGGCGCTGCTCACGCGGCATTCGGGGTGGACCGCCTTCGAGGCCGAGCGGCGGCGGGTCGGGCGGCGGCTGGTGCTCTTGACCACGCGGGGCGCGACCTCCTACCTCGACTTCGCCTTTCGCGACGACGACGTGGTGATGGTCGGGCGGGAATCCGCCGGGGTGCCGGAGGAGGTCCACGCCTGCGCCGATGCCCGGCTGATCGTGCCGATGCGGCCGGGGATGCGGTCGCTCAACGTGGCGATCACCGCGGTCGTGGTCGTCGGCGAGGCACTGCGCCAGGTCCGCGGCTTTCCGCCGCTCGACGGGACGGGAGAGGGAGGAGCCGCATGACCGACGATCTCGAGACGAAGAAGGCCCGGACGGCGGAGTGGTTCGCGCACCTGCGCGACCGGATCTGCGCCGCCTTCGAGGCGCTGGAGGACGCGATCGCGACGCCGGGGATCGATGCGGCGCCGGGGCGTTTCGTGCGGACGCCGTGGGAGCGCGCCGACCATGGCGGCGGTCCGGGGGGCGGCGGCGTCATGGGGATGATGCACGGCCGGGTGTTCGAGAAGGTCGGCGTCCACGTCTCGACCGTCCACGGCGAGTTCGCGCCGGAGTTCCGCACCGAGATCCCGGGAGCGGCGGAGGATCCGCGCTTCTGGGCGGCGGGCATCTCGCTCATCGCCCATCCGTGGAACCCGAACGTGCCGGCGGTCCACATGAACACCCGCCACGTGGTGACGACCAGGCGGTGGTTCGGCGGCGGGGCGGACCTGACCCCGGTGCTCGACCGGCGGCGGACCCAGGACGCCCCCGACACGATCGCCTTCCACGCGGCGATGGCGGCGGCCTGCGGGGCGCACCCGGTCGCCGACTACCCGCGTTACAAGGCGTGGTGCGACGAGTACTTCTTCCTGAAGCATCGCGGCGAGCCGCGCGGGGTGGGCGGGATCTTCTACGACCGGCTCGACAGCGGCGACTTCGAAGCCGACTTCGCCTTCACCCGGGCGGTGGGCGAGGCCTTCCTCGGCATCTATCCCGAACTGGTGCGGGCGAACGGCGCCACGGCCTGGACGGCGGAGGATCGCGAGGAGCAGCTGATCCGGCGCGGGCGCTATGTCGAGTTCAACCTGCTCTACGATCGCGGCACCATCTTCGGGCTGAAGACCGGCGGCAACGTCGCCTCGATCCTGTCGTCGATGCCGCCGGTGGTGAAGTGGCCGTGACCGACGGGGCGAGGGCGGCTCAGGCGGCCTCGCTGTCGGCGAAGGAGATCCGGCGGGCGCGGGGCGCGGCCTCCTCGGTGACGACGACGAAGCCGGCGGTCGAGGCGTGGGTGCGGTTGCGACCCATGCGTTTGGCTTCGTAGAGGGCGTTGTCGGCGGCGCGCACCAACTCCTCGGTGGTGGTGCCGTCGGACATGCGGCCGGCGGCGACGCCGATCGAGACGGTTACGTGATCGGCGACGTCGCTCTTGGGGTGCGGCATGGCCATGGCGGCGATGGCCTTGCGCAGGCGCTCGCCGACCTTGGTGGCGTCGAGCAGGTCGGTTCCCGGCAGGATGACGAGGAACTCCTCGCCGCCGAAACGGCCGATGAGGTCATCCTTGCGGCGGACCTGTTCGCGGGCGACGGCGGCGACCATCTTCAGGCAGCGATCGCCTTCGGGGTGACCGTAGTGGTCGTTGAAGCCCTTGAAGTGGTCGACGTCGACCATCAACACCGCGAGCGGCAGGGCGGCGCGAGCCGAGCGCTCGGCCATCTCGGCGAGATGGGTCTCGAGCCAGCGGCGGTTTGCGATGCCGGTCAGCGTGTCGAGGTGCGAGAGCTGGCGCAGTTCGTCGTTGGTGGTCGACAGGCGGGCGGCGGCGATCTCGACCTGGAGCTTGCGCAGGTAGGCGCGGCGGAGTTCCCGCTCCATGTGATGGCCGGCGACCAGCGTCACCAGCGCGATGGCGAGGAGCTCGATGCCGGCGGCGATCGCCACTTCGGTCGGCAACGGGCCGATCGCCATCATCGCCCAATAGAGGGCGATGGCGAGGGTCGTCGCGCCGGCGGCATAGGGGAAGTGGGGGCGCTGCACCACGTTGCCGTAGAGGATCGGCAGCGCGGCGAGATAGTGGTAGTGCGCCGCCGAGGGGTTCTCCGAGATCGACCAGACCCACAGGATGGTCGCCACCGAAGCGACGGTGAGCAGCGCCGAGGCGCCCTCGCGGATCGGCGCGATCTCCACCCGACCGGCAATCAGCGCCACGACGAAGCCGAGCGGCACCATCACGGCCAGATGGACGAAGGCGGAGACGAAGAAGACGTCGGTGACGAGACGGGCGTCGATGCCGAGGAAGAGCCCGTAGCAGACGGCGAACCAGAAGGCGGCCATCGACAATCGGGCGCGCCGCAGCGGCCCCTGGTCGCGCTCGTAGCGCGCCTCGATGGGCGGCGGGAAGGCGAGACGGATCGAACGGGAAGCGAGCGCCCGGTCGATCTCTTCGGTGGTGACGGTCTGCGGCCCCATGGCGAGGTCCCCCGATCTACACCACTCCGGGATACATCCTTCGTTTCAAACGCAGGTTCACCGGATCGTTCGAATTCGAATCATCCTCGCCTTTCAATCTGCAGGCGCAGGAGTAATTCGTCGCGATCGAGGGTGAAGTCGCTCGCCACCCAGGCGGCTTCGGCTTCGGCGAGGTAGCGGCCGACGATCGGCCCGCCGGTGAGACCGAGCGCGGTGAGATCGCGGCCGCCGATCGGCAGGCGCGGCACGCTCCAGCGATCGGGCAGGTCGAGATGCGGCAGGAGGCGGGCGCGACCGATGCGTCCGCGGACATGGGCGAGCGTCAGGGCGTCGCCATAGGCCTCGGCCGAGCCGGCGGCATGGAGCAGGCGGCGGGCGCCCGGCTCGTCGAGATCGGCGGGAATGCGCCGGGCGAGGCGGACGGCCTCGGCCATGCGCTCGGTGGCGCGGTTGGAGAGGCGCAGGCGGCCACCGAGGCCGACGGCGTCGCCCTCGGTCCAGGCGGCGAGCGCGGCGAGGAAGAGCGGGGCGTCGGTGCGGTCGCGTTTCGGCCGGCCGGTGGCGGCGGCCATGGCGTGGAGGCGGACGAAGGCGGCGAGGTTTCCGGCGCGGCCGGTGACGCGCTGGAGGAGGCCGCAGTCGCTCATCCGGGTCAGCGTCGCCGGGGCGCCGACGGCGACGACCAGCTTCAGCATCTCCTGGCCGAGGCGTTCGGCCGAGAGGCCGTCGAGGCCGGAGCGGGCGACGACCGCGGCGTGGAGCCCGCCGGGATCGAGCGGTCCGCGGCCGTAGGCGGCGTGGAAGCGGAAGAAGCGCAGGATGCGCAGATAGTCCTCGGCGATGCGGGCGGCGGGATCGCCGATGAAGCGCACTCGGCCGGCGAGACAGTCGGCGACGCCGCCGACGAAGTCGTGAACGACGCCGTCGAGCGAGGCGTAGAGGGCGTTCATGGTGAAGTCGCGGCGGTGGGCGTCGGCGGCCCAGTCGCGGCCGAAGGCGACGGTGGCGTGGCGGCCGTGGGTCTCGACGTCCTGTCGCAGCGTCGTCACCTCGTAGGGGTGGCCGTCGACGACGACGGTGACGGTACCGTGGTCGATGCCGGTCGGCACGGGTTTCAGCCCGGCGGCGCTGGCGCGGGCCATGACCAGCCGCGGCACGGCGGTGGTGGCGACATCGACGTCGGCGACCGGCAGACCGAGGAGAGCGTTGCGCACCGCGCCGCCGACCACCCAGGCGGTGTCGCCGCCCTGCTCGATCGCGGCGAAGAGGCGGCCGAGGCTCGGCGCCGTCAGCCAGTCGCAGGCGGCGAGCGAGAGCATCGGGGCGGCGCTCGGGGTCACTGGATGCGTCCGGGCACGAGGCGGCCATTCTCGAAGCGGTCGGGCACGTAGGTGCCGGTGGCGGTGCCCTCGTGGAAGGCGGCCATGGCGATCAGCGAGGCGACGACCAGCAGCACTCCGCCGATGGCGAGTTCGACGATCGGCGCCTCCTCGCGGAAGAGGCCGACGGAGAGCGCCTTGCGGCGGGCGAGGAGGAGCAGGGCGAAGACGGCGAACGGCGCGAGGAACAGTGCCAACTCGATGGCGATCAGACGGCCCATGTGGTGCTCCGACGCTCGCCCTCAGGCCCCGGCGATCGCTTCGACGCCGCGGCCGTAGGCGCGTTCCCAGATCTGCCGGATGATCCCGGCGGTCACGCCCCAGATATAGCGCTCGCCGTAGGGCATTTCATAGAACCATCCGGTGCGGCCGTTCCACACCCGCGAGCCGACGCGATGATTGGCGGCGTCCATCAGGAAGCCGAGCGGCACCTCGAAGACGTCGGCGACCTCGTGCGGGTTGGGGGTGAGGGTGACGCCCGGGCGGACGCGGGCGAGCACCGGCACGATGCGGTAGCCGGAACCCGAGGCATAGGGGGCGAGGCAGCCGGCCGGGTCGACATGGGCGGGGTCGAGGCCGATCTCCTCCTCCGCCTCGCGCAGGGCGGTGACGATGGCGGTGCCGTCCTCGGCGTCGATCTTGCCGCCGGGGAAGGCGACCTGACCGGCGTGTGAGGAGAGATGCTCGGTGCGTTGGGTGAGGATCACCCGGGTCTCGTCCGGGTGGTCGACGAGGCCGATCAGCACGGCCGCGTCCTTGAGGCGGCGGCCGAGCATCTGAGCGGCGAAGGTCGGGTTCAGCGTCAGGTCGGAGCCGCCGGCGTCGAAGGCGAGCGCCAGCGGATCGTCGACGAAGTTGGGGCGGAGCCGATCGAGGAAGGCGTCCGACCGGAAGTCTTCGGGGCCGCTCACCGGTCGCATCCTCATCCGATCGCCTCGATCTCGTCGGCCGGGACGATCGCGAAGAATCGCCCGGCACTCCACACTCCGAACCAGTCGCGTCCGTCGCGTGACACGGTCTCGCCGAGCGCCACGAGGTCGTAGAGGACCGGCCGCGCCAGCCGCGCCTCGAGCCGTCCGCGGACCCTGACATAGGGCTTCAGGCCGCCGTTCACAGGGTCGATCTCGAATCGCAGCGGATGGTCGTCGTCGACCGGGAAGCGATCGCCGACGTTGGTCCGGAGCGCCAGGATCCGGTCGGGACCGTCGCCCTCGGCCCGCATCTCCACCGCGACGAAGGCGACGTCGTCGACGGTGATGCCGCACTTCTCCACCGGGGTGACGAGGTAGGTCCTGCCGTCCTCGTCGCGGCGCAGCACCGAGGCGAAGAGGCGGACCATCGCCTCGCGACCGATCGGCGTGCCGCAGTAGAACCAGGTGCCGTCGGCGGCGATGCGCATGTCGATGTCGCCGCAGAAGGGCGGATTCCAGCGCTCGACCGGCGCCGGACCGCGCCCCGAGGCCTCGCCGCCGAGCTGCGCCATCAGCGCCGCGAGGCCGCCGCTCGCCGTCGTCTCGGGGCTTCCCGCCTTCGCCATCGCCTCGTTTCCGCCCGATCGGGTTTCGATCATGCCCGCGTGATCCCGATGGTTTCGGGATGCGCGGTCGGGCTTATCCTGTCAAACTCGACCGCGGCGCGAAAGCCCACGATCCAGGCCTCGGCCGCAGCGAGACGAAGACGACGGTATGAGCGAGACGACGAGTGGGGTCCCGAACGACGACTTGGTCGGCCGGGTGGAGCGGGCGATCGAGCGACTGGCGGCGGTGCGCGGCGCCATCGGCGAGGTGATCTTCGGCCAGGAGAGCGTGGTCGAGCGGACGCTGGTGACGCTGATCTCGGGCGGTCACGGGCTGCTCGTCGGCGTGCCCGGCCTCGCCAAGACGCGCCTCGTCGAGACGCTCGGGGTGGTGCTCGGGCTCGACGCGCGGCGGGTGCAGTTCACCCCCGATCTGATGCCCTCCGACATCCTCGGCTCCGAGGTGCTCGATCAGGCGGCGGACGGCAGCCGCTCGTTCCGCTTCATCCAGGGGCCGATCTTCGCCCAGCTGTTGATGGCCGACGAGATCAACCGGGCGAGCCCACGCACCCAGTCGGCGCTGCTCCAGGCGATGCAGGAGGGCCACGTCACGGTCGCCGGGCGGCGGCACGACCTGCCGCGACCGTTCCATGTGCTCGCCACACAGAATCCGCTGGAGCAGGAGGGCACCTATCCGCTGCCCGAGGCGCAGCTCGACCGCTTCCTGATGCAGATCGACGTCGACTATCCCTCGATCGAGGCGGAGCGGCGGATCCTCACCGCCACCACCGGGCCGAGCGAGGCGAAGGCGCGGCCGGTGCTGTCGGGAGCCGAACTCGCCGATCTCCAGGCGCTGGTGCGGCTGATGCCGGTGGGCGAGCGGGTGGTCGAGGCGATCCTCGAACTGGTCCGCTCCACCCGGCCGCTACCGGGCGGCGAGACCGCCGGCCCGGACGATCCGGCGCGGCACGTCGCCTGGGGGCCGGGGCCGCGCGCCGGACAGGCGCTGATGCTCACCGTCCGGGCCCGGGCGCTCATCGCCGGGCGGCTGGCGCCGGATCTCGGCGACGTCGCGGCGTTGGCCGAACCGGTGCTGCAACATCGCATGGCGCTGACCTTCGCCGCCCGTGCCGACGGGCTGACGGTGCGCGACGTGGTCGCCCGCGCCGCCGCCCGCATCGGCTGATCCCGTCACGAGAGGGGCCGCCTTGGCCGCATCGCTCGCCAGTCTCGGTGCCCGTCTCGCCGCCGCCGTCGGCTCGGCGGCGCGCGGCTCGCCGACGGCGGTGGTCGACCGGGGGCGGCTCGTCCAGGCACGTTCGCTCGCCGAGGCGATGCCGGATCTGCTGGTCGAGGCCAACCGGGTGGCGGCGACGGTGGTCGCCGGTTGGCACGGCCGGCGGCGGGCGGGATCGGGCGAGGCCTTCTGGCAGTTCCGGCCGTTCACCAGCGGCGAGGCGGCGATGCGGATCGACTGGCGGCGCTCGGCCCGCGACGATCAACTCTACGTGCGCGAGCGCGAGTGGGAGGCGGCGCACACGGTGTGGCTCGCCCCCGACCTGTCGGCGTCGATGGACTGGCGTTCGGACCTCTCGGCCGTCACCAAGCGCGACCGCGCCGTGGTCCTGACGCTGGCGCTCGCCGACCTCCTGGCGCGGGCCGGCGAACGGGTCGGCATGCCGGGGGTGATGCGGCCGATCACCCATCGCCGCGCCGCCGAACGGCTGGCCATGGCGCTGGCGGCGCAGGGCGAGCGGGTGGCGTGGCCGGAGGCGGGTGCGGTCGGACGGCTTTCGGAACTGGTGCTGATCGGCGACTTCCTCGACGATTTCGCGGCGGTCGAGACGCGGCTCGCCGGGCTGGCGGGACGCGGCGCGCGGCTGCATCTCGCCCGCATCGTCGATCCGGCGGAGGCGGTGCTCCCCTTCCTCGGGCATGTCGAGTTCTGCGATCCCGAGACCGGCGCGATCGTCCGGGTGCCGCGCACCGAGGCGCTCGAGGCGGCGTGGCGGGCGCGTTGGGAGACACACGGGGCGGGGCTCGCCGATCTCGCCCGGCGCGGCGGCTGGACGCTCGTCGCCCATCGCACCGACCGGCCTGCGGTGGAGGCGGCGCTGGCGCTGCATGCCTCGCTCGGCGGCGACCATCACGGCCTGCCGGCGGCGAAGATGCGGGGAGGGGGGTGATGGGTGGCCTCTTCTCCTTCGCCTTCGGGGCACCGATGGCGCTCCTCGCGCTCTTCACCCTGCCGGCGATCTGGTGGCTCTTGCGGCTCACGCCGCCGAAGCCGACCCGCCTCGACTTCCCGCCGACGGCGATGCTGCGCGAGCTCGTCCCGCCGGAGGAGACGCCGGCGCATACGCCGTGGTGGCTGCTGGTGCTGCGTCTGACGCTGGCGGCGTTGCTGATCCTCGCCTTCGCCGCACCGGTGTGGCGGCCGTCCGACGACGACGACGGGCGGGCGGGGCCGTTGTGGCTGATCGTCGACGACGGTTGGCCGGCGGCCGACGGCTGGGAGGCGACGCGGGCGGCGGTCGAGGCGCGCATCGATCGGGCCGGCGAGCGCGGGCGGCCGGTCGTGCTGATCGGCAGCGCCGACGGCACCGACCAGAGCTTCGCCCCCGGCTCGGCGGCGGAAGCGCGGCGGCGTCTGGCGACGCTGGAGCCGCGGCCGCGGCCGGACGTGCGGCTCGAGCTGGTGCCGGGCCTGACGCGGGCGGCGGAGACGGCGGCGCCCGGGTCGGTGGTGTGGTTCACCCATGGGATCGATCTCGCCGCCCCCGCCGACGGGCGGCCCTTCGCCGAGGCACTGGAGCGGATCGCCGGCGCGGCGGCGGTGCTGATCCTGCCGCCGGCACGGGTCGCGACGCCGGCGCTCGACGCGGTCGACAACGGCATGGAGGCGATGACCGCCCGAGTGGTGCGGCCGGCCGGCGAGGGCATCGCCGAGGGGCGGCTGCGGGCGCTCGACGGCAAGGGGCGGGTTCTCGCCGAGGCGCCCTTCGCCTTTTCGGCCGGCAGCGTCGTGGCCGAGGTGCGGTTCGACCTGCCGACGGCGGTGCGCAACGACGTCGCGCGGGTGGAGATCGACGGCGCGGCGCATGCCGGCGCGGTGCGGCTCGTCGACGACCGCTGGCGGCGGCGGGTGATCGGCCTCGTCTCGGGGGCGGGATTCGACCGGGCCCAGCCGCTGCTCGGCCCGGGACACTATCTCGACTCGGCGCTCGCCCCCGTCGCCGACCTGCGGCGGGCGAAGACGGCCGAGACCGGCGCGGCGATCGGCGAGCTGATCGAGGCGGGGGTCTCGGTGTTGGTGACGGCCGACGTCGGCAACATCGCCGGCGAGGCGGGGGCGCGGCTGACCAAGTGGGTCGAGGGTGGCGGCGTGCTGGTGCGCTTCGCCGGGCCGCGGCTGAGCGGCGGACGCGACGGTGATCCGTTGCTGCCGGTGGAGATCCGCGGCGGCGAACGGACGCTCGGCGGGGCGCTGACCTGGGGCAGCCCGCGGGGGCTCGGGCCCTTTCCGGCGCAGGGCCCCTTCGCCGGACTGACGCCGGCACCGGACGTGAAGGTGTCGCGGCAGGTGCTGGCGGAGCCGGGACCCGAGGTCTCGGAGCGCACCTGGGCGACGCTCGACGACGGCACGCCGCTGGTGACCGCGGCACGGCGCGGCGGCGGCTGGGTGGTGCTGTTCCACGTCGGGGCGGAGACTTCGTGGTCGAACCTGCCGCTGTCGGGCACCTTCGTCGAGATGCTGCGGCGGATCACGGCGCTGTCGGCGGCGCGCGGCAAGGGCGAGGCGGGGACGCTCGGTGCCGGTCTGCCGCCGTGGCGGCTGCTCGACGGCTTCGGACGGCTCGGCGTGCCGGGGCCGGAGGCGCGGCCGATCGCCGCCGGGCGGCTGCCGGAACGGCCGAGCCGCGAGCATCCGCCGGGCCTGTGGGGCAGCGATGACGCCTTCCTGGCACTGCCGACGCGGCGCAGCGGCGACGCCTACGCGGCGATATCGCTCGAGGGTCTCGCCCGGGCACGGCTGGAACCGCGTACCCCGGCGGAGCGGCGCGATCTGCGGCCGGCACTCCTCTTCGCGGCGTTGGGGCTGGCGCTCCTCGATGCGTTGATCCTCCTCGGATCGCGGTCGCGCGGACGGATCGTGCGTGTCGGGGCGGCGGCGGTGGTGGTCGGGCTGATGCTGCCGATCGATGGCCCGGTCGCGGCGGAGAGCGCGGCGGACGCCTTCGCCCGCGAGGCGACGCGGGAGACGCGGCTCGCCCATGTGATCACCGGCGACGCGCAACTCGACGATCTCGCTCGGCGTGGCCTCGCCGGTCTCGGGCGGGTGCTCGCCGATCGCACCGCGGTCGACCTCGGCGAGCCGGTGGGGGTCGACCCGGCACGCGACGAACTCGCCTTCTTCCCGCTGGTCTACTGGCCGGTCTCGGCCTCGGCGCAGCCGATCTCGCCGACGGCGCTGGGGCGGATCGACGCCTTCATGAAGAACGGCGGCACGGTCGTCTTCGACACGCGCGATGCGGCGGAGGCGGCGGTGCGGTCCGGTTCCGGGCGGCCGTCGCCGGCCGGGGCAGCGCTGCGGCGGATCCTCGCGGGGCTCGATCTGCCGGAGCTCGAACCGGTGCCGAGCGACCACGTGCTGGGGCGGACCTTCTACATCCTGCGCGACTTCCCCGGCCGGTTCGACGGGCGGATGTGGGTGGAAGCGACGCCGCCGGCCGATCCCGATCGCCCCGAAGGACGGCCGGCGCGGGCGGGCGACGGGGTCTCGCCGCTGATCGTCACCGGCAACGACCTCGCCGGCGCCTGGGCGGCGACCGACGACGGCGACGATCTCCTGCCGATGGGCACGTCCGATCCGCGCGGACGCGAGATGGCGCTCCGGGTGGGGGTCAACATCGTCATGTACACGCTGACCGGCAACTACAAGGCAGATCAGGTGCACGTGCCGGCGCTGCTCGAGCGGCTCGGGCGATGAGGGAGCGACGGGGATGAGCCTGCACCTCGAGTTCCTGCCTCTGGTGCCGCCGACGCTGCTCGTTCCGGCGATCGCCGTGGCGGTGGTGGTCGCCGGGATGGTGCTGGTCGCCGGGCGGCCGGGTGCGTGGGCGCGGGCGGCGGCGCTGGTGCTGGTGGCACTGGCGCTCGCCGGGCCGGAGGTGCGGCGCGAGCAACGCAAGACGTTGCCGGGGGTGGTGGTGCTGGTCACCGACCGATCGGCCAGTCAGGCGCTGGTCGGGCGCGACGGCGAGACCGAGGCGGCGCGCAAGGTGCTCGCCGAGCGGATCGCGGGACTTCCGGGCGTCGAGCTGCGCGAGGCGGCCTTCGACGATCGCGACAGCGTCGACGGTGACGGGACGCGGCTCTTCGAGACGCTCGGGCGGACCCTCGCCGACGTGCCGCCGGACCGGGTCTCGGGCGTGGTGATGATCAGCGACGGGCAGGTCCACGACGTGCCGGCCGAGGCGCGGGCGCTCGGCTTCACGGCGCCGGTCCACGTGGTGCTGACCGGCCGCGCCGACGAGATCGACCGGCGGCTGGAGATCGTGCGGGCGCCGCGCTTCGGATTGGTCGGCAAGCCGCAGACGATCGCCTTCCGGGTGGTCGACGCCGGGGTGGCGGCGAGCGGGCGGCCGGTCTCGGTGACGCTCCGGCGCGACGGCGAGGAGATCCGCACCCTGCAGGCGATGCCGGGGCGGGAGGAGACGGTCGAGGTCGAGGTGCCGCATGCCGGCGACGTGGTGGTCGAACTGGAGGCGGCGGCGCTGCCGGGCGAACTCACCACCGTCGACAATCGCGCGGCCCTGACCATCGAGGGGATCCGGGAGCATCTCCGGGTGCTGTTGGTTTCCGGCGAGCCGCATCCGGGCGAGCGGACGTGGCGCAATCTGCTCAAGTCCGACGCCTCGGTCGATCTCGTTCACTTCACCATCCTGAGGCCGCCGGAGAAGCAGGATCTGACGCCGATCTCCGAACTGGCGTTGATCGCCTTCCCGACGCGGGAGCTGTTCCAGGAGAAGATCCGCGACTTCGACCTGATCGTCTTCGATCGCTATCAGCGGAAGGCGATCCTGCCGTCGATCTATCTCGACAACATCGCCCGTTGGGTGCGCGACG
>ERZ1645187.982-NODE-982-length-27066-cov-15.760431_pt1 | contig 27066 bp, 24 predicted proteins | sample MGYA00575352_ERZ1645187 | MGnify/ENA primary metagenome ERZ1645187 (study PRJEB40837, sample SAMN11349314) | freshwater sediment metagenome | isolation source: river sediment | host: Sediment | place: India: Wazaribad , New Delhi | collected 2017-02-21 ...
TCGTGGCTGCCTATGGCCTGATCCTGCCGCAGGCGGTGCTCGACATGCCGCGCTTCGGCTGCATCAATATCCACGCTTCGCTGCTGCCGCGCTGGCGCGGTGCGGCGCCGATCCAGCGCGCCCTGCTTGCCGGCGATGCGGAAACCGGCGTCTGCATCATGCAGATGGAAGCCGGACTGGATACCGGACCGGTCTTGTTGCGCGGTGCTTTCCCGATCGAAGCGACGGATACCACCGCCAGCCTGCACGATCGTCTGGCCGGGTTAGGCGCCCGCCTGTGCGTCGAGGCGTTGGGCAAGCTGCCGCTGCCAGCCGAAGCGCAGCCAGCCGAGGGGGTAACCTACGCGCACAAGATCGAGAAGGCCGAGGCGGTGATCGACTGGACGAAACCGGCAATCGAACTGGATCGCCATATCCGGGCCTTCAACCCGTTCCCGGGGGCGCAGGCTTTGTTCGGCGGGCAGACCGTCAAGCTGTGGCAGGCCTCGCCCGTGGCCGGTAGCGGCCCGCTTGGCAGTGTGCTGGCGGTGGACAAGAAGCAGGTCGTGATCGCCTGCGGCGCGGGCGCCCTGGCGGTGAGCGAATTGCAGAAGGCGGGTGGCAAGCGCCTGCCGGTGCAGCAATTCCTGGCCGGGCATCCGCTCAAGGTGGGCGACCGGTTCGACATACCGGCCTGATTTTGCCGCGCCAGATGGACGCCGAAGGCTGCATCCCGGCGGGGCCGGCCGGGGCTGATCAGTCGGCCAGAGGCGAACCGAGGTGGCCGCGTGCCACCTCTTTTTTTTCCACGAAATCCGGTGCGAAGCGGCCGATCACTTCGGCGAACAGGGCGTGTGCCCGATTGCTGTTGTCGCCGCTGAAATTGCAGACATAGACATCGAGCGTGACGGCGCCGATTTCCGGCCAGGTATGGATGGCGAGATGCGATTCGGCGAGAACGACGGTGCCGGTCACGCCGGCCGGCTGCCCCTGAGCGTCACGGAAGGCATGGAACAGCCTGCCGACCACGGTCAGGCCGTGGCGCTGGCAAGCGTCGACGCAATACGCTTCCAGCCCGGGGGCATCGAGCAAGAGGCCCGGGGCGCAGCGGCAGTCATGCAGGTCGGCGATCAGGTGCAGTCCGTTCATGCCGTGATTCTATTTCGTTCCACGTGAAACGGCGCGGCCGAAAATGCTGTCGAGCAAGCGGCCGAGGCGGTAGCCGGCGTCGACGATGCGCCGGTTGGCGGTGTCGCGGCTGGCGCGGTGGAAGGCCTCGCTGACGATGGGTAGCAGGCTGCCCGGCTCGGTGGGGTAGGCGCTATCGAGCAGCCGGTGGCTTTCCTCCCGCCACCGGGCGACATTGCCTTGCTCGGGGGCCGGGTAGCGTTCGAGCAGGCGGCGAGCGTTGTCTTCCAGCCGTTTGCCGCGCAGCCAGGGCGGGCCGGGCAGGTCGTCCCAATAAAGATGCAGGCTGGAGAAAGGCAGGCGCTTGTTGAACGGGTTTTCGATCTCGACCGCGTTGCCGCCCTCGTCGCCATGCCGGCCGACGTGCAGGGGCTGGTGGATGTCGCCGACCAGATGCAGCAGCCAGGGCAGGGCGTAGGTGATCTGTTCTGGCTGGCGGCTGGCTTCCAGTTGCCGGGTCAGGTGCTCGATCCGGCTGTCCAGTTCGCCATCGCGCACCCGGCCATCGCCATCCAGATCGATGTAATGCCAGCGCTTGTGGCGGGCGGTATCGGGCAGGCCGGGCAGGGGCGGTGTGGCCGGCTGGCGACCCTCGTCGTAAAAGCGCGGGTCGTTGCGGATGTCATCCGGCCAGGTCGCAGCTTCGGCGAACAGGTCGATGGGATCGGAAGAGCGGGCCTTGTCGGTCCAGCGGACATGGTCGGGGTGGCGGGCCAGGTGGGTGGCGATGGTCTCGCGGGCTGCCGGCGACAGCTGTTGCCAGGCGATGACGGCGACCAGCCGATGGCCGGCGGCATTCCAGGCGTACACGGGCAGGGAGGCGAGCAGGCAGAGCAGGGCGGGCAGCAATCGGCGCATGGCCGCATTATGCCCCGTGCGATAATCGTGGCCTATGTCCCGATTGCCCCTCAATTCACTCGCCTATGCCCTGTGGCAGGCGGCCCGCATCGATGCCGCCGTGTTTGCCGGGCAGAGCCTGGCCGACGGCCTGCTCGGCCGGGTCGACCCGGCCGCCCGGCCGGCCGTGCAGGATCTCGTCTATGGCAGCCTGCGCGCCTACGGCCGGGGCGATTTCTTCCTCTCCCGCCTGCTCGACAAGCCGCTGGCGGTCGATGAGGTGCGCGCCCTGCTGCTGGTCGCCATCTATCGGGTGGAAACGCGCCCCGATGCGGTGCATACCGTGGTCGATCAGGCCGTTTCGGCAGCCGGGGAAGTGGCGGACGGCAAGTTTCGCGGCCTGGTCAATGGCGTTCTGCGCAACTTCCTGCGCCGGCAGCCGGAACTGACGGCTGCGGCGGCTGCCGATACGCTGGCGGCGGCCCAGCATCCGGACTGGTGGCTGGCGCAGTTGCAGGCGGCCCATCCGGCTGACTGGCAGCGTATCGTCGCGGCTGGCAACCTGCCGCCGCCGATGGGTTTGCGGGTCAATGTCCGGCTGACAACGCGTGACGACTATCTCGCCCGCCTGCAGGCCGCCGGTATCGAGGCACGAGCAGTCGGCGAATCCGGACTGGCGCTGGCCCGCCCGGTCGCCGTCGACTCCTTGCCGGATTTCGCCCAAGGCCTGGTCTCGGTGCAGGACCCAGGCGCCCAGCGTGCCGCCGAACTGCTCGCGCCGGCCCCGGGCAGCCGGGTGCTCGATGCCTGCGCGGCGCCGGGCGGCAAGACGGCCCACCTGCTGGAACGGGCCGACCTCGATCTGCTGGCGCTCGACCTCAAGGCCTCGCGCTGCCGGCGCATCGAGGAAAACCTCGCCCGTCTGCAACTGCAGGCCGAGGTCAAGGTAGCCGATTGCGTCAAACTCGATAAATGGTGGGATGGCCGCCCTTTCGCCGCCGTGCTGGCCGATGTGCCGTGCACGGCGAGCGGCGTGGTGCGCCGCAACCCCGATGCCAAGTGGCTGCGCCGCGAGGCCGACATTGCCAGCTTTGCCGCCGCCCAGGCCCGCATCCTCGACGCCTTGTGGCAGGTCGTGCAGCCGGGAGGTAAACTGCTTTACGCAACCTGCTCGGTTTTCCCGGCCGAAAACGGGCAGCAGATCGAACGCTTCCTGGCGCGCCGGCCGCAGGCTGGTCGTTGCCATGAGGAACAGCTTTTACCGACTGCCGAACACGATGGCTTTTATTACTGCCTGCTTGAAAAGCGTGCCTGACCATCGGATGAACCGGGCCAGCCTGCCTGCCGTGCAAGCTTTCCCCTCTGCATGGTGCGGCGCCTGGCGCCTGTTGCGTGCGTGGCTGCTGGCGCTGTTGATGTGGCCGTTCCTGGCCTGGGCCGCCGAGATCGAGGTAGCCAATCCCCAGTTGCTGCCGGGCGACGACGGTTATGTGCTGGCGGCCGATTTCAAGTTCGAACTGAATCCGCGTCTCGAAGAGGCGGTCACCAAGGGCGTGGTGCTGCATTTCGTCGCCGATTTCGAATTGAGCAAGGGGCGCTGGTACTGGCTGGACGAAAAACTGATCACCCGTACCCAGACCTACCGCCTCTCGTACCATGCGCTGACCCGGCAGTACCGCTTGTCTACCGGCGGTCTGCACCAGTCCTTCGCCACCCTGGCAGAAGCCGTGCAGGTCTTGTCCCGCCTGCGCAACTGGGTGGTCATCGAGCGTGCCGACAAGGGTATCCGGGCCGGCGAATCGTACGACGCGGCGCTGCGCCTGCGCCTCGATGTCACCCAGTTGCCGCGCCCCTTCCAGATCACGGCGCTCGGCAACAAGGACTGGAGCCTGGCCTCCGACTGGAAGTCCTGGCCGGCCAGCCTGCAGCCCCTGCCTGTCGGGGAGGCCAAGTGAAACGCTTCGTAGCGGCCGGTGGGGCTTTCGCGGCAGCCGTCGGCGGCATCCTGTGGTTCCTGCTGCTGATGTCCACAGCGGCCGATACCGTCATTTTCTCGCGCAACTACCCGCTGCTCATCGCCCTCAACGTGGTGTTGGCGCTGGGCATGCTCGGCCTGGTCGGCTGGCAGTTGCGCACCTTGTGGCGCGACTACCAGGCGCAGGTCTTCGGCGCCCGCCTCAAGCTGCGCCTGATGCTGATGTTCGGCGTCATCGCCGTCTTGCCGGGGGCGCTGGTCTATGGCGTGTCGGTTCAATTCGTCACCCGTTCCATCGAGAGCTGGTTCGACGTGCGGGTTGAAAAGGCCCTGGAATCCGGCCTCCATCTCGGCCGCTCGGCGCTCGATTCGCTGCTTGCCGACGTGGTCGACAAGGGGCGCAGCATGGCCAGCGAACTGTCGGACATCCAGGAAACCTCGCGCCGTTCCGCCCTGTTGCGCCTGCGCGAGGAAAAGGGCGTGCAGACGGCGGCCCTGTTCTCGGTGGGCGGCCAGTTGCTGTCCAGCGCGACCAGCGAGTTGTCCAGCCTGATGCCCGACCTGCCCGACCAGTCGCAACTGAAGGCGGCGCGCAGCAGCCGCTCCATCGGTACCGTGGAAGGCGACGGCGGCAAGCTCTACCTGCGCGTGCTGGTGCCGGTTTCGGCACGCGACATGTTCGAGGAGCCGCGCATCCTGCAATTGACGCAGCCGGTGCCCACGGCCTTGGCCGACGACGCCGACGCCGTGCAGGGCGTCTATCGCGATTACCAGGAATTGCAGCTGGCGCGCGACGGCCTGACCCGCATCTACGCGCTGACCCTGACCCTGACCGTGCTCGTCGCGCTGTTCGGTGCCTTTGCCCTGGCCTACCTGATGGCGCGCCGTCTGGTAGCCCCCCTCTACATCCTGGCCGAAGGCACGCAGGCCGTGGCCCAAGGCGACTTCTCGCCGCGCCAGGCGATCTACAGCGGTGACGAGCTGGGGGTGCTGACCCAGTCCTTCAACCGCATGACCCGCCAGCTCGACGATGCCCGGCGCGATACCGAGCGCCACCGGGCAGAACTGGAATCGGCGCGCGGCTATCTCGAATCCATCCTCGCCAACCTGTCCACCGGCGTGCTGGTCTTCGACCGCCGCTTCGTGCTGCGCACGGTGAACGAGGGGGCGCTGACCATCCTGAACGACGATTTCGACGGTGTGGTCAGCGTGGCGGTGGACGAATGGCCGCGCCAGCAGGTGCTTGGCACCTTCATTCGCGAACAGTTCGCGGCCACCGGGGATAACGAGTGGCAGGCCCAGCTGGAGCTGGATCGCCCGAACGGCATGCCGCAGGTGTTGCTGCTGCGCGGTTCGCGCCTGCCGGAGACCAGTGGCGGCGGCGACGTGGTGGTGTTCGATGACGTGACCCGGCTGATCGCTGCCCAGCGCAGCGCCGCCTGGGGCGAGGTGGCGCGCCGCCTCGCCCATGAGATCAAGAATCCGCTGACGCCGATCCAGCTCTCCGCCGAACGACTGCAGTTCAAGCTGGCCGACAAGCTGGCCAACGGCGATGCCGACATGCTGGCCCGCGGCACGCAGACCATCATCAACCAGGTGCAGGCCATGAAGCGCATGGTCGACGACTTCCGCGACTACGCGCGGTTGCCGGCACCGGAAGTGGCCCCGCTCGACCTGAATGCACTGATCCGCGAAGTACTCGGTTTGTACGAAAGCTCGTCGGCGGCCATCGCCACCGAACTGGCCGACGATCTCGGCCCCATCCTCGGCGATGCGACGCAGTTGCGGCAGATCATTCACAACCTGCTGCGCAATGCCGAGGATGCCCTCGAAGGGCGGGCAGGCGCCCGCATCGTCATCCGCACCCAACAAGGCAGTCGCCATGCCCGCCTGTCGCTGGCCGACAACGGCCCCGGCTTTCCGGTCGAGCTGCTGCCGCGCATCTTCGAACCTTATGTCACCACCAAGGCCCGCGGTACCGGCCTTGGCCTGCCCATCGTCAAGAAGATTGTCGACGAACACCAGGGCAGTATCGAAATCAGCAATGCACCGGAGGGGGGAGCGCGGATCGATATCCGCCTGCCGCTGGTGAAAGTGGAGGAAGCCAAAAATGGCCATCATTCTGGTCGTTGACGACGAAGTGGGTATTCGCGAACTGTTGTCGGAAATCCTGATCGACGAGGGCTACGACGTGCGGCTGGCCGAGAACGCGACAGCCGCCCGCCTGGTGCGCAACGAACTGCGCCCCGACCTGGTCCTGCTCGACATCTGGATGCCGGATACGGACGGCATTTCCCTGCTCAAGGAATGGCATGCCGCCGGGCACCTGAACATGCCGGTGGTGATGATGTCCGGGCACGGCACCATCGACACGGCGGTCGAGGCAACGCGCTTCGGTGCCTTCGATTTCCTGGAAAAGCCGATCGCCCTGCAGAAGCTGTTGTCTACCGTGCAGAAGGCGCTCAAGCACGACAAGCCGCTGGCCAAGCCGGCGCTGACGCTGGAGTCATTCACGCGCTCCGCTTTCGTCAAGGAATTCAAGCGGCGCCTCGAACAGGCGGCATCGAAATCGCCGGTCCTGCTCATCAAGGGGGCCAATGGCGGCATGGCCGAAATCTGCGCGCGCACCCTGCAGCCGCCGCGGGCGCCGTGGCTGGACCTGTCGGAGGTAAGCAGCGCGCTGACCCAGGACATGCTGGAAAAGATCAGCGGCGGCATCCTTTATGTGCCGGACCTGGCGGTGCTCGGCAAGATGCAGCAGATGAACCTGGCCTTCGCCATCGAGCGCCTGGAAAAGCTCCACCTGCAACTGGTCGCCGCCACCGTCACGCCGCTCGCCACCTTGCTCGAGGCAGGCTGGGACAGCAAGCTGATTGGCCGTGTCGGCGAGGTATGGGTGGCCATGCCGTCATTGACCGGGCATGGCGACGAGCTGCCGGAAATTGCCGGCTTGCTGCTCACCAACTTCGTCGAGCGCGGCGAAGTGCCGCTGCGCCATTTTTCGACGGCAGCCTTGAACACCTTGCGCACGCTGCCCTGGAAGCGGCAGCCGGAATCGAGCTGGAGCGATCTGTATGCGCTGGTGCGCAATCTGGCGCTGACCGCGCTGGAGGAGGAAATCAGCGCCGAGGACGTGCTGCGGGTCATGCCGCAGGACACGCCGGAGCGTCCGGAAATCCAGTCCCTGCTGCCCTTGTTCGAGCAGCCGCTGCGCGAGGCGCGCGATGCTTTCGAGAAGCTGTATTTCGAGCATCATCTACGCCTTGAAGGCGGCAATATGACCAAGCTCGCCGAGCGTTCAGGCCTCGAGCGTACCCACTTGTACCGCAAGCTGAAACAACTGGACGTCAAGCTCGGCAAGCGGGGCGAGGAATAGGCAGAACACCGGCCCGGCACATCGGGGGATGGGCCGGGCCGGCAGGGCGATCCTGTCGCCCGCGATGAGGAGGGGAGCGCATGAAAGTGATCATTCTCGGTGCCGGCCAGGTCGGCGCCAGCGTGGCCGAGGGCCTGGTTTCCGAAGAAAACGACATCACGGTCGTCGATAGCGACGGGGCACGCCTGATGCGCCTGCAGGACAAGCTCGACCTGCGTGCCGTGGTCGGCAATGCGGCGACGCCCAGCGTGCTGCGTCAGGCCGGGGCGGAGGATGCCGACATGATCATCGCCGTCACGCAGAGCGACCAGACCAACCTGGTGGCCTGCAAGCTGGCGCAAAGCGTTTTCAACGTGCCGACCCGCATTGCCCGGCTGCGTGCCCGGGATTTCCTGGAGGATGCCACGCTGCTGTCGCCGGAAAACTTCGCCGTCGATTTCGCCTTGTGCCCCGAGCAGGTCATCACCGACTACATCCGCCGCCTGATCGAGTTCCCGGAAGCCCTGCAGGTACTCAATTTTGCCAAGGGGCGGGTGTGCCTGGTGGCCGTGCGTGCCTACGATGGCGGCACGCTGGTCGGCAGGCCGATCAAGGAAATGCGCGAGCATCTGCCGCCCGACATGGACGCCCGCATCGCCGCCATTTTCCGTCGCGACCAGCCGGTCTTTCCGGAAGGTGAAACGACCGTCGAGGCGGGCGACGAGGTTTTCCTGCTTGCCGCCACCGAGCATATCCGGCCGGTGCTGCGCCAGTTGCGCCGGATGATGACACCGGTCGAGCGCATCATGATCGCCGGCGGCGGCAACATCGGCCTGCGCCTGGCCAAGGTGCTGGAGAAGCGCTACGAGGTCAAGATCATCGAAGGGCGCCAGGAGCGCGCCGAGTTCATCGCCAACGAGCTGGACAACAGCCTCGTCCTGCTCGGCGATGCCACCGACGAGGAACTGCTGGAGCAGGAAAACATCAGCGAGATGGATCTCTTCCTGGCGGTGACCAATGACGACGAGGACAACATCATGGCCGGCAGCCTGGCCAAGCGCCTGGGCAGCAAGCGGGTGGTGGCGCTCATCAACCGCCGGGCCTACGCCGACATGATCGAGGGCGGCCCCATCGACATCGGCATCTCGCCGGCCCAGGTCTCGATTGGCACCTTGCTCGCCCACGTCCGGCACGGCGACGTGGCCGAAGTGCATTCGCTGCGCCGCGGCGCCGCCGAAGCGCTGGAACTGGTGGCACACGGCGATGCCAAGACTTCGAAGATCGTCGGCAAACGCATCGGCGACATCGACTGGCCGCATGGCGTGACGGTCGCCGCGCTGGTGCGCAATTTCGACCAGGCCGTGGTGATCGGCCATACCGATGACTGGACGGCGATCACCCGTCACGGCGAGGTGGTCATTGCCCACCACGATACGGTGATCCAGCCGGAAGACCACGTCATCGTCTTCTGCACGCGCAAGAAGCTGGTCAAGAAGGTCGAGAAGCTGTTCCAGGTCGGCTTCCACTTCCTGTAAGGGCCTGCCATGACACGCTTTGCCCCGGTTTATCGCGCACTGGGCATGGTCATCATGCTTTTCGGCCTGACCATGCTGGCCCCGCTGATCCTCTCCTACCTGGTCGACGATGGCGCCCAGACGGCCTACGACGAGGCGTTCGGCCTGACCATGCTGAGCGGCCTGTTCCTGTGGTACCGCTACCGGCGCTGCAAGCGCGAGCTGGCCATCCGCGACGGCTTCCTGATGGTGGTGCTGGTGTGGACCGTGCTGCCGGCCTTCGCCGCGCTGCCCTACATGCTGCACCTGGGGCTGACCCACACCGACGCCTATTTCGAAGCGGTATCCGGCCTGACCGCGACCGGCGCGACCGTGCTCTCCGGGCTCGACACGCTGCCCATGTCGATCAACCTGTGGCGCCACCTGACCATGTGGTTTGGCGGCATGGGGCTGATCGTGCTGGCCGTCGCCATCCTGCCGCTGCTCGGCATCGGCGGCCGGCAGATGCTGCTGGCCGAAGTGCCCGGGCCGATGAAGGACACCCGGATGACGCCGCGCATCGCGGAAACGGCCAAGGGGCTGTGGCTGGTCTATATCGGCATCACCGTGCTGTGCATCCTGGCCTACCGCTGGGCCGGCATGGGCTGGTTCGATGCCGTCTGCCACACCTTCTCGACCGTCTCGCTGGGCGGCTTTTCGACGCACGATGCGAGCATTGGCCATTTCGCATCGGCCCAGGTCGAATACGTCGCGATCTTTTTCATGCTCTTTTCCGGCATCAACTACGCCACGCATTTCCTGGCCCTGAGCGGGCGCTCCCTGCGCAGCTACCTGCACGATGTCGAAGCCGCCTGGTTCGTCGGCATCCTGCTCCTCAGCGCCGTGATCATCGCGCACTACATCTGGAAGGACGGCGTCTTCCAGGACATGGACCATGCCTTCCGCAATGCCCTGTTCCACGTCATTTCGGTGGCCACGACGACTGGTTACGCAACCACCGACTACGGCCAGTGGCCGATGTTCGCTGCGTTGTGGATGCTCTTCCTGTGCAGCTTCGCAACCAGTGCCGGTTCCACCGGCGGTGGCATCAAGATGGTGCGTGCCCTGCTGCTCTACAAGCAGGTCTATCGCGAACTGCTGCGTGCGATGCATCCTTCTGCCATCTACCACGTCCGCGTCGGCGGCAAGGTGGCTACCCAGCCGCTGTTGTTCGCCGTGCTCGCCTTCGGCTTCATCTACATGGTCTGCATCGTGTCGCTGACCCTGGTCATGAGCTTCACCGGACTCGACATCGTCACCGCTTTCAGCGCCGTCGTCGCCAGTATCAACAACACCGGCCCCGGCCTGGGCCAGGTCGGTCCGTCGACCACCTACGCGGTGCTCGAGGATTTCCAGACCTGGATCTGCATCTTCGCCATGCTGCTCGGCCGCCTGGAAATCTTCACGCTGCTGGTCGTGATGACGCCTGCCTTCTGGCGCAAATAGGCCGTATCGCCTTTTCCTGATCCAGCACAAGTGACCGCGGACAGGGAAAGGCGGATAATGCCGGTTTCCCGAATTTTCAGGCGGAGCCCGACGTGAGCCGACCCAAGAACGATACTTTCCTGCGTGCCCTGTTGAAGGAGCCGACCGAATACACCCCGCTGTGGCTGATGCGCCAGGCTGGCCGCTACCTGCCGGAGTACTGCGAAACCCGCAAGCGGGCCGGCAATTTCCTCAACCTGTGCAAGTCGCCGGCCATGGCCTGCGAGGTGACGCTGCAGCCCCTGGCGCGCTACGACCTCGACGCCGCCATCCTGTTCTCCGACATCCTGACCGTGCCCGACGCCATGGGCCTCGGCCTGTATTTCGCCGAAGGCGAGGGCCCGCGTTTCGAGCGCCCGCTGCGCGAGGAATGGGCGATCAACAACCTGACCGCGCCGGACCCCTACGAGCATCTCGGCTACGTGATGGATGCCGTCTCCGAAATCCGCCGCGCCCTGGACAACTCGGTGCCGCTGATCGGCTTCTCCGGCAGCCCCTACACGCTGGCCTGCTACATGGTCGAGGGCCAGGGGTCGAGCGATTTCCGCAACATCAAGGGCATGCTCTACAACCGCCCGGACCTGCTGCACCGCATCCTGTCGGTGACCACCGAGTCGGTGATTTCCTACCTGAACGCCCAGATCGACTGCGGCGCCCAGGCCGTGATGATCTTCGACACCTGGGGCGGCTCGCTGTCCAACGCGGCCTATGAAGAGTTTTCGCTGCAGTACATGCAGCGCATCGTCGCCGGCCTGAAGAAGGAAAAGGACGGCCAGCGCATCCCGAGCATCGTGTTCACCAAGAACGGCGGCCTGTGGCTGGAAAAGATCGCCGCCATCGGCTGCGACGCAGTCGGCCTCGACTGGACCATCGACATTGGCGAAGCCCGTCGTCGCGTTGGCGACAAGGTGGCCTTGCAGGGCAACCTCGACCCGAACGTGCTGTTCGCAGCGCCGGAAATCGTTGCCGCCGAAGCGAAGAAGGTGCTCGACAGCTACGGCGCGGGCAATACCGGCCATGTCTTCAACCTCGGCCACGGCATTTCCCAATTCACGCCGCCGGAAAGCGTGACCGCCCTGGTCGAAACCGTGCATGCGCACAGCCGCGTATTACGAAAGTAATATCCCATAAGTGAGTGGCAAAGCTTGACTTATGCACAGAGTTTTGCCGCTCACCCCAAAAATGTTCCGAAAAACCCTTGACAGCGTAGTGTTTGCTTAAAATATTGAATTAAAAGGGTTTTGTGTTTTGCCCATTATTTCGGCAGCGTGACAAAACCCTTACCCGGCCGTTACTTAGCGTATTTGCCCGGAAGTAATTCACAAAGTTATCCACAGTTTTTGTGGACAACTTTAAAAGCCGCCGATCGTGACTCGAACAAGCCTGTTTTTTCGGAGAAATGACGGCTTCGGTCGCTGAATATATGCCCGTCCTGCGCGTCGCCCTCGATCTGCCGCTGCACCGCCTGTTCGACTACGTCGCCGAGTCGGCGACGCCGGCCGATGTCGGCTTGCGCGTCCGGGTGCCGTTCGGCCGCGGCGAACGGCTGGGCGTCATCGTCGAGGTGGCTGCCGACAGCGACTGGCCGGTCGACCAGCTCAAGCCGGCCAAGGAAATCCTGCGCGATCTGCCGCCGTTGACCGCCGACTTTTTCAGGCTTTGCCAGTTTGCCAGCACTTACTATCAGGCTGCTTTCGGTGAAGTGGTCATGCAGGCGCTGCCGGTCGGCCTCAAGCGCATCGACCCGCCGGACCGGCGCAATGCCCGGGCGACGAAATCACCGCCGCCCATCCAGCCGCCGCAACTGACCGACGAGCAGGCGAGGGCGGTGGCTGCCGTCGACCCGGCCGCCGGTTTTTCTGCCCATCTGCTGCACGGCGTCACCGGCAGCGGCAAGACCGAGGTCTATCTGCGCCTGATCGACAAGACCCTGGCGCTCGGCAGGCAGGTCTTGCTGCTGGTGCCGGAAATCAACCTGACGCCGCAACTCGAAGGCCGCGTCCGCGCCCGCTTCCCTGCGGCCGGGGTCGTTTCGTTGCACAGCGAACTGGCCGAAGCGGCGCGCGAGCGCAACTGGCGGGCGGCCTTTGCCGGCGAGGCCAGCATCGTGCTCGGCACCCGCCTGGCCATCTTCACGCCCATGCCGCGGCTGGGGCTGATCGTGGTCGATGAGGAACACGATCCTTCCTTCAAGCAGCAGGACGGCATGCGCTATTCGGCGCGCGATGTGGCGGTCTTCCGGGCGCACCAGCTGGGTATCCCGGTGCTGCTGGGTTCGGCGACGCCCTCGCTGGAATCCTGGGCCAACGCCCAGGGCAAGCGTTACCAGATGTTGAGCCTGCATGAGCGGGCCAATCCGGAAGCCACCCTGCCCACTGTCAAGGTGCTCGACACCCGGCGCATGGTGCTCAAGGAAGGCGTCAGCGAGCCGTTGATCGCCGCCATCCAGCAACGCCTGGAACGCGGCGAGCAAAGCCTGGTTTTCCTCAATCGCCGGGGCTACGCGCCGGTGCTGGCCTGCCCGGCCTGCGGCTGGGTGTCGCGCTGCAAGCGCTGCGCCGCCAACCTGGTGCTGCACCTGGCCGACCGCCGCCTGCGCTGCCATCACTGCGGCTTCGAAAACCGCATTCCGAAGGCCTGCCCGACCTGCGGCAACCAGGACATCCACCCCTTCGGGCGCGGCACCCAGCGCCTGGAAAGCTGGCTGCAGGAGCAGTTCCCGGAAGCCCGCATCCTGCGCGTGGATCGCGATTCGGTGAAAAGCCGCAAGCAGTGGGAGGTCATGCTCGAGCGGATTCACGGCGGCGAGGCCGACATCCTGGTCGGCACCCAGATGCTGGCCAAGGGCCACGACTTTCCCAAGCTCACCCTGGTCGGCATCCTGGGTGCCGATTCGGCGCTGTTCGCTGCCGACTGCCGTGCGCCGGAGCGCCTGTTCGCCCAGTTGATGCAGGTCGCCGGCCGCGCCGGGCGGGCCGAACTGAAGGGCGAGGTGCTGATCCAGACGCAATACCCCGATCACCCGCTATTCGCCGCCGTCGTCGCCCACGATTACCCGGGCTTTGCCGGCGAGCAGCTCAAGGAGCGCGAACAGGCCGGCTTCCCGCCTTATGCCTTCCAGGCCATGCTGCGCGCCGAAGCGCCGCAGATGGCCGACGCCATTGCCTTCCTGAAGGCGGCCGCGGCGCTGCCCGAGGTGGCCGAGCACGGCAACGTGCTGATCTACGATCCGGTGCCGATGCGCATGGCCCGCCTGGCCAACCTGGAGCGCGGCCAGTTGCTGGCCGAATCGCCGTCGCGCCCCGCCTTGCAGGCCTTCCTGCCGCAGTGGCGGGAGGCCATCGCGGGCCTCAAGGCACCGTCCAAGCTGCGCTGGCACATCGAGGTCGATCCGCTGGAGTTCTGAGCGCTGGTTGTTCCGGCGCTCAGGAATTGGCCGGCGCGGGCTGCGCCATCGCCGACAGCAGCACCTTGTCGACCCGGTTCTTGTCCATGTCCATGACTTCGAAGCGCCATCCGGCCGCTTCGAAATGATCGGTCGCTGCCGGAATGCGCCCCAGGACATGCATGATGAAGCCGCCCAGGGTATGGAAACCGCGTTCATCCTCACCGGGCAGTTCTTCCTCGATGTCGAGCACCGACTTGAGCCGTTCGATACCGACATCGCCATCGACCAGCCACGAACCATCCTCGCGCTGGAGCATGTCGCGCTCTTCCGGTGCCTCGGGTTCGGAGAGTTCCCCGACGATGGCCGACATCACGTCGGTCAGGGTCACCAGGCCCTGGACATCGCCGTACTCGTCGACGATGAGGGCGAACTGCAAGCGGGCGCGCCGGAAGTTTTCCAGCAACTGGGTGGTGCTCACCGTTTCCGGAACATAGAGCGGCGGGTGCAGAACCGACTCGATATCCGCGCCCGAGATGCAATGCCCGGGCAGGGCCTTCTTCAGCAGATCGCCGGTTTGCAGCACGCCGAGAATATGGTCGAGCCCGTCGCGGCACACGATGAGGCGGGAAAACTCGGTTTCGATGATGCGCTGGCGGGCACGCTCGTCGCCTTCCTCCAGGTCGATCACGAACATTTCACGGCGCGGCGTCATGATGGCCGCAATCTTCTGCTCGTCCAGGCGCAGGACGTTGGAGACGATTTCCTGCTCGCTCTCGTGGAAGACGCCGGCTTCGGCGCCTTGCTCCATCAACACCTTGATTTCATCGTCGGTCACCGGCGGCTCTTCCTTGCGGCGCGCGCCGAGCAGGCTCAGGATGGCCGTCGACGAGCCGGACAGCACCACCACCAGCGGATGCGTTATCTTGGCCAGGAACATCATCGGGCGGGCGATGAGCGAGGCGATGCCTTCCGGGGCCAGCATGGCCAGGCGCTTGGGGACCAGCTCGCCGACCACGACGGAAAAATAGGTCAGGGCGACAACGGTGATGGTCAGCGCCACGCTCTTGGCGTAGGGCGCCAGCAGCGGCATGCCGGCCAGCCAGGCAGCCAAGGGGTCGGCCAGCGCGGCTTCGCCGATGGCGCCGCTGAGAATGCCGACCGAGGTGATGCCGACCTGGATGGTCGATAGAAAGCTGGATGGTTCCTGGTGCAGCGAAAGTGCCGCTTCTGCCCCCAGGCTGCCGTCGTCTGCCAGATTCTGGAGCCTCGCCTTGCGCGAGGAAACGACTGCAATTTCGGACATGGCGAAGACGCCATTGATCAAGATGAGTACGACGAGAAGAAATATGTCCATGCTTGAAACCGCCCTACGCAGCGACCGTGCGTGCGGTTTCGGTATTGAGAAGCGGCCGATTGTAGCAGGCGCTGCAAAGCGGGCAGCAAGGCCACGGTGAGCCCGGCTACCCGGCACGCCCCTTGCAATGTTGCTTACCCAACCACCGCAAGGAGCGCATCATGAAAATCCAGGATTCCAGCGTCCAGCTCACGGCAAGCCACGAGGAAAGCTATTCCCGGTCGAGCGAAATCACCAGCACGACCAGCTTTCGCCAGATCTTTGCCGACCTCGCCCAGCCCGCCAATGACGAGGCGGCCGAAGCCCGCAAGCGGGTCCAGCGGCTGCTGCAATCGCTGCTCGATACCATCCTGGCGGCCATCGACGGCAAGAAGTGCAAGGAAAACTTTGCCGCTGTCGAACCCTTGCCGGATGAGCCGGCGCCCACGGGCAACCGCCGCGAAATCAGCTGGACCCATCATGTCGTCCAGAAACAGAGCGAAAGCGAGCGGACCGATGTCTGCGGCTCGGGCTGCGTGCAGACCACGGACGGAAGGCAGATCGCCTTCGATTTCTCGCTGCACCTGGCGCGCGACGAAACGCGCGTCTCGACCTTCGACGACAGCGGCACCATCACCCTGCGCGATCCGCTGATGCTCAGCTTCGACGGCAAGGCCTGCGAGCTGAGTGCCGAACGTATCGCCTTCGATCTCGATGCCGACGGCAAGGCCGAGGAAATTCCCGCCTTCGGTGCAGCCAGTGGCTTCCTGGTCTTCGACCGCAACGGCAACGGCAAGGCCGACAATGGCAGCGAGCTGTTCGGGGTGGCCAGCGGCAATGGCTTTGCCGACCTGCGTCGCCTGGATGAAGACCGCAACGGCTGGATCGACGAGAACGACAGCGCCTGGCGCCAGCTCGCCGTGTGGTCGGGCGAGGGCTTCGCCTCGCTGGCCGAACGCCAGGTCGGCGCCTTGTACACCGGCGCGGTCGATGCGCCGTTCACGCTCAAGGGCGAGGACAACGCGCTGCTCGGCCAGATCCGCGCGGCCGGCCTCTACCTCACCGAAGGCGGCGAGGTGGGCCATTTGCAGCACGTCGACCTGGCGGTGTCAGCCCCGGCGGGCGGGCAGCAGCAGCCAGACGAGCGCCAGCGCCTGTCCGCCTAGCAGCACCATGAAGGCCGCGCGGAAAGCGGCCTCGGTCGCCCAGCCGCCGGCCTGCAGGATATCCACAAAGCCGCCGATGCCCCATTGCAGGCCGAAGGCGCCGGCGAAGACGAGCAGGTTGAGCGCCGTGTTGGCGCGCCCGGAGAGGCTGGCCGGGAAGGCCTGGGCGACCAGCGAGTAGGCGATGTTGGACAGCGAGAAGCAGATGCCGAGCACCGGCCACAGCAGATCGCCACCCGTGCCCGGGGCCAGGCTGATCAGTGCGAAGGCGGCAAGGGCGGCGAACATCGAGCCGATATAAACCTTCTCCAGCTTGATGCCGCGATGCACCAGGGTGGTGGCGAAGAAGCCCATGAACAGGAAGCCGGCCAGCATGGCGCCGCTGATCCAGGTCAGGCGGACGGCGACTGCCGCCCGGTCCATGTTCTCCAGCACCATCATCCAGCGCGAGGCCCACAGGCCCTGCACGGCCATGAAGCCGCCGGTCATCCAGAAACCCATCGGGGCATAGCGCCAGAAATGCCGGCTGGAGAATACCTGGCGCACACCGGCCAGCTGCTCCCTGAAGCCGGCGCTCTTGCCGTCGCTGTGCGCATCCGGCACGCGGAACCAGATGATGGCGGCGACCAGTACCGTCGCCACGGCCAGGCCGAGGGCGATGATGCGCCAGCTGGTGAAGCCGATGGCGATTTCCAGCGGCTTCGAGGCGGCCAGCGCGCCGAGGCCGCCGGAAGCCATCACCCAGCCGGTCAGCGAGGCCTGCCGTTCGGGCGGGAACCACAGCGCGAAGGCCTTGAACGAGGCCATCAGGCAGGCCGAAACGCCGAGGCCGATCAGGGCGCGGCCGATGGCCAGGCCGCCCAGGGTATCGGACATGGCGAAGATGGCGACACCGGCACCGGCCAGCAGCAGCAGGCCGGATTCGACCCGGCGCGGGCCGTAGCGGTCGAGCAGCATGCCGAGCGGCAACTGGGCGGCGCCGAAAGCCAGGAAGTAGGTGCTGGTCAGCAGGCCGAGGGCGTTGTCGGCAAGATCCAGCTCGCGGGCGAGTACCGGGCCGATGACGGCATTGACCGTGCGGAACAGGTAGGAAAGGAAGTAGCCGGCGGCGAAAGGCAGGAAGAGCTTGAGCCAGGCCGACTGGGTTGGGGTATTGCTCACGGATTCTCCGGTTTCACGTGGAACGCCACGACGGGCGGCGGTGTCTGGCCGGTGTTCTTGCACAGCCAGTCGATTCGGGTGGCGATCTTCTGTCGCCAGTGGTCGGCAATGCCGGGGCTGGCTGCCAGCCTTTCCAGGTCGGCCAGTTGCGGGCGGTGCGCCTGCCAGAGCAGCATGGCCTCGGCCAGCGTGAAGGCCAGGGGATCGGAATGCTCAAGTTCCAGGGCATCGCCGGGGCTGACGGTACCTTGCGTGAGGACGCGCCAGTACCAGCCGGTGAGGCGTTCGTGCGCAATGAACTCGGCCATGCCCTCGCAGCCGTAGCGTTCGTCGATCTTCCAGCACGGGTTGCGCGGCTGGCAGAGCTGCAGGCGGGCGGTGCCGAGGCGCCAGATATCGCCGAGCCGCACATCGCGCTCGTCGAGTTCGGCCGTCGACAGGTTCTCGCCCATGCTGCCGATGACCAGCTGGCTGGCGGCAGCGGGGAAGCGCCCGGCGAGGCGGGCGTAGTGGGCAGCGGGGTAGAGATGCACCGCCTTGTCCGGGCCGCCGTGCACGCGGCGGTCGGCCTGCTGGTCGCCGACGAAACCTTCCGGGCCGAGTTCGAGCGGGCCGTTCGCCGGCTGCTTGTACATGCCGGTGGGGCGGCCGGATTCAGGAAGCGGACGGATGCCGCCAATAAATAGGGAGATGTTTGCCATGGTGGCCGAATTTTGCCACCGGGCAGCCGAAAAGTAAGCGCTGGAAAACCCGGATTCAGCGCATCGCGCGTGCCGAATTCAATCCCACAACCAGGCGGCGCCGCGCACACCCGACGAATCGCCATGCACCGGCGGCAGGAAGCGCGTATCGACCGCATCGGAAAAAACGTAGGGTGCACAGCACGCAGGCAGGTGGCGGTACAGCCGCTGCATGTTGGACAGGCCGCCGCCGAGCACGATGACCTGTGGGTCGAGGATGTTGATGACGCCGGCCAGCGCCCGTCCCAGGCGGTCTTCGTAGCGGCGCAGGGTGGCTTCGCAGGCGGCGTCGCCCGCAGCTGCGCGGCACTCGATGCTCGCTGCGTCAAGTGTTTCAGCGGTATGGCGGGCGTGGTCGGCCGTCAGTCCGGGGCCGGAGAGATAGGTTTCGATACAGCCCCGGTGGCCGCAATAACAATCCGGCGCAGGCTGGTCCGCTGCCGCCAGCCGGGGCAGCGGGTTGTGCCCCCATTCACCGGCAATGGCATTGGCCCCGACCAGCACCTGCCGGCGGATGACGATGCCGCCGCCGACTCCGGTGCCGAGGATCACGCCGAAGACCGTTTCCACATCGCGCCCGGCGCCGTCGATGGCTTCCGACAGCGCGAAGCAGTTGGCGTCGTTGGCCAGGCGGACCTCGCGGCGGAGCAGGGTTTGCAGGTCGTGGCGCAGCGGCTGGCCGATCAGGCAGGTCGAGTTGGCATTCTTGATCAGGCCGCTACGCAGCGATTCGGCCCCGGGAATGCCGATACCGACGCTGCCGGTCTGGCCAAGCTCGGCTTCAGCTTCCGCCACCAGCCCGGCAATGGCCGTCAGGGTCGCCCGGTAGTCGCCCTGCGGTGTGGCAATGCGCCGCCGCAACAGCTCCCGGCCATCGGCGGCCAGCCCGACGATCTCGATCTTGCTGCCGCCAAGATCGACCCCCAGCCGCATCAGACGCGCACGGCAACACCCTTGACGTTGCCGTAGGTGGTGGTCAGCGTGCGCAGCACGCTGGCTCCGGCTTCGAGCAGCACCATGAACAGGTTGCGTTCGGTGTACAGGCAGACCGGGTGGTGGATGCCGTATTTCCTGGCCAGTGCCGGCGCCAGCGGGGCAAAGCGCTGGTCGATGGTGGCTTCGCTGTCGGCATAGCCCTGGCTCAATTCGGAATGCAGGCCGAGCACCGAGAGGTACAGCTTGCCGCCGATGCGCAGGCGGAGCAGCAGGTTGCGGATGACGCTGCGCGCCTCGGCGTAGGGCAGGCGGCACAGGCCCTGGCGGACGACGATGATGTCGAAGGGTTGTCCGGCAAAGCGTTCGGGCAGGGCGGTGAGTTCGGTGGCAACGTAGGAAATCTGGTCGCGCCGGCCGGAGGCCAGGATGCGCCCTTCGATTTCCTGGTGGAACTGCGGCTGGTCGGCCAGGATGACCTCGGCTTCCAGGCGGGCGAAGCGGGGTGCCAGGTCGCAATGCTTGTCGGCTATGACGAGGACGGAAACACGATGATCGATACGCTGGCGCTTGACGCATTCCTCGAGCGCCAGGCGTTCCAGTTCGTCAGTCCCGGTGTCCCAGGGATTGGCGTTAATATGTGTTGTCATGTTCATTGTTTTGTCTCCCTCCGCTTCATTTTGCATGATGCCCGGTCGGCGTGACAACGGAAAATCCACGGTGCGAAAGGAAAAACGATGTTGGTTCGCTTTGTTTCCAGTGAAACCGGAGAAGTCTTGATGTATGCCAACGTGGCCAAGGTGCTGATGCAGGCCATGGGCAAGGAAACCACTGCACGCGGGGCCTTCCTGCCGGCGCAGATGCTGCCGGCGGCGCAGGCCTTGCGCGATGCGGTGGCGCGCTCGGAAGTGCGGCAGCCGGTCGAGGAAGAAGAGGCCGAAGAGGAAGGGAAGAAGAAGGAGCCGGTGGTCGCACTGCGCCAGCGCGCCTGGCCGCTGATCGACATGCTGGAGCGCACGGCGAAGGCCGGACCCGATGCCAATATCGTCTGGGAGGCGGCAGCGCCTTTCTGAGCCTTAGCGGGGGCCTTGCTCCCCGATGCCGAAGCCGCGGGCGATGCCGTCGATGACCTGACGCAGTTCGTCGGCGAACCGGGCAAAGAACGCCTCAAGCCCGGCATCGCGCTCGCGCAGCGCGGTTTCCAGCGCCTTGGCCGCCTGCTGCAGCGCCGAGGCGCCGATCGTGCCGGCCAGTCCCTTGCTGCTGTGGGCCCGGCGCTCCGCGGTAGCCAGGTCGCCGCTGTCGATGGCGGCGCGGATGGCTTCCGTCTCGCCGAGGAAGCGGCTGTGGAAGTCGCGCAGCACCTTTTCGTAGAGCGCCGGCTTGTTCATCATGCGACGCAAGCCATCGGCCTTGTCGATGCCGGGCAGTTCCGGCAATTCGCAACTGGAAGACATGCAGGTTTTCTCCGGCGTTCGGCTGGCGCGCTTCCCGGCGTGGGCCGGGCGCCAGCGGAGCAGCTTCTGCTGCAGGAATTCGGGGTCGATCGGCTTGGCGATGAAATCGTCCATCCCGGCGGCACGGCAACGTTCGCGCTCGCTGTCCAGGGCGTGCGCCGTCATGGCGATGATCGGCAGCCGGGCGCCGCGCAGTGTGGCGCGCAGGCGACGGGTGGCTTCCAGGCCATCCATTTCCGGCATCTGGATATCCATCAGCACCACGTCGCAAGGGATCTGGTCGTCGAGCAGCTTGCGCAGGGCCTGCACGCCATTTTCGGCCGTATCGACCGTCGCGCCGAAGGCTTCGAGGATTTCCCCGGCAATCAGGCAATTGGTCGGCAGGTCGTCGACGAGCAGCACGCGCAGGCCGGCCAGCGGGCTGTCATCGACGACCGGGGGGCGATGGCTCGCGGCATGCACGACGGCTGCCGGCTGCCGCCCCGGCCGGAGATTGACCGTGAAGCTGAAGGTGCTGCCGACGCGGGGCTGGCTGCTCACCCGGATATCGCCGCCCATCAGTTCGGTGAGGTGCTTGCTGATGGCCAGGCCCAGTCCGGTGCCGCCGAACTTGCGGGTGATCGAGGTGTCGGCCTGGCTGAAGGCCTGGAACAGGTTCCGTTGCTGCTCTGCCGACATGCCGATACCCGTATCCTGGACATCGAATTCGAGGCGGACGCACGCGTCGCTGTCGGCCGCCAGGCGGCGGACATAAACGCTGACCGAGCCGCTGGCGGTGAACTTGAGCGCATTGCCGATCAGGTTGACCAGGATCTGGGCCAGGCGCAGCGGGTCGCCCAGCAGTTGGGCGGGAACGCCGGGCTCGACCACGTACTGGAGTTCCAGGCCCATTTCCTGGGCGCGATGGAGCAGCACGCTGGAGACGTTGTCGAGCACCTCGTCGAGGGTGAATTCGGTTTCCTCCAGCCTCATCTGGCCGGCTTCGATCTTGGAAAAATCGAGAACGTCGTTGATCACGCCGAGCAGCATTTTCGCCGCACCGTGGATGCGCGAGATGTAGTCGCGCTGCTTGCCGGAGAGGTCGCCCTTCAACAGCAGGTGCGCCAGGCCGATGACGGCATTCATCGGGGTGCGGATTTCATGGCTCATGTTGGCCAGGAAGGCGGCCTTGGTCTCGGCAGCCGCTTCGGCGGCGTGCTTGGCGTCGGTCAGCGCGACTTCGGCCTGCTTGCGTTCGGTGATGTCCTGCAGCGTCTCGATGGCGCCGACGATGCGCCCCTGCTTGTCGTGCAAGGGGGCGGCCGTGAAGAACAGCCAGCGGTCGAACATCGGGAAGTAGTCTTCCGCCTCGTAACCGCCGTGGACCAGTTTCGAGCGCCGGTATTTGTTGGAATACAGCTCCTGGATACGGGTCATCTCGCCGGTGATGACCAGATCGGCCATGATCGGGCGCTGATTCGGATAAAAGGCCTTCCATTGGTCACGGGTGCCGACCATCTGGCTGGCCGGCACGCCGATGATCTGCTCGCAGGCGGCATTCCAGTGGGTGATGCGGTGCCCGGCATCGAGCACCAGGGTCGGCACCGGGCTGGCGTCGATGATCTTGGCCAGCGTGGCGTGCGCTTCGCCCAGTTCGAAGGTGCGCTCCTCGACCAGCCGTTCGAGATTCTGGCGATGTCTCTCCAGTTCGCGTTCGGCCTTGAGATGGTCGGTGACGTCGCGGACGAAAAGCACGATCCCGCTTGCCTCACCCTGCGCGTCCATCACGGTGGTATAGGCCGTGGCCGCAGTGAAAGGCCTCCCGTCGATGGATTGCATGGCGAGTTGGCGGGTGGCGATGAAGCCGCTGAAATCGTCCGGCTGCCTGAGAAAATCGGCGTCGTCCGCGGCGGCGAAAAGCGCCTGGACGCGGGTCGCGCCGGGATCGCCCAGGTCATCCAGGCCGAACAGCCGGGCCGCCTGCTGGTTGGCCATGTGCACGGCCCCGTCGAGGCCGAGCAGGAGGATGGCGTCGGGCGAGGTCTCGACCAGCGCACGGTAGGTCTTTTCGCTTTTTTCGATACGCTGCAGCCCCGCTTCGGTCTGCTTGTGCCGGGTGATGTCGGTGAAGGTGACGACGGAGGCGCCGCCATCACCGTCAAGCGCGCTGGGTGCGACGCGAACCTCGAACCAGCGCCACAGGCCGCTGCCATGCCGCAGGCGCAGGTGAAACGGTGGCCGGTCCGGCGCCGCCTGGCCCAGCTCTTCCAGCAAATCGGCAAACGGCCGGCGTTCGTCGGGGTGGGCCAGGTTCAGCCATTGCCCGGGCGTTTGCGGCAGGGCTTCGTGCGGGTAGCCGAGGAGGGCCGAAAAACTGGCCGACAGGAGGGGACGAACGCTACCGTGCGGCCAGTGCCAGCAGCCCATGCCGGCAATGGCCAGTGCCTCCTCGAGCGCTGTCGCCGGGAGCGGTCCGTGGTGCGACATGGTGGCCGGGAGGCGGCGGGAAAATCAGAAGAGCTCGATATCGTCGCTCTTTTCCTTCATCTCGGCCATGAACTTGTCGACGGCCTCCTGCACCGGCACGCCCTGCATGACTGCATCGAACATGGCGATTTCCTCGCGCGTCGAATACTTGGTCTTGATCTTGTCCTGCAGGCCGACCCATTCGCCCGGATTGAACAGGCGGCGGGGATCGGCGACCAGGTCGCTGAGATCGCCCAGGCTGAGGCCGACGTGGGCCAGGCGCTGGACCAGCTTGTCGTAGAACTGGAAGGCGATGATGGCCTGGTGCACCATGCCGGAAACATGCTCGGAAACGCCGCTCAGGTTCTGCTTGGCGACGCCGACCTCGCCCTGGTCGGGCAGGGTCTGGATGGTGTCGGAAATCATCCGCATGTAGCCGGCCATGCTGGTGAAGGAATTGGTCAGCACCTCGACGGAGGCGTTACTGTCCTTCATGGCCGTTTCGATCTGCACGGCGGACAGTTCGAGCATCAGTACCGTTTCGCGAACCTGGCTCCAGTTGAGATCCGGCATGTGGGCGGTCGTACCGCGCGGTTGGCTTGGCTCTTCGGTCATTTTTCTTCCCCTGTTAGCCGCGGAACTATAGCGTAGTTCATGCGGCGCGTTCTACCAGCACATAGTATTTGCGCACCGATTCAAGCACTTCGAACCGGCCGGTGAAGCCGGATGGGATGATGCCTGCCTGTCCCGGGCCGAATTCGGCAGCCGCGCCGGCGCTGTCGGTGATGCGGATGCGCCCGTCGATGACGCAGAAGAACTCGTCCTTGCCCGGTGCGAAGGCGATGTTCCAGGCACCCGGTTCGCAAGCCCAGACACCGGCCGACAGGTCGCCGGTGGTGCTCAGGAAGTGCTCCCAGGTGGTACGCAGCGGGTTGCCGGCGACCAGGCGCTCCGGGCGTGGCCGGTCGTACGTGGGGGCGGGGCTGCTGGCGGCGAAGACGGTCAGTTTCGGCATGTCATTTCTTGCGGCGCTTGTCGGCCTTCTGGCGCCAGCGGGCGAGATCGGTGCTGCTCGGCTCGGCGAAGCGGCCGCCGCCGGCATTGGCCATGTGGATCACGGCGCGGGCCACTTCGAGATCACTGAGCTCGGGATTGCCGCCCTTGGCTGGCATCTTGCGCAGCCCGGCGAGGGCGGCCGGCACCAGATCGTCCAAGCCTTCGCGCACCAGCTTGTTCCACTGTTTGGCGTTGCCGAATATCGGCGCGTGGTGTTTGCCCTTGGCGTGGCACTCGCTGCAGGTGCTTTCGTACACCTCGGCGCCCGAGCGCTCGGCCGCGAAGGCGGGCAGGGCGAGGCTGGCGAGAAGCAGGATGATCGGACGCATCGCTTTCCTTGAGGGTGTCGGATAAAGTCGCCATGTTAATTTGCCTCGCCCATTCATGCATGAAAACCCACCTGCTGTTCGCCTGTTGCTTGTTCCCCGCCATTGTGGTCGCGGCGCCGCCGCTGGTTGCCGTCGATGTCGGCCATGGCGAAAGGGATACCGGCGCGACCAGCGCCCGCGGGCGGAGCGAATTCGCCTTCAACCGCGATTTTGCCGGCCGGTTGGCGAGCACGCTGCGCCAGCGGGAACTGGGGGTCAGGGAGGTCAATTTCGATGGCCGCATCGAGAGCCTGTACGCCCGGCCGCAGGCGGCGAACGGCAGCGATTTCTTCATCTCGATCCACCACGATTCGATCGGCGAGGCCTGGCTGCTGCCCTGGGAATGGGAGGGCCAGGCGCAGACCTACACCGAGGTCAAGCGCGGCTACGGCATCTTCGTCTCGGCGCAGAACCCGGCGCTGGCGACCAGCCTGCGCTGCGCCTCGACCATCGGCGCCATGATGCGGCGGGCCGGCTTCGCGCCGTCCACCTGGCATGCCCGCAAGCACCAGCCGGCGGATGCGGAAAACGGTGTCTGGTATTACGACAACCTGGTCGTGCTCTACCGCACCAGACTGCCGGCCGTGCTGTTCGAGGCCGGGGTCATCAAGCATCGTGACGAGGAACTGGAATTGCGCGACCCCGAGCGCCAGGCGCGCATGGCCGATGCGGTGGCGACCGGCATCGCGGCTTGCCTGTACGTCAGGGCAGCCGAATAGGACTCAGAGGAATATCGGTTCCGGCGTCAGCGCGACGCCGAAGCGTTGCAGCACATCGGCTTGCACGGCAGCCATCGTCCGTTTGACGTCATCGCCGGTGGCGCCGCCCTGATTGACCAGGACCAGCGCCTGTTTTTCGTACATGCCGACCGGGCCAAGCGTCTTGCCCTTCCAGCCGGCCTGCTCGATCAGCCAGCCGGCGGCCAGTTTGACGCGGCCATCCGGTTGCGGGTAGCAAGGCAGGGTCGGGTGGGCGGCCTTCAGTGCGTCGGCCTGCAGCGCGCTGACTACCGGGTTGTGGAAGAAGCTGCCGGCGTTGGGGGTGACTGCCGGGTCGGGCAGCTTGCGCTGGCGCACGGCGATGACAGCCGTCGCGATGTCGCGCGCCGTCGGTGCGGCGATGTGGCGGACCGCCAGTTCCTGGGCCACGTCGGCATAGCGGCAGTTGGGCTGCCAGGCCTTGGCCAGGCGGAAGACGACCGAGGTGATGGCGATGCCGCCGTTCAGGTGCCAGCCCTCCTGCTTGAAGCGGCTGTCGCGGTAGGCGAAGCGGCAGTCGTCGCGGTCGAAGCTGACGACGGCTTGTTTGGCGAAATCCCAGGCAGTAAGGGAATGCAGGCACTCGCCGACTTCCAGACCGTAGGCGCCGATGTTCTGGATCGGTGCGGCACCGACCGTGCCGGGAATCAACGACAGGTTTTCCAGCCCCGGCCAGCCCTGGTCCAGCGTCCATTGCACGAAGTCGTGCCAGTTTTCGCCGGCCCCGGCTTCGATATAAAAGGCCTCGCCATCCTCGCCGCGCAGCCGCTTGCCGGGGATGGCCATGTGCAGCAGCAGTCCGTCGAAGTCGCCGGTCAGTACCAGGTTGCTGCCGCCACCGAGGATGAAGCGGCGGCCAGCGCCGAGCTCCGGGGCGGCGAGCTGCGCCGGCGCGGTGATGCGCCGGTACAGGGCGGCCCGGCCGGGCAGGGCGAGCGTATTGAACGGGGAGAGATCAACCTGGGTTTGCAGCATCATGGGGCGGAATTTTCGTCGATTTCCGGTATTTCGGCATGGCTTCCTGCGCCCGGGCCGATTGATCAGGATTAAGGCCGGTTTGGGCATAGCCGACGAAGATGCTCGGCCATTGGCTTTTTGTGAGGAGAAGACATGAACGGAAAATTATTGCTCGCCACCCTGGCGCTGACGCTAACGACCGGGCTGCACGCCGCCGGCGATGAACACCATCACCACCATGGCCACAGCCATGGCGAAGCGGCGCCGGCAAAATTGCAGCTCAATGCCGGCAAGCAGTGGGCGACTGACGCGCCCTTGCGCCAGACCATGAACGAGATCAACCAGGCGATGGGCAAGGCCTTGCCGCTGATCCATGGCAACCGCTTCAACGATGGCGACTACCAGGCGCTCGCCACCACGGTCAGCCAGAAAGTGGCCTACGCCGTGGAGAACTGCAAACTGGACGCCAAGGCCGATGCCATGCTGCACCTGGTCATCGCCGACTTGCTGGCCGGGGCCGAGGCCATGGAGGGCAAGGCCGGCAAGCCGCGTCATGATGGCGCGGTACAGGTCATGCAGGCCTTGAAGTCCTACGGCAAGTACTTCCGCCATCCGGGCTGGAAGGTTGCCCAGGGCTGATTGCTGTTTGCCCTGGAAAGGGCAGTTGAACTGCCCTTTTCCAACGCAGAGGCGCAGAGGGTGCGGCCCTCCGGTCTTTCCTTTGCGCCTTTGCGTTTGCCGGTGGCCGGGCAGTCATTCGGCCTTGTTGTCGGTATCCGAAGGGTCGGCGGCAGTGTCGACCGCAATGCCCCAGTCCCCCCAGGTGTACCAGTCGTCGCCCAGCATCTCGGCCGGATGCTGGGTCCGTCCCGAGCCATTGCCGCATTGCAGGTCGCCGGCCGCGCAATATTTGTCGCACCCCCAGCATATGC
>ERZ1645187.983-NODE-983-length-27064-cov-10.530231_pt1 | contig 27064 bp, 23 predicted proteins | sample MGYA00575352_ERZ1645187 | MGnify/ENA primary metagenome ERZ1645187 (study PRJEB40837, sample SAMN11349314) | freshwater sediment metagenome | isolation source: river sediment | host: Sediment | place: India: Wazaribad , New Delhi | collected 2017-02-21 ...
TCCTTCACCACGTTGTGCTTCTCCCCCGCCTTCTCCTTCATGTATTTACGTATCGCCTTGTCGTATTCGTCCAGCTCGGTGTTCTTTTTGAACTCGTTCTCGCCGGCCGCAGGCTCCTCAGGCTTGTCGCGCCAGTCCTTCTTCACCTTGGCGGTAGCCGCGTTGATTATCTCTCCGGCCTCCACGCCCACCAGGCGGGCGTTAACCTCTATGCGGCCGCTGGCGAGCTCGGTCAGCGTGCCCAGCACCATCCAGTCCGCGCCCAGGAGTTTGCCGGCGTCCTTCACCGAATCCGCGCCCGCGGCGCCGGAGCCCTGCAGCCGCAGTTCGGCGAAGACCTTGTCTATCTCCTTGCGCTCGGCCACGCGGAACTTCTTGAGCCGGACGAGCTCGGTGGTAAGGCGTGCCGACACCACGTCGCCGTCCCCGCCGTCGCGCCCGTCCTCGTAGACGAAGCGGGCCACCGCTATCTTCCTGTCGCCGGAACAGCCCTTGAGCAGGTCCCTGACCAGCAGATTATAAGGATCGGAGGCCGGACCGGCGCAGAAAGCCGGAGCGCAGCAGAGGAACATCAATATCGAAAGGATGATCTTCATAATTAAAGCCCTAAATAGTCTAGCAGGCGCCTGGCCGCCGCGCAATAGAAAGCCCCCCCGGGAGTTGAACCTTCCGGGGGGGCTAAAAGCGGATGAACTTAATTTATGGCTACGGAACGGCGCCAGCTTTTGCGGGCGGGGTGGCGGGGCGCTATCACCCACATGTAGGCGCAGCTCTTGCTGGTCCTCACGCCGGGCTCGTCGCCGCCTATCCTGTGGCCGGGAGGTATGCGCACTATCAGTTTGCCGTCCTGCTTTATGCTGTTCTCTTCGCTCTCGAAATTACAGGTTATCGCCATATCGCCTCGCAATTCCCGCCCCGTACATAACATGTTATTAAAATCGGAGCGGGGATTCATAGGCCCAAAGGGCCCAGGCCGGCGCGGCCTTTGGACCTATTTGCGGCAGGCCGTGTACTTGAAGAACAGCGCCCAGGCGGAGGTCAGGGCGTAGAAACCGAACACGCCCCCGCCCAGCAGGCCGAGCAGCCTGTTGGAGACGTCCATGTCGCGCAGGGCCAACACGTAAAGACATACCGCCCCCAGGAGGGAGCAGGATACGGCCAGGAACCACAGCCCGGCGAAGCCGGCATGGCAGGCGGTTCCCTCTACGTAATGCGTGTAGGAAAGACGCAATTCGCTGGGCATGCTGCCGCGCAGCAGATAAAGCTCGCCGGCAAAGAAAAGGCCGTAGTATCCGCCCAGCAGATACCAGATATACCGCAGGTCCATGAAAAGGAAAAGGCAGGTGAAAGGCAGCACCACCCACTGGAAGGCCCCGAGGAACTTCTTCAGTGCCGCCTCGCCCTCGGGCGTCACCGCCCGGCCGGGCCCGAAAAAGCTTAAAGGGAAGAACACCGCCCGTCCCTCGGCGTCCCTCTTGAAATTCCTGTTGACCGCAGCGTCCCAGTTGCCCATTTTATCTCCCCGCGGGCCAGGCCCGCCAGCCTATTATGCAACAAAGCGAGGCCGGCGGCAACCGGTCACTTCGCAACGGCGCTGTCCACGAAGGCGCGCAGCTCGGCGGGCTTTATTACCCCGTCGCCGTCCAGGTCCAGTTTGAAACCGGCGAAGCGCGGGTCGTCCCAAAGGAAATCGGCCCTGCAGCCGGAATGGCGAAGTATGTTCCTGTCCTCGTTGCCCAGGGCGTCGGAAAGGGTGAGCGTGGCGGCGGAAGGCCGCTCAAGCAGCTGCAAGGTCCTGGCGGCGCGCGGCGTGCGCCCGGCGTTGGTGGATTCATAGTCGCCGGAACCGGTATGTATGTAACCGTACTCGGTGCGGCTCAGGCGGCCGTCGCCGTCCTCGTCGCAGAAGACGAATATTTTTTCATTCATGCCGTAGAGCTCGTCCACCTCGGCGCGCGTAAAGTAGCCGTCATGGTCGGTGTCGAACTCCTTCCACGGGTCGCCCTGGTTGCGGGCGTAAACGCCCACGGCCTGGTACAGCGTCCAGATCACCCACAGGCCGCCGGCGGCCAGCGCCAGCGTAAGGCCCATCAGCAGTCTCCGCTTCAGGTCTCCCTCCGGCTTCACCGGCGCGTTCTTATTTTCCATTTTTCCTCCAGCTGGCGGCGCAGGCGGGCTATGGCCGTTTCCTTGGCCTTGGCCTCAACTTCCACCGTTATATCCAGGCCGCGCCAGCAGCGCGGGAGATCCTTAAGGTCTATATAGTCGGCGTGCGGCCGCGGGTCGGAGGCCTTCCAGCCGTCCTTGGGGCTGGACAGGTGGAACAGCGGTTCGCGGTCCCAGGTGGCGATAGCACGGCGCGTGACTTCCTCTTCGGAAAGCCCGTCGGGCAGGCAGCGGTGGTGATGCACGTCGTAGACGAAAGGGACCCGGTTGGCCTCGCAGAAAGGCAGCAGGTCGGCCGGCGTGTAGACCCGGTCGTCGTTCTCTAAGGCCAGGCGCGAGCGCACGGCCTTGGATAATTTTTTCAGCGCCGCGGCCGCGCGCGCGAGGGCCGCGGCCTTGTCGCCGTAGGCGCCGCCGCCGTGCAGCGTTATAACGTCGGCGCCGGTCCAGCCGGCGGCCTCGGCCTGGTACTCCAGCTCTTTCACCGAGGAGGCGGTTACGGCTGGGTTAGGCGAGCTCAACAGTATGAACTGGTCGGGATGGAAGGTCAGTCGCAGGTCAAGGCCGCGGGCCAGTGCGCCGCAGGCCTTGAATTCAGCTATGGTCTTTTTTCCGCCGGGCAGCCCGGCCAGGTCATAGCCCAGCGATGGGTGTGTTTTGAGCGGCAGCAGCTGGCTGTTTATGCGGAAGCAGTCTATGCCGTGCGCGGCGCAGTACTCCAGGGAGCGCCGCAGCGCGGCCGCGTTGGCCGCGCAAAGCCCGGCAAGCTTCTCAGCGCGGGCGGCCGGCTTAAGCCGCCCGGCGTGCAGGGCCGTGGTGGTAAGGAACTTTATAGGCTCCCGCTCGAATTTACAGCAAAGTCCCAGCCTTATCATACCCCCCCAGCCCGCGGTCTCAGGCGCCCTTGCGCAGCGACATAATGGCCCGGCCTATGGTGTAAGTGTCGTGGCCGGCCGGCAGGTCCTTCAGCAGTTCTTTTGCCGCGGCAAGGTCCTCCCCAAGCGTCACTACGGGCGGCTCCACGTAACCGTCCGCGCGCACCTGCGGCAGGCCGCAGGCGGAGAGCAGGGCGTTGCAAAGGCAACCGCGCCCCACGGTGTTCTGCACGCGGCCGCCCTTGGCCACGAAAGTCTCCACCGGTTCGGCCGGGCATCGATATCCCAGCGTGCCGTCGGGTTTCAGGTAGGCTACCTGCAGCAGGCCCATATCGCAGACGCGCCTGCGGGCCTGGTATACCTCCGGCTCGGAGATGGTGCCGGGAACCTGGGCCACCTTGAAAGGGAAACCCGTCGGCGAGATCAGCGGATCGTTCCTTACCTCCAGTTCGCCGGCCGCCAGCAACCGCGCGGTCTTCGAACGGTCGGCAGGCGACATGCCGGACTGGGCCGACAAGGCGGCCAGCGTGCCGAACTGTATGCCCGTTGCACCGGCGGCCTGGGCCGCCTTAAGGCGCGCGTGGCTGGAATAGCCGCCGGCCAGCCAGAAAGGCAGGCCTATGCCGGCTATGGCGGCTATGTCCGCCTTATCGGCTTCGGTGTACACCAGCAGCTGGCGGCCATCTTTGCCGAAACATTTCTTGGACGGAGCCGCGCTGTGGCCGCCGGCCTCCGAGCCCTCCACCACGAAGCCATAGGGCCTGGTGGCCGGGTCGTCGTAGAGAGCCTTGGCCAGGCCATAGGAGGAAACGATGGCCAGGAACCTGGGCGCGGCCAGAGGTTCGCCGCCGGCGTCCAGCGTAGCCGGGCGCACCGCCGCGTAGAAATTTCCGGAATCCGAGCTGGTGCCGTATACCTTGAACGACATGGACGCCGGCTCGTGGCGGGAAAGTTTCTCTATCATGGCCGGCAGCTCGTCGGGGCTGCCAGCGCCCACCAGCACGTAGGCCGCGCCGGCCAGCATGGCGCCGTACAGCGCCCACGGCAGGGGCCGCTCCACCTTGCGCAGGAAATTTATGCCCACCGGCTTGTCATGGCCTTCCTTGGCCAGCCATACCTCGGCGAAGTTGGCCGCCAGCACCAGCACCTGCATCTCGCGCGGCAGTTCCCAGAAGGAATCGGGGCCGGGCTTGAAGTTCTCTATGCGGGTCAGGCGGCAGGGCGGCACCGCCTTGTAAGGGGTGCCGGGCGGGCGGCCGCCCTCTATGTAATATTTATCGAAGAGTTCCCACACCGGGCCGGCGAGGGAGGGCTGGCGGCGCACCAGTTCGGTGAAAGCGCGGCGCACGTTGCCGCCGGGGTCGCCGTCCTGCAGCAGGCGCGGGTAGACTATCTCGAGGCCGGTGCCCGAGACCACGCCGAGGCCGCCCATCATGGAGACTATCCGGGACATCACCCACCATGAAATGCGGACGCCCATGCCTCCGGATATTATCGACGGGTCGTTCGGGACGGAAGCAAGGGCGTTATCGGTATTCACGTTGTCTCCTGTTGTTTTACGGGGCCTGGCGCTTTATGTACTGGGACAGGGCGGCCATATCGGCGTTGAAGGCGTTGTTGGCCCTCAGCTCGCCGTAAAGCAGGTCGCCGAGTTTCTTGCCGGCTTCGATGTCGGAAGGGTGGTGCACGCCGCCTATCACGCGGTTCATGGCGGCCTGGTCGGCCGCTATCATATAAGCGGTGCGGCGGGCCGGGTCTATGTCCGCGAGTATATTGCCGAAAAGCCGTGCCGCGGTGGAATGCCCGCTGGGGTAGGAGTAGCCCTGCGAGCGGCCGATGCAGGGGTCGAGGTTCTGGTCGCGCAGGAAGGGGCGCGGCCTTTTGTAGATGTTCTTTATGTAGCGGTTGGCGTCGGAGGCGTCGGCGCTGACGCGCTTGAAGAAGGCGCTGACGGCGGCCGGCAGCGGCTTGGGGAAAGGGTTTACGGACCCGAACAGGGCGGTGAAGCTGTCGTCGGTCTGGGCCTTGGCGGCGGCGCACTGGGCCGGGGTGCGGTCCTTCTGCCACCGGCGCACGGCGTCCAGGTCGGCCTTGTCTTCGGAGGAACCGGCCGCCGGGGGCGGCAGGAAATCGTTTATCTCCTTCTGTATCCTGGAGAGGTAGCCGGCGAGCTGCGCGCGCTCGGGGCGCGGCGAGCTTACGGCCGGCGGGCAGGACGGGCAGGCGGCTTCCTGCGCCTGCGCCCAAGGCGCCTGCGATGCCATAAGCAGCATCATCAGGAGCATGTTCCTCAAGTAGCGCATATTGCGGTCCTGCATAAGTTCCTCCTAATACTATATAAATCGCCGGCCTTTCTTGCAAGCGGGTTAATGTGGTCCTATCTTTTGGTAGAATAAAAATATGACATTCAAGAGGGCCTTAGCGCTGCTGCTGCTGTCATCCCTGGCCGCCTGTTCCGCGGCCCGCCCGGCGAAGTCCGTATACAAGCCGCCGACCCAGGTATACTACGCGCAGGAGGCCGGCATACAGGCCATAGCCCTCACCCCGCCCCCCGCCGACGGCGACCCGGCCGACAAGGCCGACTTCGCCGAGATGCTGCGGCTGCAGGAGACCAGGACGCCGGAAGACTGCGCCCGCGTTAAGCGCGAGGCCGCGAGCGGCTACGAGAATTTCTTCGGCGACATCGGGCCCTTCCCCGTGCCTGTGCCGCCCGAAGCGGCGGCCTTCCTGAAGCGCGTGCGCGCCGACGTGGGCCGAGCCACCTACGTTTTCAAGAAACGCTACGCCAGGCTGCGCCCCTTCCTGCGCGACAAGGAACTTAAACCCTGCCTGCCGCTCGAGGACGGTTACGCCTATCCCAGCGGCCACTCGGCGCTGGCCATGACCTTCGCGCTGACGCTGGCCGACGTGCGGCCGGACCTCAGGGACCGCCTGCTGGAGCGGGCGGCCTCGGTGGCCGGCGGGCGCGCGCTCGGCGGCGTGCACCACCCTTCCGACGTGAAGGCCGGCCTTGAGCTGGGCCGCCTGCTGCACGCCGAGATGGCGAAGAACCCCTCTTACGCGGCCGACATAGCCGCGGTATCAAAATACGCCCTGACCGAGGTGAAGAAATGACCGGAACACTGCTGACTCTCGCCGTACCGCTGCTCCTCTCCGCCGGGCTCAGCGCCGCCCCGGCCGTCCCCGCCGTGCCGGCCCCTTCGGCCCCGGCCGCGGCCAGGACGGAAGCCGGCTTCAGGGCCGTGCGCAGCTTCGAGGCGGTGCCGGCCTTCGGCATAACCGAGGCCAGCGTCTTCGAGATCGATCCCTCCCTGTTCAGGGTAAGGACCGTCAGCGCGCGCAAGGCCGCCGGCAAGGCCAAGGTCAGCGTGCAGGCGCTGCGCAAGCTGCTGCCGTCCGCCGCGCTGATGATCAACGCCGGCTTCTTCAACCCGCCCGACGGCCTGCTGATAGGCGATTTCGTGGAGGGCGGCGCCAGGCCCGACGGCATCATCTACGCGCCCGGCGAGAACCTGGACCGGCTCTTCGTCGTCGGGAAGGACGGCTCCGCCTCCGTGGTCAACGGCACGGAGAAGCTCGGCGACGAGCAGCTGGCCGCCGCCGTATCGGCCGTGGCCGGCAAGTCCGACTGGCCCGGCCACGCCAATTCCACCAACCGCAGCGCGGTATGCGTCACCCCCGCCGGCAAGGTACTGATAGCGGCCGTCTACCCGGTGCGCACGCTGCAGAAGCTCTTCGCCTACATGGAGAGCGAGGGCTGCGCGCCGGGCTCCGTCGTCAACCTCGACGGCGGCGGCTCGACGCAGATGTCCTGCAATTTCGGCGGCTCGGCCTGGAGCTTCGGCTGGGAGCGCAAGGGGACCAATGTCCCCGAATGCCACGTAGGCGGCGGCATAGACGACGCCCGCTGCTACAGGGCCGTGGCAACTTTCCTCGTAGTGGAACCCAGGGAGGGCAAATGAATCTGAACTTCAACAGGCTGTTCTTCTGCGCGCTGATGTGCGCCGCCACCGGCCCGCTCAGCGCCGGCGCCGCCGTCGACGCTCTTAGATCCGCCGCCGTCAGCGGCGAGACCGCGGCGGCCATACCGCCGGACGTCCAGTTGCCGGCCGCGCTGGCGCTCACCGAGTCACGCGGCGTCTGGGTGGACAAGAGCGACCTCTACAAGGGCAAGGAATACCTGCTGGCCGCGCTGGACCAGCTGAAGGCGGCCAACCTCAACACCCTTTACCTGCCGATCTGGCACAAGGGCTGGGTCACCTACCCCGGCAGCGCCTACGCCCCGGCGGACCCGGACATGGCCAAGGTCGACGTGAAACTGATGTCCTGGCTCATCGACGAAGCGCATAAACGCGGCTTCATGGTGCAGGCCTGGACCGAGTACGGCTTCGGCACCTACCACACCCCGAACGCGCTGACCGACCCCAGCCGCGGCGCCATACTGGACAAGCGGCCCGAACTCACCTCCGTCGACAAGGACGGCAGGCCTTACGAGCATATACCCGAATGGGGCTATTTCTATTCCATGTGCCCGGTGAACCAGGCCTCGCAGGACATAGTGATAGCGCTCTTCACCGAGGCGCTGAAGGTCCTGCCCTTCGACGCGCTGAACCTGGACCGCATGCGCTTCGCCAACGCCAATTTCTGCTTCTGCGACCACTGCAAAAAGAAGTTCCGCGAGGACACCGGCTACGAGCTGGACTCTTCGATCTTCGACGACCCGGAGAGGCTGGCCTCGTGGCGGGCCTGGCGCAAGGCGCAGGTCACGGCCTTCGTGGGCCGGCTGCGCGCCGCCGTTAAGGACGCGCGCCCCGGCATGCCGGTCACCGCGGCCGTCTGGTACGATACCGAGCTGGACAATATGGGCCAGGACTGGCCGGCCTGGCTTAGGAAGGGCTACCTGGATTTCGCCGTGCCCATGGTCTACTGGTCGGGCAACGACGCCACCGTGGACGGCAGCGCCGGGCTGGCCCCTGCGCGCGGCAAGGTCGGCGTAGGGATATCGGCCGCGGACTGCCCGAAAGAGGAGGTGGCCAGGCAGGTGCGCCACGCCCGGGCGAAGAAGATGGGCGGCGTGGCCTTCTGGTACCTTAACCCGCTCCTGGGCATGGCCGATTACCTGAAAGCCGAGGTTTTCCCCACCCCTGCCCAGCCGTACGCCGGCACGCGGGCCGCGAAAGTCAAATAGTAAAAAGCGTCCCCTGCCCCTTAAAGAGAAAGGCCGCTTACGCGGCCTTTCTTGTTTCATCCGATATAATTCACTGTGCCTTTCCGACGGGGTAGGGCGCGCGACGGGCGCTGGCCCTTGTAGCCCAGCGCCACCGCGTAGCAGGGCTCGTAACCTTCCGGGATACCGAGGCGGGGCAGTTCTTCCTTGATGGAGAAATAATAGCGGGCCAGGCCTATCCAGCAGGAGCCGATGTCCAGGCTCTCGGCGGCGATCAGCATGTTCTCAATGGCGGCCGAGCAGTCGACCAGCGGGCTGATGGCGTCCTTGCGCATGGAGACCACCACCACCGCCGGGGCGCGGTAGAAGAGATGGAACTTGGGATTGGAGCCCATCTCCCGCACCCAGTCGGTACTGTCCTTCGCCATGCGTTCCTTGGAAAGGGCGCTCATGCGCTCCAGCAGTTCCGGGTCGCGCACCACGGTGAAATGCCAGCTCTGGTCGTTGTGGGCGCTGGGCGCGTAAAGCCCGGCCTCCAGTATAGCGTCCAGTTCCTTCTGTTTCAGGGGCTCAGGCAGGTACTTGCGTATGCTGCGGCGGCTCTTTATCACGTCGAGTACGTTGTTTTTCATAATATCCTTCAACCGTCAGCGTTTCCGGGATGCCTCGATGTCGCGCAGCGCGGCGTAGCGGCGCGGGCGGCGGCGGGTGAGCGGGGCGCGGGAACCGCCCATCATCTCGGCCTCGAAGAGCAGCGAGTCGGCTCGCCGCAGCGATCCCTCGTCGCGGGCCGGCACTATGCGGAAATGCCGCGCGGCGTCCAGCAGGCGGCTGACGAAGAACACGTTCTTGCCGGAATACAGCCATTCCTCCGGGAGACCGCGGGCGTCCAGCGGCACGGAGAACTCGCGCAGCGTCTTCTCGCCGGAAGAATTGTAATAGAACTCGAAATAACTGCGCGCCAGCTCGGCGTAGGAGGCGTAGACCGGCTCGCGGTAGCGCAGGCCGCAGAAGTGGGACATGGCCACCGCGCCCCAGCGGCCGCGCTCCGTGAACGGGGCTATCACGTGGTCGTCGTCGCGGGGGTTGGCGCGCAGGTCCAGCAGCAGCGGCCGGCGGCCGTGGAACAGGAAGGCCGCGGCGGCCAGCATGGCGCCCTCTATGCAGTGCGCGCGGCCCCGCCGCAGTGTCTCGAGCGGAGAATAACAGGTATTGGGTTTGGAATCGTTGTAGGCCAGGCCGTAGTCGAGGAAGTCCTGCACCTTGCGCGGCGTATCCAGCCGGCACAGCAGGCCCATATAGTCGGAGAAGGGAGCAAAGCGGCTGTGGGGCTTCACTTTGTTTTCTTCTTCTCCACGTGCCAGGGCTTTTCGCCGGAGGATTTGCCGTCCTGCTCCGCCTCGGTCAGCGCGGCCGCCACCACCGAGCGTATGCGGGCGAGGTCGAAGGGCTTGGTGATATAGCCGCTGGCCCCGCCGCTAAGGGTCTGCATCGCGGTATCCAGGCTGTCGTCGCCGGTGAGCATCCAGACTATGGGGCTGGCGCCGGTGTTCTTTATCAGTTCCAGCACCTCCACGCCGCTCATGCCCGGCATTTTTATATCGAGGAAGATGAACGAGGGCTTCTCGCGCCTTATGATCTCCAGCGCCAGCTCGCCGTTCCTGGCGGTGAACACCTCGTAGTTGGCCACGAAGGCCTCCCTCACCACGAAAAGTATGTTCTCCTCGTCGTCCACTATGAGTATCTTGTGCTTCATCGTAGTCACCGTGGATTCATTCTATAACATCCTGGGGCCTATATCCACTCCCGGCGGCAGCGCCGGCAATTAGGCCAGCCCCCGCCGCTATAGCGCCGCGCCTGCTCCAGCCGGACGGGTCCAAAGGTCTGAACATATCCTTCATGCGGATATTCTATATCATTAACTCCGGGAAACGCGAAGCCCCGCCGAGTGGCGGGGCTCCGGGCTTATGGACCGTCCTGCTTTAGAGCAGCGGGTTCGATACCACGCCGTCGGCCAGCTTGGGCTCGAACCAGGTGGACTTGGGAGGCATCACCTGGTTGTCGTCCGCGACGCTGATCAGCTCGTCGAGCGAGGTGGCGAACAGCGCGAAGGCGACCACCATCTCGCCGGAATTCACGCGCTTCTCCAGCTCGCCGAGGCCGCGGATGCCGCCGACGAAGTCCACCCTGTCGCTCTTGCGCAGGTCCTTTATGCCGAGTATGCGGTCGAGGACCAGGTCGGAAAGAACGCTGACGTCCAGCGCCTTCACGGGGTCCTCTTCCTTCGTGGGGGTCTTCACCGCGGGCTTCAAGAGGTACCACTTGCCGCCCAGGTACATGCCGAACTCGCGGCGGGCGGCCGGCTTGGCCTGGCCTTTGGTCTCGGTGACGGAGAAGCTCTCCTTCACCTTGGCCAGGAACTGTTCCGGGGTGAGGCCGTTGAGGTCCTTCACGACGCGGTTGTAGTCCCAGATCTTCATCTCGTTCACCGGGAAGGCGGCGGCGAGGTAGACGTTGTACGGCTCGTCGCCCTTGTGGGCGGCGCCGCGCGTCTCCACCATGAACTTCTTCACGCGGCTGGCGGCGGCGCTGCGGTGGTGGCCGTCGGCTATGTAGACGGTCTTCTGCTTCTCCGAGGCGTCGGCTATCGCCTTTATGTCGGCCTCGTCGTCGATCAGCCACAGCGTGTGTATCACGCCGCCGTTGCCGGTGGCGGAGAACAGGGGTTCCTTCTTCACGTTCTTCTTGATGACGGCGTCTATCTCGGGCACCTGCTTGTAGGCGATGATGCCGGGGCCGGTCTGGGCCTTCACGTACTTTATCTGGTTCACGCGGTCGTCTTCCTTGACGGGGCGGGTGAACTCGTGCTTGCGGATGCGGCCGGCGTCGTAGTCGTCCACGCAGGCGCCCACCATCAGGCCGGTCTGTATGTGGGAGCCCATCTGCAGGCGGTAGGCGTAGAAGCAGGGCTTGCTCTCTTTAACGAGCAGACCGTTCTTCAGCATTTTCTCGAAATTCTCGGCGGCGGTCTTATAGACTATCTCGGCGTGCACGTCGGTGCCGGGCGGCAGGTCTATCTCGGCCTTGGAGACGTGCAGGAAGCTGTTGGGCTTGCCCTTGGCCATCTCGCGGGCCTCGTCGGAGTCCAGAACGTCGTAGGGCGGGGCTATGATCTCCTGCGCCTTGCCGGGCGCCGGGCGTATGCCGTATATGGGTGAGAAGAGCGGAAGTTTCTTCATTATTTAGGTCTCCTGGTTCTTGAATGACCGCCGTGACGACGGGGGCATGGGTTCCGAGGGCCGTCACGGAGGCCGAGGCTTGCGTAAGCGACGAGGCCGAGTGACGAGGCGCGCGCACGGTGTGCGCGACGCCGTGCCCGAGGGGCCCATGCCCACGGAGTCACGGCAGACTGTTCACTGAAAAGATCTGGACTGCTGACCAATAAAACGGCCCGGGCCCCGTAAGGGACCCGGGCGTCAGGCGGCGATTATATCTTGTCGCCGTTCACCGCGTGGGTGCGCTTGCCGGTGAGCAGGAAATCCGCTATCTGCTCGGCGGCCTGGCGCGCCACGGTCACCTGCGCGTCCTTGGTAGAGGCGGCGATATGCGGCGTGCAGATCACCTTCTCCATCCCGAAGAACGGGTGGTTCACCGGCGGCTCCTCGGCGTACACGTCGCAGGCCAGGCCGGCGATGTGGCCGCTCTCGATGGCGGCCTTTATGTCGGCCTCCACCATGATGGCGCCGCGGGCGCAGTTGATGAGGCGCACGCCCTTCTTCATCTTGGCTATCGTGTCCTTGTTGATCATGCCCTTGGTGGCGGGGTTGATCGTGACATGGTAGGTGATGAAGTCGGCCTTCGCGTACAGCTCGTCGAGGGTGACCATCTTCACGCCCAGTTCGCGGGCGCGCTCGGCGGTCATCACGGGGTCGAAGACTATTACGTTCATCTTCAGGCCCTTGGCGCGGTCGGCCACCACGGCGCCGATGTTGCCGCAGCCCACCACGCCCAGCGTCTTGCCGGTCAGCTCGACGCCTTCGAACTTGCTCTTCTCCCACTTGCCCGCGTGCGTGGACGCGTTGGCCTGCGGGATCATGCGGGCCATCGAGAACATCATGGCTATCGCGTGCTCGCCGGTGCTCACGGTGTTGCCGAAAGGCGTGTTCATCACCAGCACCTTGTGCTCGCTGGCGGCGGGGATGTCGATGTTGTCGACGCCGGCGCCGGCGCGGGCCACGGCCTTCAGGTTCTTGGCGGCCTCTATGATCTCGCGGGTGATCTTGCTGGCGGAGCGCACTATGATCGCGTCGAACGGCGCCACGAAGGCTTTCAGTTCTTCGGGCTTCATGCCGGTCTTCACGGTGACGTCCAGACCGCGGTCCTTCAGCACCTTCTCGCAGAGCGCGTCGGCCTTGTCGGCTATAAGTACCTTGCTCATTTCACGGCCTCCTTGGAGTATTCTTTGGCCACCTGGGCGTAGGCCCAGTCCAGCCAGGGTATCAGGGCTTCGATGTCGGAAGTCTCGACGGTGGCGCCGCACCAGACGCGGATGCCTACCGGGGCCTTGCCGTACGAGTTGATGTCGTGCGCCACGCCCTCCTTGTCGAGCAGGGCGGTGATCTTCTTGGCCGCCTTGGGCTTGTCCTCGTCGGAGAGCTTCTGGAACCACTCGGCCTTTATCTTGAAGCAGACCGAGGTGTTGGAGCGGATCTCCTTCGATTCGGCGAGGAAGTCTATCCAGTCGGACTTGGCCACCCAGCGCTCGAAAGCGGCCAGGTTGGCGTTGGAGCGCTTCACGAGGCCGGCCAGGCCGCCCACCTCGTCGGCCCACTTGAGGGCGTCTATCGCGTCCTCGACGCAGAGCATCGACGGGGTGTTGATCGTGCTGTACTCGAGCTCGCCCGGCAGCAGCTTCTTCTCGTCGACGAGGCGGAAGATCTTGGGCATCGGCCAGGTGATCTTGGAGTTCTGCTCCTCCATGCGCTTTACGGCCTTCGGCGACAGGATGATGACGCCGTGCGCGGCCTCGCCGCCGAGCACCTTCTGCCAGGAGAAGGTCACTACGTCGAGCTTGGTGAAGTCTATGTTCATCGCGAACACGCCGGAGGTCGCGTCGCAGATCGCGAGGCCCTCGTGGTCGGCGGGCAGCCAGTCCAGGTTCGGCACTTTCACGCCGGAGGTGGTGCCGTTCCAGGTGAAGACGATGTCGTTCTTCGGGTTGGCCTTCTTGAGGTCCGGGAGTTTGCCGTAATCGGCCTTGTACTCGTTGACGTTCTTGAGCTTCAGGTACTTCACCGCGTCGGTGATCCAGCCCTTACTGAACGATTCCCAGCCGAAGATGTCGACGGAGCGGGGGCCGAGCAGGCTCCACAGAGCCAGTTCCACGGCGCCGGTGTCGGAGCCGGCCACCACGCCTATGCGGTAGTCGGCGGGGAGCTGCAGCACTTTCTTCATGCGGTCGGAAACTTCCTGCAGGCGGGCCTTACCCTCCTTGGAGCGGTGCGAGCGGCCGACGAGGGCGTTCTTCAGGGCGTCCAGGGTCCAGCCGGGGCGCTTGGCGCAGGGGCCGGAAGAAAAGTTGGGGCACTTCGGTTTCAGCGTGGGTTTTTCCATTTTCGGGATCTCCTGTTTGAGTTAGTGAATCCGCAACTATATTATAAACATAATAAAATTTTTTTGGCAACCGCGGCCCGCGGGGGTTGACTTGCGGCCCGTATTTTCTTAAGTTAACCCCTGGAAGGGAAATTTGTACGGGGGAGGGCCAATGGTCCCGCTTCACATCATTTTAGCCGCGCTGGCGGGCGTCGCCGCGCCGGCCGCGGCCGCCGACTGGAAACTCTCCGCCTCGGCGGTCTACGAGACCGGCGACTACGGCACCGGCTCGCCCACGGATTCGCTCTACGTGCCTTTCACGCTGAAGCGTTATTACGATTACGCCGACTTCTCGGTGACACTGCCGTACCTGCGCCAGAGCTCGACCGGCAGCGTGACCCGCGTGGGCGGCCGCGCGGTGCGCGCCGCCGCCAGGCCCTCGACCGCGGGCTCCAAGGTCTCCGCCTCGGGCCCCGGCGACATACTGGTGCGCGGCAGCTACGAGCTGCGCCGCGAAGGGCCGGCCCGCTTCGGCCTGTCGCTGGCGGGCAAACTGAAACTGCCTACGGCAAGCCGGCACAAGGGCCTCGGCACCGGCGAGATGGACGAAGGGGCCGGCCTGGAGTTCTCCAAGAAGGTCTCCCCCCGCTGGTCGCTGCTGGCCGACGGCTATTTCACCATCATAGGCGACCCGCCGGGCACGGATTACGACAACGAACTGGCGCTGGACTTCGGCTTCTACGGCAAACTGCGGGGAGACCTGTACCTCACGGCCCTTTACGAGACGGCCAGCGCCATGATAAAGGGCGGCTCCGACCCGCGCGACATAAACTGCACGCTGGAGTACGCGGCTCCGGACGGCTACCGCTATTCCGGCGGACTGACGCTGGGCCTGTCGGACGGCAGCCCGGACCTGGGCCTGAGCGCTGGCGTGAGCAGACGGTTCTAGGGACAGTAATAAGGAGGGGACAATGAATAATGGAATGAGGACGCTGCTGGCCGGGCTGCTGCTCTGCGCCGCCGTGCCTGCGCTGGCGCAGGACGCCGGCGACGACAAGAAGGCGGACAAGGCGGCGGTAGAACTGGAGAAGGAGGCCGGCAAGCCCGACGGGACCGCGGCCGTGACCGAGAGGCTGAAGGCCGAGTTCAAGGTGGACGACGCCAGGCTGCAGGGACTGATGGGCCAGAAACTTGGCTACGGCGAGATAGCCATAGTCCTGTCGCTGGCGCAGGCCATGCCGGGAGGCATAGACGACGCCAACGTGCAGAAGGTCACCGCGCTGCGCCAGGGCCCGCCGGTGAAAGGCTGGGGCAAGGTGGCCAAGGAACTGGGGCTTAACCTCGGCCAGGCCATAAGCAAGGTTAAGAAACTCTCCGCCGAAGCCAGGAAGGCCGCGGCCAAGAGCAAGGCCGCCGGAAAAACGGAGAAGACCGGCAAGGCCGAAAAAGCCGGGAAGCCTGAAAAGGCCGAGCGCCAGGAGAAGGCCGGTAAACCCGAAAGGACCGAGCACGGGAGGAAATAGCAAGGACCGCCCCGGCGCGCGCCGCGCGCCGGGGCTATAACATGACCGTCAGTCCCGGAACCGCCATGCGCGCAGCTTCGGCCGCGGCCCTGCTGTGCCTCGCCGCGGGCTGCCTTACGGAACTGCCCGGCGATACGCCGGGAGGACGCAGCTTTTCCACGCGCATATACGCCGCCCCGTTCACGGTGGCCGATGGCTCAGCCGTCCAGCCCGACGAGCTCCTGCGCAGGCTTGAGCGGCTGCGCTACCGCGGCACGCCCGCCCCGGCCGCGCCGGGCGAATATTCCTGGGACGGGAAAAACCTTTCCTTATACCTGCGAGGCTTCAGCGGCCCGGCCGGGACACGGGCCGCCGGCCAGGCCGAACTGCGCTACGACGGGGAACGCTGGGAGACAGGCGGCGCGGACGCCGTGCTGGAGCCCGAACTGGCCGCCGAATTCTCGGCCGCGGGCAGGTCCATGGGCGAGCCGGCCGCCTACGCGGAGATCCCGGCCTTCCTGCGCCTGGCCGTGATAGCGGCGGAGGACAAGCGCTTCTTCAGCCACCGCGGCCTGGACCTTTACGCCATGGGCGCCGCCCTATGGCGCGACCTCACGCGGCGCGGCCTCTGGGGCGGCAGCACCATAACACAGCAGCTGGCGAAGAACCTGTACCTTTCCCCCCGGCGCACGCTGGCGCGAAAGCTGAAGGAAGCCGCGCTGGCGCTGCGTCTAGAGCGGCGCTACGGCAAGGAAGAGATACTCACGCTGTACCTCAACCGGATCTACCTCGGGCAGGACGGCCCGTTCTGCGTTACCGGCGTGAAGGCGGCCGCGGATTTCTACTTCGCCAGGAAGCTGCCCGAGCTGACGCTGGCCGAATCCGCCCTGCTTGCCGGCCTGATCCGCTCCCCTTACCGCTACGATCCGCGCAGGAACCCGGCCGCCGCGCTGGCCCGGCGCAATTACGTGCTGGGGCACATGCTGCGCCAGGGGCTGATAAGCCGGGAGCAGCGGGACGCCGCCGCCGCCGAGCCTCTCCGGACGGCGCCGCGCGCCGTGCGTTCCGACGACAACGCCTATTTCACGGCGGAGGCGCTGCGCCTGCTGCTGCGCGGCTACGACGAGGACGAGGTGTTCCGCTACGGCCTGACGGTATATACCACGCTGGACACGGAACTGCAGGCCGCCGCCGCGGCCGCCGCCCGCGCGGCCCCGCTGGAGGCGGCGCTGGCCGTCATCGACCCCGCCGACGGGCGGGTACTGGCGCTGGCCGGCGGCAGGGACTATTCGGTCTCGCAGTTCAACCGGGCCACGCAGGCGCTCCGGCAGCCGGGCAGCGCTTTCAAGCCCTTCGTCTACGGCGCGGCGCTGGAGGCCGGCTTCACGGCCGCCACGCTGCTCGACGACACGACGCGCGCCTACCGCAACCCCGACGGCTCGGTATGGACGCCGCGCAATTACGACGGGATAAGCCACGGCACCGTGACGCTGCGCGCGGCGCTGGAACGCTCGCTCAACCTGGCTACGGTGGACCTGGCCGGGCGGACGGGTCCCGCGGCCGTGGCGGCCTTCGCCGCCCGCCTCGGCATAAAGGGCGCCGTCGGGAAGGACCTGGCGGCGGCGCTGGGCACCAGCGAGGTCACGCCGCTGGAACTTACCGCGGCCTACGCCCCCTTCGCGAACGGAGGGCTGCGCGTGGAGCCGTACCTGCTGGCCGCGGTGACCGGCCCCGACGGGAAAACCGCGTACCTCCGGCCGCCGGCGCAGGAACGCGTCATCTCGCCGCAACTGGCTTTCCTTATGACCTCGCTGCTCGCCGGTGTGACCGCCGATGGCACGGCCGCCGGAGCGCTGCGCGCGGCCGGCTGGGAGAGGCCGGCCGCCGGCAAGACCGGCACCTCCTCCGGCGGACGCGACGCCTGGTTCATTGGCTACGTCCCGGGGCTTCTCGCCGGCGTATGGACCGGCGACGATTCCGGGCGGGCCGCCGGCGTCTCCGGCGCCGGGGCCGCCGTGCCGGTATGGGCCGGGTTCATGAAAGCGGCGCTGAAAGGGCGCCCGCCGGAGGATTTCGCCCCGCCGGGCGAAGGCCTGGAAAAGGCCGTCATAGACCCGGCCAGCGGCCTGCTGGCGGTGGCCGGCTGCCCTCAGCGGCGGGAAGAACTGTTCCTGGCGGGCACGGAGCCGAAGGGCAAATGCCCGCTGCATTCGCGCGGCCTCAAGGGCTGGTTCAAAAGACTTTTAGGTCTGCACTGACAGCCGCGACGCCCGGCGGCCGAGGTTTAGTAGAATATCCCGATATGAGCAACACCAAGCGACCCGGCGACTACGAGGTGGAGTTCGGCGGCTTCGAGAAACTGATGCCCTACAGGATCAAGAACGTCCTGCTGGTGGCGTCGCTGTACGACTCTTTCCTGCTCGCCGACGACGAGCGCCTCAACGAGGCGCTGTTCGGCGAGATGCTGGACTCCTCCCCCCGTTCCGCCCCAAAGATCACCCGCGTGCCTACAGCGGAGAAGGCCCTCGAGAAGCTGGCCGGCGGACGCTACGACCTGGTAATAGCCATGATACAGGTGGGCGAGACCGACATGGCGGAGTTCTTCCGGGGCCTGAAGGCCGGCCGGCCCGACCTGCCCGTGGTGCTGCTCTCTTTCAACGTCCAGGACATACGCAACATCCCCGACGAGGCCCGCGCCCTCGCCGACGGCGTCTACCTGTGGAACGGCGACACGCGCATCTTCTCGGCGATCATCAACATCATAGAGGACGCGCGCAATTTCGAGCACGACGCCAAGGTGGGCGTGCAGGCCGTGCTGCTGGTGGAGGACAACATAAAGTTCTATTCCTCCTACCTGCCGGTGATCTACACCGAGCTGATGAAGCAGACGCAGATCGTGATGGCCGGCGAACTGAACCCGGCCAAGAAGATGCTGCGCCTGCGCGCGCGGCCCAAGATACTCTTCTGCAGCACCTACGACGAGGCCTGGGCCATATACGAGAAGTACAAGGCCAACCTGCTGGGCGTGATAAGCGACATAGAGTACCCCAAGGGCGGCGCCTGCAACGCCGAGGCCGGGCTGGAGCTGACGCGGCGCATCAAGAACGAGAACCCGGACATGCCGGTGCTGCTGCAGTCGTCCAATTCCGCTTTCGCGACGCAGGCGGGCTCGCTCGGCGCGTCGTTCATGCACAAGGCGGCGGCGGACCTCTCGCGCCAGCTGCGCGCCTTCATCCTGCGCTATTTCGGCTTCGGCGACTTCGTGTTCACCGACGCCCAGGGCGCAGAGTTCGCCCGCGCGGCCGACCTCGGCACGATGCTGAAACTGCTGAAGGTGGTGCCGATAGAGTCCATCATCTACCACGCCGGCCGCAACCATTTCTCGAAGTGGCTGTTCGCGCGCACCGAATTCGAGATGGCCTACAACATCAGGCCAAAGCGCATCTCCGAGTTCGGCGACCCGGAGCACCTGCGCAAGTACCTGATAGAGACGATGCACCAGTTCATCTACAAGACGCAGCTGGGCACCGTGCTCCGCTTCGACCGGGCGCACTTCGACGACTCCACGCCTTTCGTGAAGATCGGCTCGGGCTCCATAGGCGGCAAGGCCCGCGGCCTCGCCTTCGTGGACTTCCTGCTCTCCAAGACCGACCTGGAGAACCGCTGGCCCGACGTGACGGTCAGCGTGCCGAACACCATAGTGATAGCGACCGACGTGTTCGACTTCTTCATGGACCAGAACGGCCTGGACAAGGCCGTCAGCGAGAACAGCAGCAACGAGGAAGTGGCGGCCGCTTTCGAAAAGGCGCGCCTGCCGGACTACGTCACCCGCGACCTCGAGGCGGTGATAGAGAAACTCGAGGGGCCGCTGGCCGTGCGCTCGAGCTCGCTGCTGGAGGATTCCAAGACGCAGCCCTTCGCCGGCGTGTACAAGACCTACATGCTGGCGAACGACGATCCCGACCCGGCGGTGCGCCTCGCCGAGCTCGAGCGCGCGGTGAAGTTCGTCTACGCCTCGGTGTTCTCGCGCGACGCGCGCGCCTACCGCAAGCTTAACCCGCTGATCATCGACGAGGAGAAGATGGCCGTGGTGATACAGCGCGTCGTGGGCCGGAACTACGGCGGGGGACGCTTCTACCCGGCCTTCGCGGGCGTGATGCAGTCCTACAATTATTACCCGGTGCCGCCGCTCGGCGCGGAGGACCCGATAGCGCACATAGCGCTCGGCCTCGGCAAGACCATAGTGGAGGGCTTCAACGCGCTGCGCTTCTCCCCCGCCCACCCGCTGAACCTCCACCAGTTCTCCACGCTCTCCGACTTCCTGACCAACTCCCAGAAAAAGTTCATCGCGCTGAAGACCGGAGGCCGGCAGGCGCGCCTCTCCTACGAGGAAGAGCCCGCCCTCGAGACGGCCGGCATAGAGGAGGCGGAGGCGGACGGCTCGCTGGAGCTCGTCGGCTCGACCTATTCCTTCGAGAACGAGCGCGTCTACGACGGGCTTGGCGAGCGCGGCAAGCGGCTGATAACCTTCGCGCCGGTGCTCAAGAACGACGCGCTGCCGCTCTCCGACATACTCAGCTCCATTTCGGCGCTGGGCAAGGAGGCGATGGGCGGCAATATCGAGATGGAATTCGCCTGCGACTACGACGCAGCCTCCGGCAAGGCGGCTTTCCACATACTGCAGATGAGGCCGATGGTCTCGCGCAGCCCGGTGAAGAAGGTGACGCTGAAGGACCTGAAGCCGGAGAACCTGCTGTGCCTCAGCGCCCAGGCGCTGGGCAACGGCGCGCACCGGGACATCGCCGACCTGATATACGTGATACCGGAGAAGTTCGACGCGCTGAAGACCCGCGACATAGCGGAGGAAATAGGGCGCCTCAACGACCGCCTGCGCGCCGAAGGCCGGCCGTACCTCATCATAGGCCCCGGGCGCTGGGGGTCCAGCGACCCCAGCCTCGGCATACCCGTGAAATGGGCGCATATCTCCGGGTCGCGCATCATCATCGAGGCCGCCTACGGCGACTTCGTCGTGGACCCGTCGTACGGAACGCATTTCTTCCACAACGTGACGTCGCTCGGCATAGGCTATTTCACCATCAACGAGACCGGCCCCGGGTCGTTCATAAACTGGGACCGCCTCAGGGCGCAGCCGACGGCCGGGGAGCTGAACTACATAAGGCATCTGCGCTTCGACAGGCCTCTGGAGATAAGGATAGACGGCTCGGAAGGGCGCGCGGCCGTGGCGCTGTAGCGTCCCGCCGTATTTTTGCTATATTACCCGCGGGGGACCAATGGGAACGGGCAGGAAGATACTCATCATAGACGACGACACCGAACTGCTGGACGCCGTGGCCAAGCTGCTGTCGCGCCACGAAGTGCGCGCCGCCGCGTCCGGCGACGCCGGGCTGGCCATGGCCTCGGCCGAGGCGCCGCAGCTGGTGCTGCTGGACGTGACGATGCCGGGCACCGGCGGCCTCGCCGTGCTCGGGAAACTGCGCCGCATGTCCCCCCCGCCGGTGGTGGTGATGCTTTCCGCCGACGTGGAACTGGGCACCGCCGTGAAAGCGCTGTCGCTCGGCGCCTACGCCTACATAACCAAACCTTTCGACCCGGACTGGGTCAACGAGACCGTGGAAGCGGCGCTGGACCAGTACGACCGCGAGAACCCGCGGCGCTGACGGGAGCCTATGCCGGACGACCACAACGAAAAGCTCAAGCGCCTGTGCTCGGAGAACGAACTGCTGCTGGACGCCATCCCGGCCCAGATCTGGTACCAGTCCGACCCGGAGACCTATGGCGCCGTGAACGCCGCGCACGCAGCTTTCATGGGGAGGCCTAAAGAGGAGCTGGCCGGCAGCCCGCTCTCGCGCTTCCTCTCGCCGGAAGAGACCGGGGTCTGCGCGGAGGTCAACCGCGCCATCTTCGCCGACGGCAAGCCCCGCGCCGGCGAGGAATGGGTGAAGAACGGACGCGGCGAACGGCGCCTCCTCTACATAAACAAGACGCCCAGCCTCGGCCCCGACGGCAAGGTGCAGCACCTGGTCTGCTCGGCCGTGGACATAACGGAACGCGCCGCCGCCGAGGAAGGCCTGCGCTACCGGGACCGTTTCGAGAAGCTGGTGGCCGACATGTCTGCCGGCCTGATAAACCTGCCCGCCCGCGACATAGACGCCTGGATAAATTCCGCGCTGCGGCTGATAGGGGAGTTCGAGGGCGCCGACCGCAGCTACGTGTTCCGCTTCGACGCCAGCGGCGCGCTGATGACCAACACCCACGAGTGGTGCGCGCCCGGCGTGGAGCCGCAGATACAGAACCTCCGCGGCATCCCGTCGGAAACCCTGCCGTGGTGGATGATGAAGCTGCGGGCCGACGAGGAAGTCAACATCCCCTGCGTAAAGGAACTGCCGCCAGAGGCCAAGGCGGAACGGGACATACTGGAACCGCAGTCCATACTCTCCCTTCTCGTCGTGCCGATAAACATAGAGGGCCGCGTGGAGGGCTTCCTCGGTTTCGATTCCGTCAGGAAAGCCCGCGCCTGGGGGGCCGACAGCGTTACGCTGGTGCGCATGGTGGCCTCGATCATAGGCGGCGCGCTCGCGCGCAAGAAGGCCGAGGAAGGCCGCCTCGAGTACGAGGCGATGCTGCGCGACGTGGCCTCCGCCCTCACGAACCGCGGCGCGGACTACTCGGCGAACGTCAACAACCTAACCGCGCTGGCAGGCTGGCTGCTGAAAGGCACCATGGCCCACTACAGCCGCATGGAAGGCGGGATGCTGTATTCGGCCGGCAAGTGGAAGGCCCCGTCCGGCTACCGGGAGATGGACAAGCCCGAGGGGCACATCTGCCACGACCTCCTGGCCGGGTCGGGCGAGGACATATTCTACGCCGAGGACCTCGGCTCGTCGCGCTACGCCGAGACCGACCCCGTGGTCAAGCGCTACGGCTACCGCGCGTACGCGGCCTGCCGCGTGAAAGAGCGCGCGGGCGGGACGGCCGCCGTGCTGGGCGTGTTCTTCGACCGCCCGCACAAGCTCACCGAACTCCAGCGCGTGGGCCTCTCCCTGCTGGCGCAGGCGCTGGCCTCAGAGGAGGCAAGGCGCGTGGCGGTGGAGGAGCTGGAACGCAGCGAGGCCCGCTGGCAGTTCGCGCTCGAGGGCGCCGGCGAGGGCATCTGGGACTGGGACATTAAGAACTCCAGGGTCTTCTTCTCGTGGCGCTGGAAGGAGATGCTGGGCTACGAGGCGGGCGAGGTCGGGGATTCGCTCGGCGAGTGGGAGAAGCGCGTCCACCCGGAGGACCTCAAGCGCGTCGAGGAAGTCCTTCAGCGGCATCTCGACGGCAAGACGCCGTCCTACGCGAGCGAGCACCGCATGCGCTGCAAGGACGGCAGTTACAAGTGGGTGCTGGACCGCGGCAAGGTGATCTCCCGCGACACCGACGGCAGGCCGCTGCGCGCCATAGGCACCCACGCCGACATAGACGGCCGCAAGCGCATGGAGGAGGAGCTGAAGGAGGCCGTGGCCAAGCTCACCTCGCTGATGGAGAACCTGCAGGCCGCGCTGCTGCTGGAAAGCCCAGACCGGCGCGTGGTGTTCGCCAACAGGAAGTTCTGCGAGTTCTTCTCGATACCGGTGCCGCCTTCGGAACTGACCGGCACGGACTGCTCGGACTCGGCCGAGAAAAGCAAGGAACTGGCGGCCGACCCGGCGGCCTTCGTGGCCGGCATAGAGGCCGCGCTGAAAGGCGGCAAGGCCGTGATGGGCACCGAACTGCGCATGAAGGACGGCCGCGTTCTGCTGCAGGACTACATCCCGGTGTACCTGCAGGACGGCAGGTTCGTAGGCCACATGTGGAAGTACAACGATATCACGGCGCAGAGGACCCTCGAGAAGATGCGCGCGGAAGTGACCCACCACGTCAACCACGAACTGCGCCGTCCCATAACCAACCAGGTACTGGCGCTGGATTTCCTGAAAAGCGAGCTCGGGTCCTCTCTCACCGCCGAGCAGGCCCGCATACTCGACAGCGCGGTCAACGCGGCCGCCGGCATGACCCGCATGGTGGAGGACCTGCTGGAGGTCACCCGCTCCGAGACCGGCAAACTTTCGGTGAAACCGGAACGGACGGACCTCGCCGCGCTGGCCGCCGACCTGCTGGAGGGCATGAAGCCCTTCGCCAGGGACAAGGCCATAACCCTGGAACTGCGCGCCGGCGCCCTGCCGCCGGTGACCGCCGACCCGGCCCGCGTGCGCCAGGTCATAGGCAACCTCGTCGATAACGCCTTCAAGTTCACCCCGGCCGGCGGGAAGGTAAGCGTGGAACTGCGCGTCTCCGCAGAGCCGGGCATGGCCGAGGTCTCGGTCTCCGACAACGGCCAGGGCATGGAGAAGGCGGACCTGGACAGGATCTTCGACAGGCTGTACCAGACGGCCAACATCTCCCGCAAGGGGATGCAGGGCCTGGGCCTCGGCCTTCACATATGCAAGATGCTGGTGGAACGGCAGGGCGGCCGCATAAGGGTGGAGAGCGGGAAAGGGAAAGGAAGTTCCTTCACGTTCACGCTGCCGCTGGCCGAATAATTATTTTATATTGTCCGGGACTTCCCAGCGCTTAGCGGCGGAGCCTTTCTTCCTGCCGCCGCCGCTGATGTACTCCAGCCCCTCGCGCGCGTCCTGCACCGGGGCCACCTGCGCGTCCCACAGGCCCAGCGAGAGGACGTCCTTCACGAAGGCCTTGCGGCCGGTGTCGCCGGCCTTCTCCCATTCCGGCGACACCCGCCTCAGCGAGCTGCGCAGCAGGTAGTCCCTCAGCCCCTCGTCGAAATTCCTTTTCAGGTCGTCCACCAGCGGCGAAAGAGAAAGCCGCACCCTCTTGTGATATTCCGGCTCACTGCGGGTGAGCACGGCGCTGGACGCCCCCCCCTCGGCGGCGGCCGGCGCGGCCTTCTTCTGCTTCGTAATGATCAGCCGCCAGGGGTTGGTGCGGAAGCCGTAATAATCCACGCGGGTGTTCTCGGTTATGTCCCAGGAGGCCAGGGCCTTCACGCCGCGGGCCAGCGTGTCCAGCCGGGGGCGGAAAGAGGCCAGGTCGGAGAAGTCCCAGCGCACGGCGTAATCCAGGCCGACGCGGGACTTGTAGGCGTCCTTCGAGATATTGAGGGTGAGCGGCGCCGAGGAGGGCTCCTGCGCGCTGACCGCCGCGGCCAGCAGCGCAGGGAGAAAGACGGCAAGGACGGAGAGGTTCCCTCTCATGGGCGCTCCCGTTAAAAACCTTCCTTGCTGTAGCGCTCGTAGAGTTCCCGGGCCAGGCGGCCTTCGGGGTTCAGCTTCAGGGCCTCGTCGAGAGCCGACTTGAACTCGCTCTCGAGCCTGGCGGTATTGCGCAGCTTCTTGCCTTCCACGGCGTGCAGCGCGGCCAGGTCGGCTGCCTTCAGCGAATAGGCCTCGCCCAGGAACTTCTCGGGCTTTACGAAAGGCATCACGCCGCCGGTCTTGGCGGCCGCGGTTATGACCTCGCCGATGGAGGCGTAGGCGCGGTAGAGCAGCTGCGCGGCGGCCTTCTGGTCGCCCCCGGAGGCGGCCAGAGCGGCCCCCTCCTGGAAATCGGCCTCGGCCAGCTGCCGGCGGGCGTCCACCATGCCGGGGAACTGGTTCAGGGACCCCTGGAAGAAGGCGCGGGCCTGCGGGTAGTCGCGGGCGGCCAGCGCGGCGTTGCCCTGTATCAGCATCTCGGCGGCCTTCCTGAAGGCGGGCTCGGAAGCGGCGCGGGTATTGAAATCTATGGCGGCGGAAGCCGAGGCCGTGTCGCGCAGCGCGTCGGCGGAGGATACCTCGGCGGCGGAAACCAGCTCCGACGGGGCCGCCTTGCGCAGCGAAGGGTCCGAAGCGGCCAGTTTCTCGACATCGGATTTCATGCCGGGGATCCGCTCGGCGGCCGCCACGTAGGCGGCGGTCTTGTCGAAGAAGGCGCCGGGCGACTTGGTGAGCGCCAGGTAGCCTTCGTTCTCCAGCCACGGCAGGGCCGAGGCGCGGGCGGCCAGCGCCGCCAGCGAAGCGCAGTAGCGGGTCAGGGGGTCCTTGGAAGAGCCCAGTTCCTCAGCCTGCGAGGCCATGGACTCTAACCCCGCGGTGTCGCCGCGCTCGGCGTAGAAATTGATCAGGGATTCGCGGGCGTACCAGTTGTCCGGTTTCGCGGCGAGGGCCTTCTTCAGGGCCGAGGCCTCCAGCGCCTGCGCTCCGGCGAAGCCGGACTTGGAGGCGGTGCGGGTCAGGTCCTCGAGGATCTCCACCGCCCGCTGGGAGCCGGGCTCGTAGGAGATGGCCTTCTCTATCCCGGCGTAGGCCGCCTCTATCTCGCTCTGGGCGGGGTTCCGGGCCATCGCGGTGCGCCTGGCCTTGCCCAGGTAGTAATCGGCGGCTTTCTCGCCCAGCATGCCGCAGCCGCACAGCAGCGCGGCGCAGGCCAGGACGGCGGTTTCTTTCTTCATCGGTTGGACTCCGCTTTCACTATCCGCCCGAAATAGAGCGTGTGAGGGTCGCCGTCGGGATAATAGCGGCCTTTCTCCGCGGCCGGCAGCGTCCGTACGTCCAGTTCCGACGTGCCGGTCAGCCTGCACTGGTATACCAGTTCGCAGCCCTCGACGTACTTCAGGCCCTTCTCCGCGCCTTCGGCCAGCTTAAGGCCGCAGGCCCGGACCTTGTCGTAGTCGCGGCCTGACCTGGAACCGCAGAAGGCGAGCTCCTTGGCCAGTTTGCCGGGCGCCGGCACGCAGACGGTGAAGCCGGCGGCGGTCTTCAGCAGCGAATGGGTGTAGCGCGAGGGCCGCACCAGCACCGTCATGACCGGCTGACCCCAGATATAGCCGGCCTGGGCCCAGCCGATGGTCATGACGTTCACGCGGCCCTTGGCGTCCTCGACGACGAGGAAGGCCCCGGCGCCCTCGAGCGCCGCGCACAGCCTGCCGAATTCCGCGTGGTATTGCATTACAGCGTGGTCCAGTCCAGTATGATCTTGCCGGAGCGGCCGGAGCACATCGTCTCGAAGCCTTCCTTGAAGTCCTTCACCGGGTAGCGGTGGGTGATGACGGGCTTTATGTCCAGGCCGCTCGTCAGCATCGCGCACATCTTGTACCAGGTCTCGAAGATCTCGCGGCCGTATATGCACTTCAGCGTCAGCGCCTTGAAGATCACGCTGCCCCACGGGATCTTGGTGTCCGGCGGCAGTATGCCGAGCAGCGCCACCTTGGCGCCCATCTTCACGTTGTCCAGCATGCCGTTGAAAGCCATGGGGTTGCCGCTCATCTCGAGGCCCACGTCGAAGCCCTCGGTCATGCCGAGCCGCTTCATGACGTCAGGCAGCTTCTCGCGGCGGGAGTCCACGACGTTCTTGAGCCCCAGCTTGCGGGCCAGGTCCATGCGGTAATCGTTGACGTCGGTGATCACGACGTGGCGGGCGCCGACGTGGTTGGCTATGGCGCCGGCCATGATGCCTATCGGGCCCGCGCCGGTGATCAGCACGTCCTCGCCTATCAGGTCGAACGACAGCGCGGTGTGCACCGCGTTGCCGAGCGGGTCCAGTATCGCGGCCTCGTCGTCGGAAACGCCGTCGGGCAGCGGGAACACGTTCTCGGCCGGGATCGCGAGGTACTCGGCGAAGCAGCCGGGGCGGGTGACGCCCACGCCCTTGGTATTGATGCAGAGGTGCCGGTGGCCGGCCTTGCAGTTGCGGCAGTGGCCGCAGACGATGTGGCCCTCGCCGGAGAC
>ERZ1645187.984-NODE-984-length-27062-cov-13.652498_pt1 | contig 27062 bp, 21 predicted proteins | sample MGYA00575352_ERZ1645187 | MGnify/ENA primary metagenome ERZ1645187 (study PRJEB40837, sample SAMN11349314) | freshwater sediment metagenome | isolation source: river sediment | host: Sediment | place: India: Wazaribad , New Delhi | collected 2017-02-21 ...
TTCTGCCCGAGCTGACGCTGGCCCAGGCCAATGAGCTGACGGTCACCGAAATTGCTGGCAACATTCACGCTCACCCGACCCTGAGCGAGGCATTGATGGAAGCGGCTGAGGCAGCAGAAGGCCACAGCATCCATTCCTAAACACCTGTTGCGAAAACCGCCAGGCCTCAGCCTGGCGGTTTGTTTTCGGCCGTAAAGACCGCCCGATCAGAAATACTGCGCGAAAATCCCCTCCTCTAGCCTGCCCCAGCGCTTGACCAGTGGCCGCGTTATGGTTATACTAGCTTGCACATCAGCCGGAGTGGCGGAATTGGCAGACGCGCACGACTCAAAATCGTGTACCCTCGGGTATGTGGGTTCGATTCCCACCTTCGGCATACGGATCTCTTTTGGGTGCTTTTTGTTATACGAAACTTAATTTTCCTTTGTTAATTTTTAATAACCAAAAGTGATATAATATTTAGAAATCTATTTCGGGAAAGATTTTCTTTGAAATCATAACAATCCGGCACCGCCTTAGGGGAGCGGAGCAGAGAGATCGCCATTAAGGTGAGGAGCGAGTTAATGGCGATCTTTTTTTAATGACCGGCGAAAAACACCACACTGACGCCATCTCCGCCTTCTTTGTCCCCACCATTTTCCCAGCGTTTCACATAAGAAGAATGACCCAGGGCATCCCGTACAGCCTGACGCAGTGCACCGGTCCCGCGGCCGTGAATCACCCGGCCAAAGAGCATGCCCGAGCTGTAGCCTTTCTCCAAATAAGCATCAAGTGCATCCAAAGCGTCCTCTACACGCAGTCCGCGCAGATCCAGCTCCAGCCCGGGAGAGGCAACTTCTGGCAGTGAGGTTCTCCCTACAGCCGGCTTTTCAACCGGCAGCGGTGAGTCCGGCTCGGCTTCTGCTCTGCGCCGGGTCACCTCTTCAGGTCGCACCCGCAGCCGCAGGTTGCCAACCTGAACGCCAAGCCCTTCTGCATCCACAGATGTGATCACGCCTTCGGTGCCCAGCTTGCGCACCAGCACCTTCTCGCCGGCCTGAAGTGGTCCGCTGGGCATTTTGGGTCGCGGAGGTCGGGTTATTTTGCGAGCTGCTTTCTCTTCGCGCACCTCAATGGCGGCAAGCTCTTCAGCAGCCTGACGTACTTCGTTCAGCTTTTCTGAGGGTTCCCGCCCTTTGGCCAGCTGCCGGCGCAGTTCAGCCAGCTCCGCGCGCAATTCCGCCAGCTGTGCTTCGGCTTCATCCCGCGCTGCCTGCAGGATGTCTTGCCGGTCGTTTTGCAGTTGGTACAGCTCTTCGCTCAGCTTTTGGCGCAATTCTTCTGCTTCGTGGTGGGCTTTTTCAGCCTCTGCCAGGCGGTCGGCAGCCAGGTCGCGCTGGCGGTGAATCTCATCCAGCAGATCCTCCGCATTTAACGCGTTGGGGTCCAGTTCGGAACGGGCCGCTTCGATGATATCCTGGCGCAGACCCAGGCGTTCGGCGATCGCCAGCGCATTGGAGCGCCCAGGCAGGCCAATCACCAGCCGGTAGGTCGGGCGCAGCGTTTCCAGGTCAAATTCCAGGCTGGCATTGGTGACGCCTTTCGTGGCATGGGCGTAAACTTTCAGTTCCGGATAGTGGGTTGCCACCAGGCTGGTGATGCGCCGGCTATGCAGGTGCGAAAGCACCGCCCGCGCCAGCGCAGAGCCCTCCTGCGGATCGGTGCCGGCCCCGAGCTCATCCAGCAGGACCAGGGAACGATAATCGGCCCGCTTTAAGATGCGAACCAACTGGGTGATATGCCCCGAAAAAGTTGAAAGCGATTGTTCAATGGACTGTTCATCGCCAATATCAGCGAACACATCCCGAAAAATGCTCAGCGTTGAACCGGACTGCGCCGGTATTTGCAGCCCAGATTGTGCCATCAGCACAGCAAGCCCCACTGTTTTGAGGGTAACGGTTTTACCGCCGGTGTTGGGGCCGGTTAACACCACTGAAAAGGTGTCAGGGTCAAGCTCCACATCAATTGGAACCACCTTTTGGGGGTCCAGCAATGGGTGGCGGGCCCGTCGCAGGCGGATAATGCTGCCGGGGTGATAAGGCGCGGGGTGCGGGTCGAAACCGACCAAAATGGGTTCAGCGGCATGCAAGTCTTCCGCATAGCGCGCTTTCATCAGGATGAGATCCAATGCGGCCAGCACATCCACGCCGGCCATCAGGCTGGGGGCCTGGCTGGCAATGCGCAGACTGAGCTCGCGCAGCACCTTTAGTTCTTCAGCGCGCTCCGCCAGCTCCAGTTCCCGCAGTTTATTGTTCCACTCAACGACCGCCAGCGGTTCTACGAACAGCGTCGCCCCGGATGCGGATTGATCATGGACGATGGATTTTATCTGACCCTTAAATTCCGCTTTTAATGGCAGCACATATCGTCCGGCGCGCTGCGTGATGAGCGCTTCTTGCAGCATGCGGGAGGTGCCGCTCTCATTCAGGTAGCGCGAAAGACGTTCCATCAGGCGAGTATGCGTCACCTTCACCTCGGAGCGGATCCGACCCAGCGCTTCCGAAGCGCTATCCAACACTTCACCGCGGTCTGAAATCGTGCGCGAGATGACATCGATCAGCCCCTCGCCTTCAGAAAGAGCTTCGGCTTCCGCCGCCAGCGTCGGGGCATCGCTGCTGTGATCAAGAAACACACGCTTCGCATCGCGTGAGACGATCAGTGTCGTGCGGACCGTCAGTAGTTCTGGCGCTTCAAGGATCGCCCCGCGGGTGGTTTGCTCTACCATCAGACGGATATCCTGCGCGCCCTCAAAAGTGAGCTCCGAATGCTTGGAGAGCAGCAGCCGTGCCTCACGGGTCTGCTGCTGCAGGCTGAGCGCTTTTTCCAGGCTGCTGGTGGGCCGCAGGCTTTCTGCCAGGGCAGCCGAACCGCTGAAGGCGGCGTATGACTTTAAGCGCGCCAAAACCTTGGGGTATTCGAGCAAAATCAAACTTTTGGGGTTCATCAGTTCTGAAGTGTATCATGGATGAGCCCGGTTCCGTAGCCGGCAACGCGCAACTTGCCGCCTGATGGCTCAGAGCTAAATGCTGCAATGCGCACCAACGCGTAAGCGCCGCAAATAAAGCCCGCTGCAGGCTTCCCCTCCAACCCCGGCCTTGCCTTTGCCTGAGGCTGTGCCTAACATCTTGAGCTGGCGCAGCCATGAAGGTACCTATACCTGCTCTATACCAAACTGGCGGCAGCCTCTTTTATACTGGCAGCAATCTTGAAGAAGCGATGGATAAAAAATGAAAACCAAAATCTATGTTTTTCTGATGATTTTAACTTTGCTGGCCACAGCCGCCTGCAGCCCGACGGATGCCAGCCAGGCAGGTGTCAACTCCACTGCCCAGGTTTCACAGCCTGAGGCTTCGGCGACCTCCACCGGGCAGAGCCTCAGCGCACCAACTGAAACCCCGGCCACCTCCAGCACTGCTAACCTGCCGGAATGGTCTGACCTTGAGACGCACGAAGCTGATGCAGATTACACCTGGGATGAAAATAGCGTGATCGAAATCTCCCTGGCAGATAACGCCAGTAAAAGCAGCTCAGAGCTGGTAACGATCACTGGTAACCAAATCACCCTTAACTCCAGTGGAACCTACCGGCTGAGCGGTACCCTGAGCGACGGCCAGATCCTGGTGTCGACCGAAAGCGAAAGCCCAGTCCGGCTGATTTTTAATGGGGTCAACATTTCCAGCCAGAGCAGCGCTGCCGTCAACATTGAAAAAGCCGAAAAGGTGATCATCATCCTGGCTGAGGGCAGCCAGAATCAGCTGAGCGATGCCAGCACTTACATCTATCCTTCAGCGGATGTGGATGAACCTAATGCGGCGCTTTTCAGTAAGACCGATATGAGCATCAGCGGTTCTGGTACCCTGACTGTTCAAGGGAATACCAATGACGCCATCGCCAGCAAAGACGGCCTGGTGATCCGGGACGCGAATATCACTGTGAACGCCTTCGATGATGGCATCCGCGGCAAAGATTATCTAGTCATCGCTGACAGCACCCTTTCAGTGACCTCAGGCGGTGATGGGTTAAAGTCTGATAATGACAATGTAGACAGCCTTGGGAGCATTCAAATCATCAGCAGCGACCTCAGCATTCACGCTGATGGCGACGCGATCAGCGCGGAGGGTCTGGTTGAAATTTTGTCGGGCAACTTGAACATCCAGACCCGCTCCGGCAGTTCCAGTGCGGCCAGTGACGCAGATTCAGCCAAGGGCATTAAGGGGCTAACCGGAGTGCTGATTGACGGGGTAACCGCCAGTATTGATACCGCTGACGACGCCATCCATTCGAATGGGACCATTGAAATCAATTCAGGTAATTTGCAGCTTGCCAGCGCAGATGATGGCATCCATGCAGACAGCGCGTTGACGATCAACGGCGGCACCATCGATATTTCTTATTGCTATGAGGGCCTTGAAAGCACGCAAATCGCCATTAACAACGGCAGCATCCATATTCTGGCCTCAGATGATGGCATTAACGTGGCTGGAGGCGCGGATAGTTCCGGCTTCGGCGGCATGGGCTGGGGCCAGCCAGGCGGCCGCCCTGGTGAACAAGGCATGAACAGCGGCGAAACCAGCACAATGTGGCTGACAATAAATGGCGGCTATGTTTATGTGAGTGCCGGCGGAGACGGATTGGATTCGAACGGATCGATCGTGATGAATGGTGGCACCGTGCTGGTAGATGGCCCCACCAATGACGGCAATGGCGCACTGGACTATATGGGCAGCTTTAGCATCAACGGCGGCCTGCTCATCGCAGCTGGCAGTGCTGGAATGGCACAGGCCCCCGGTGAAACCTCCACTCAGCCGGCTATTTTGCTGGTGTTCGATCAAACCCAGCCAGCGGGCACCCTCTTCAGCCTGCAAACAGAGGCTGGAGAAGCACTGATTGCATATGCCCCCTCTAAAGCTTATCAGAGCATGGTGATCTCATCCCCTCTGCTCACGATTGGGTCAACCTATAGTGCCGTATTGGGCGGCAGCTCCAGCGGCAGCGCCAGTGACGGCCTGATTGCCAGCGGCACGCTCTCAGGGGGGAGCAGCGCCGCGGAAGTGAGCCTGAGCAGCATGGTTACCCTCAGTGGCTCGAACCCTGGTTTTCTGCGCCCCGGCGGCAGACGTTAGGCTTTTTCTTCTTTCTCCTCCTTCGAACCCCCACCAAGTGGGAAGACAGGCCGTCTGTTCACAGGCGGCCTGCTCTTTTAAATATGCAGGTACAGCCAGTAGCCCTGGGTATAGCTGGGTTTATACAGGAAATAAACCAATGGCGGCTCCCGCACCGTTATCATGCTGGCATAGTAAGGAGACCAACATGACAGACCTACTGACCGAAGTTAACCTGCAGATGGCAGCCCTAATGCCAACCAAAATAACCGCCAACCCGCATTCGCGTGCGTTGCCCGCGGCAGCAAAGCTGGCGTTCATGACTTCTGCCTTTGAAACCATCAGTCTTGAGCAGTTAGACACCACAGCAGACCTACAGGATCGCGTCGACACCAAGTTTGGGTTTTCGCAGCAAATGTTTTATCACCTGCTACCCGCACTGGCAAAGAATTACCGGCTGGTACGTGTGATCGGGCGGGGCATACAGCCTTACCAGACCCTGTATTTTGATACTCCAAATTTTGATCTTTATCGGCTGCACGTGAATGAGCGCAGCAATCAATACAAGGTGAGAATCAGGCGCTACCTCAGCACCAATGCTACTTTTCTGGAGATCAAACACAAAAATCCAAAACGCCGCACCATTAAAGATCGCATTCCTTTAGACAGCAACTTTCCGATCATGGACGCTGAAGCAGCAAATTGGGTTTTGGACCGCATCCCTGCCGATTTTTGGCCGCTTGAGCCGGTGCTGATGAATAACTTCCAACGCCTGATCTTCGTTGAAAAAAACATGCAGGAGCGGGTGACGTTCGACTTTGGCATTCAGTTCAACACCAACAACCACTCAGCAGAAACCGGCTCTTTGGTTATCGCTGAAGTTAAACGCTGTTCGTACCAGCAGCCGTCAGCTTTTATGGAGTTGATGCACCAAAATCGCCTGGGCCCAATGGGATTCAGCAAATTTAGTGTTGGTGTTGCCTTGCTTTACGGGCAAGTAAAGAAAAATAATTTAAAAAGCAAAATGCTTTGGATGGAGAAAATCAATCATGAGTGATCTGACATCATTTGCCCTGGGTTTCCTGCTGAACGCCGCGGCTGCGACCACTATCGCGCGGGCCATCTATTACCCACAGACGCGCGACAAGCGTTACGTTTTTACCTACCTGGCTTTCAACACCGTGGTCTATTTCGTGTTCAGCCTGATGAGCAGCATCACCATTGGCATCGGGGTCGGATTCGGCTTGTTCGCAATTTTTAGAGTGCTGCGCTACCGTACTGATCCGATGCCCGTACGCGAAATGACCTACCTGTTCGTTTTTATGGCACTCCCCATCATGAATTCTGCCGGCATGCTTGAAGACCACTGGCCGCAGCTTCTGATAGCTGACACTGCCACCGTGCTGCTGCTTTGGGTTCTCGAAAAAGAATGGGGTTTTGCTTACGAAGTCAGCAAACGCATTACTTACGAAAAAATAGATTTGATCGTGCCTGAACGGCAATCCGAACTGTTGGCCGATCTGAAAGCGCGCACCGGCTTGAACATCCGCCGGGTACAAATTGGTAAGATTGACTTCCTGCATGACACCGTCGATCTGCTGGTTTTTTGCGGAGAAACTGGTCAGAATGGATGGAACTGCCTGCCGGCCATTGAGGAACAGCCTGTGGAGCTGAGCGAGCCGTAACAGCACAGCTGCAGCCTGAGGCACAGGCCGGCCAGCCAGGCGTACCTCCACCTGTAAAGAAAGCTATAATTTCATCATGTCCCGCAAAGTTTTAGTTGTCGACGACACGCCCAATGTTCAGCTGATGCTCAAAGAATACCTGCAAAACCAGGGGTTTGAGGCTTTGCCAGCCTATGATGGCCTTGAAGGCTGGCGAATTTATCATGAGCAGCACCCCGATTTAATTCTTTTGGATATCATGATGCCCAATATGGACGGCTACCAGCTTCTTGCCAGGCTGCGGAGTGAAAGCGATGTGCCAGTCATTATGATCACCGCCAAACAGCAGGAAGCGGACATTGTTCGGGGCTTTGAGCTGGGCGCGGATGACTACATCACCAAACCATTCCGTCTGCGTGAACTGCTCATGCGCATTCGGGCGGTAATGCGCCGGGCTTCGGCCACCGAAAACGGAGCTGACCTTCTGACCGTTGCTGACATCACGCTGGATAGCTCGCGCCATGAGGCCAGGCAGGGGGCCACTCCGTTGGACCTGACTCCGCTCGAATTTTTGCTCCTTCGCACGATGATGGAGGCAGCCGGCAAGGTGGTCAAACGGCAGGATTTATCCCTCAAGCTGATGGATTATGGTTTTACTGGCTCCGAGAGCACGATTAAGATCCACATCCGCAACCTCAGACAAAAACTGGGGGACGATCTGGCAGAACCGCATTATATTGAAACGGTTTTCGGAATCGGTTACCGTTTTTTGGAGGGGGAAGCATGAAGAGCTCCCTGGCTACCAAATTAATTTTGACATATCTGGCGGTAGCGCTGGTAACTGTCTCTGTCGTTCTTGCCGTCATCAGCTTCACTTCCGACGAATCGCTGCGGAACATGGTGGTGGACCAACAAATTGCCCAGGTAAGTCAGGAAGCTCAGCGTTATTATGCCTCCATTGGCAGCCTGGATGGCTTCTTCTTCTATTACATGAACTATTCCCTCCTGAACCAGTGGGCTGCCAGTGAGGGCCCTGCCCCGCTGACTTTACGCCGGGACGATTTGCGCGGGTTGGCCGGCCTGATCGACGCCAACTACATCGCTGTTTTTCCAATGAAGGATTACCAGATCGGCGAAAAAGTGCCAACCGAGCTGGTCCAAAATGCGGAGCCCATCAATTTGGATGGCGTCACCATTGCGTATGTCATCCGCGATGCGCAACCGGAGTTTGAGCTGAGCCCCGAAGAGCAGCGTTATGTCCAGCGTACTAACCTGGCTATTGGCGCCGCCGCCGGGGCCGGCGTCTTGACCGCAGTGATTTTAGGTGTCATGCTGGCGGGCAGCCTGCTCAAACCCATCCGCACGCTTACCAGCGCCTCGCAGGAGCTCGCTCAAGGCGGTTTTGGCAAACAGGTTCCGGTCAAATCAAAAGATGAACTGGGGCTGCTGACGCGCACCTTCAATCAGATGAGCGCAGATTTGGACCATGCCGATCAGGAAAGGCGCCGGCTGACCGCAGACATCACCCACGACCTGAGCACCCCGCTGCAGATTATCTCCGGCTACCTGGAGATGTTTGAGGAAGGCGATGTGGCCATCTCTCCCGAGCGTCTCGAGATCATCAAGGGCGAAGTGGAACACCTGCGCCATCTGGTTGGCGACCTGACCACCCTTTCACAGGCGGAAGCGGGCGGGTTAGAAATGAACTTTTTGCCTGTTGACCCAAATGAGTTGCTGCGGCAGGTTTATCAGACCTATGAGCCAATCGCCCACCGGCAGGGCATCAGACTGCAGTTGGATCAGAACGTACTGGACCGAAAAGTGTTGGTGGATGAATGGCGTATGCTGCAGGTGCTTAAAAACCTGCTGGATAATGCCCTGCGATACACCCCCGAGGGTGGAACCATCTGGCTGGAAAGCCGGCTTGAAGCCGAAGGCAAAGTGAGCCTGATCGTCCGCGACAGCGGTCAGGGCATTGCCCAGGAGGATCTGCCATATGTGTTTGATCGCTTCTACCAAACAGACAAGGCACGCACCGGCAGCAAGGGCAAAATGGGCCTTGGGCTGGCGATTTGCAAAGCCTTTACCCAGGCAATGAACTGTTCCATCCGGGCCGAGTCCGCCGGCAGCGGCCAGGGCACCAGCATGATCATCACCATGGACGCCTTCACTGGCTGAAAAAGCAAAAAGCGCAGCCGGCCTGATGGCAGCCGGACGCTTTCTGACTGTGCCGCAGTTTTTCGGTAAAATTGGATCATGAAACTGATCTGCAATACCTCGCAAGTAGTTACGCTGGCTGGCTCTCCGCAGCGGGGCAGCGCCTTGGGGACCCTGGGGCTCATCCCCCAGGGGGGTGTGCTTTTCGAAGGGGAACGGATTTTGCGCGTCGGTCCGGCGGGCAGCCTCTTGGAGGAATTCCCCCAGGCAGAACGGATTGATGCGGGCGGCATGGCCGTCATCCCTGGGCTGGTAGACCCGCATACCCATCTGGTTTGGGCCGGGGAGCGCGTTTCGGAGTTTGAAATGCGCCTGCAGGGCAAAAGCTATATGGAAATCATGGCGGCCGGTGGCGGAATCTTGGCCACCCTGCAAGCCACCCGTTCAGCCAGCCTGGACGAATTGGTGGAACAATCGCTCCAGCGGGCCAACACCGCTTTCCGCTACGGCACCACCACGCTCGAGGCAAAAACCGGATATGGCCTTGACCTGGAAAGTGAGTTCAAACAACTCGAAGCGCTGCTGCGCGTCGATATGCTCAGCCCGGTAGAAATTGTGCCCACTTACCTGGGCGCGCACGCCATCCCACCCGAGTTTGCAGGCGACGCCCCAGGCTACACCCGCTTCTTGGTCGAAACCGCCCTGCCTGAAACCCGGCGCTGGTGGCTGGCGCATGCAGCCGAACGGCCGCTGCCCTTCGTGGACGTCTTCTGCGAAAAAGGGGTCTTTAGCCTGGAGCAGACCCGCACCATTCTGCTGGCTGCCCGTGAGCTTGGCTTTCCGCTCAAACTGCATGCAGACGAATTTGAGAACCTGGGCGGTGCCCGGCTGGCCGCAGAGCTGAGCGCTGCCTCAGCCGATCACCTGGTGCGGACTTCAGAAGCTGACATTCAGGCTTTAGCCAACAGCAGCAGCGTAGCCGTAGCCCTGCCCGGCACGCCTTTTGGCCTGGGGCAGCACGAATTTACGCCTGCCAAAGCCATCATCGCCGCCGGCGGCCTGCTGGCCTTGGCTACCGACCTGAACCCAGGCACCAGCTGGAACGAATCCATGCAATTCATTCAGGCGCTGGCTTGTCGCTACCTGGAGCTGACGCCAGCCCAAGCGCTGGCCGCCAGCACCATCAATGCAGCGGCGGCGCTCCGGCTGGAGCAGCGCCTCGGCTCCATTGAGGCAGGAAAACAAGCTGACTTGCTCATCCTGAGCGTGCCAGACTACCGCATGCTCTCGTACCGCTTCGGCACAAATCTTGTATCTACCGTCTTCAAGAAAGGCGTCATGTATCGGACCGCATGACGTGTGCGATGAATGGACAGCACTCAAACCTTCGAAATGGGGCGTCAAATCGTCAACTACGCCATCCTTGCACTGGGCTGCGCCGCAGTAGTGTTTGTATTGCGGGATGTCTTCAAAATCACCTGGAAGATCATTCGACTGCTCTTGATTCTACTGGCGCTGCTGGTCATTTTAGGGGAGATTTTCGGCTGGATCCACATTAGCTTTCTTTAGGCATATAATTCCGCCCATGCCTATCACCATTGAAACCGCCCGTAACTGGTACCTGGACGCCGACCCGGTGCATGACTTTGAGCATGTCCTGCGTGTTTACCGCCTCTCCGAGAGAATTGCCCGGGCTGAAGCAGCAGATTTGGAGGTTGTTCACGCCGCCGCCCTCCTGCATGATTCCAAAGGCGCCACCCCCGGCTCCGGCAGCCAGGCTCGCCGCGAGCACCACCTGACCTCCGCTGACTTCGCCGGTGAGGTGCTCCAGGCGGAAGGCTGGCCTTCTGACCGGATCGCCCAGGTGCAGCACTGCATCCGCGCGCACCGCTTTCGCCATACGGGAGAGCGCCCGGAGACGATTGAAGCGCAGTGTCTTTTTGACGCCGATAAGCTGGACGTGTTGGGTGCGATTGGCGCCGCCCGTACCATCGCTTATGCCGCACTGGCCGGGCAACCCCCTTACGCCGAACCTTCGGCACAATTTTTAGCCACCGGTCACACGCAAGAAGGCGAACCCCACAGCGCGTATCATGAATATTTGTTCAAGCTGAGCCGGGTCAAGGATCAGCTTTTTACGGCAACCGGCCGCGAGATTGCCCGCCAGCGGGATGCCTTTTTGGCCGCCTTTTTTGAGCAGCTTCAGGCGGAGTGGTACGGCCAGCGCTAACCCGAAGCGCCAAGAGCAGCGCGGGCCAGCGGCTTTTTGCGCCAGTCCAATCGGAGGAAAATGCTAGGAGCCATAGCAGGAGACATCATCGGGTCTGGCATCAGCCCCGACGACCTTCAAACCCCAAACTTTCCGCTTTTTTCTGCCCGCTCTACATTCAGCGATGACACCGTCCTCACCTTTGCCACTGCCCAAGTGCTGTTGGAAGGCGGCAGCTACGCGGCGGCTTATCGTACCTTTGCCCGGCGCTACCCGGGGCGCGGTTACGGAAGTCACTTTTACCGCTGGGCTGTTTCAGAAGACCCGCGACCATATCACAGCTTTGGGAATGGCTCGGCGATGCGCGTCAGCCCGGTCGGCTTCGCTTTTGATGACCTTGAGACCACTCTAACCGAAGCCAGGCGCAGCGCAGAAGTCACTCACAACCACCCGGAAGGCATCAAAGGAGCTCAGGCGACGGCGCTGTGTATTTTGCTGGCCCGTCAGGGCGCAGACAAGAAAACGATCAAAGGCGAAGTCACCAAACGCTTCGGCTATGATCTTACCCGGCCTGTCCGATTGATCCGCCAGGTCAATCGCTTTGATCAAACCTGCCAGGGTTCAGTTCCTGAGGCAATCAGTGTTTTTTTAGAATCCGTAAACTATGAGGATTGCATCCGCCTGGCAATATCCATCGGCGGCGACAGCGACACCATCGCCTGCATTGCCGGCGGCATGGCACAGGCCTTTTATGGCGACCTTCCTGGCAACATTCGGCAGGAAGTTTTAGCCAGGCTGCCTGATGAATTCAAGGATATTTTGGCACGCTTCGAATCGCGCTTTATGGTGCCGCGGTATTTAGATGGAGGGGGCTAAAGGCGCCTGAATTTATGCTGGAAATCAGATTTTTTTGATGATACATCCAGCCGTTGACTCTCAAGCCCACTCACGATTCTTTCCCCGCCCGCAAAAGTATTTCAGAGAAAACAGAAATATTAAATCGCATAGACCCTTCTGCCATCCTCCGACCGTGGGTCGCAGGATCATTTGAACAAAACGGCAAATGCTGGCTTTTGAGTCGACGTCCACTGAGATAATGTTACGCATTGTAATAAGCCAACCAGAGACTGCCAGTCCATAACCAGTAAGTAGGATAGTACCGTATTTGTTACTTTTTACACAAATTTCCCCGTCAGTGCTATACTATCTCCACTGTTCGTAACCTGTCCGCTTTCATTGAATCTAAAGGAGTAGAAAATGAGTCGTTTTTATCGTTCCAGGCCAGTGCAGCTTTTCACCGCCTTGCTGCTGGTCATTGCTTTATGTGCCAGCGCGCTAGGCAAGCCCTCTGCTGTCAAAGCCCAAGACACCCCGCCTACAGACCCGCAGATTGAAGTAATCAACCCTTATTTTTCCCTAATCCATCAAACAACCGCTGACGGCATCGAGCTGGAAGGCGAAGTGATCAATGGCCCAGCCACTCCGCCGGAAGAATTCGCCGCTGAGCATGCATTAAATGCGATTGACGGAGAAGTACAGGGCACACTGCCCAACTTCCCGGCCTACACCTGGGTGTTCGGCTGCTCAGCTGTCTCGGCAGCAATGATCGCAGCCTATGCAGACCGCGGCTCATTCCCCAACATGTATACCGGCCCGACCAATGGCGGCGTCATGCCTCTGGATAATAGCTCATGGGGCACCTGGTCTGATGGGGATGAAACCTATCCCAATAACCCTCTAATCGCCTCTCACCAGGGTGTGGACGGCCGCGCTACAAAGGGGTCGATTGATGATTACTGGGTGATGTATGGCAGCTCCACTCAAGACCCATACATCACCGGTGGATGGACCCAGCATAGCTGGGGAGACGCGATTGGCGACTACATGAAAACCAGCCAGTCTGCATATAACAACACGGATGGCTCAACCCAGTTTTGGACTTACACGTCGAATACTGGGAAATTGAGCTGTGCAGACATAGTTTCAGGCGGGATTACCAATGATGGTACGGTGGGCCGGAAGCTGTTCTATGAAGCACGGGGGTATACTGTGACCGATTGCTACAATCAAAAAACGGATAATAACGGCGGAGGGTTCACTCTGGCCAACTACCAGGCTGAAATTGACGCCGGCTACCCCGTCTTTTTGAACTTGCAGGGGCATTCCGTGGTCGGGTATGGTTACACCGGTAATACTGTCTACATCCGCGACACCTGGGATACTTCCAGCCATAGCTTCACCTGGGGTACCAGCTACAGCGGCATGGCACTGCTCTCGGTAAGCGTCGTCCACCCGCAGCTTGCGACTATCCCCTCAGAGGCAAAATTATATCTGCCGATGGCCGTCAAACCCATCCCGAACAATGCCCCCACCGATATCAGTCTTTCGTCTACCGTCGTTGAAGAAAATAAACCGGTCAATACGGTAGTAGCCACCATTACTGCCTCCGACCCGGATGCCGGCAATACTTTCTCGTTTGCCTTAGTGGCTGGCAGCGGCAGCGCAGACAATGCCTCCTTTAATGTTTCCGGCAATAAGCTGCGCACCTCGGCCGTTTTTGACTATGACGTTAAAAATGTCTACTACATCCGTCTCAGAGCCACCGACCAGGGTGGCCTTAAGTACGAAGAGGCGTTCGTGATTAACGTGACACCAGTGGGCCTTGCCAATTTCTTAAATCCGGGGTTTGAACAGGGAGCGGCAAATTGGACGCAATACAGCCTACACGGGGCTACCCTGATTATGTTAGCCAGTGACACGCCGGTGAGCGCACATGGTGGTTCCTGGATCACCTGGCTGGGCGGTTTGGATAGTGAGGTCTCACAGGTTTCTCAGAGTGTAACGATCTCTAGCGCTGCACCCTATTTACACTTTTGGTACTGGATTGCTTCGGAAGACGTTTGCGGATACGATTTCTTCCGCGTCAAAGTGAACAATTCTATCGTCGGAAGCTTCAACTTATGCGAGGGCAATAACACTGGCGGTTGGGTCGAAGCAATCATCAACCTGAGTGCGTATGTTGGTACTGGCAAAACAGTTTTGTTTGAAGTGACGACTGATGTATCTCTTAACAGCAATCTTTTCTTGGATGACATCTCAATGTTCGCTTCTGCCCAGGCAAGCGAAGAACCTGCTCCTCTGACCGAATTTGATCCGGCACTGATCATCGCACCGAAACCGTAACAATCAGCTGATGAAAGCGATACCCCCGCCTGCGGCGGGGGTATTTTTATGACCCATAAGGAGGTTACTACTGGGTAGCACAGGCAATGCACGGGTCGAAAGCGCGCACAACCCGCCCAACAGCCTTTTCGAGTTCCAGATTGATGCCTTCCGGGTGGATGTAGCGCTTGCCTACCACCATCAGTGCGCGCTCAATCGCCTTCATGTTGTGCACAGTCGGGATGATAAACTGGGCATCGGCAATCAGGCCATTCTCGATGACATACCGGTGGATGAGCGGCCCGCGCGGTGCTTCCACCATTCCGTAACCTATGCCATCACGCGGCGTATAGGGCACATCCGGATCCATATAGTTCAAATCTTGGGCCAGCATCTCCATGGAGCGCTCCATGGCATAGACCAGTTCGATCCCTCGGCACAAATCAAAGAATAAAATGGCGTGAGCGGGGCTGCCAAAAGCCTCGCGGAAGCGATGTAAATAGCTGTCAGCCCGCGGTGTGCCAAATTCTTTGGTCAGGTTGATGCGCGCCAGGCTGTTGGCCCGCATGATATTGCCTTGATAGGTGGTTTGTCCGGCATAGGAATACTCCGTCTCGCTAAATTCGAGCACCCGCTCTGCCTCTTCAGGGGTGAAGCGCACTTTTTCAGCTCCGTCAGGGCTGAGCACGCGCAAATGCCCGCTATTGAGATGGGGTTTGACGGAAGCGGTAGATGAAATGTAATAGGTGGGCTCATCGTCGCCCCAGGTGCCGATGCGGTCGATCATTGCCATCGACATCTCCCAATACTCGTCAAACAGTTCACAGGCTACCGGCAGGCATTCCTCCAGCTGTTTCAGCATGCCATCAGCCGCTTCGCGGGTGACCCCGCCAGCCATTCCGCCAATATGCGCTTTAACTGGGTGAATAAATTGACCGCCGGCCAGTGTGATCAGATCCGTGCCCACCTTGCGTACCCGCAGCGCGCGCTGGGCCAGTGAGAACCGGTGCTGCGGGTCATCTTCTGCGCCTCCCACCTGGAAGAGGCTGTCAACGTTGACACGATCGGGCATGGTAAAGATAAACAGCGAGGTGGCCTGGTTTTGAATCAGCTGCCCCAATAAAAGTACCTCACGGATTTCATTCGCCAGCGGTGGCGGCGTCACCCCGTAGGCATTTTCGAGCGCCTTAACCGAAGCCACATGGTGGGCGGTTGAACACACACCACAAATGCGCGGGACAATCACCGGCATCTGTTCGGCTGGGGTACCCTGGACAAAATGACGGAAACCACGCAGTTCCACCGCCTGAAAATGCGCCTCGAGTACTTCACCTGCTTCCGTTTCCATTTGGACACGGGCATGGCCTTCGATCCGACTGAGGGGGAAGGTGAGGGTCGTCATTAGAGCACCTCGTCTTTGCTGCGCACCCGGCGGTGGCCGCCGGCATAGTCTGAAAACTGAAACAGGAACATGGAAAGCTGGGGTGAGCGCAGGGACTCGTTGATTTCCTCGGGAGGGATATTGGTCATGCGTTCAAATACTTTTTGGATGCTTTCCATCCAGACGGCTGATTCTTTTTCGATAAAATTGTTGGACGGCCCGCGGCAGCCCACACAGGGATGCCCGGCACGCGTACAAATCGCCCGGCAGCCGCCGCGGGTGGAAGTGCCGACACATAAATAGCCCTGATTGATCAGGCAGATGTCGGGCAGCACGCTCCCCTGCTGAAAGCCGGTAATGCGGTCGGGCTTCATGTCGTTCAGCTTCCTGCGGCCACACTCACCGCAGACGATGCTGGAAGCCTTAAACTCATCCGGGTTCATCAACGCCGCCATAAACAGCTCAGGGGTGGGCGGACAGCCAGGCAGGTAGAGATCGACATGCACAAATGCATCCACCGGATGGGTTTTGTTTAAGAGATGCGGCAGATGCATACGGTTGGCATGCGAAAGGAACACCTCGCGAACCTCATCGCGATCGCCAAGGTTGGTCACCCCGCCAGAAATGGCACAGGTGCCCACTGCAATAACCTTGCCCACGTTGCGCACCGCCCGCTGCAGATTGTAAGCGTCTTCATCGTTGCGTACACCGCCAGAAATTAGCAGCACTTCGACATCATCCGGCACACGGTGCGCCGAAACAACCAGTGGCATATAAACCAGGTCATATTTGTCATACCATTCGGACGCGTTCAGCAGTGAAACTTCACAGCCGGCGCACCCAGAAAGCTGCAGCACAGCAAAGTTGGGGAGCTTCTTCTGAGTATCCATAAGTTTCCTTTTCCACAATTTGGGCTGACTTATCCGCAATTATAACGATGTTATCCACTGTTGGGGGCTGTGTTTTCCACAGCTTTTCCACACCTTGACCGTGGGAAGCGCTGTGCAATCGGTTACAATACGGCGGATGAATATTCACGGAGGCAGCATGCAACCCGATTTGGAGATGATCACCGCCTGGGCACGGCAGGCTGGCCAGATGGCGCTGGAAATGCGCCAGTCTGACCTGCAGATTGAGCACAAAGGCAAAACCGACCTGGTAACCCGCGCCGATAAGGCGATTGAAGCCTGGCTGATGGACCAGGTGCACACCTACTTCCCCAGCCACAGCATCAACGCGGAAGAAAGCGGCAGTCTGCCGGGCGAAACCGATCAGAGCTGGTTCATCGATCCGATTGATGGCACGCTCAATTATGCCCATGGGCTGCCCATTTACTGCGTTTCAATCGCTTATGCCTTTCGTGGGGAGCCCCAATTGGCCGCCATCTACAGCCCGGCTTTGGATGAATGCTTCAGCGCGGAAAAAGGGAAAGGCGCCTGGCTGAATGGTGCCCCCATGCACGTTTCCTCCACGACCCAGCTCATTGACGCCATGTTCGACACAGGCTTCAGGCATGACCAGCTGGATACGCCGCGCAGCAACTTACCGCACTTTTTACGGCTTCTGCCCTTGGCGCAGAGCATCCGGCGGATCGGGTCAGCCGCGTTGGGGTTGGCTTATGTTGCTGCCGGGCGGCTGGATGGGTTCTGGGAGATCGACGTCAACCCCTGGGATGTGGCGGCCGGCATCCTGCTGATTCGGGAGGCAGGCGGCACGGTGGAACCTCTGACTGAAGGTGCCGATTTATTGACTGGCCCGGTAGATTTGGTAGCGGGCAACCCGGAGATTTTCAAGGCCCTGAAAGCCTTGCTACGCGCGAACCAAGCCGTCTAAACCGAGTCGCAGAGGCAAACTGGGGCGCTGCTCAGCGGGTGAGGTCAGCGATCAGCAGCTCGAAGGCTGCATCCCCGGCCAATCCGCCACTTTTCATGTCTTCGTCGATTTTGAGCAACCGCCCAAAAATAGCCAGCAACTGATCCATCGTGAAGCGTCGGGCCTGGCTGCTCAGCTTATCAGCCACAAACGAGGGAAGCTTAAGTTCCCGCTCCACGTCGGAGCGATTTTTTCCTTCGTCCAATATTTCACGCGCCTGGATCAGCTGGCGGAATTGGCGGTGGATCATCCCAGAAATTTCAAGCACGTCGCTGTCGGCGGTCAGGCGCCGAAATTGCTGTAGCGCTTTGGAGCCATTACGCTCGCCGAGGGCATCCGTCAAAGCGAAGATGTTGCCCTCATGCGCCTGCGCGGTTAACAAGTCTACGTCTTCAACGGTGACCACCTGGTCACTGCCGGCGTAGCTGATGAGTTTGTCGATTTCGAGCTGTGCGCGCAGGGTGTCATTACCCACTAACCCGGCCAGACGGTAAGCTGCATCGGTGCGAAACGTGCCACCCTGGGCTTTGGCCTGCTTGAGGATCCAGGAAGGCATTTCCTCCTCATCCGGCAGGGAGCAGTCCACGAGTAGCGCCTGAGCAGGGTTGGCTCGAACCCAGTCCAACACCCAGTCATACTGCTGGCTGTGTTCCCAGTAGCGTTCACCCCGTCTGCGTGTCAGGCTGTCTTCCACCAGCAGCATCAGGGCAGTTGAATTGGGCAGCCCGGCGAGGGAGGTCAGAAACCTGGCGCGCCCCTCCGGGCTGAACCTGGTTAAAAATTCACGGGCATCGTCCACAATTACCAGGCGCCGGGCGGCTAAAAAGGGGAGGGCCGCTGCATCAGCGATGAGCTTTTCTGGGCTGAGTGAGAGACCGTCCAACCGGGAAGTGTTCAAATCGGCCAGATCAGATGCTCCCAGCGAGGCTTTACAGCTGGCAATCACCTGCCTAAAGCGGCTGGGGTCGTCCCCGCGCAAGAAGTAGAGTGAAGGTGCATTTTCCACGCTAATAAACCCTACGCGCTGGTAGAAATCCGGTGAATAAAGTTATTGCCGGCTTTTTGGCTGGTGACCAGGATAACCTTCATTCCATTGAGATCAGATGAAGTTGTAATCGTTTTTTGCACGCGCGGGCCAAGCGGCTTCGCCATGAAAAAAGCCGGCACAGCTGCCAGGGCAGCCAAGATGTAACTATACCAACGCGGCTTTTTCCCCCAGGCGGTGGCAAAGAGGATCAGGCCAGCTGCTCCGGCAGCGACACCAACCGAAGTCACCAGGTTCGTCCCGCAATGGGGATGGATTGCCAGGCTGCTTTCTCCCTGGTTAAGGCGGCGCTGCGCTTCAAGCACCGCATCCGTAACCAGTTCGGTGGGCAGATCGCTGATCAGGTAAAAGCCGGTTGGGTTAGAAACGCCGGCCATACGCACCCCAGGGATGCGCATGGAAAGGATGGTCATGGTGGCGTGTTCCAGCGCATGGTTGCGGCGGGTGGAGCTGACGAGCGGCAGCTGATCAAGCAGAGAGGCTTTCATCTTCATTTTCCTTTTTCAACGTTTCAGAGTTTTTAAGCAGCGCGGCGGATAAGGCTTCACGCAGCGAGCGCACTTCGATGACTTCAAGACCAGCTGGCCAGGCCTCCGTGCCGCGCAGGCGACGGGGAACCACTGCCCGTCTGAAGCCCAGTTTGGCTGCTTCGCGCAGGCGGGCCTGCATCTGCCCGACCATGCGCAGCTCTCCTGAGAGGCCGACCTCGCCAATCAGTACGGTATCGGCCCTGACCGGAAGGTCACGGATGGAAGAGGCAATTGCCGCAGCGACTGCCAGATCGGCTGCCGGTTCATCAATCCGCAAGCCGCCGACCACATTGGTAAAGACATCCTGATCATTCAGCCGCAGCCCCAGGCGCCGGGTGAGAACCGCAATTACCAGCATCAAGCGGTTTAGGTCAACCCCATTGGCTGTTCGGCGTGGGTTGCCGAAACTGGTCGGGGTTGTCAGGCCTTGCACTTCCACCAGCAATGGGCGGGTACCTTCCATGGTAACCGCAACCGCCGAACCAGGCGCGTTGATCATGCGTTCGGCCAGGAATACCTCTGAAGGGTTGCGAACTTCTACCATCCCTTTTTCCTGCATTTCAAAAACGCCAACCTCACTGGTAGCTCCGAAGCGATTCTTCACGGAGCGCAGCAGGCGATACGACTGGAAATGCTCACCCTCAAGGTAAAGCACCGTATCCACAATATGTTCCAAAATTCGCGGGCCGGCAATGGCGCCTTCTTTGGTGACATGGCCGATCAAAAATACGGTGATGCCGGTGGATTTTGCCAGCTCACGCAGCCGGGCGGCGCACTCGCGCACCTGGGAGATTGACCCGGCCGCCGATTCCATCTCTGGCAGGGTGACGGTCTGGATAGAATCGACCACCACCAGGGCCGGTTTCAGCTGGGCAATGTGCTGGAAGATGACGCCCAGGTTAGTTTCGGTTACCAGGAACAGGCGCTGTGGCAGGGCAGTCTGGCCGGCAGCGTCTTTTTCTGCCAGCCGGTCGGCACGCAGCTTGATCTGCCGCTCGGATTCTTCCCCGGAAATATAGAGCACATCGGATCGCTCTGCCAGCTGCATGGCCATCTGCAGCGTCAGGGTCGATTTGCCGATTCCCGGGTCCCCTCCGATCAGCACAATGGATCCGGGGACGATGCCCCCGCCTAAAACGCGCGCGAATTCCTCCATGCGCAGCGGGATGCGCTGTTCGCCGTCAGCCTGGATCTGGTCCAGCCGTTTTGGCTGTGAACTGCCAATCAGCCCGCGGGTCGGGCGGGCTGATTTTTGGGGTTCGCTTTCCACAACTTCTTCGACCATACTATTCCAACTGTCGCACCCAGGGCAGCGGCCGAAGAATTGGGGACTTGTTCTGCCGCATACCTGGCAGACAAATTGGGTATGAATTTTAGTCATAGGCCTTTACATGCTGAGGGGCTCCATGGTTTCCGCCTCAGACTCGTCCTTTTGCTGTTTCAGCACGACTCTGCGTTCCAGCTCCTGGTTTTCGGTCAAAATCGTGTCAACATCGATGACAATCGTATCACCAGCTTTGAATTGATTGCTCAGGAGAGCATCCGAAAGCTGTTCCTCAACCTCCTGCTGGATCAGCCGGCGGACTGGCCGGGCACCCATCTCAGGGTCAAAGCTTTTTTGAGCCAGAAAATCGAGGGCCGCCTCAGTCGGTACGAGCATCAGATCATGTTCCTGAAGCCGTTCAGAGACTTTTTCAATTTCCAAGGCCACAATCTGGCGAATATCATCGCGGTTGAGAGCGCGGAATACGATCACCGAATCCAGCCGGTTGATAAACTCCGGTCGGAAGGAGCGCCGCAAGGAATCCATCAGCTTTTTGCGCATGTCCTCGTAAGCCAGGCGTTCTTCCTGCTGCGCGTCCACCTGCAGCGCGAAACCAAGAGCGCTTTGGCGCTTGATCAGCTCCGCACCGATGTTCGTGGTCATAATGATGATGGCATTGCGGAAGTCCACCTTGTGCCCCTTGGCGTCCGAAAGATGGCCCTCTTCCATGATTTGCAGGAGCATGTTCAGCGCTTCAGGATGTGCCTTTTCCACTTCATCAAATACCACGATTGAATATGGCTTACGCCGCACGGCTTCGGTGAGTTGGCCGGCTTCTTCATAGCCGACATAGCCTGGAGGCGCACCAACCAGGCGGCTGATGCTGTGGCGTTCCATAAATTCGGACATGTCAATTTGGATCAGCGATTCTTCGCTGCCAAACAGCACCTTGGCCAGAGATTTGGTCAGTTCAGTTTTGCCAACACCGGTCGGGCCCAGGAACATGAACGAACCTACTGGCCGATGGGGGTTCTTGAGCCCAGCCCGCGCGCGGCGCACCGCCTTTGAGATGGCCTCGATGGCTTCTTGCTGCCCAACGATGGAGCGGCCCAGTTCTTCTTCCATATGAAGCAGGCGCGTCGATTCTTCGCTGGCGATTTGGGTCAGCGGGATCCCCGTCCACATGGAGATAACTTCTGCCACATCTTCAGCCTTGACGACTGGTGCAGACGCACGGTCCCATCCGCTTTGCAGGCTTTGCAGGCGCTGTTCAACACCTTCTTGCTGCTGCAGTAGAGCCTGTACCTCATCATTGTCAGCATCCTCGCGTGCTTTTTTAAGCTCCACACGAATATCTTTCAGCTCACGCATCATCTCTTTACTGCTGACGGCTGAGTCGCTCTTGTACATGCGCACGCGCGAAGAGGCTTCGTCCACCAGGTCAATCGCCTTGTCGGGCAAAAAGCGTTCGGTAACATAGCGCGCCGAGAGGCGTGCAGCCGCTTCAAGGGCCTCATCAGAAATTTGCAGGCGATGATGCTCCTCATAGCGTGACCGCAAGCCCTTCAAAATTTCGATGGTCTCTTCCACTGTGGGCTGCTCCACCACGATCGGCTGGAAGCGCCGTTCGAGAGCGCCATCACTTTCAATGTTCTTACGGTATTCATTCAGCGTGGTGGCGCCAATCACCTGCAGCTCCCCGCGGGAAAGGGCCGGCTTGAGAATGTTGGCAGCATCCACAGAGGAGCCGGCGGAACCGGCGCCGACCAACATGTGCAGCTCATCGATGAAGACAATCGCCCCACTGGCTTTCAGCTCGTCAATAACGCGCTTCAGGCGCTCTTCAAACTGACCGCGGTACATCGTGCCAGCCACCAACGAACCGACATCCAGCTTGAGCACACGTTTGTCAAGCAGCAGTCCGGGTACATCCCCCTCGACAATGCGCTGAGCCAGGCCTTCAACAATGGCGGTCTTGCCTACCCCAGGCTCACCGATCAGAGCTGGGTTGTTCTTGGTTCGGCGCGCCAAAATCTGGATAACCCGTTCAATTTCCTTTTGACGGCCGATTACCGGGTCAAGCTTCCCTTCTTCAGCCAGGGCCGTCAGGTCGGTTGCCAGCTGATCCATCAAAGGAGTCTTACCTTCCTCTTTTTCTTTGCGAGCCGTGAACTGACGGGTCCAACCCTTCCGAGATTCCTCCGACTGGCGCGGGTTTTCTTCCGGATTATCTTCCGATTTTTCTTCTTCCTTGGTTTTTCGGCTTTCCAGGATCACGCGCCGGGTATGGCGACGGATTTGAGCAGGGGTAATGCCAAATTCGAGCAAAATCTTAGCGGCAGTACACTGCTCATTGCGGAAGATGGCCAGCAACATATGCTCGGTGGCAACCAGGGGTTCCCCGGCAAGGTGCGCTTCCTCCACAGAGTATTCCAGGGTCTTTTTTAATTCATCATTCAGCACACCGCGTCCGGAAGCAGCATCCATTTGGCCGCGGTTCGTCATATGGGAGCGGATAAACTCTTCTTCAACACCCAGGTCGCGCAAAACGCGCTGGGCGATCGTACCGTTCTGCAAAAGCAATGCCAATAACAGGTGTTCGCTGCCAATCTCAGGGGAGTGGTCTTTTTCGGCTTCCGCCTGAGCCTGGGCGAGGACCTTGATGGCTTTTTGTGTAAATTGATTCATGCCGGCCACGGCATACCTCCTCAATGGCGCTGCTCTGAAATGAACAGCCCTGCCTTAAATTTCCGTCAACGAAATCGGCAGGCAAAAATTCGGACGGGGGAACCTGCCAGAAGGGCAAGTCCGCTTACTGGGAGCGCTTGTCTCCAGCACTTTCAGTATACCAAACTTGAATGAGGCTTTCTCGCCCGTATATTTATTTTGACAAAAGGTTAATATTCAGCGCTTAACCCGGGCGCTCTCCAGCGGAAGGCGCTTTCGGCCAGGCGTTGGCATACGCTTCCAGGATGCGCCCGCACAAAGCATTGAAAGCTTCGTCAATGACCTGGCGGGCCGGATCCGCCCGATGCCATGCCAGGGTTTCTTCAACCCCGCGGCTGTAAGGTTTGGTGCAGACAAATTCAGGCACCAGCGCTTTAATCTTGCTGTTGTCCAGAATGAAGCTGTGGGTTTTGTCACCCAAGAGGCTATCGCCCCAGCCTGGGTCGTAAGCGGCAATCAGGTCCGAAGGGATATGCACAATTTTTGGGGTCACCCCTAATGCGCGCGCGGTAATCTGAAAGATCTGATCCCAGGTCAGCCATTCATCAGAGGTGATGTGAAAAGCTTCGCCAATGGCGTGCGCATTCCCCAGCAAACCGGCAAACCCGCGGGCAAAGTCTTGACTGTGGGTCAGCGTCCAGAGGGAAGTGCCATCACCGTGCACGATGACCGGTTGGCCGCGCAGCATGCGATCGGCAGCCGTCCAACCGCCATGGATCGGGAGGTACCCCTCATCATAGGTATGCGAGGGGCGCACAATCGTTATCGGGAATTTTTCCTCACGGTAGGCGCGCATCAGGCGCTCTTCGCAGGCAATCTTTTGGCGGGAATACTCCCAAAACGGATTGTCAAGCGGGGTTGATTCCCTGACCGGCAAAAAAGCCGGCGGGGTCTGGTAGACGGAAGCCGAACTGATGAACACATACTGCCCAACCCGGCCACGGAATAAATCCAGGTCGGTTTCGACATGGGCCGGCTGAAAGGCCACAAAATCGGCCACCACGTCAAACTCCTGGTGGGCGAGCAGCAGGCGTATCTGATCTGGTTCGCGGATATCGCCAGTGAGCAGCCGCACTTCTTCAGGCAGCTGCCGGAGCGTAGACCGTCCGCGATTGAGCAAGTAGACCTCCATCCCCAATTGTAGGGCGCGCAGGGTGCAGGCGTAACTGATGGTACCGGTGCCGCCAATAAATAAGACTTTCATATGACCTCCGCTTTCGAAATTGCTAACCGCCCAAATTTGAAGATGGCTGCACGCCGCCGCTTTCCGGGGTATGGTTCAGGCGGTAAGCAGCCACCAGCACCAGCGCAAGCACCACAAACAGCCCGGCTATGAGCAAAAATGCCCGGTCAAGGCCGCCCAGGTCAGCCAACAAACCCAGCAGGAAGGGCAGCAGCAAGATGGCTGTACCGCTGGCCAGTGTACAGCGTGCGCCGGCCAGATCTTTGAGGCTGCCGGCTGATTTGATGGCAACCCCGAGCGTAACCGGGTAGAGGTTGGCCACCCCAAGCCCCAAAAGCACCAGCCCAGCCAGGCCAAAAGCCGGCATTGTAGCCGTCCAAAACAGTGCAAAACCGAGTGCGCCCATCAGGATGGAGGCCGAGAGAATGCGCCAGGCTGAAATCTTTTTAAGCATGTGGCCGCCAAGGTAGCGACCGACAACCATTCCCAGGAGGAACAGGCTGACAGCCTGGGTGGCCTGCGCCGCCGGCAAGGCCAGGCTGATTCGCATAAATTCGGCGCTCCAATAAATGGTACAAAACTCAATCGAGACCGACAGGGTGAGCACCACCCAAAGCAGCCAGAAACGCAGCGGCAGGCTTCCGCGGGTAGGGTCGGGTGGATTCTCGGCGCCATCCTTTGGCTGCCTGCGCAGCAAGAGCAGCACCCCGGGCAGAAGTGCAGCCCCTGCTGCGATCCAGATTGCCGGGCGCCAGGTGAGCGAGGTCTGTGCAAAAAAGCCAATAGCGAGCGGGGCCAGCGAGGCGAACAGCGATGCGAGCGTGTTGGCCTCCGAGATGCCCACCGCGCTGTGCCGGCCCATTTCTTCATCCAAAATGGAGGGGTAAGCTGCCAGGACGATCGTGCCGAAAGCGCCCATGAAAAAGAGCGAAAGAACGGTCAGGTAAGGCGAGCGGAAAAGCGTCAGCAGCAAGCCAGAGATCCCCAGCCCGGCGGTTCCCACAGCCATCGCCGTCCACAAACTCAATTTTTGCAGTAACCGACCGCCAAACAGGCCGGTCAGAACCATCCCCAACGCAAACGCAGAGGCATGGATGCTGCTCATGCTGTAAGACAGGCCAAACTCAATCCGCAAGTAATTGCTAACCGGTCCGGCTGCGTTTAGCATATAGACATAAACAATCAACAGCCCATAAGCCAGCCAGCTGCGGCGCGTGTGCAAAATGGGATCAGTCATGCGGCCAGCGAGAGGCCGGAGGATTAATTTTTCGGTTTTTTGGCACGGTCTTCCGGTTCTCCTTCCATTTTTTGAAATTGAGATTCGCCCCAACGGTTGGCGTACCCTCCCCAAAACCGGACGCTGATCAGCAGCCCAAGGGCCGGCAGGGCAATCAGGCTGAGCAGCCCGCCCAAGGCAAGGCCGTTCAGCGCCCCCTCCCAGCCGCCGCCATAGTAACCAATGCCGCCCAGGGCGGCTGCCACAACCGCTGCCACGCACAGGTAAATCAGCAGCACCCGGCGCAAGCCACGCCAACCGCCTGAATGTTCAGAAGAAGAAGCCAGAGCCAAAAATCCTTTCCCGGGTTGAATGTATCCGCCGATTCTCTAGTGAAAAACGGGTTAATCTTACTCTAAACCATCAGTTTTTAGCGCGCATTGCGCTCAAAGCCATCTGGCGGCAATCCGCGAGATGGCACGAAAAACCCCATCGGCGGGCGAACGCTGATAGAATTCAATGGTCAACGGATTCTGGAAAGGCGGCTTACATGCAGCAGACCTGTCACTCAACAATCCGGTTCCTCAGCATTTTGGCAGCCTTTGGGCTAATCTTTGGCAGCAGCAGCCCAGGTTTGGCCGCCCCCTCCCGGCAAGCCGTCCCCACCTTTCCATGTTACCGCAGCCTGGAGGCAGTGTTAATCGATGCCAGTGCATTGGCCGAGCGCTACCCAACCCTGGCCCGCTGGGAAGACTATGGCGACTCAGGCGAAAAAGCTGCCTCGGGTGGCGCTTCAGGCTCTGATTTGTGGGCACTGGAGCTTACCAGCCCGCTGAACCCAGGCCCCAAGCCGACACTGGTGCTTGTAGCCGGTTTGCATGGGAATGAGTTTGCAGCAGTGGAGCTGGTGCTCCGTTTGGCTGAGACCCTGCTGGAGGGTTATGGCTCCGACCCGCAAGCCACCTGGATGCTCGATCAGCTCATTTTACGCATTATTCCCGTGGCCAACCCAGACGGAAGGCTGAGGGCTGAAGCGCAGGCTGCTGCGGGCCTGGCTGTCAACTGGAGCAAAAACACGGTCGGGTCGGGCTGCACCGCAGCGGACCAGCAGGGAACGGACCTGCAGCGTAATTTCAGCAGCGCCTGGAGCGGCGAGCCAACTGACCCCTGCAGCATGCTCTTCCCGGGCAGCGCAGCCCTTTCGGAACCGGAGTCGGCTGCCTTGGCTCAATATCTGGAAGGGATTTTCGACAGCCCTGCCAGCACCGGTCCCACTGGAATAGCCCTCCACCTGACCGCCAACGGCAACTACCTGATTTCTCCCTGGAGGAATACCATCATTCCTGCCAGTGACCATTCTCAACTGGGCAACCTGGCCCAAAAGATTAGCTATGGAAGCGTCTTTTATCCGGCGCACGCGGCCATGCTGCTCAACCCGCCCGTCGGTACCGATTCTGGCACGCTTACCGACATGATTTATGAGCATTATCACATTCCCGCCTATGAATTTC